>Ga0316206_1000033_pt1 | contig 318929 bp, 294 predicted proteins | sample 6monthpyrite_MG_FD_204942 | JGI IMG/M metagenome (GOLD analysis project Ga0316206, IMG submission 204942) | Microbial mat bacterial communities from mineral coupon in-situ incubated in ocean water Damariscotta River, Maine, United States -... | ecosystem: Environmental > Aquatic > Marine >...
CGCCCAAGGGCAGTTGATATGGCGGTGCGGTGATACCCCCATTCCATAGATAAGCCCGTCAGGCTTTTATCTTGTTGACGGATACGGGCCTTGATTTCTTCGGGATGCAATCCATTCGTTGGTCGCGGCATTTTAAACCTCGTAGACAGGCGGTCAGGCCTGTTTTTTTGGAGTGGTTATGTACAACTTGTTGAATGAACATAGCACAATTGGGTGCCGTGTAAATACTTTTTTGAGAGTTATACCCTCAAAAAGACTAATATTCTACGCCATTTGTGCTAATTGCTTGATTTTATTGCGTCTTTTTGGGTGCTTAAAAAAGAGTGGGCGGTATGGACAAGTTTAAAGCTACGGGCGAGACGGCTAAACCGATTAACTTGTCGGAGAGGTTGCGTTATTGCGCACAAAAGGTAGGTAGTGGAAATGAGTTAAGCAGAGTGACTGGAATTAGCCGTAGGGCGTTAGAAAACTGGCTTAACGGAACAAGAGAGCCAAAAGCATCAGCTCTAGCAGTTATAGCTGAAAAATCAAAAGTTTCAGCTAAATGGTTGCTGTTGGGCGAGGGTGATCCAGAAGCCTCAATAGAAAATATTGTTACAAAACAAGAAGGTACAATATCTAACGCATTACTCACAAAAGTACGTACTGCTTTAACCCAAGTACGCGCAGAGGCTGGCTTGAGATTGCGCGATAGCGATTTTGATTGGTTCTTTGATTACATCGTTGATAAGGCGGAAAAGATATCCGCTATTGCAGAAACTGAAGAACAGGAAGATTTGCTGATAAAAATGCTAGTGGCCGAAGAAAGAGACGCACTTCAATATCCAAGTAAGTCATCCGTGACTGACCAAAGCGCTTAACAAACAAGGCCCTTCGTGTCATAAATGGGCGCAAAAACAACAGTTTAGCTATAATATAACTATCTATATAATAGATTAAAATTTAAAACAATACTCTTATTTGGGTTAATTTACTCATTGTTGGTGTTTTCTTGTTATTTATTCAACCAACCTGTCCAGAAACTCACCCAAAATTTAACCGTTTTTATCCAACAACGTCCAGAAAGCAAATTTTGTCGATGTAACCTGAAACCCTTATGAACTCTAGCCTGCACCCTGTTTTATAACATTGGTCCCATGTCCAGAAACGGTTACCTCCCTACAGGTCTGAGTGAAATACGGGCAACAGGAGTAGAGTAATGCAGTATCAGGAAGAGACCCTTCGCCAGATCAGCCCGGCGGCCCTTGCCGTTCTGGGAACCATGGATACGGCCTATGTGCGTAAAGTCGAAGAAGACGGCGCAACGCTGTATGCGATTTATTCTGCCGATGGCCAGCGCCTTGGTGAGGAAGACAGTGCCGAAGTTGCCCTGGTGATTGCCCGGCAAAATGATCTGGACGCGGTTCTGGTGAGTTAATCCGGTCCGCGAGCGGGATGCTTGCCGACCGGTATTTATTCGCGAACGGCTACGGATTTATCCACGAACGGTTACGAAAATGCGCGCCGCATCTTCATATGTTTTGCCGCGGCGGATAACTGATATCTTTCCTTTATAGGTTCCTGCAGCCCAGCCTCCGGCGGGGCGCTTGGCACCAACAAAGATATAACGGCTGATCTGGTTGCTGCCCATGGGTTTAGACAGATAGGTTGCGACGGTCTTGCCATTGGGGCCGGTCATTTTCAGGCGCACCTTGTCCCCTTTGCGGCTGCCGATATAGTAGGACCAGAAGAACAGGGTCGGGGCCATCGATGATATCTCATTTTGCTTCTTTTTACCACTTTCCAGATCTTTACGGTTTGCGGGCCGGATTTCTGAAAACCCGGTATTGACAAAAAAGGTCGGGGTATAGGTCAGGGTTTTAAGTGTCTTTTCGCTCCAGTAGGGATTGTCCGGCAGGTCGCAGCCACTGTTGATGGCGGCACCGGAAAACGGGTCCATACGAGTTCTGTTATATCTGACTTCGAAATGGACATGGGGAAAATCGGTGAGGCCAGACATGCCGACACTGCCCAGAACATCTCCTTTTTCAATGCGCTGGCCTTTGACGACCTTGATCGAGCCTTGCTTCATATGGGCGTAATAACTTTCCCAGCCATCGCCATGATCAATGACCACCACATTGCCCAGGCCAATGGCATAAATTTCTTTCTTCTTTTTCTTTGAATAGTCACTGAAATACTGGTCCTTGACACCACGGCGGATATTGACGACCTTGCCGCTTGCTGCTGCAATCACCGAGACCCCTTTTGCCATATCAGCCAGTGTTCTGATGCGGATATCAGCGCCTTTGTGATCATTCTTGGCCAGAGATCCGCAGCGATAGTCTGCGGCCCCTTTTCCTGGTTTCATATCTACGTAATACTGGACAAAACAATCCTTGCCGATGGTACAGGCGAGGGGAAAATCGAGGGCAGGTGGGCGTGACTCCTGGGCATGGGCGGGATATGCCGCGCTTAAAGCGGTAATGACAAAGGCAAAAGTCTTGTTCCATATCGGTTTCATCAGTGATGGCCCTGCCTGTATTTATGTTTCGATATATGCCTGTTTTATACGGTATAAAAGGTAATTATCAGACGGTTCACGCAGAAACGGTATCATCCGTTAAAACTGCGAAAATGGCGTCCGCATCTTCAGTGCCGCGAAGGCGGGCACAGCGCCCGGCATCACGGAGAGTGCGCGAGACACGGGCGAGAGCTTTCAAATGGTCTGCGCCTCCTTCTTCGGGGGCCAGCAACAGAAAGATCAAATCTACGGGCATATTGTCCATAGCATCAAAATCAATGCCGCTCTCCAGACGGGTAAAGAACCCCTGGACAGTATCCAGGGATTTCAGTTTGCCGTGCGGGATCGCAATCCCCTGCCCGACACCGGTGGTGCCGAGGCGTTCGCGCTCGATCAAAACATCGAGAATCTCCCGCTCATCACAATTTGTGCACGCGGCAGCCCGGCGGGATAATTCCTGCAAGGCCTGTTTTTTGCTGGTTGCTTTAATATCAGCAAAAATATGGCTCGGGCTGATCAGATCAGTTATTTCCATGAGTCTCTACTTGTTGTCTAGCGAACATATGGGGATTGTTTTTCAGATATCAGCCAGTTTTTTCCAGTTTTGGATCAATCCAGCCAATATTTCCATCGGGTCGCCGGTAAACAACGTTAAGTCCTTTCGTTCCAGAATTGTGGAACATCATTGCAGGCAAATTTGCCAAATCCATTCGCATCACAGCCTCGCCAACAGAACAGTCCGGAATATGCTCACTGCTTTCAGCAATGATCAGCGGCTGCCATTCCCCTTCTGTTGTCTGGGCATCGGGCTCCGGCTCTTCGGGCTCCGGGGCAAGAACATAGTTTTGCGCCGCCATTTCCAGCTTTGCCTTGACCCGCTCTTTACCATGATGGTCTTTGAGGCGTCTTTTATATCTTCTGAGCTGTTTGTCAATGCGTTCACACGCGGCATCGAAGCAACTGTGAGCATCTATGTGGTTTGCAGACGCGACAACGGTGATGCCAGACCCTAAATGGACGTTACATTCAATATGAAAATCATGCCCGATGCGACTCAGTGTAACTTGCGCATCAATGGCATTGTCAAAATATTTGGAAACCCTTTCGTTCAGGTTATCCTCTATATACTCTGTAAGAGCAGTTCCAACATCGACTTGTTTACCTTTGACAATCACATGCATATTTTGACCCAATTCTTAAAAGTGACACTTGAAACAACCGCAATATATGATCTTTTCAGATGTGGCGGTCGCGGTTTGGACTGACATGGCGCCAGTTTTGATACTGTTTCCAACCGGTCTTTCTGTGGGGGGGATCCATTTTGTATGCTCCTTTTATGTCAGACTGTAAGTAGCTTTTTTTGCCTCCTGCGTTGCACCGATGACGGGATTTTCAAGGCGTCGCGGTATTTGGCAACGGTTCTCCTTGCAATATCTATCCCTTCTTTTTTCATCAGGATGACAATTTTATCATCAGAGAGAATGGCGGTCGGTTTTTCATTCTCAACAAGTTGTTTGAGTCTATGCTTGACCGATTCTGCGGCATGGGATTCGGCACCACCCGTTGAATTGATCGCCGACGTGAAGAAATATTTAAGCTCGAAAATACCGTTCGGGGTGGCCATATATTTGTTGGATGTGACTCGGCTGACTGTGCTTTCATGCATTTCAATGGCATCGGCTATGACCTTGAGATTCATGGGGCGCAAATAGGCAATTCCATGGGTGAAAAACATTTCTTGTTGCCGAACCAGTTCGCGGGCAACTTTCAAAATGGTGTTGGCGCGTTGGTCCAGAGATTTGACAAGCCAGTTCGCCGTATTGAGGCATTCCGAAATAAACTCCCGTTCCTGCTTTTTTTTGGTCCTGCTAGAGATTTGGGTATAATAACGGTTATTTACAAGAACCTTTGGCAGGGTTTCGCTATTCAGTTCAATATTCCAGCTGCCATCCGGATTTTGTGAAATAAACACATCAGGAATAACGGTTGCGGCGGCGGCACTGCCAAATTGCAGCCCGGGTTTTGGATCAAGATCCCGAATTTCAGAAATCATGTCGGTCAGGTCTTCGCTATCGATCGCGCATCTGGACATGAGGGTTTTCATATCCCGTTTTGCCAATAGATCAAGGTTATCCAGAAAAGTCTGCATCGCAGGATCAAGGCGGTTTTTTTCTTTGAGCTGCAAGGCCAGACAGTCGGCAAGGCCGGTTGCAAAAACACCGGCCGGCTCAAGCTCCCGAAGGGTATGAAGGACCTGTATAACCAATTCCACCTCGCAGTTAAGGGTTTGGCTGATCTCATCTGGAGTATGTGAGAAATATCCGGTATCGGAAATGAGGTCGATCAAATAGACGGCAATAAATTTTTGGACGAGAGGCAGGTTCAAGAGTTGTAATTGTGCTGTCAGGTGATCCTGAAGCGAGATGTCTTCGGTCAGGTTATCCTCGAAGCTGTAATCGGAGGCGCCACCGCTGCCGGTTGAGTTCCCTAAAGAACCGGCGGAACTATTCAGATAGTCGGCAGGAGAACTGCTTTCCGGGATGTCGGGGGTGGCATCATTATTATACAGATTATCATAATCCGTATCGAGGGCGGTTTGGGCAGAGTCAGAGCTGGCGGCACCTTCTGTGAGGATTAGATCGGATAAGCCGTCATTTTGTGGGGTTTCGGCACCGAATTCGTCCATATCATCGCGAACCGTCTCTGCGGGAGCGTCCAGCTTTAAATCCGCATCCGCCCGTTCAAGCAGCGGGTTTTTTTCCAGTTCCTGTTCGACAAAGGCGGTTAAATCCAGATTGGACAGTTGCAACAGCTTGATGGCCTGTTGCAATTGCGGAGTCATGACAAGCTGTTGACTCTGCCGTATGTCCAGTCTTGGCGCTAATGCCATAATATCTCCCGGTTTTCTTTGATCATACGCCCAGTTTACAAATCAAAGGTTAAAACGGTCTCCCAAATATACGCGGCGGACACCTTCATCTTCGACAATTTCCGCAGGCTTGCCTTCCATTATGACATGACCGTCATTGAGAATATAGGCACGGTCAATGATATCGAGGGTTTCACGGACATTATGCTCTGTGAGCAGAACACCGATCCCCCGGTCTTTCAAATGTGAAATCAGGTCGCGAATATCGCCGACAGCGATGGGATCAATACCGGCAAAGGGCTCATCGAGCATAATATATCCGGGCTGGCCAGCAAGGGCACGGGCAATCTCGACCCGGCGGCGCTCACCGCCAGAGAGGGCAATGGCCGGGGTTCTGCGTAAATGTGCAATGGAAAATTCGGTGAGGAGTTCTTCGAGGATATTTTCCCGTAACTCACGAACAGGTTCGATCAGCTCCAGAACAGCGCGAATATTCTGCTCGACCGTCAATCCTCTGAAAATGGAGGCTTCCTGCGGTAAATAGCCGACGCCCAACCGCGCGCGGCGGTACATGGGTAAATGTGTGACATCAATACCATCGAGAAACACTGATCCATAATCGGCGCTGAGCAGGCCGGACATGATGTAGAAACAGGTGGTTTTACCGGCTCCGTTGGGGCCAAGCAGGCCGACAGCTTCACCGCGATGAACGGCGATATCGACCCCGCGCAAGACAGGTCGTTTTTTAAAGGATTTGCCGATATTCCGGGCTGACAGTCCTGTGTTCTGGACGATGAGCCGGGGTCCGCTTTCCTGACTGTTTTCGATTTCTGGCATACTGTTCCGATTTGTTTTCAGTTGTTCCGCTCTTGTTCCGATTTGCGGATTTACTTTTTCTTTTGTGGCACAAAAATGCCGCGCACGCGGCCTCCGCTTGTGCCGCTTCCGCCTTCGATCCGACTTTTCCCGGATAGCAGGTCGAGGGTCATTTTCTGACCGCGCAAGACATTTTTTCCTTGTGTAAGCACGACATTTCCAAACAGATTAATTTTTTTGTTGAGCACGTCATAGGTGCCTTTTTCGCCCTTTGCCGTCTCGCGGGGACTGGACAGAAACACATTTCCCACCGCATCGATCTTGCTGATTTGCGGAGCCGAATCAGTAGATTTGGCCTTTCTGGTCGCTGTATCATCGGAATAATACACGGTCAGGCGGTTGGCCTTGAGGCGCATTTCGCCCTGAATAACCTGAACATTTCCGATGAAGACGGCAAGTTGTTGATTTTGCTGAACCTCCAGAGAATCTGCTGCAATTTCAATGGGTTGGTTAGTATCAAACGCGGCCCCTGATGAAGCCGTTTGCGCCATGGCGCCATTATTTATCCCTGAAAACATCAAGGAGCCAAGGAGTGCCAAACCTGTGGTGCGTATATATCTTTTCAGTGTCATTTGGTCTGGCCAGCCTTATGGATACAGAGTCATTTTTACATTACCTTCGAACTTTAGCGTACCTGTTAGGGAGTTGGCAACAAAGCTGTCGGCCTCCAACTCGCCAAGGGGGCCGTGTCCTTTGAGGCCATCAGGGCTCATGACCCGTTTTTCATCCAGCTTGACGCGGGCACTTTTTGCATAAATCTGGTTACCGTTATCAGAGAAAATCTCGACGCCGCCGATCAGGTCCAGAGTTTGTGTGTCCGGGTCCAGCCAGCCTTTGGGGGCGGTGATAGACAGCCATTGTCCATTTTTCAAAGTGATATCGGCTTGCAGGTTGATCAATTCGACTTTTCGCGAGGACAGGGTTTGTTGCGTTGCACTGTCTGCGGTGACCATATATTGCTGATTGCCTTTGTCACTGGACAGGAAGCGCGGTTTGGTCATGGTCAGTTTCTGGTCGTTCTGGGCGATGCTGACATATTCAATGCTGATCATATCCGGCTCTTTCTCCAGTGCCGGGATTAGAAAGGCTGCGCCGATAAGGATGATGGCAAGGGTCGGCAGAACCCATTTCATAACCGAAACAAAATAGGTGTAGCGGCCTGAATTGCGGGCATTGCGGGCAAATGCAGCGGTTCTGGCGGCTTGTAAAATATCAGCCCGTGCCCGGGATTTGGAGGCAGATGGTGGGGTTTGCGTCTTTTGTGATCCACTCATGGATTACATAACACCGGCACGCAGGCAGTCATGAACGCTTAGAATGCCGACAGGAGTGCCTTCCTCGGCCACCAAAAGACAGGTAATGCCGCCTTTGCCTTTACTGTTCATTTGCGCTAGTGCCTCTGCGGCAAGGGCGCGCGGGTTGATGGTTTGCGGATTAAGAGTCATAACATCCCGGGCGCACATGGCCAGCAGATTGCGGCCCATATGGCGGCGCAGGTCACCATCGGTGATGACCCCGGCGAGAATGCCGCCAGTGCCGATAATACCAACGGTGCCAAAGCCCTTGTCCGTCATTTCCAGCAGTACAGCTTCCATCGGGGCGGCCTCTTCAATGAGCGGAACGGCGGTTTCTGTATGCATCAGGTCACTGACCTTGATCAGGGAGCCGCCCAGTTTTCCGCCCGGATGAAAGACATGGAATTGATCGGCGGAAAATCCTTTACGCTCGAGCAGGGCCACAGCCAGTGCATCCCCCAGCGCCAGTGTCAGTGTGGTGGAGGTGGTGGGGGCCAGGCCGATGGAGCAGGCTTCGGGAGCATCAGGCAGGATCAGGGCAACATCGCTGCGCCGGGCCAGTGTGCTGTCAGCCTTGCCGACAATGGCGATTAGCGGGATGTCAAAGCGCCGGGTATAGGCGATGATGTCTGACAGTTCCTTGGTATCGCCGGAATTGGACAGACATAGAACCGCATCCTCGCGGGTTATCATGCCCAGATCGCCATGGCTGGCCTCGCCGGGGTGGACGAAATGTGCGGGGGTTCCGGTTGAGGCCAGTGTGGCGGCAATTTTTTTGCCAATATGGCCGCTTTTTCCCATTCCCGAGATCACCACCCGCCCATGGGCATCGGTGATCAGGTCCAGTGCCTTGACAAAGTCACCATTGAGGGAGTGTTGCAGCTCGATTATGGCATCGGCTTCGATTTGCAGCACGCGCCGGGCCGAGATTAAATCCTGTGACGGGGGGCTTTGGGGGGTGTCGGGCATATCAATCGGGGCCTTGCTGGAACTGGTCATCCGCGCCTTCTGTCATAAAATTCAAAGATACCAACAGGGTTGGGCCTCAAAATATCAGCTTGTAATGCCCGGAATATAAGCAATTGAGGCTCTTTTCACAAGGGCTTCAATCAAGACGAAGGGCTTTGTTCAGGAATGGGCAAAGATATCGGTTTCATCCCATCCCGCCAGATCAAGATCGGCACGGGTGGGCAAAAAGGAAAAACATTCGGCGGCAAGTTCTGTGCGCCCTTCACGGGCCAGCATGATGTCGAGTTTTTCGCGCAAGGCATGCAGATACAAGACGTCAGAGGCGGCATATTTCTGTTGCGCCTCGGAGAGCTCGGCAGCCCCCCAGTCAGAGCTTTGCTGCTGTTTGGACAGATCAACGCCGATCAGTTCCTGACAGATATTCTTGAGACCATGGCGGTCGGTATAGGTGCGCACCAGCCGTGAGGCGATTTTGGTGCAATAAACCGGGCTGCAGGTAACACCGAGATATTTTTTGAGAACGGCGATATCGAAACGGCCAAAATGAAACAGTTTGATGCGGGCAGGATCGCTCAACTGCCGGACCAGATTGGGGGCATTATAAGTGATGCCATCAAATTTCACCAGATGCGCATCCCCGTCACCTGCGGATAGTTGAACAAGGCAAAGCCGGTCCCGGTGCGGGTTAAGCCCCATGGTCTCGGAATCGATCGCAATGTCGGACCCCAGATCAATATCGTCGGGTAAATCATTATGGTGAAGAAAAACAGCCATTTAAAACTCCTAAAATCAGGCACAGGCCGATTTTAGGCGGCGCGCCTGCAGATATCAACATGGAAGCGCTTGAGGCGCCCGGTTATATTTTTTCTGCGTAAATCCAATAAGGGGATGTGCGGGTAATTTTGTACCCCGACTCGGTGATTATGCGGCGCTGCCAGTTATTGATCTGCTGGGGGATGCCGGTGATGTTTTTGTCATCGATGGCGTCGATCATAATCAGAGCCGGAGATTTTTTGCGGATTTCCTGTTTAACGAGTGTCTCTTCATCTGCGGTTCTGCTGATGATAAAGGGGTCGAGTTTGAACAGGGAATTGGAAACCCCGGAGAAGCGCATTATTGAAAGCGGTGTGGCACTCAGCCATAAAACATTTGATGCTTCGGAGGCTTTTTTCAGTTCAAGAGCTTTTTCCTGAACGAATGTGCAGAGCTCTTTTGAGGCAGACAGGCCCAGCAGACATTTTTGCTCATCTCCCTTGACCCAGCTATGTTTTAGTTTGCGGATAAAGTTTGTTGCATCTCCAAGCTTGTTAGGGACAATTACGATTAGCAGGAAAGCAACCAGCGAGATTTGCCGCACTGTTGATTGCAGGGACATCTTCGGCAGGACGAGCAACAGGTATAACAGGAAAGATGTCCACATGTTTTGCTCGGAAAACCTGTTCATGACATAGGGGGTGAAAGCAATAATAATTCCGATAATCGTAATGGACTGGAATTGCTTTGCTGTCAGCGCTTCCTTTTGGCGGATGGCTTTAAGATGGCCGGCAAACAGATACAGGGCGTGGATCAACAAGGCAAAATAGGACAGGTTCCAGTAGAACTTCATGCCCCCAAATCCCATGAGGAAAGACTGTATTACGCTTGGTGAAGATGCGGCGGCGGTGATTATTTCAGGGTAGCTGTCAGGGACTATAAAAAATACATTTTTTGAAATCAGGTAACTGAGGGCCCCAAAAGTAACCAGATATAACAGGCCGCCCGTAAGAACGGGTCGCCAGCCTAGTTTCATACTTTTGACGAATAAAGCAAAACTTAGCCCGAGCAGGGTGGCAATGCCGGTTTCGGGATTATAATATATGGCGATGGCATTGATAATTGCCGCGATACACCAGTCAGCAGGCGACTTAAGGCGGGCAATCAGATAAGCTGCAATCAGTGTCAGCGGGAAAAACAGGAACCGTATGGGAGACTGGTTGGGGGTGCTGAGTACTGTTGTCGCGTTCGAAATTACCGGGGCCAGAGCAAACAGGATCAGCAAGAACGAGATCAGGACAAGGTTTAATTCGGATCGTTTGAAGCGTTGCCATAAAATAATAAAAATCAAGGCGGCGAAAAGCAGATGACTGACCTGAAGGGCGTTTACAATATCACCGAAGTCAGTATTTTGGCTGAGTGTCAGGGCCCATGAAATTCCGATACTAAGCAATTTCCCATATTCCGGCGCCAGCAACGGGTTTGTCATTTGCTGAAAAGACGATGTTACACCCTCTCCGATAACGCCGGACCAGTGATGATCCAGCCCCCAAAGATATCCATCGGGAATAAAGTAGGAGAGAGAGAAAGGTCTGATATAGAAAAACCAGATGGCGACGGCCAGCAGGATAATTAAGGGTGCGAGGCGACGTCCTGTGGTGCAATAGGCTAGTAAAATTGTAAATAAAACCAGAAAGCCGAAGACGGCGAGAAAAACGCGTCTTTCTGTTATGATATCAAGATATTCAGGGATAAAGGGCAGCGTAAAAAACAGGATCAACAGGGCAATGACTGTTTCGTAGAGTCTTCGGGTTTTGTCATGCGCTCCAGGGGTGCCCAGAACAGGGATTTCTTTTCCCCGCATTCCGAAAAAGAGCATGATAAGAAAAAGGGAAGCCACAAACAGGACATAAACAGCTTGCTGGAAAAAGGAACTTTCAAACTGGAATAACTGTATATGCTCTGGCGTAAACTGGAAACCTTGCGGCATGAACACAGAGAGTCCCGCAGCAAGCAGTGTACTGGCCATGAGCAACGTAAACATCAGGTATATACGGGGCCTGTCAAGACTTTCGGCAATTCGGGCTGCGCCGTGAAAAACCGGCATGACCAGCAACAGATATAATCCTGATGTTTCGTAATTCTGTATAAATGATCTGACAGTTTTCAGCATATATCCCGAGCCTTACTTTTTTCGTCTGAAGTCAATTTGCACCCGGTTTAGGGGGTGGAGTTTTGGTCTGTCAGATTTCAGTTTTAAGTCAACAATCTGCATGACAAAGATCTTGGCAACCTCAATAAAGTTCTTGAGCGTCACGGTGGAGCGGTCAGGCGGCACTGCTTGCACATAGATCGGGACTTCTGCAAATTGAACGCCCGATGTCAGTAATTTGACGTTCATTTCCGAGATGATTGAAAAGCGGTTGGACTTCAGGTTCAGGGTTTTGACTTTTTCGGTGGGCCAGATACCGGGGCCGTTAATATAGCCAATAGCAGTTCCAAAACAGGCGGAATATATTAACTGGTAAATGGATGATATAATTTGCCGTCCAATCGGGCGGGCTTCCTTGTTAAGGGGAACTGTCAGAATCATTTCGGCTTCGTTGCGATATCCCAGGATCATGCCCAACGAGATATGGCTGATATCATTGTCGCCAGGGATAATAACAAAGCGTTCCTTGGTTGCTTTCGCCACCCCATTAATAATAGAGCGGCCTAATCCCATATTTTCCGGATGATATACGGGCCTGATTTTAGGGTCTTCCCCTGCCAGCTTCTCGAGTTTGATTTTAGTGTCGTCACTACTGCCGTCATCAATGGGAATGATTTCATATTCATTGATTTCGTAATTTTTGACAACAGTTCGGATTGTTGCAATCGTATCCTTGATAACGGCCCCTTCATTGAAGGCGGGAACAATAAAACTGATCATAAATTACACCCTGAATTCTTTGGCATGCAAATTATTGAGACGAACGGGTTTTCGCATGCCGGGCAAGCCATTGCATGGCGTAATGGGTCACGATAAGTTGCGTGTCTTCGGATATTTGCATGTCATTTATGGGGAAATGAATGGCTTGTTTCGCCAGGTTTTTTGCAGCCCCGCCGCTATAGCCAAGAATTGCAAAGCTGTCCATTCCGTTGGTATTTGCATATTCAAGTGCCTTGAGAATATTGGGGGAATTTCCACTGCCGGACAGGACAAGGAGCAGATCGTCCTTATCCGCATAAACAGCGAGCTGTTTGGCAAAAATCTGCTCATACCCTTCATCATTGGCAAGGCATGTCAGAATGGAACTGTTGACGGTGAGAGCGTGGGCCTTCAGGCCTTTGCCGGTTTTCCGATCAATGCCATACATCAGGTCATTGGCGATATGCGCGGCATTGCCGCCGCTGCCGCCGTTGCCGCAGATAAAGACCTGTTGACCCTCAACCCATGCTGTCAGGAGGCGCTGGCAGAATTGTAGAACAATTTGTTCATCAAGGTCGCAAAGGACAGTGTTCAGGCGTTGGCTATATTCGGAAAATGAAGGCGTCATGCTACACCTGGCTGGATACAGATTGTGGCTGGTCTTCTTTTTGCTCCATCCAGCGCAAATTATACCAGCGATCTTCATCCCTTAAATCCCGGCGCTGATGGGCGGCAATGACTTCCGTGATGGCATCATCAACAGATTTTTCAGGCCGAAACCCTGTTGCCAGAATTTTATCTGAATTCACCCGGTAGGAGCGGGGATCGTTGGAAGGGGTGACAATAATCTCACAGGGGATTTTGGCCGCGATGCGCTCAGCGATCTCGAGGATTTTCAGATTTTCAAAACCGGCATTATACACGCCTGTATGTTGCGGGTTATCCAGCAGGAAAATATACAGATTGGCAATGTCATCGATATGGATGTTGGGGCGGACCTGTTCGCCGCCAAAAACAGTGATTTTACCGTTCTTGATGGCCTGCATGGTCAGCATATTGACGGATACATCCAGCCGCATACGGGGCGAGACGCCACAAACGGTGGCAGGGCGCAGGATCTGGACACACATCTGGTCCGCGTAGCTGAGGATAACCCGTTCCGCGACCATTTTTGTCTTGTTATATTCAGAGATGGGCAGCAGTTCCAGATCTTCGGTAACCTGCTCTTCTTCCTTGATGCCATAGACACTGCCAGAGGACGCATAGATAAACCGTTTGATACCGGCCCGCACCGCCATATCAGCAAGCTGCATGGTGGCCAGTGCGCTGATTTCCCATGTCAGTTTCGGGTCAAGGTCGCCACACGGATCATTGGCGACAGAGGCAAGATGTATAATGGCGTCAATTCCGTCAAGGAGGGACGGATCAAACGTTCGCACATCGCCCTCTACAATTGTCAGTTGCTCATGTTCTGGTAAAAAACAGCCAAACCATTGAATATCATAGGCGAGAACAGAATGACCTTGCTGGAGTAGCTTGGGAACGAGAACCGAGCCCTTGTAACCGCACGCACCCGTTACTAACAATCGCATAATATATCCTTGTTTTCCGGCAAAAAATTTAGCAAAAGACAATCAAATTGTTGCTTGGTTCTGACTTGTTTAAAGGTGAAAACTGTGTAACACAGGGAAGATATATTGCAAAAGGGATTTATGTGATTTGCCGCAAACTACTTTTGGGCAAATTTTACTTGAACATACCGGATGCAGCAAAAAGGTTGTTTGATTTGGACACTCCACAAACTGTATTTATAGCAGCCATTTCCAGTGATATTGGAATGCAGCTGGCTCACTATTATTCTGATGCCGGATATCATATTATTGGTACTTACCGGGATGCCTCGCATATAAACCCGGCCTTTCGGGACGCTCAGAATATTCATCTGTTGCGCTGTGATTTGACCGTAGATCAGGACATTGTCCAGGTTGTTGAATATATGCAGCGAAAGGGTCTGGTGTGGGACCGGTTTGTCTCGGCGGTAGGTCTTTTAAGCCCTATTGGAAAATTTGTTGATGTCCCTGCTGCCGAGTGGAAAAAATCGGTGACATTGAATTCTCTTCAACAGCTTGAGCTGTTACATCATCTATATGCTGTGAAACGGCCTGATTGTACCGGAAATGTCGCGTTTCTGGTGGGGGGGGCCATTAACCGGGCCTTTGCCAATTACTCGGCCTATTCATTGGGAAAGGTGATGCTGGTCAAGTTTTGTGAATTGATCAGTGACGAGACAGCTGATTTGCATTGCGTCGCGATCGGGACAGGCTGGGTGGCCAGTAAAATCCACCTTCAAACTCTGGCGGCGGGGGATAAGGCTGGAGAAAATCTGGCGGCAACGCAGCAATTTGTTGAAAAGGGTGAACAGGGGACATCTGTTAAAGATATTTACGATCTTATGGAATGGTGCTTTGCCCGCCCGGAGACGCGGGGGCGGAATTTTTCAGTTGTTCATGATCAGTGGCGCGGCGGCGGCGGGGAGCTTTCTGCTCAATTGGCGGAAAGTCCAGATATGTTTCGATTGCGAAGACATGGAAATCAACATAAAAAGTCATCATAGCAAGTGAAAGATTTTCGATGAAACTGTCCTCATATGTTATCAGGTTTTTGGCAGACAAAGGTATTACCGCTGTTTTTGGAATGTCCGGGGGGGCCGCTGTTCACTTGCTGGATTCAGTTTCCCGGCAAGACGGTATCGAGTTTGTCTGCTCCGAGCATGAACAAAGTGCGGCTATTTCTGCGGATGGGTATGCGCGGACAACCGGAAAACTCGGCGTGGCAATTACGACAAGCGGTCCGGGCGCGACAAATCTGCTGACAGGGACCTGCTGTTCATTTTACGATTCCGTACCCACATTGATGCTGACCGGGCAGGTGGCGTCTCATCGATTGAAAGGGGATTTGCCAATCCGGCAACGGGGCTTTCAGGAAACAGATGTTGTCTCCATTTTCTCCAGCGTGACAAAATATGCTGTTCAGCTCAAAAACCCTGAAGACATCCGCTATTGTCTGGAAAAGGCTTATTATATGGCCTTTGAGGGGCGGCCGGGGGCGGTTTTGATTGATATTCCCGATGATTTTCAGCGAGCGGAAATTGATCCGGAGACATTGGCCGGGTTTGATGTGCCAGCCAAGGAAAAACAGCCGGTAGAAAATAAAATCACTCAGATGATGCGGGCTTTTTGTGCTGCCAAGCGACCGGTAATTGTTCTTGGGGGCGGTTTGAAGACACCTGATCTGGATTATGATGTTGCGGGCCTGATTGATCGCCTCGATGTGCCGGCGCTGACCACTTGGGCCGCTGTGGATTTATTGCCCCATGATTATCGACTGAATATGGGAAGTTTTGGCGTATATGCGCCGCGGCTTGGCAATTACGTTGTTCAGAATGCAGACTTCATCCTATGCCTTGGAACGCGTTTATCCCAGAATCTGACCGGCGGTATTCTGTCTTCTTTCGCGCGGGCGGCAGAAATTGCAATGATCGATGTGAGCGCGGGAGAAATGGACAAATTTGACGGTTTCGGTATTCGCATCGATCATCGGATCGTGGCGCGTATGGAAGATGCCTTTCCTGTGCTTGAGGGAATTGATAGTCCTCAAACAAGTGATGCAAAGAAAGCGTGGCATGTAACTATTCAGACCTGGCGGCAGACGTTTGGACGCGAAAATTTTGACCCGCCAGTTACAGAAGGCTGTGTAAATGCCTACCAGTTTATAGAAAACATTTCTGACTTTGTGTCCGAGAACGAGATTGTTTTTGCAGATACCGGCGGCAATCTGACCTGGACGTGCAATGCCTTTCGGTTCAAGCAGGGGCAACGGCTTTATTCGGCGTGGAATAATACTCCCATGGGCTATTCACTTCCTGCTGCGATTGGTGCGGCTGCTGCCAATCCGGAGGCGTTTTTTACCTGCCTGATCGGGGACGGGGGGCTGATGATTTGCTTGTCTGAGCTGGCGACCCTTGTTAAGCATCAAATGAAGATAAGGGTTTTTCTGTTTAACAATCACGGTCACGGTATTCAAAAGCAAACATTGGAGACATGGCTTGACGGGAATTATGTGGGGGTTCACGATCCTTCCGGGCTGGCTTTTACAAATTTTGCCGAAGTTGCCGCTGCCATGGGGCTGAAAACATATACGCTTGATAAGTTGGAGACGTTGCAAGGTGAGCTGGCGCTGATTTTCAATGAACCGGGACCGGTTTTTGTCAATGTTGAGATCAATCCTGACCAGCGGTTATTTCCCGTGCTGAAATTTGGGGCTGCCCTTGAAGATCAGCTACCGGCGCTTGGTGAGGACGTGATCGAAGAATATATGGTCATTCCGCCTTTTTCTGTATAAACACAATTTGCCGTTATTAACTCCATAGGATAATTCTTTGATGAAAATCGCCCAGAATACCCTTTTTGAAGCCTTGCAGACCGTTTCAGAACAACATGCTCGTCATACGCCCTTATATGCAGTGCTTGAAACATGCTGTTATGACTCGCTGAAAACATCCGATTTTCGGTCAAAAGAAGAAATTCAAGTGCCATTTGGTCCCTTTGGAACGTTATGTATGCCTTATCATAAAATGGGCGCTATCGATTCAATCGATCTGTTTGGTCTGGATGAACTGATCCTGTTCAGTTTTTATCATGCAAACAGAAACCGGTATCGGCAGGTTGTCGATATCGGGGCCAATCTGGGTTTGCACTCGATCCTGATGGCAAAATGCGGGTTTAACGTTACGTCCTATGAGCCGGACGATATTCATTTTGATCTGTTCAAGGCCCGGATTGCCTTAAACGATGTTTCCGGAAAAGTTACACCGGTAAAAGCAGCGGTCTCTGACGAAAATGGCGAGAGTGAGTTTATACGGGTTGAGGGGAATACAACAGGAAGCCATCTGGCGGGTGCCAAGAGTGACCCATATGGTGATTTGACCCGTTATGTTGTCAAGGTTCTGGCGGCAGAAGATGTGTTCAAGAATGTTGATTTTGCAAAAATTGACGCAGAAGGACATGAAGTTGTTATCTTGAAGGCGGTCCCGAAAGAGTATTGGCAAAATCTGGATGTTGTAGTGGAAGTTGGAACTGCTGAAAATGCTAAAGAAATATATGATTATTTTACGGCTCTGGATGTTGGTTTGTTTTCGCAAAAAACCGGCTGGCAGAAGGCCGCAACACTGGAAGATATACCGGTTTCCTACAAAGAAGGCAGCCTGTTTATTTCCAGCAATAGCAAGATGCCCTGGTCTGAATAGAGTCTGTTTATTTTTGGTCTTTGGGTGTTTCAAACTGGCTGCCGCGTTTCAGGAATAAACGTTTCAAGGCGCTGAAAAATTGTGCTGTTTTTCGTAAAGCCTTTGATTGAAGATGCCAATGGTTGTCTTTGACCATAATGGCCTTTGATGCCTCAAGGCGCCGTAACCGGATGGTGATAAGCTGCTCGTCATTATAAAGGTTTTCAAGGGCCGCAAGTGTTAGCTGACCCCCGTTTTTCTGAATTTCAAACAACATGCGTATGCGTAAGGACGATTCAATCGCCTGGGCAATATTCAGGTATATGAACCACCACATCAAGGCGAAGCCGAGCGCCAGTATTATCTGAAAGATATCGCTGTCACTGCCTGTGAGGGTGGCAAGCAAGGTCGGAACGCCGATTAATGTGATGATAAAACTACAAACATAACCGAGGGTCCGTTTGCGCGTGAGATGCACGATAAGGATATCGATGATGATGGCGATGGTAAGAATTGCCGCCGGGACTATAAAAATCATGACTACCCCCTTTCCCGATGACCTTTGAGAAGGTGCTGATAAAAAGAAAGCAGCCTCAGGATAAGGATTGAACGGCGGGTAAGTGTCACATGGTCTTGCGTGAGTTTTATATCACCGGTGGCTGACAAAGCATCCAGACGAGAGTCTATGAAGGGATGCGCCTTGATGAAGGATTGCAAGGCGGCCGGGGATAATCCTTGAGGTTCGCTGGCGATAATTGCTTTGGTGATTGCCAAAGTTGGCGAGTCGTTGACGACGCCAACCAGAACCAGACAGTAAACGAGAAAGAAACTTTCCACAAACCCGACAGAAATAAGGATGCCTTCCACAGAAAGACGGCTTTCGGATGTAAACAAGAAGATGCCCAGAACCATAAAAAGCGCCGCATTCAATGCCAGAAAAGCGGTTATGTAGGCATATTTCCCTTGCATCTTTCGCATGATCAGAACATGCAGACACAGGCCCAGAACAAGAGAAATACAGAGCAGTATGAAAAGGGTCAGATACATTTTATGCCCGCTCTTCAGACAGTGTCTCTTTGTTGCTGGTAACAGCGTTTACTGCATCGCGGTATAACAGAAAAGGAAACAGGCCGATAACAGCAACAACAAGGGTCAAGCTGCGCATCAACAGGAAAATAGAGCTGTAAGCTGTCTCTGTCGCCGTTGTTTCAAGCAGGTTGGCAATTTGTCCAAACGCAGCTTCACCAATGCCAAGGCCGCCCGGAGAAAGGGGAATGGCATTTGCAAACAACCCGGCGACACCGGAGACAATATAGCCAATCCATGGCAAGCTGGTCACCTCCATGGCTCCCCCCAGAATATATAAACTTTCCAGAACCAGAACATATTGGATAAAAGATAAAAAGATCGCGAAGAACAAGGAGCTTTTATGCGTCCAGTAGCTTTCGAGGCTCTCGATAACAATATCGAATATTTTGAGGCTCAGGCGGGCAATGGGGCTTGGGAATTTTTTGATGATCCGGCGAAATATATTTTGAAACTGCAGTGCTATAACGAGGCAGGTCAGCGCGGCTCCCAGACTGACACCGATTATGATGCCGATCCAAAGCTGATATTCGGAAGGAATTAAGACCAGGACGGTCAGGGCGATTAACAGGAGGCCGACGAGTCCGGTCAGGCGATCGACCAGACTGCTCATCATAATTTCCCCGAGTTTACCACTATGACTTCGATAGGCGAGCCCGCCCCGGATAAAATCACCGCCATAGGCACCGGGAAGAAAGACATTAAAAAATTGCCCGATAAAGGTATAATTCAGCGACTGTTTGAAGCTGATATGAACCGTTAAAGAGCTAAGTAGAATTTGCCATCTCCAGGCACCAATAAAAACCGTTGAAAGCAGGAAAACAGTTGCGGCCAGAAGGCTGACCGGAGAATTGGCAGCGGTGCTAAACAGGCTGAAATCGATAAAGTCGAAATACAGTAATGCAGCAACAAGTCCTGCACCGATTAAAAATTTTACGAACGTAAAAATCACTGCTTTTCTTTCCTGCGCGCTTAAAATGGCCCGGTAAACCAGGCGCCGGGAACGTCATGCATGGAGGATGCGCGCTGGTCTGCCAGTTGATCACCTGAACAGTCTTTGCCGATCATATGGCCAACCTGTTTTACGATATGTTCGGCGCGGACATGATAGTCTTTTGTCAGGGCCGGGCTGGTTGATTCTGGAAAATCAGGGGCGGTCAGGCGCGCCGGAGCCACGGACAGGTCTGCCCAGCAGGTTTCCGTGATATGCGCCATGATCTCGCCGGCAATCCCCAGCTGTTTGAAGCCGGTATCAAGGACCAGTAGTTTGCCCGTTTTCCGGACAGATTTCTCAATTGTCGGCCAGTCTATAGGGCTCACTGTTCGCAAGTCTATCAGGTCGCAGGCGACACCCTGTTTTTCAAGGTGATTGATCGCGTGCAGGGCCTCAATAGTCATATAGGACATGGCGACGATTGTGATGGCATCCCCCGTTTGCAACACTTTGGCCTTGCCCAGCGGGGCCCTGTTATTTGTTGCAGGGGCATCCGTTTCCGTCTGCATATTGTGGAGCCAGCGATGCTCGAGAAAGATAACCGGGTTCGGATCAAAAATACTGGCTAGAAGCAGCTCTTTGGCATCAGAGGCCATGGCAGGCATAACAACTTTCAGGCCGGGGATATGGGCGAACCAGGATTGTAAATTCTGTGAATGGGTCGGCCCTTGCCCCCAGCCGCGCCCCAGGATCATCCGGATGGTGATGGGAACGCTGCGCTGTCCGCCATACATGAAATGCCATTTGGCCGCATTATTCACCAGCTGATCCATCGATAGCAGTGCAAAATCCAGTCGTTGATGGGTCAGAACCGGTTTAAAGCCCCCAAGGGATGCACCAATGGCAATACCGGTCATGGCATTTTCGGATGTGGGCATATCAAAGACCCGCTTGTCGCCGTATTTTTCCTGTAAATCGGAAGTTGTGCCAAAAACACCTTTGGGGTCAGGCACGCCGAGGCCAAAGACGAGAACGGTAGGGTCCGAAGCCAGGGCAACATCCAGTCCGCTCTGGATTTCCTGTGCAAATGTCCGGGTTGTCATTGCAAATCCTCGCTCGGTTTGTCGGCAAAAATATGCTGACCGGCTTCTTCAATGGGTGGAAAGTCCGAATTGAGCGCAAAGTCGAAGGCGGCTGTTACTTCTGCATCAATGTCCCGTTGCTGCGCGTCAATATCCGCGCGGGCCATTAACCCTTCTGCCAGTGTATGGGCATCAAACCGGGCAACAGGGTCTTCTTTGGTCCATTTTTCAATCATGTCATCCGGGCGATATCCCAGATCATTGTCATAATTGGGGCCGCAATGTTCCCGCCAGCGATAGGTGTCAAACTCGACAAAGGCTGGTCCGTTGCCGCTGCGAATGCGGGCCACGGCCTGACTGACAGTTGAATGGACGCCCAGAACATCATTGCCATATCCGTGGCTGGTGTCTATTCCCAGACCGGCAATCCGTTCATGGATGGGTCGTGAGGTGATCTGGCGCACCGACAGGGGGGAATAGACGGAATACTGGTTGTTTTCACAGACAAACAGGACGGGCAGTTTTTTCAGAATTGCAAAATTCAGGGATTCATAGAAAGCGCCAGTTTCAATGACGGCATCCCCGAGAAAGATACAGGCAATATTGTCTGTGCCCTTCATCATCAGGCTATATGCCAGCCCGACACCAACAGGGACAGTGCCGCCGACAATGGCCGTTGAGCCCATAAATCCGATGCTTTCATCGATCAGATGCATGGAGCCGCCCTTGCCCCGGGCGCAGCCTGTCACCCGACCGTAAATTTCGGCAATCATGGCATTGAGATTTCCCCCCTTTGCCAGATAATGGGCATGGGCCCGGTGCCCGCTGACGGCAAGGTCGGTGGGGCGCAAGACCGTACCAACAGCCGCAGAGACGGCTTCCTGACCGGAAGACAAATGTGTGGGGCAGCGCATTTGTTGCTCTGAATAGCGCTCGGCGATTGTCTCTTCCACAGTCCGGATACGGCGCATACTGTAGGACAGGTTTTTGATCAGATCACTGTTCATGGGATAAACCAGTAATAATCACCCGTATAGTCAATGGATTTGAAAAATGCTTTCCACTCATCCACATGCATAATGGTTTTTGCTGTCAGGTTCCAGGCCTGCATACGCTCGGCTTCTTCATCGCTTCGGTAGGCGTCAACGGTTATGAAAGAGCGGCCTTTCGAGACGCGTTCGATTTCCTGCAAAGCCCGTGCGCACTCATCTTGTTCCAGATTGTGAACCGTATTGATGGAAATAACCACATCAAAGCTGTTATCATCAAAGGGCAGATCAGTGGCAGAGGCAACAGAGACGTGATCGCGCATGCTTTCAATGGTATGTTCAATGGCATATTCTGAAATATCGATCCCTTTGACGGTGATACCCGGAATTTTTTCGTTCAGATCATGCAGCATGAAACCTTTGGCACATCCGACATCGAGCAGGCTGGAGCTGCTGTTCAGCCCGAAATGCTGCTCGAATGTGGGGATAACCGGTTGCCAGAAGCGGGGCATATAGGAAAACCCGCCATAGCCATGACGGCGGTCACCATCAAAGAATTCCTGCCCGAATTTTCGGGCAATGGCGCGATCGGCATCGGTTTTTTCAGTGCCGCGCTGCTTCAAATCCCGTTTTGCCTTTGGGTAATTGGCAAGAAGATCTATTTCTATTCCCATGATGTTGCCTTGTGTTTTCTGAGCCGTGTCAAGCTTTGTGAATATAGGATTGTGGCTGGTTTTTCAGATCATCCAGATTTGATTTGACCCAGTCAATGGTCTGACTGATGCCGCCGGCAAGTGTTATCTTGTCTATCCAGTCCAGAGATGTGCGCAACTTGCTGTCATCAAGGCTGTATGTCTGATCCTTGCCCTTCCTCTCGCCGACAACGTCAATGAAATCGGACGGATCAATTGAAAGGTTTTCGCAGATCATTTCAACAAGATTACGGATGCTGATCAATTGCGGTGTGGAAATGTGATAGCAGTCTCCAAGCTTGCCGTTAAGTGCAATTTTCAAGGTCGCTGTCGAGACATCATCAATATGGATGAAGGAGCGCTCTGAATGTCCGCCGCCATGCAGTTGCAGTTTTTGTCCTGTCAATGCATAGAGAATAGTCCGGGGAATAATGCGGTATAGCTGTTGACCCGGCCCATAGACATTTGCCGCCCGTGTATAGACAACGGGGAAATCATAGGCCTTGAAATAGGAGTTGAGGCTCATGTCTGCCGCTGCGCGGGATACGGCGTAAGGGGTGCTGGGGTTCAGGACGTGATCTTCGGAGACAACACCCGATGTGCTGCCATAAACCTCGGGCGTGGAGACATGGACATATTTTTTGAGGAAAGGAAGTTTCCTCAATTCCTCATGCAGTAAAATTGTCGACAGGGCATTTGTCCGGAACCAGTCACCGGGATTTTGCCAGCTTTCCCCAACCATGCTTTGTGAGGCAAAATTGACCACATGATCCAGTTTGTTTTCCGTAATCAGGCTGATGATCTGCTCAAGGTCGTTATTCAGGTCGAGCTGATGAAATTCAACTGACCGGGGAGAATTTACCCATTTGTAGGGGAGCAGGGTATCGTGAGGCTCTGGCGAGCGACTGACACCGATCACCGGATATCCTTGTCTCAGCAAATGGGCGCAGAAACTGGCACCGGAGAAAGAATTGCTGCCCAAAACAATAAATTTTTCTGTCATTCGTTCGTTACCTGTTCTGTGACCAGATTGCCGTTTTATGCCGGATAGGAAAATCGATACACCGTTGCAAAAACCACGTCTATTTAAATCGAAAGGTTACGGTTGCAAAAGTCTGGACATAACCGGTTTTGTGACACTCAGCTTTTCGAGCAGCTTTTTGAACTGTTGATATTGGTCTTGCCGGTTTTCTGATCCGTCCCAGTAACTGTTGACGCTATTGATCAAGTCTGCTGCCGCACCAAGATCGTCAATTTCAAGCTGGGCGCTGGACAGGGCGGCAATGTTACCGATGTCCCGATGGTATATATCATTGTGAAAACTGTTCATCCGGCCAATAAAATGCGGCAGGACTTCTGTGCTGAAATCGGTCACAGCCTGCCCTTGATCCATAATTTTCAGAATTTCCGGTAATCTCATCAGGTAGACAGCCCCGTTTGCCAGTGTTCCGGTGCTTTCTTTCGGTTTTTCAACAAATTTTATAACGATATTTTGGGTATCCAGTGTCACCATACCGCAAGTTTCGGGGGCGTCCGTGTCGAATGTCATCATTGTCAGTGCGGCATGGGCAGGGCGGCCCTCATATGTCTGCCGAAAGGCAGCGACATCAAACATCGTCAAATTATCGGCATGGGCCAGCAACATGTCACGGGATGTGAAGCGGTTGCGGAATTTGTTGAGGGTGCCAGCTGTCCCGCAGAGGGTCGGTTCATCCAGAAATTCGACCATGGAGTTATAGGGGCTGCCGGTTACATACTCCCGGACAAGGGGCGCCAGATAATGCAGATTAATGAAAACCTTTTCGGTGCCTCCTCGCTTCAGCATTTCCAGCCATAACCCGAGCAGAGGGCGTCCATGAATCGGCATCAGGCATTTGGGCAGCACCCCGGTCAGAGGTTGCAGACGTGTTCCCAGTCCGGCCGCGAGCAGTAATGCGTCCATTTGGCGGCTCCTTAAATAATGCTCAGTTCATGTTTGAGATCATTGATATGCAGAGGAGAGTTCCCAACGGTCGCCACCTGACAGCCGGAGGCAATTGACCCGATATAGGCGGCCTCCCAGATGCTGGCCCCGCATACCAGTGCCAGTGATGACGAGATTAGCATGGCGTCTCCAGCTCCGGCATTGTCCCGGGGGGCATCGCATAAAGCGGGCAGCCGGTCGGTCATCCACTCACTCAGTTCCGGATGGCGGGACTGGATCAGAACCCCTTCTGATCCAAGGGTCAGCAGAATATGGGCGGGATTACATTTTGTTGCCAGGGTGTCCGCCAGTTCAACGAGGCCGATATCCTGATCCTGAACGGCCAGCCGGGCTTCAATTTCCGTGGGCTTGATGAGCAGCATGTTTTTGTATCTTGCAATATTGCCAACTTGCGAAGAGGACTGGCTGTCGGCAACCATTGGAATGTTTTTTTCGCTACAGACGGCAGCAATCTGTTCAACAAGGGGCTGCGGCAGAACCCCGTAATTGAAATCCGAGAAAACCAGCAGGTCAATGGTGTCGGCAAGCTCACAGAATTTATTGAAAATCTGTTCTTGATGGTCAAGATCAATGGCATGCTGTTTGAGTTTCGACACCCGGAGCAGGGTTTTTCCTGCCGATCGGAACCGCTGTTTGAGGGTTGTCGGACGGCTCGTATCTTTTATGAGGGTAGCATCAACGCCGTAGGCCTCTATTTTTTCGGCGCTTTCGGTGGCTTCATCATCATCGCCAGTGACGGTGATATAGCTGGTTCTGGCGCCGAGCCCTTTTGTATGGCTGGCGACAATCCCGGCACCGCCGATGAATTTCTGCTCGAGAACGGGGGTGACGACCACGGTCGGGTCCTCTCTGGAGACCCCCAGAACATCGCAGGTTATATATTCATCAATGATCAGGTCCCCGATCACCAGAACATTCAGTTTCTGAATTTGATCCAGCAGGAAAGACAGGCGATCAGGGGCGATAGAATGCCGGCTTAAGTAATTGTGTGAAATATTCAGGTTGTATTTTGATGTCGAAGGATTGCTTTCTTCCCGAATAAGATCAATGGATGAAAAAACCGCATCGCCGGAGCTGAACATCAGTTTTCCGCCATATTCTTCCAGCGGCTTTGCCTCGATATTGAAAAGCTTCTGATGCTCTTTCCCTTTCACAACCAGATCAGGTTTCAAGTGACGGATGGCATCGGCGAGATTGTCTTCAAGAATGAAGGCATGGGCAATATAGCTGATATCAACGATATTGTTCAGGCGCAGATTTGCAGGCACCAGAACGCCGGGGCTGTCATCGGTATTGACGGCGACAATCAGAAGATCACAGCAATCGGCCGCAAATTTCAGTAATCGCAAATGGCCCGGGTGAACCACGTTGAAATTTCCGGATACCAGTGCAATTTTGGTATCTTCCCCATTTGTTTTCCGCAAGGATTGAATATGGTCTATTTGTGTTTGCAGACTGGCACTAATCATTTGTCAACCAAGGGTAGGGTTAATTTCGAGTAACGGGCGCATGACTTTCCCGTTTTCGAGATCATCCAGCGCGTCATTGATAGTATCAAGGCTATAGCGTTTTGTAATCATTTGTGCCAGTGGCAAGTCATGCTTTAGCGATATTTGGTGAAAGATCGGAATATCAATATCCGGATTTGTATGCCCGCCCCAACTCCCTTTTATCTGTTTGCCATTGATGAGTTCGAACGGGTCAATGGAGATTTTTTGTCCGGCCTCGGGGTGAGAGGCAAAAACGCATTGCCCGCCATTGCGCCGAACGGCATTGAACGCCAGCTCGATTGTCGATGTTTTTCCGGCAGTATCGATGCAGAAATCTGCCCCCTGACCCTCTGTCAGCTCATAAATTTTCTCTAACAGGTTTTCTGTGGCTGCGTTCAGGCAGTGGGTGGCACCCAGCTGGCGCGCAAGGTTCAGTTTTTCGGGTTGCATATCCACTGCGATCAGTTTTACTGGCATCTTGCAGGCCGCATACATCAGGGAAATAGCGCCGATGCCGCCGATGCCGATAATAACAACCGTATCGGTCTGCTTGATATGGATTTCGTTTTGAGACAGGCCGGCACCCGTTGGAATTGCACATCCATATAGTACACCGATATCCATAGGCAGGCCATCGGGCAATTTTAAAAGCCTGTTTTCAGAGACAATGCTGCGCTCACTGAAGGTGGTAATACCGCCCGAATTCAGCTTTGTATCTTTCCACAGATATTCAGCTCCGGGGGCATTTATACCGGCCCCTTTGATCCAGCCAAGAATAACCTTGTCGCCAGATTTGACTTTTGTGACGCCTTTGCCACAGCTCCGAACGATACCTGTTGCCTCATGCCCCAACAGATGTGGCAGAAACCGGTCTTCCCCTCGGTGTCCACGCACTTCCATCAGCTGGCTGTGGCAGACACCGCTATAGGCGATTTCCACCTCGACCTGCCCCGGCAGAAGGTCAGGGAGCTGGACCCCTTCCAGAATTCGGAGGGGTTGGCCGGTTTCAAACAGGACGGCTGCTTTCATATTAAAATCTCTGCCCTACAGGGTCTTTAGTCTGTATTCTGTTACACGGGATAGCGGAACCGGTGAAGTAAAGCTGATCCGGGCTTTTCCGGTCAAGCAAAGAATGTGATTATCAGGGCAAGAACAAGGGATGAGGTGAAAATGGACCTGTTTGATAATCTTGTTGATCCGGCAATAAATTTGCTGCTCCGGGACGGGACCGTGAATTATTACGGGGCGGTGATGCCGGCAGACACGGCAGATATGTATTTACGCCGGTTGCTGGATGGCATTGCGTGGCAAAATGATGTGGTTGCTCTGTATGGTCGGCGCATTGTCACCAAACGAGAAGTGGCGTGGTACGGGGACAGGCCGTTTGACTATACCTATTCCAACAGCACCAAACGGGCCTTGCTCTGGACGGATGAGCTGCTGGATTTAAAGCGGCTGGTGGAACAGCAAAGCGCAGAGACATATAATTCATGCCTGTTAAATCTGTACCCTGATGGCAGTGCGGGGATGGGCTGGCATAGTGATGCAGAAAAGGAATTGCAAGAGAACGGTGCCATCGCTTCGCTAAGCCTTGGGGCCGCCCGCCGCTTTGATTTCAGGCATAAACAGACCAAAGAAACTGTTTCTGTGACGTTGCCGCATGGCAGTTTACTGATAATGAAAGCTCCTACCCAGTCCCACTGGGCCCACCGTCTGCCCATCAGCAGAAAAATATCAACCCCACGCATCAACCTGACCTTTCGGACGGTTGTTGATCGGTAATGTATGAGTTGCCCGGCTTTTCCAGAGTGCTATAACTGAGATTATTGAGCGCCTCTGCGCGAACAGGTTGCGGTTGGCCCGGCTTTTCCAGAGTGCTATAACGAACCTTGCCAATAAGCACCACGCCGGTCAGTTGCGGTTGGCCCGGCTTTTCCAGAGTGCTATAACGACTTTCCAGCCCCGCCGCTTGGCATATTCGTTGCGGTTGGCCCGGCTTTTCCAGAGTGCTATAACACATAAGCTGTACCTGATGACCAGACACTAGTTGCGGTTGGCCCGGCTTTTCCAGAGTGCTATAACTTGGCAATACTTCAAAAACCGGCGGACATGGTTGCGGTTGGCCCGGCTTTTCCAGAGTGCTATAACTGAATTGATTGTGTTGTCTCGCATCTGTTGGTTGCGGTTGGCCCGGCTTTTCCAGAGTGCTATAACTTCTGGCCGTGAGACTGCCCGCGTGCCGGTGTTGCGGTTGGCCCGGCTTTTCCAGAGTGCTATAACTCGGTCATCTTCCTGCTCCTTGACGGCGGAGTTGCGGTTGGCCCGGCTTTTCCAGAGTGCTATAACTTTAGTCAGCTTGTCAATGCCATACCGTTTGTTGCGGTTGGCCCGGCTTTTCCAGAGTGCTATAACCTCGGGTTTAACGGCTTTACAGAAGGCGACGTTGCGGTTGGCCCGGCTTTTCCAGAGTGCTATAACAATTTCGATCACGGTGCCTTGTGCTTCTATGTTGCGGTTGGCCCGGCTTTTCCAGAGTGCTATAACTCTGACAGTACCGTAGACATACTCCCACGAGTTGCGGTTGGCCCGGCTTTTCCAGAGTGCTATAACTGCAGAAGCTGAATATGATTTATCGATAAAGTTGCGGTTGGCCCGGCTTTTCCAGAGTGCTATAACCTCGCCTATGTCGATACCATGCAAGTAACCGTTGCGGTTGGCCCGGCTTTTCCAGAGTGCTATAACACTGGTAATAAAGCTGCCAGCTAACGTGAAGTTGCGGTTGGCCCGGCTTTTCCAGAGTGCTATAACAATTTTACCTGTATTCAGATTATCAGCTGTGTTGCGGTTGGCCCGGCTTTTCCAGAGTGCTATAACTGACTTGACGCAAGACGCTACTCCATTATGGTTGCGGTTGGCCCGGCTTTTCCAGAGTGCTATAACCACTTGATTGAAGCCTGTAACCATCACATCGTTGCGGTTGGCCCGGCTTTTCCAGAGTGCTATAACCTTGGATGGGCAAATAAGAACTTCAAAGTGGTTGCGGTTGGCCCGGCTTTTCCAGAGTGCTATAACTTTTCTGATCTATAATATTCATAATAACCTGTTGCGGTTGGCCCGGCTTTTCCAGAGTGCTATAACCAAGGCTTCCAGCACGCCAATGCTATCTTCGTTGCGGTTGGCCCGGCTTTTCCAGAGTGCTATAACGAGAACCTTCACCGCCGATATCTTCGGGCAGTTGCGGTTGGCCCGGCTTTTCCAGAGTGCTATAACAATTTCGATCACGGTGCCTTGTGCTTCTATGTTGCGGTTGGCCCGGCTTTTCCAGAGTGCTATAACACAGCTTGCCGAATGGTTGGGCGCAAATAGGTTGCGGTTGGCCCGGCTTTTCCAGAGTGCTATAACCCGGTTAAGGAATTGCTCACAGTGCCGGCGGTTGCGGTTGGCCCGGCTTTTCCAGAGTGCTATAACGTTGTCCAGTCCACTCCGTTATCTGATCCCGTTGCGGTTGGCCCGGCTTTTCCAGAGTGCTATAACGAAGGACGACCCACCGACACTTCGTTAGCTGTTGCGGTTGGCCCGGCTTTTCCAGAGTGCTATAACGTCTTCGCAGATGGAAAATGCGGCATTGCAGTTGCGGTTGGCCCGGCTTTTCCAGAGTGCTATAACATATAAACCTGTTCATTTTGGATAGGTTGAGTTGCGGTTGGCCCGGCTTTTCCAGAGTGCTATAACAATCTTATCCAGATACTTTTGCATCTGCTTGTTGCGGTTGGCCCGGCTTTTCCAGAGTGCTATAACAAATTGGCTCTACCGACTTCAACCCAATTAGTTGCGGTTGGCCCGGCTTTTCCAGAGTGCTATAACGAGAGACGTTGCCGGTGCTGTCCTCTACGCGTTGCGGTTGGCCCGGCTTTTCCAGAGTGCTATAACTGATCGCTATTTAAGAGGTTGATATAAGTGAATATTTTTAAGTTTGAGTTCTTGAGAATATCCATTTTTTGATCAAAAAAGGGCAAATTGTTCCGGGTTTTTGAGCGAATCATGACGCCGGCCACCGCGCAGGCAGACGATATTTTCATATTGCTTGTCGGTAAATTGTAAAATATCGACTTTCCCCTCCGGTGGCATGGCGGCTTCAACCTTGCGGATGATCGCCTGAATAGCCTCTTTGCCGTTTGTGTGGCGAACATAGACCGAATATTGTGCCATTTCGAAGGCATTATCAAGCAGAAACGAGCGAAATTTGGTATAGGATTTACGCTCCTTTTTTGTTGCGGTCGGCAAATCGAATAAAACCATGACCCACATAAATTTATACCCGCTCAGTTTGGTAAATTGTTTGCTGGCCATGTCAGATGGAGGCTGCTCGCAGCAAGGGCAGGGGAGGTTCCGGTATCTCCAGCTTTTTTTGCTCTCCCATAAAGATTTGAACCAGAGATTGTGCCATTTTATCCATACAAACCTGCATGGGGCTTGCACCGGAGGTGGCTTGCAAGTCCATTGTCAGGATACCGGCAAGGGTCGCTTTATGGGTGCGCTCAAGGTCAAACGGTTTACCGTTACTTTCAAGGGCAAATTTTTTGACATGATAGTCAACCCAGGGCCGAAAAGGCTCCATCAGATCATCAGCCAGCCGTAAAGCATCTCCTTTGCTTTGGTGATAAATGGAAAGTGACGGATGCAGGCCCGCCGCCAGAATGGAACGGGCCGTGGCGGTGCGTAAAATGGTATAACCATAATTCAAGGCCCCGTTTATAGAGCCTTGATGGGTGCCGCGTGTGAAGTCTTCCCCCATCAGGCGCCGCCAGTATTTACGCGCTGCCTGAGCTTCGATATTTTCGCTATCGCCTGATTTGACGCGGGTTGCCATGGCGGCGATATCGGCGCTGTTCAGGTTGTGGGCTTTGAGGACTTCTGCCTGATTCTGGATTTTGGCGGTTACCAGTTGCGCCCATAACCGCTTGAGCAGGGGTTTGTTGGCAACGGCTTGCGCCTGCATGTTTAAACCCTGGGCAAAATGCCCGTTCACTGGCCATATAACCGATGCCGGGGCCTGGCGGGTGTCACAAATGACAATGGGCACGTTGGCCTCGGCCAACCGTGCGCAAATATTAACCGAGAGGGAGGCCCCGTGGCCGCGGATAATTAATGCGGCCATATCATCAACAGCAACTTGCCCAACGGGCTGCTCGTCGATTTTAATCGATAAAAAACCACGAGAGACATTGAGATACGCACCGTCTGACAAGACTTCTATCACTCGATTTTGCATAATAACCTGCCCTTTCATACAAGGGCAGGTTATATCTGTGGGGTTAAAAAACCTTTACGCGCCAGTGGCGTGGATATTCAGTACTCCGGACGGGCTTACAGTTACGTATTTTGTATTCGCTTTTTGAAGGGAGCCGGGGGATTTGAAAATAAATTTAAGCGGATCGTTCTTGTCACGAGTCCGGGCGTCCACATTTGCTTCAATATGCTCAGCAAGTGCTATTTGTCCTTGTGTAAGCTGACTGATCTGAACGATAAGTTGTCTGTCATTATGAATAATTTGAAGATAGTCATTTTTACGCAAGCGCATGAGTAACTTCTGGCCATCCTGCCCCTCAAGTGTTTGCCACCAGTTTTCATCTGTTCGGGCCAGTTGATAGGCCTGATAGGTTGAAATGACCTCTCCGGTCCATTTTCCTTTTTCTGACATCCATATGTCGTAGCAATAGTTACCGTCTCCTTTATAAGCCTTATAGTCTTTTCCCGAGGCATCCTTGAACGGAATGACGCGCAATTTCTCTTCGATACGGACTTTGTAGACCGGTGGGGTCATGGCATGGGCCGCCAGTAACAGGGCTTGTTTGAAGTCGGTGCCCGACAGACCGTATGTTTCTTCGAGCAGATGATTTCTGATAAGATCATCCCGAATTTTATTCAAATCACCGGGGCTTTTGAAGCTGTCACTGTCAAGGGGTTTGCGGGTGACAACGGTACGCACGCCTTTTTTGTCTGCCTTGCCGGCCTCCCCTTTGGGAATGCCGTAAGCTGTGTCGTTATGCATGGCGGCTTGAATACCGTGATCGGGTTTGTGACTAACGATGATATCCCGGATGGACTGTTCAACATCGGTGCGAAAACCGGCCCAGGGTTCTTCAAGACCTGCCATCAGCTTGCCGCTATATATATGTTCGTTCTGCTTGGCTTTATCAGCCGCAGCCTTGAGCAGTGCGGGGTCTGTACAGGCAATAACGATGGCATCAAGGGCATGGTGCCGGTGGTCATGCCGGTTTTTTCGCTGGGCTTCTGCTTCGGGTTCGTTATGCCCGCGCAAGACGGAATTCAGCCCCCAGATATGCCGCAAATCAGCCGTCAGGCGACCGGTTACGACATAAACACGGTTCTTGGCCCCTTTGTAGCCTTGCCCGCCATGGATTGATTCCAGATAGGTTTTTGCCAACCGTGAAATATATTGGGTATCGGTTAGTTGGCGGGCGATAAATCCGCCTTCAAAGTTGGTATAGCGATCCATGGCATCAGGGCCAAAGCGCCAGCTTTTGTTTTTGGGCAATTCTGCGGCCCGCAGTGAAATATCCTCCCAGTTATAGCCGTCAGGAGAATGGCCAAAGGCCTCAAAAGGAGTTTGGTTTTTTTTGTCCCGGTTTGCTTTTCGTGTGGCGAGTGTTTTATTGGCATAACCGTCGTCAAATGTGCGTGAAAAAGGCAGGATATGCTCAATTTCGATTTTGTCGGAAAATAAATCTGTCAGGCTGATTTGCTCGCCGGAAAAGGGGCAGCGCTTGCCCAGAGCCTCAAGGTCCTCAAACAGGCGCAGGCGCAGGCGGTTTTCATATGTATCGTGAATGCCTTGCTGGTCGAGTATTCTGCGTCGTTTGTCATTGGCGTCCTGATTGGCTTTTTGTGTTTTCTCCAGATCGCTCTTGCCTTTTGCTGACAAGGGCAGGTCACGGGCCAGTTCGATTGCAATTTGCTCAGGAGCACCGAAGCGCGCCATTAAATCATTGATGACGGCCCGGATCTGGTTGAGGGCCACATGTACGGTGGGGTTGGCAACCTTACCATAGCGTTTTTCATCAGGATCATTGACCTCTCCCGTTGTGACAGCCACGGATCGGTCAAGGATGCGCCCATAGTAGGGAAGGGCTTTATCAAAAATTTCGCCGGTGCCAAACTGGCTGTGACTGCCAAGTCCAGCCTGTTGCACGGCGTCTGAGTAAACGGTAACGTCTGCAAACAGTGGCGGCAGGATTTGGGCCAATGCCAACTGACTCAGATTTCCATAACCGGCGGGTAACGGGCAATCGGCAACGCGGTAGGCCTGATCTCTGTCAAGCTTGTGGGTTTTGCACAGCCAGGTCACAAGCTGTTCTTCATCTTCGACATTGATCAGTTCGTTGATGATGTCGTCCCGGGTGGATAAATCCAGATCAAACCATGAAGGACCCCAGCGATCCGCCTGCATCAATTTCGCGGCGGTCTCGTCCCCTTGCAGGTCCTTGCGTTTCTCGGTTTCGATACTGAAACTGTCATAGACAGACAATCCGAGAAGTTTTTTCAGCTGGGCAAAGGTTACTTTTGCGGTTTTGCTTGTGGGGTGTAAAAGCCGGTTGGCGATAAGGTCCCGTTGTTCCAGCGACAAGCTGCGCTGGGCTTTGCCCGTTTGCATCAGGCGCAAGGCGTTGACCTCTTGCAAGATGCGGGCGCATTGTGAGGATGACAAGGCTTTTGCCGCACGGGGCTCTGTCGGGATAAGGGTACATTTTCCCACGGGAGGGGATTTAAGCGGATGTTGCCGTTCAATGGTATCAGACAGGCGCTCGTAGGCGGCAGAGTGCGTCAGATCAGGGTGATATTGCTTTTGGGCCTCCCAGAGGATTTTGAATTCGTCAAGGATCAGGGTGCGGGTGGGGTAATAGTCATATTGCCATTTTGCGCCGGTTCCGGATTTGCGCACCCGGGCCAGTGGCTGCGGTTTGCGCTGCCCCTTTGCAGCTTCTGCATTATGTAGAATAGCCTCATAGCGGGGTTTGCCAAACAGCTCGCCAAGGGTTCTCGCCCCTGCGGCATCCAGCTTTTCCAGTGTTCGCTTGGTGGCGTCATGGACTTTTCCGCTTTCAGCATCTGCGCGGTCCGTTTTACGGTTGGATTTGAACCCCCGCCGTTGATGCAGGTGAAAGATGATACGGCCAAATTGATAGGGGCTGATTTCTTCGGATAGAGCGCGGTAGCGTAAAATCCACGGATCACTGTCCTCAAGCGGGATGCCTTTGCCGCCTTCGAGTTTTTTGCGGGCGTTTTTATCCTTTGGCATCAGGCCATATTCAACCAGTTCACGCATAAGACGTGCGGAGCGGCGCATCGAGCGGTCGCGGTTTTTCCGGGCACTGCGCGGCTCACGCCTTTTTGCGGCATTGGACTGTTTGTCCTTCGGGTTGCGGCCATCTGAAAAAATACGCACGCCACTTTGCAGCAGGCCAGTTATTTCTGTTTGATCACTGTTCAACTTTAAAGCAGCCCAGCCCAGCGAGTTGGTCCCCAAGTCTATGCCCAGCCGCCAGGGCGTATTAAAAGCCATATTATTCCCCCATAAACGCATGATTGACGTTATGGTTGCATTATGCTGAGCTTTTCGATATAGTCAAAATACATTTTGAGAGCACTCTGGAAAAGTCGGGCTTTCCGTTAACAAGGATTTTTCCTGTTAGCAGGAATTAGTCCACAAAATGTATCTAATAAAGCGATTTGCTGCCTATGGCGGCAGATCGCTTTATTTATTTTGGGATAGCGTGTCAGCCGCTATCGTCATGCAAGGTATTTGCTTTTACAAAACATCTTTGGGAATCCTCTCGGTAGAATGAGGAATGGAAGTGCCCTTACGCCGTATAAGCCGCCCCAATCGATAAAGCAATGTTATCACTTTTGTATACCAGTTAGGTGAGGCTTTATCGTTATTAAACAACAAGTTGTTTGATTACAGTGGCTTACATTGCAGTTGGTGCCCCACAGGCGACATAGATGGGCACTGGGTTGAAGTGGCTCAATATTAGAGAAGTCACTCGTTTACTCGGATGACTTATACCATTGAATAAATTCATCACTCACACGTTTAGCATCTGTACGCAATTTGATAGCCGCTGCATAATCATCGAAATGTTCGATCATATCACGAAGCGCTTTGAGGACGTTTTTGTTAGGAATATCATGAAAAACTTGGTCGAATGTTTTTAAAATACTCTTTGCCTCATTTTCCACCGCGGCAAGCTTGGTCAATGTCTTCGCGGTCGTTCGATATAACCAGAGCCGGAGTATGAAGTTTTCCCATCGGTACTCGATCTCAAAGCCAACGTCAGCCTCATCACTCAATTTATCAAGTTCACACCAAGAAAGTACAAGCATATTCCATGCGTGAGTGTGGCGTGGTTTGTAATAATCCCAAATTAGAGCCTGTTCCTCACGCACAGATAAATTATCCATTCCCATCAATCCTCGAAGCCGTCAATATTGTATAAAAATCAAAGCCAGCCATCCTTGTCCATGCGGGCGTGCAGGACGCGAATTACATCAACGCCACTATCAATGGGTTTATAAAAAACAAGATAACGGGAATACTCTTTAATCGGAATATAACGCATCCCCATAAGCTCTGATTTATTGGTGTGGTAAATGGCGCCCATATAAGGCATGTCGCCCAGCATCTGATAAGTTTCTTCAGCTAAACCATACAACCGCAATCCCGCCTCAAGATTATCTCTTGCGATATTACGTGCATGACCATCAAGATCAACTTCCGCTTGGGGACGGATTTGATAGCGGTTTCTTTTCACGTAGTTGATTGTCTTGTTAAAGCGGCCTTTTTATCAGACCAGTAGGTTTCGCCCGGTTTGATTGGTGAACCACTCTCAAGTCCCTCTGCAAGCAAATGGTCCAGTTGTTCCCCGCGCCGGTGGTTACGCACCAGAGTTGCAACAAAATCACTCGCACTTGAATACCCGCCAGATTCAATGGCATTGTCTATCCAGTGCCTTAATTCCGGGGCAAGAGAAACAGTAAGTCGTTCGGTAGCCATAAGATAATCTCCAAGTCATTAGTCTGCATAATAATTCATAATAATTATGCAGTCAAGTAAAAGCGTACGAAATCCCAATCCCATGTTTTGTCAATATTCCACTATATGCCGCCGTCTCTGCCCATAAGCTTGTTCGCGCGCTCATGCCAAAACGGCGCGCCATTACACGAGTGTAAATTTTTTTAATTTTTCAATGAGGGTATAGTGACCGCCGGCAAGTCCAATGATCCTGAATAAGACTGAATTGTATGATGGTGCCCCACAGGGGACATAGATGGGCACTGGGTTGAAACGAGTGAGTTATAAAAGCAAATTTACTATAATCAGTAATGAAAACAATTACCTAACCCTATATTCGCTCCCAATATAGAAGAAGTTTATCTCCATTTTCTACTAGATGGGTGCGTCTTTCCGCACTGGCCGTCTTCATATGGGGTGGGACAGACTAGAGCTTGCTTCTTCTATGTTAATAAGTCTAATTGAATGGCATGAATTGTGGTTTATGCTGCCTCCTGGTTCAAGATTATTACAAACCAATTACGAACCGAATACCATAACCGATTATGGTGAGGGTTAAAAAACCTACGATCCAAAGCCCAATAAACCATAGCCATTTTTTATAAAGCGGAGAATTTTCATTCATTAGTGATAACCCTCCCCAGACTTTACTTTTCCTCTAAATACCCAGTAGGAATACCCCGTATAAATAAAGATAAGCGGTAAAAATATGACTGCGCCAATCAGCATGAACCCAAGGCTGGAATCTGGTGAAGCTGCCTCTGTCACTGTTATGGCGCGCGGGACTACATAAGGGAAAATACTAATGCCAAGCCCTGCATATGAAAGCACGAATAGGCCCAGGGCTAAAGGGAATGGGCTGTTGTCATTGCGCTGTTTTAAGTTCGCATAAATGCGCCATGCCAAAAACGCGGCCAATATTGGCACAGGCGATAAATACAGCAAAGTAGGCATTTTAAACCAGCGGACATATATGTCTGGCGATAAAAACGGCGTCCACAAACTAACGATAGCCGTGAGTAAAAACACTATTAACATGAGCGGAACAGACAGTTTATACAGCCGATCTCGCAAGCTGCCTTCGGTTTTCATGATTAGCCACATAGCGCCTAAAAACGAATAACCGCAGGCAAGGGATAATCCAGTAAACAGACTGAACGGAGTCAGCCAATCAAACCAGCCGCCGCTATAGGCTCTGTTTTCAACCTCGATGCCCTGAACGAAAGCTCCCAAAACAATGCCTTGGGAAAATGTGGCCAAAAGAGAGCCGCCAAAGAAACCCGAGTCCCATATTTTCTCGTGTGCGGGGTCGCGCCAGCGAAATTCGAACGAGACGCCCCTAAAGATTAGCCCAAATATCATAAGAAATATGGGCACATATAATGCGGGCATGACAATGGCATAGGCCAGAGGAAATGCGGCCAATAGCCCCCCGCCGCCGAGAACCAGCCATGTCTCATTGCCATCCCATACTGGCGCAACCGTATTCATGGCGGTGCTGCGCTCTTCGCCTTTTTTGAAAAACGGATAAAGAATTCCAATGCCTAAATCAAACCCGTCGAGAATAACATATATCAGGATAACCAGTGCCAAAAGCCCGGCCCAAATTGTTGGTAGGTCAAACATTAGTGTTCCTTCTTATCTGCTAGTGCAGACAAAACGCTATCAAGGCCGATGGGATGCTCGCTGGCGATGGGAGGTTGGCCCGGCGTTGGCGGCGCGGCCATCATCCGCAAAATATAATAAATACCAAACCCAAAGACGATAAAATAAACCACGATAAAAATGGCGAGAGATGTGGCCACGGCAGGCACTTCAACTGGCGAGACAGACTGGTTTGTGCGCAGTAGGCCATAGACCGTATAGGGCTGCCGCCCGACCTCTGTGACGATCCATCCTGCAATAACCGCAAAAAAACCTGAGGGGGCCATAACCACAGCAATCTTATGAAACAGTGGCACCATATAAAGTTTTTTGCGCCATCGCAGCCATACACTATACAGCCCCATGAGCGCCATCAGAGTACCGAGGCCCACCATGATTCGAAACGCCCAAAATACAATCAGTGAATTAGGTCTGTCTTCTTTAGAGAAGGCTTTCAGTCCCATGACTTCACCGTCCGGATGGTGGGTGAGGATAAGTGATCCAAGCTTAGGGATTTCTATGGCGTATTTGGTTTCTTCTGCGTCCATATCAGGTATGCCAAACAAGATCAGCGGCGCGCCTTTTTGAGTTTCAAAATGCCCTTCCATAGCAGTGATTTTCGCAGGCTGATGTTCTATAGTATTCAGGCCGTGCATGTCGCCAATGAAGATTTGCATGGGCGCAACAATAGCGGCCATCCACATGGCCATTGAAAACATAAGCTTTGCGCCCTCGCAGGTTTTGTCATGCAATAAATGCCACGCGCCAACCCCACCGACGACAAACGCAGTGGTTAAATAAGCCGCCGTCACCATATGCAGAAGACGATAGGGGAAGGAGGGATTAAAAATAATCTTCAGCCAATCTTCGGGAACAAATTGCCCCACATCATTTATGCCATATCCGGCCGGGGTTTGCATCCAGCTATTGGCCGACAATATCCAAAACGCTGAAAAGAACGTACCGATAGCTACCATCAAGGTGGCTGTGAAATGGAGTTTCTTACCAACCTTCGTAAGTCCAAATAGCATAATGCCGAGAAAGCCGGCCTCCAGAAAAAATGCCGATAAGACTTCATAGGCCAGCAGCGGGCCTAATATGGGTCCAGTTTTATCCGAGAACACGCTCCAATTTGTGCCAAATTCATAGGACATGATGATTCCCGACACCACGCCCATAGCAAAGACCACTGCGAATATTTTTATCCAATATTTGAACAGCCGGATATAAACTTGTTTGCCAGTTTTAAGCCATAACCCCTCAAGCACGACCAGATAACTGGCCAAGCCGATGGTAAATGAGGGAAAAATAATATGAACAGCAATCGTCCAAGAAAATTGTAAGCGGGCCAACAATAATGCGGTTGAATCGAAAGTATCCATTGCACTTATTCCAATTTAAATGTTTTGTGAATATACAATAAACTCGGCTAACCTACAAAGCCTTTATAATTAGTTTTAAAGCGGCAATTGGCTGCATATGCTAGGCTCAGGACCTATTAAATTAGAGGATTTCCATTTGTTGTAATTCGTGATTCACCATGGCAAAGAAGATTTGTCACGAGTGATTTGTTTTGGCTTTCAATAAGCCTGAATTGTATGATGGTGTCCAGGAGAAGACTGATCAACAAATTTTGTAAAATACTGAAATATAACGACTAATTCTAAAGCCTCATAGAGAATGTATACCAGTTATGCTACCAGAATTTTCATAGAAACGGAAGTGAGTTGTAGCTACATGTCATTGACATATGCTTCTGGTTTGACCGCAAAAACTATCAGTGGACATCCAGCAGCGCTGTCACCATCAATTTTTGGTAGGAGTTTGTTTAGATGTGTTGTTGATGAACCATATTTACCAGCTATCCCTAAGGGCTTGAAAATCTCCGTCTGCAGTCTTGTTGTTCTGGTAACAATTATTCCTAGACTAATCGCTTTCAAATTATACAATAATCTAAAATTATTAAGGTCGCGGTCATAGAATTCAGTTTTGTTGTTCCATTCAATATCAAGAGCAATTTTTCCTTTTACGCAATCAACTTTGTGTGTCGGTGTAATAAACTCTTCTTCGTCAACTTTAACAGATGTCTTAAATTGCTTTTCAGTCCAATCTCGACTGTATAATTCGCCATCAATATAGCCTGATACTTTAGACTTTCCGCCGCCGCCAGCAACGATACTGCTTTTCCGAAGCTCAAAATTCGATAGAACTTCGTCAATTTCATCAAACTCTTGTGTAAACACATGCTTCAAAATTGTTATTGCATGCCTCCACTCATACACTTCAAACTTATCTCTGAGTTTTTGACTAAATAGTTCACTTTGAATAGCCCCTAGATTTGTAGACACCTTGTTCCTTATAAATGAGGCAAGGAGATTAAGAGATGCTAATATAATGAAAACATAGATACACGTGATTATTGCCCTGTTTCACCATAAGCTTCACCATCCAACTTTGCCTTATGGCAGCCATCCAGTCTCACAGGAGCCGCCAAGGTACAGCAACAGAGCGTTCTCAACTCGAAACCCTTGGCGTACTGGCCTGTGCTTTGGGGAGGAGATCGGTATCGCGCCCATGCCATGGGAGTTTGGCGGGTTTTCCTTGTGGCTCACTGTGAGAAGACTTGAATGCTGGATGTGGGGAGGGTTGTTCTGGATAGGTGGGTAACATTGGCAGGAGATGTGTTGCCGCCCGTTCTGGTAAGGTTTGGCCTGACTGGCTGGTATAACTTTACTGGCCTGATTGATTGCGACATCAGGGGAGACATCAGAGCAATAACCTTATGGGATAAGTTCAGGTGAGGCCTGTTTCTGTGGTTCCCTGAGAACCCCCCACCTTCTTGGTGAGACATTGAAGCCTGACCTGTAAGATAATGTTCAAGTGGCTTCGCCTCTATATGATTATCTTGGTAAGGTTAAGTATAGTTATTAGTTAATAATATACAACAACAGGTATGTTTAACATAAAGTATACTGGTATGTTTATCTATATGTTTAACTTGGGGGGTATACCCTAGTGGCGCAACCGAATTGCAACTCGTTGAAATTGCTGGATTTATATCGCCTGTGGTCATTTGTGTCTCAAGCAACGTCAGTCCAGAATAAGACTCCTGAGCGGCCTGTCCCGTACTTCAGGTAGGGTGACTGCCAAGGGGTCGTTAAAAGCCGTCAGTGACTCGCTCTGTGACTCCTGAGGCTATATCAAATCGAAGAAGCATCAGGTTGCTGTCTCCAATTCCTGTTCCGCCTTGATGATCCCGTGAACCTTGCCCAACGACAGGCCAACATCCTTGGCAATCTTACGGAGGCTATCCCCGTTTGCCTTACCAGTGAGCACAGCCAATTTCTTCTTGTTGGAAACAGGAGGTCGTCCAAGCGTGGTGCCGTTGGCTCTGGCTCTGTCCAGCCCTGCCTTAACCCGATCCTGTATCATGGCGCGTTCGAACTCGGCAAAGACACCCATCATCCCGAACAAAGCCTTTCCTGCTGCTGTGGTCGTATCAATCCCCTGCTTGTGGAGGAACAGATCAACATCCAGCCCGTGAAGTTCATCAAGGAAGGAGATCAAGTCAGTCAGGGACCGCCCCAGACGATCAACAGACCACGCCATCACCACATCAAACTTGCGTCTGGTGGCATCTTTGAGTAACCGATCATATTCAGGACGCTGGTCTCTGCCCTTGGAACCTGAGACACCATGATCCTCATATATAGCGACAATCTCCCATCCTGCATTCTTGGCACAGTCCTGAAGCTCCCTGTGCTGGTTCTCTGTGGTCTGGTCCTTGGTGGAGACACGAAGATAGATTGCTGCCCGTTTCATTGATGTTGCTCCTGCTGTTCTGGATGTCGTACCAGAATCATACACAGATGAGTTCATAAATCTACTGTTATTTGAACATGTGGTAAGCCATCATGAAACCCGCAGTTTGCTTGAGGTGGAATGTTCAGATTACGGGGAGGTTTTATGAACACCCGTTCAAACGGATAGATGAACACAGGGTGGAGACCATCACTTCCTGCTGTGAAGAGCAGTGTTGCCTGATGCTCACCACCACCAGCTGAAGGAGCAAGCAGTCTGATGTATAGCCACGGCTGGTAGAATATTCATGCTGCCCTACACAGGGTAAAAAAAATGACAACGGATGGGGGCACGGGGGGATAAACCGCAAGGGCGCACGTATATATACCCGCTCAGAAATTTGCACTAAATTCCGACAGCTTGATTGACGGTTTCCGTTATCAAAATGAGTGGATCGGTTACTCCGAACAGTTTACAGAAGGGACATATAGTTGTTGATTAGGTGTGCAAAATATGTATTATGCCCCTAATGATTGAATTACTGTCTAGGCTAATCGTGATGTTTTTTGGGGAATTACAATGGTATGTCGTTTGTTATTTTGTGTGGTTCTGGGGTTATTCGTAGCGTCGTGTGTTACCAGCGATGCTGATCAAAAAGAGCTCTCAGCGGCAATACAGCGTCTAAGTGAAATCTCAAAAATAGATGCAACTGCAGTTAGCGAGAGCATTGTCAAATGCGAGGCAAACGACGGCAACGCTTGTTATGAATTGGCAGGTCTTTATCGCAAAGGTTGGGGGGTTGAAAAAGATCTTGTTAAAGCTCGAGCTTTGTTTTCCAAGGCCTGTGATCTCAATCAGTATGAAGCATGTCATAATGCGGCTGTAATTTATGCCCTTGGACTTGGTACCCCAAAAGACCCAGATCAAGCCATCAATTTTTATGAAAAATCCTGCAATGGTGGTGTTGCCGTTAGTTGTAACCGGGGTGGGTTGATGTACACCTCGGGTGAAAATGCAACTGGTGAAGAAATTCGTAAGGCAGAGATTTTATTCAATATTTCATGCGATATGGGAAACTCGGACGGTTGTAAATTTAAAAAATTGTATGATGACATTCGTGCAGGAAAGAACACAAGTAGGTCTCTTTATGAATCAGAGTTTGAATACGAGTGCTATGAAGGGAATTATGACAGCTGCCAAGCCCAAGCCGAGCGGTATATGTATGGAAACGGTCCGTCAAAAGATGTCTCTAAGGCAGCGGACTTTTATAACCGCGCCTGTTTAGGAGGCAAGGTTGGCAAAGCCTGTCATCAACTTGGCCTATTGTATACCCCGACAACGAATGCCGGTAACCTTTCTGAATTTCTTGTTCTTCACACCACCGGCTTCTGGAGTGATGCGGAAAATCCAGATGCCTTCGTCCTGAAAGATGTCTGACTTGCGAAGCTGTGCAATCTCCCCAACCCGTGCGCCTGTATAAGCACATATCCAGCAAACCCAACGCTTTGCCAAAACTGTTTTTTCATATTCCCTGCCAGTGCCCTTGTAGCTCCTTGCTGCATTGAGCAAAGATGTGGCTTCTGTTCTGGAGAAGAAGTTGTCTCGAACCGTGGGTTTCTTCCTAACTTTAACAGATATGTCCTTGGCAGGATTGCTTGTGAGTTTTCGGTTTGTCACTGCCCATCCAAAGATGGACTTTAAGGCAGCTAGGTCGCCACCCTTCACAGTACGAGGTGATACTGTTTTGCCTGTTCTGGGATTGATCAGTTGTAGTCGGTGATCCTTGAAGGCCACGACATCTTCTGGTGTTATACGAGAAGCATCATCATGACCGAGGAACTTTTTGAAGTACCGTATGGTTCGCTCATATGCTTCAAACGTACTCTCACTCAAATGTTCCAACTCCTCCTGTTTCCATAGATCGTAAAGCCTTGAAAGGCTCACTTTTGCGGCTTGTGGGGTTCGCTGCCATTCTGGGAACTTGTGCGTGGTATTATCAGGAGTGTAGTCGCCCTCACTGTACCTTTTCAGGGTTTTGGTTGCCTCTGACATGGCGGAAGCAATTTGATTGAGCAGTTTGTCACGGCTTTCCTGATCGACAATCAACGCCTTGTTTGAGAGTGCGTGGTCAACAAACCCTCCAAAGCGGTTTTCCATACTTTGTCGCTTTAACGATCCGTCACGATCAATCATCAGGCTGTTGATACCGTATTCGCCATCAAGTGCTTGCTTATCAAGTTTTTGGATATGGCTCCAGAACTCGGGAGATGCGGGGTTTTCCTCCATTATTCCAACCCATGTATTGTATATCTCGCCAGCAAGAGCCACGGTCTGTTTATGTGTAAGTTGCATTGGCCCGTTACGGTGAGATTGCCACACACTTTCCAGATAAGCTAAAATTGTGGCGTGCCGTATCTTGGCTTCACTGGGGTCTCTGGTACCAAGCGAGACTTTTACGGTGAAGGCTTTGTCCGTGACCTGTCTTTGTATCAGTACTTCTCCAACAGGGATGCTCAGAGTGGAGCCTCTGACTTTGGAGAGAATATCTTTGGGAATCCTCTGGGAAAAATGAGGAATGGAAGTGTCATTACGCCGCATAGGCTGAACCAATCGATAAAGTAATGTGTACCACCTTTGTATACCAGTTAGGTGAGGCTTTATCGTTATTAAACAACAAGTTGTTTGATTTCAGTGGCTTACACTGCAGTTGGTGCCCCACAGGCGACATAGATGGGCACTGGGTTGAAGTGGCTCAATATTAGAGAAGTCACTCGTTTACTCGGATGACTTATACCATTGAATAAATTCATCACTCACACGTTTAGCATCTGTACGCAATTTGATAGCCGCTGCATAATCATCGAAATGTTCGATCATATCACGAAGCGCTTTGAGGACGTTTTTGTTAGGAATATCATGAAAAACTTGGTCGAATGTTTTTAAAATACTCTTTGCCTCATTTTCCACCGCGGCAAGCTTGGTCAATGTCTTCGCGGTCGTTCGATATAACCAGAGCCGGAGTATGAAGTTTTCCCATCGGTACTCGATCTCAAAGCCAACGTCAGCCTCATCACTCAATTTATCAAGTTCACACCAAGAAAGTACAAGCATATTCCATGCGTGAGTGTGGCGTGGTTTGTAATAATCCCAAATTAGAGCCTGTTCCTCACGCACAGATAAATTATCCATTCCCATCAATCCTCGAAGCCGTCAATATTGTATAAAAATCAAAGCCAGCCATCCTTGTCCATGCGGGCGTGCAGGACGCGAATTACATCAACGCCACTATCAATGGGTTTATAAAAAACAAGATAACGGGAATACTCTTTAATCGGAATATAACGCATCCCCATAAGCTCTGATTTATTGGTGTGGTAAATGGCGCCCATATAAGGCATGTCGCCCAGCATCTGATAAGTTTCTTCAGCTAAACCATACAACCGCAATCCCGCCTCAAGATTATCTCTTGCGATATTACGTGCATGACCATCAAGATCAACTTCCGCTTGGGGACGGATTTGATAGCGGTTTCTTTTCACGTAGTTGATTGTCTTGTTAAAGCGGCCTTTTTATCAGACCAGTAGGTTTCGCCCGGTTTGATTGGTGAACCACTCTCAAGTCCCTCTGCAAGCAAATGGTCCAGTTGTTCCCCGCGCCGGTGGTTACGCACCAGAGTTGCAACAAAATCACTCGCACTTGAATACCCGCCAGATTCAATGGCATTGTCTATCCAGTGCCTTAATTCCGGGGCAAGAGAAACAGTAAGTCGTTCGGTAGCCATAAGATAATCTCCAAGTCATTAGTCTGCATAATAATTCATAATAATTATGCAGTCAAGTAAAAGCGTACGAAATCCCAATCCCATGTTTTGTCAATATTCCACTATATGCCGCCGTCTCTGCCCATAAGCTTGTTCGCGCGCTCATGCCAAAACGGCGCGCCATTACACGAGTGTAAATTTTTTTAATTTTTCAATGAGGGTATAGTGACCGCCGGCAAGTCCAATGATCCTGAATAAGACTGAATTGTATGATGGTGCCCCACAGGGGACATAGATGGGCACTGGTATGAAACAGTTGAACTTAAATAGCAAACCTTTGATTGTTAATAGGAAAATCGGATGTTTGAATTATGATCCTACTTATGAAACAGCCCGCATGATGCGGGCTGTAAATTAATTTATGTGCAAACGACCTAATCAATCATCCGCTCCCAGAGGAGAATATGCTGATCCCCTTGTTTGACGAGCCGTGCGCGGATTTCTTCTTCCATATGGGGGTCATCGAGGATGAGATTGATATATTCCCGCTCCCCGTCTTTGGTGGTCTGTTTCCAGCCGCGTCCAATCTGAAACTGTCCGCTGCGAACAATGTAATCCGGTTCGCTGCTGTCCGGTGATTTGTCGTAAGGGTCTATGATGATATTGCCAAGGTCATGCAATTTGCGGGTTTCAAGCATCCCTTCAAAATGTGATCCTTTGTCGTAAAATGTTCCGATTTTCAAAGCCATTATTTGTCTCCTTCTCTGGCTAAATTGCTGATATTGTCTTTTGGCGGGCGTGGTGTGGGTTTTGATGCGGCGGTGAGTTGGCGGCGCGCTTTCTTGAAACCGTTGTCCGTATCAAGAAAGCTTGCGATGATGTAGGGTACAAGGTCTTCGATCTTTTCCTTTACGCCATAATTCTGTTCATAGATGTGGGCGTAATCGATCAGCGCCGCATGGATTTCCGGTGGAAATGTTGCACTGATCCTGACCGGTGTGCGTTTGGGCAGTTTTGAGAGTCTCAAGGTCATGGGGTTGTCTTTCTTTGAATGAAGGGCCTGAGGATAATGTCCTTATGGACGATCACGCGAAGCGGATAGCCAGGCCGGATTGTGATGGTGGGTTGAATATTGATTTCGCGCTCAACGATGCGCTGGCCCGCCCGGTTGATCGAATTTTGTGAGCCACGCTGAATGGCGCGCACCAGATCACTGTCATCATCAAAGGCAAGCTCGGCCCCAACACTGAAGAGCGTGGATAGGGCAATGCCTTTAATGAGCCGCCAGGTATGAAAATCAACTTTGTCTTCCAGCCCTGCATAACCGGCCTTGTCAGTGGCTGGCAAATTATCAATGATAATTGATGAACCATCGGGCAGAATAAGACGTTGCCAGACGACAAGGGCGCGTTCCTGTCCAAAAGCCACCACGGAATCATATTTTCCGAGCAGGCGTGAGCCTTGCGGGATCAACATATATTGGCCGGTTACGGTGTCATAAACGGGCTGCGTCACCTGCGCGATGACCCGCCCCGGCAAATCGGAATTCAGTCCCGTGATCAGACTGGCGGAAATGATGGTTCCCGCCATGACCTGATAAGGCGATATGGGGGATTGAAGCTGGTACGGGTTATAGATTGCATCATCTGGTTTGCTGTCCAGAAAATCATTTTTGCGCTGTTGGTGGTTTGGGTCATCCGGTGCTTGCGGTGTCAAGCCGTCCGCATTTGCGGTGGCAGCAAAAGGATTGTTCGCTAGGTTGGTTTGCTCCAACGGATTTGCAGATGCCGGATTACTGTCACTTTCCTGACGCGGCGAGATTTGAAAGAAAACCGAGGATTCGCGCCCTTGCTGCGCTCGCTGCGCAAGGCGAATGCGTGACGCGCGGGCGGCATCGGTCATGTGATCTGTTTGATAGGGTATTCCGCCGGGCGGGATGGGCGGTGGCTCAAGCCCGGCGCGCTGTTCCGCATCAAGCACCGCCCTGCCAAGCTCACCCGGCAATGGCGCGCCCAGAACAGGTGGTACATAATCACGGTAGGTTTCCGGCAGGTTTGAGAGCTGTTCCGGCTGTTCTTTGTGGCTGACGTTATAAAGCTGCTTATTGTTTGCAGTATTTTGCGTGGGTGGTTGCAACGCGTAAAAGGTAGCGGTAAAGATCAATATGAGGCCGGTACCGCTTAAGATCATCAGCACCCGTTTGTTCAGCCGTGTAACTGGCCGGGGCCGTGCGCGAAGATCCAACGTCTCCGGCGCGGTTTTTTCATCCGCTGTGACGCTAAAGGGATCATCTGTCATTGGCACTATCCTTCACAACCGATGATCTGGCTCTGCTATTATTGGCTCTGCCATCGGTTCGGCTTATGCGAACGACTTGTTGAGGCTCTGTGCCCAGACGCAATTCTGCGGCGGCAAACAGTTTATCGACCACATAATAGCGGCCCTTCATGCGATAATTGACCAGCTCGTTATCGCCGTCAGGCCCGACAACAAACAAGGGCGGCGCATCGCCTTGCGCAATACCACGGGGGAATTCGATATAGACCTTTTGGCCGTCATCAAAGGCGCGTGTTGGCCGCCATGGTGGATTGTCACCGGAAATCTCATAGCGAAACTGCAAATGTTCCAGATTGATGCCACTGTCGATAACCCGCTGTTGTGTGGCCTGTGCCTGTTCATTTTGACGTCTTAGAGAAACAAGTTCGTCATGGGGATAGCGCCATGACAGGGACGCCATGTAGGTATTTTCAAAGCTTTCCATTTCCAGGTGATAGGCGCGGCGATCTGTGGTGATAACAAGATTGGTTTTGAGGTCTGCTGCGGTGGGTTTGACCAGAATATGAACCTGATCTGTCTCCCCGTTACCGCTTTTGGTATCACCAATTACCCAGCGCACCGTATCTCCTGCGGAAACTGAAATAAGTTTTTCACCGGATTGCAGGGCAATGTCACTAACCTGTTCAGGGGCGGTATAGAGACGATAAAGCGCCCCTTCTGAGAAGGGATAGACCTGAATGGCATTGATATAACCGTCCCGCGCGGGTTCAATGCGTGCGGCGGCATTGGCCGCATCAACGCGTTTTGTGGGGTCCACATCTTCCGGTTCCGGCTCGCTTTGTTCTTCAACGGGTTTTAACTGGCCGGGCAGCGGTAATAGCACGGGAAGTTTAACAATTTCAATTGGTGCCAGGGGTGCTGTTTCAATGGTTGCGGGTGTAAAATCCTGCATATCATATGAAATAGACGGCGGCCTTTGTCTGGATGCGCAGGCCCCAAGTGCAAGTGTCAGCATTATGCCACACGCCATACAGATATTTTTGGCTGGTTTTCTCATTTTATTCTCACTCTCTTTCTGGGGTGCCCATATCGCGGGACCAGTTAAGGCCGTGGACATAAAGGCCCAACGGATTTTTGGTTAAGGCGGTGACGGTGGCAGGCTGCTGAAAAACAATGGTGAGGATGGCGGTATAGCGTTCCATTTTCTGAAACGCACCGCTCCTATAATGGCGTTCAGTCCATTTGATCTGAAAGCTGTCTTCGGATGCACGAACGACGCTGGTTACTTCAACGGCGATTGACCGGCGGCCTACATCAGCAAACGGGTCGTTCTCGCGGGCATATTCACTTAAAATCTGCGCGGCCCTGTCCGTTGTAAAATCATAAGCAGCGAGCCATTGCTCGCGCACGACAACCGGATCGACTGAAACGGCACGTACGCGCTTGATGAAAGCCGCGAGTTGATAGGCAATCTGGGCGTCACTTGGTTTATAAACCACAGTGGCCGGACCAATGGTGCGCACCTCTCCCAAGGCATCAACTTCAATCACATAGGGCGTGATGCGGCTTTGCAGGCTTTGCCAGATTAGGGCACCGGAAAGACTTGCCAACAATGCCAGACAGCCAAAAGCCATGAGCCGCCAATTGCGGGCCTGAAGCCGGGCCGTTCCAATCCGTTCATCCCAGACCTGGGCGGCTTTCTGGTAAGGTGTTTGGGGCGTTGGCGTATCGCCATATTTGTCTGTTGCACGTTTGAAGATCATTCGTCGTTATCCTTTAAATGGGGGCTGTCGCCGCTGCCCGGTCTGTCGCCATCGCGCAATGTGTGGGCGGCCATTGTGGCCCCTTCACGCAAATGCTGGCGGTGTTGCTGTGATTGAAGTTTGTTTGCCCAATCTGGTGTATTGGAGGCAGGCGTATGGGACCCGGCGCTTTCGGCCATGCTTTGGCCCGCGCTTTCCGGTACATTTCCCCCTGTTGCGGTGAAGGCGGCACGTTCGCCGGCTTGGTAAGCATCTTTAACGCCGGATGTGGCTTTACTGGCGGCTTTACCCATTCCTTGGGCAACGGCACCCATTCCGGCTTTGGCAACACCGGAAACCCCGGCGGCAACACCCGCGCCCCCGGAAGCACCGGATGTGGCACGGGCCAGATTATAGGAAGCACTGGCACCGCCAGCCATTGCGGAACCGGCTTTGACCGCGCCACCCACGCCTGATGCGGCGGCTCCGGCACCCGCCATTGCCATTCGTCCCGCTGCTGCCGCGCCAACGCCAAGGCCCAAGGCCGTGCCTGCAACGGCTCCCGCACCAAGTTGCGGTGCGCCCGATACAAGGCCCGCCGCGATGCCGGGACCGAATATGCCGAGCATGAATAACGACATTGCTGCCAACACGGTTGAAAGAGCTTGTTCGAGAGTGATTGTCGGACCGGTAAAGGAATTGGTGAAGGCACTGAAAATTGTTGAACCAATACCAATGATCACAGCAAGCACCATAAGTTTGATGCCGGATGAGATCACATTACCCAATACCTTTTCGGCAAGGAATGAGGTTTTGCCCCAGAGGGCAAAGGGGATCAGCACAAACCCGGCAAGGGTTGTCAGTTTGAATTCCAGAATGGTGATGAAAAGCTGAATGGCGAGAATGAAGAAAGCCAGAAGCACGACGATCCATGCAAATATCAGTACAAAGATGGTGATGAAATTTTCAAAAAAGGCGATGGGGCCGAGAAGATTACCAACTTCCAGTAAAATCGGTTTTGCCGCGTCATAACCCGTTGCGGCAATAAAACCGGGCCGCATCAAATCACTGATGGTAAGGCCGGTTCCCGTTGCCCTGAGACCAAGTCCGGCAAAACTTTCAAAGATAATCCTGGAAAGAAAAGAAAAATTATTGAGAATGTAGGCAAAGACACCAATATAAAGCACCTTTTTAATCAGGGCGGGTATGACGGATTTATCATCTGCCATTGCCCAAAAAAGACCCGCAAGCGTAATGTCGATCCCAATCAGAATGGTGGTCAGAAATGCAACATCCGGCGATAGCAAACCAAAGCCACTATCAATATAGGTCACAAATGTTTGCGTGAACTGGTCTATGATATTGAGATCATCCATGTGCTCTTCCTTATCGCTCGCGCCAATGCGGACTTCGTTGGCAGGTTACGCGGGTACGCCAAATCATTGGCGGCGCACATTTGTGCTTGCCTCGCATTGCTCGGTTTTCTTGAAATTGCTTCATGGCGTATAGGCCTGACGGTCGCCGAGGAAGTTTTGAAACCGGGCACGGGCCTGTTCCCGCGCGGCCAATGATGCAGTCCGGTCAAGAGACTGTGCGCGTGTTGAGGCGGCCAAAAGCGTTTGAAGCTGCATGGTCTGTTTGGCGTTCAGGGCCGCAAGCTGATTGCCAGCCTGTGCGACCTGTAAATTACCGACGGCGCTCTGGCTTTGGGTGACAAGACGATCAAGCACAACGCTATCGGAGCGCACCTGTTCGACAACGGTAGCCTGTACCCGCATGGAATGCTGAAAACCTTCACGGGCTACATTCCACGCTTCCTGTCCGTCCTGTAATATCTGCGATGATGTAGTGGCGGCAGCGTATCTTTGCGGATAAAGCCGCCGGTAATGGGCATCAATCGCCGTGATCTGGTAGGACACATTGCGAGCACTGCGGATCAATCCATCCATACGCGCCAATGAATTTTGCAAATCGCCGGAAATTGAGGTTGGCAGATTGGTGAGATTGCGCGTCTGATTGATCAACATCCGCGCCTGATTTTGAAGCTGGGTGATCTGATTATTGATCTGCTGTAATGTGCGGGCGGCGGTCAGAAGATTCCGGCCATAATTGGCGGCATCAAAAACCGGCCAACCGGCCAGAGCCTGTTGCATGGGACTTAACACCATAGCCAAGGTCAATAGCGCAGCGAATAGAGGTTTTTTGAGAGATTTCATGTCTCGCTCCTTTGAAAGTTTCTAATGAGCGGAATTGCCCATTCGAGATTTTTTGCAGTGAGATAGCGGGTCACAAATTCTGTGCCCTCTGTCTCGGTGCTCAGGCGGGCGAGCAATTGGTGAGCGGCTTTTTCGGAAGCGGCACAAAAGGCCAAGGCAACGGGGCCAAGGTTCAAGTCAAACAGGCGATTTCCCTGACGGGACTGAAAATAATATTCCCGCTTGGGCAGGGCTCTTGAGATAATTTCGGCCTGACGGGCATTCAGTCCGAAGGCGTCATAGATTTTACGCTGCTGTGGCTCCAGCGCCCGCTCATTTGGCAGGAATATCCGGCTTAAACAGCTTTCAATAATTGCAGGCGCAATGGTGCTGTTTGTAATATCGGAAAGCGACTGGGTCGCAAAAATAACCGATACATTTTTCTTTCGAAGGGTTTTGAGCCATTCACGCAGCCGTCCGGAAAATTCGGGATCATCCAGAAATACCCAGGCTTCATCCAGAATGATCAGACTTGGCCGCCCGTCAAAACGTTCCTCAAGCCGGTGAAACAAATATGTGAGCGTGGGTAGCACGGCACTTTTGGTGTGCATGAGGTCTTCCATCTCAAAACACTGCACATCACCAAGGTTAAGCTTGTCATCATCAGCATCAAGCAAACGTCCATGTGGCCCGTTTAATGTGTAAGGTTGCAAGGCTTGGCGAAGGCTATTGCTTTGAAGCAATGCCACGAGTCCGGTAAGCGTGCGTTCCTGAACGGGGGCTTGCGCCAGATTACAAAGAGCGGACCAGACATTATCCTTTACCTCCGGTGTAACAGCGCCTTGTTCATGGGCAATAAGGCTGCATACCCATTCCTGCGCCCATGCTCGCTGATGGGTATCTTCAATGCGCGCCAAGGGCTGAAAAGCAAGGACACTATTGCCGCCCAGATCAAACCAGCTTCCGCCCATGGCAAGGGTTGCTGCCCGTGCCGATCCACCCTTGTCAAATATATAGATTTGAGAATCCGGATAGCGGCGGAACTGCATGGCCAAAAGAGAGAGCAAAACGGATTTACCCGCGCCCGTTGGCCCGACAATGATTGTATGGCCAACATCGCCTTGGTGAAGGGACAGGCGAAACGGTGTGGCACCGCCCGTTTCGGCCATCAACAACGGCGGCCCGTCCAAATGTGCATTATATTCCGGTCCGGCCCACACCGACGATAAGGGCGTCATATGGGCCAGATTAAGTGTCGAAATTATCGGCTGGCGCACATTGGCATAAAGATGACCGGGCAATGTACCAAGCCAGGCATCAATGGCATTGACGCTCTCATGGATCGCGGCAAATCCGGCTCCACTGACGGCGCGTTCCACGGCGCGTATTTTCTCGGCGGCAATCGCCGCATCTTCATCCCAGACAATGATTGTTGTGGTAAAATAACCGTAAGCCACATGATCGCTGCCCAGTTCCTGCAGGGCTTCATCAGCATCAAGGGCTTTGTTGTCTGCGTCTGTATCAACCAGCACGGACGGCTCATTGGTCATGACTTCTTTGAGGAGTGCCATGACACTTTTGCGTTTAGCGAACCATTGGCGGCGATATTTGCCAAGTTCTTTTGTCGCTTCCGGCTTGTCCATGGCAATGAAGCGCGAACACCAGCGATAAGACAGGCCCAACCCATTAAGAGCGTCCAGAATTCCAGGGGTGGTGGAGCCGGGAAAAGACAGAATGGTTATGATCCGCAAATGGGCGTCACCCAACATCGGCTCCAGTCCGCCGGTCAAAGGACAATCGGCAAGAATGGCATCCAAATACATCGGCGTTTCCGGTGGCCTTATCATATGCCGCTTGGTGGAAATGGTGGCGTGCAAATAAGTGAGCGTTTCGGCATCATCCAGCGGCCCTAGTTCCGGCAAGGCATTTGCAAACAGATCAAACGCCCGGTCTGTCTGGGTAACAAAGCTCTCCAGATGGTCATGAACATCGAACGATCGCTTGTGATCAGGCGTTTCCAGCAGCAGGCCTTCGGCGCGGCGGGTCCGGTCTTCTGGCGGCAAATAGCAAAGGGTCAGAAAAAATGACGTATCAAAATGAACCTGCTCTGCCTCAAATCCGCCGCGCCGTTCTTCATCTACCAACCATGAGGCCGGATCAGGAAAATTTGATTGCGGATACCCTGTAATCTGGTGACGGTCTGCCTCAAAAAACAAAGCCCAGCCGGAACCAAAACGCTTCAAGGCATCATTGACCCGTGCGCTGATGGCAATCAGTTCTGATTGGGTGGCGCTATCCAAATCCGGTCCGCGATACTGGGCCGTGCGCTGAAATGATCCGTCTTTGTTGAGAATAACGCCCGGCGCAATAAGCGAAACCCAGGGCAGATAATCAGCAAGGCGCGTGGGACGTTTTTGATATTCTGATAAATTGAGCATATTCACGCCTCCAAAAACGGCTTGTGCCGAATGTGACGCTTTAGAACGTCCATAAATTGGGGGTCGCGTTTTGCCACCAACACCGCCGCGCCGTGCCCGACCAGCCAGATGGCAAGACCTGCAATCCAGAGCTGAAGGCCAAGACCGATGGCGGCGGCCAGTGTGCCATTTATGATCGCCACATTACGCGGCGCACCACCGAGCATGATCCGTTCGGTGAGTGAGCGATGCAGGGGAATGACAAAACCATTGTTGTTTACATTGTTATTTTCTGGCATCACACAAGCGCCCCGCCGGCAAAGCTGAAAAAGCTCAAGAAGAAACTTGCCGCTGCAAAGGCAATGGACAGACCAAAAACAATCTGGATCAGCTTGCGCATACCGCCACTGCTTTCGCCGAAAGCCAAAGTCAGGCCGGTCATGGTGATGACCATGACAGCAATAATCCGGGCAACAGGGCCGGTGATGGATTCAAGAATGCTCTGTAACGGAGCTTCCCACGGCAGCCCTGATCCCGCCGCCTGTGCGGCAACGGCGCCGAATAGTAATATTGTCAAAACCAAAAAGCTTTGCACGGACGATCTATTGATCGTCGTCGTTAGGTGTCCTCTCATGTGTCATGCTCCTCATGATGTGTGATTGTGCCCCTCTGAATTCAGGGGAATCTTGTTCAGGCGGCAATCCATCCGGGAGACGAAGTTGGTAGTCGGCATTGCTATCAAGGCCAGTGACCTCTCTTATGCAATCGACGCGGCGGGCATTACCTCGTCCTTTGATGAAAACCAGAAGATCGACGGCATCAGCGATAAGCCGCCTTGGGACCGTGATAACGGCCTCTTGAATGAGTTGTTCCAGCCGATAAAGTGCTGCGTGTGCGCCATTGGCATGTAATGTTGCAACACCGCCCGGATGGCCAGTGTTCCAAGCCTTGAGCAAGTCCAATGCTTCAGGGCCGCGTACTTCACCGATTATGATGCGGTCGGGGCGCAAGCGCATTGTCGAGCGCACCAGATCCGACATGGCGGCAACACCGGGCTTGGTTCTGAGCGAAACCAGATCAAGCACCGGGCAATGTAGCTCGCGCGTATCTTCGATAATGACAACGCGCTCATTCAGTTCGACAAGCTCATTGAGCAGTGCATTTGTCAGGGTGGTTTTGCCGCTTGATGTGCCGCCAACCACCAGAATGTTTTTCTTCTCCACTACCGCAAAGCTTAAACACCGCGCTTGCAGGGGCGTCATGATGTGCGCTTCCACATAATCAGCCAGCGAATAAACCACGCCTGCGGGTTTGCGGATGGTGAAGCTTGGCCCAGTAACGATGGGCGGCAATATGCCTTCGAAGCGTTCGCCAGATTCTGGCAATTCAGCGGAAACAATTGGCGCGGCCTCATTACATTCAACCCGGATATGGCTTGCCACCAGACGAATGATACGTTCGGCGTCTGCGGGCAATAATTCACCGGCCTGAACGCGGCCTTCGCCATGTTTGTCAAGCCAGAGTGAGCCATCGGGATTTGCCATGATTTCAATGACGGATTTATCGCGAAGTGCTCCGCCAATGATCGGTCCCATTGCAGTTAAGAGCATGGCGCGCTGGCGGTTTAAGGTGACTGGATTATTCGCCATCAGCCGCCTCCAAATTCCCCATATCCTGATTGGTGTCTTGCAAGTCCATTTGGAAGAAATCACTTGTCTGCGGGGTTAATTCCTCAACCACCTCATTGATCAGACTCTTTCCGTCAGCCATTCGCCGGGCAACACGTTCGATAAAATGTTTGAAGCGTTCGCGGGCTTGAGCCTTGGCAGCGGCCTGATCGGTTACAGGAAGGGGCGGCGTGATTGCCAGTTCATATTGAATATAGAGAGCCAGCGTTTCGGTGAGCACGGATAAATCCCGATCAAGCTTGCTCATTTGACGGGAGAGCCGGTCAAAGCGGCGCAACACCAATGCTTCCCGCTTGTCCTGATCGGCATCGAGAAAGGCAATCAATGCGGCTTGCATAAGTTGTGACATGGAAACACCGCGCCGCTGGGCTTCCTGCTTAATCCGGTGGCGGTCATTGCCCAGATAAATATGTACTCTTGTTCTGCTCATCCTGCCGTCCTCATATCTTCAGTTCATCATCCGCACCGCGCGTCATTTCATGGGCGCGCTGAACGGGTGTGAGTATTTTTAGGGGGTCGGCACCACGACCTGTAACCGGATTATCCGTGTCATCATCAAGTAGGCTAAGCGCATCCAGATTCTGCTCCGGGCTTTGATATTTGGTTTGTTCTTCAAGTGTAGGATGACGCTTTAATCCGCCCTCATCCTCAGTCACTGCCTCGCTGTGATCATTCCCGCCAACTGGTTGTAATTCTGCTTCTCGCATCCGGCCTGACCAATCGTCATTGCGGGGGGACGGACGATCCCCGTAAGGACCGCCCGCTTGCAGAACTGGTGGGGGAAGAACCCGCCCTGCAAAATTTTGATCTTCAAAATAGCGAAGTTTATCTGCTTTGATTGGCGGCTGGCCGGAGAGCATTACCACCTCTTCATCCGGCGGTAACTGCATGACCTCACCGGGGGTAAGGAGTTGGCGCATGGTTTCCTGACGCGACACCATCACATGGGATAGCCAGGGGGCTAAGCGGTGACCGGCATAGTTCTTTTGCGCCCGCATTTGCGTTGCGGTGCCAAGGCTATCGGAAACCCGCTTTGCCGTGCGTTCATCATTGGTGGCAAACACAATGCGCACATGGCAATTATCGAGAATGGAATTATATTCGCCATAAGCCTTGTCAATCTGGTTCAGGGACTGCGCAATCAGGAAAGCCCTGATCCCGTATCCCGCCATGAAAGCCAGCGCACTTTCAAAAAAATCAAGCCGTCCCAAAGCCGGAAACTCGTCCAGCATCATGAGAAGCTGGTGCTTGCGTTGTTTTTCAACATCGCCTTCTAATTTCTCTGTAAGACGGCGACCAATTTGATTGAGGATCAAACGCATCAATGGCTTTGTCCGTGAAATATCGGATGGCGGCACGACGAGGTATAATGAAACAGGACGTGCCGCATCCATCAAATCAGCAACCCGCCAGTCCGATGCGGAGGTGACGGCGGCAACGGTGGGATCGCGGTACAGCCCCAGGAAACTCATCGCCGTGGACAGAACGCCGGATCGCTCATTCTCGGATTTGTTTAAAAGCTCCCTTGCGGCGGATGCCACAACCGGATGCACACGGTGAATATTATCGTCCCCTAAATGGTTGGTAGTCATCATTTGCTTGAGGGTGCGTTCAAACGCCTGATCGGGATCGCTTAAAAAGGTTGATACCCGCGCCAGTGTTTTTTCGCTCTCCGCATAAAGAACATGAAGGATTGCGCCTACCAGCAAGGCATGGGATGTTTTTTCCCAGTGATTGCGTTTTTCCAGTGAACCTTCCGGGTCAACCAGAATATCGGCAATATTTTGTACGTCGCGCACTTCATTGTCGCCGCACCGCACTTCCAATAGAGGATTGAATTTTGCACTGGCTTGATCCGTGGGATTGAACAAAAGACAATGGGAGAATTTTGACCGCCAGCCTGCGGTTAATTGCCAGTTCTCTCCTTTGATGTCGTGAATGACTGCACTTTTGGTCCAGCTTAGCAATGTGGGAATAACAAGCCCGACACCCTTGCCGGACCTTGTCGGGGCAAACGCCATAATATGTTCCGGGCCGTCATGGCGAAGGTAATGATTTTGATAGCGTCCTAAAAACACGCCTTCAGGTTTGAAAAGGCCGCTGTCTCGAATCTCTTGGGGTTGCGCCCAACGGCTCGATCCATAAGTGGTTACATTGTTGTCCTGACGCGCGCGCCACAATGATCCGATGACAGCGATAATGATCCCGAACACCCCGCCAGCGGCTGCCAGCATGCCCGCCTTGACGAATACCTCTGGTGCATAAGCATCAAAGGCATACCACCATTGATACAGCCGATGGGGGGGATAGATCGGTGTGCCGCCTATAGTAAACCACGCCGATCCAAGTCCATTCTGATAGCCCAGCATGTGCGCCGCCCATTGGGTAGCCGCCCATGTCGTCGCAATCACAACAGCGAATACAACGATAATCTGGCCTATCAGAAATTTTGTTGGGGTCATTTTAGCCTCTCCCGATACAGGAAAAATGTCCCGTATCGCCCTTTAAGGGGGGCGAAAATGTATATGAAAGTCAAGCGTAAAAATTAACTAACATATTGATATAATTACACTTTTATAAATGAAGGTAATTCAGGGATAATGGACTTACTTTCAGGAAACTGCTATACTAAACAAAAAAGTGCCGTATTTTTTTGATTTACTGGTGCAAATTGTAGAATTTTACGACCATCCGACTCTGAAAACTTGAAAACATCGTGGATTCATGAGTCGTTTTAAAAACCATTCAACAAAGAAAGGATGCTGTTATGAGATATATTTTGTGCGCTTTGCTCATTGCACTTACTTCCATCTCATTTTCGGCATTCGCTGCTGATTATGAGGTTCGGAAATTTAATCAGGGCCAATGGTTCATTTATGGGGGCGATGTGAAAACTGCCCTGCTTGTCAGTGGGACGTCTGAACCACAATGCTATCAGATCGCGGATATATTGATTTTGCTCGATAACCGCGCGCAAGCACTGGATGCGGCGCTTCTGCAAAATTCCGCCCGGCAAGGGCTTGCCTATTACACCGCCTATTGCGCCGCCAAAAATCAGCAAGCCTCAAAGGCACGAAGCGTTGTTGCCTTTGTTGCGGGTGGCATTACACCAGACAGCTATGGCCGGGTGACAGGCAATGATGCCTTGGTATCCGGCAGGATCACCACCACGGGCGAACCATCTGATGGAATTTTGGAAATTATCACCAACAAGGTTGCGGCGGCTCAAAACAATAGCAGCGGGCAATCAACCGCTATTGCGGATATTCAGCACCAAAACGCAGAAGATCGAAAATTAAAAACAGCACAGGATCAGGCCAGTATTGAGGCCATCCGCGCCCGCCTCATACCACAGTTTGAACAAAGCAAAGCCTCCGCCAAGTCCGCCGGATTTTTCGCCTCGTTAATCGGTGGTGATCGGGCAAAACTGACCGGCGCATGGTCTGGCAGTACCGCGCAATGCAGTCAGGATGTACTTATGCTGATCGACAATGATGGCAAAGGCAAAGTCGAATGGTGGCGCGAATTTAAAAGCTATGGCCTGCTGCCATGGCGTTCTGGTTCATGGGAACTGAACAGCGGCACCGTCACCATGACATTCAACCACCGCACCGAGTTTACCTTCGTCAACGGTTTTGAAGACACCGCAATGAATGAAACCGTGCAGCTTGATCTTAAAAACATCTCATCCGATGAATTACGGCTAGCCGCGCCGGGGCCAAACTCACCAGCCCTAAAACTTCTGGGCGCAGATGAAAAACTGTTCAAGCGCTGTCCGGGTGGCTGAAAGCTGCGACTAATGGTTTAGACTTTTAGAATAGTCTGATTTTTGTTATATTGTAGAACGTCTATTTAAAACGCAAAATCATTACGAAAAGAAAGAATATTTATTGATTATATATGCATTACAGCAACGGGCTGTAGATATTTATCCCAGCGATACATAGTTTTAAAGCTATGCATCATTCTTCTGGCGATATTATTTTCTCCCCCTCTGACCTGATTACATTTATGGAGTCAGCTTATGCATCTGCTATGGAACGGCACAGATTATTGGATGCTTCGATTGCGGAACTTATGGATAGTGAAGATGTTGTTTTGGCAAGCTTGCAACAAAAGGGCTATGAGCATGAGGACCGTTTTACCCAAAGTCTGAAAGATGCTGGGCATGTGGTTTTGGAAACCAAGCGTGCTACACCTGAACAAACAGCAAAGGCAACTCTTGCCGCCATGCAAGAGGGGCAAGAAATTATTACCCAAGGGTATTTGTCGTATGGTACATTTGGGGGCTTTACAGATTTTTTGGTAAAGGTTCCAGGAGCTTCTAATTTTGGTGATTATCATTACGAAGTTTGGGACACGAAGCTCTCTAAGAAATTAAAACCCTATTTTGCAGTGCAGCTTTGCTGTTACATCGAAATGCTCGAAAGCATACAAGGCGTGCGGCCCAGGCAAATGGTTGTGGTCCTTGGTGATGACACCGAGGCTAGGCTCGAAGTTGCTAACTATTTTGCCTATTACAAATCGCTCAAGTCCGCATTTTTGGAGTTTCATAAAACTCCAAGTAAAAACCTGCCCAATCCTGCCGACAGTAAAAATTATGGCCGCTGGAGCGAACTTGCGAACAAGCAACTGGCTGAGCAAGATCATTTATCACAGGTAGCTAATCTTTCCCGGTCCCAAATTAAGAATTTGGAGAAGGCAGGTATCACGACTATGCAGCAATTAGCGGATAGCAATTTGGATACTATCCCAAATATGGTTTCAGGAGTGTTTCGGAAGGCCAAAGATCAAACCGCATTACAGATAGCTTCACGAGAATTGGACAAGCCTGAATATGTCATCTTGCCGCACGAAAAAGGCGTACAGCGTGGTCTCGCCATTTTGCCGCCTCATAGCAATAATGATGTGTTTTTCGATATTGAAGGTTATCCTCATATTGAAGGTGGACTGGAGTATTTGTGGGGCAGCACCTATTTCGAGAGAGATGGAGCGCGAGCGTTTAAAGATTTTTGGGCGCATGATAGCACGCAAGAAAAAAAGATATTTATAGAATTTATAAACTGGATTTACGGCCTATGGCTGGCTGATCCGTCTATGCACGTTTATCATTATGCCAATTACGAAATCGCTGCCATCCGCAAACTTATGGGACGATACGGGGTTTGCGAGGAGCAAGTGGACAATCTTCTGCGCAATCACGTGTTTGTCGATCTATATACAATAGTTCGTCACGGTATCATGATTGGCGAACCGCGATATTCCATCAAGAATGTCGAGCATATTTATCGACCTGCCCGCGAAACGGGTGTCGCTTCTGGTGGTGAAAGTATTATTGTCTACGAAAACTGGCGCGAAAACCCTGATGGTGACACATGGGAAAACTCTGCCGTTTTGAAAACTATTCGTGACTACAACATAGATGACTGTGACAGTACGTTAGAGCTTGCAGAATGGTTACGTGTCGAGCAAGCCAAGCACGATATTGCCTATCTTGTTCCAAATGGTGAGGGCGAAAAAGAAATTCCCGAAACCGTTACGGAAATTACTAGTCTTCGCGACAAGATTCTAAAAAGCGTGGAAACTACGGAAGATAAGAAACGCGCTGCCCTCCTCGAAGTTCTAGCGTGGTCACTGGAATTTCACAGGCGGGAAAACAAACCAACATGGTGGCGCCTGTATGAAAGGCTAGGCTGGACGGAAGTAGAATTTTATGACGACATGGACTGCCTTGCTGGGCTAACACGTACAAGCACTCCGCCTTATCTACCAACGCCGCGATCACGCAATTACGTATACGAATATCAATACGATACCAACCAACCTTTCAAGGGGGCCGCTAAGAATTTTTATGTCCTTGAACATGAGGGTATGAAAGTAACACGTAAAGAATATGACCCAGATAACGGTCTTATTTCTTTTTCTTATAAAGAAAAATTGCCTGCCCGAATAAATATTTTGCCAGATGAATTTGTTGGCCCGAAACCCATTCCCGAAGCCATCAAATCTGTTGTAGAAACATTGCTTGAAACTAATTTTTCACCCTGCGCCATTATTGATTTTCTCACCCGTGCAAAACCACGAATTAAGGGGAGGTCTGGCGGTAATATTATCGAAAATGATGATGATTTTGTTGGCCAGGTCATTAAAGCATCTATTGACCTTGAAGATAGTTATTTGTGCATTCAAGGGCCGCCTGGGGCAGGTAAAACTTATACCGCAAAACATATTATCGGTGAACTGCTGCGGCGGGGAAAACGGGTTGGTATTTCTTCCAACAGTCATAAAGCCATCATCAATCTGATGGATGGTGTGGCAAGTTATGTAGAAGATAACAGCATTGACGCATTACTTGTGAAAGCAGGTGGAGATAAAAACGATCTTATCTTTGAGAAAAAGAATGTCGAATACGTTGCCACCGTAACAAAGATTACCCCACAAGATGCGGTTTGTTTTGGCGGTACGGCATGGGCATTTAGCAATGAACATGTCAAAGACGAGTTTGATTATCTATTCATTGATGAGGCAGGGCAAGTTTCAGTCGCCAATATGATTGGCATGAGTCAGTCTTGCAAAAACATTATTCTTATGGGTGATCAAATGCAGCTTGGACAACCTATTCAAGGCTCTCATCCCGGTGAGAGCGGTATGTCTATTTTGGATTACCTCCTCGAAGATAAAGCTACAATTCCCTCAGATATTGGTGTCTTCCTGCCCAAAACATATCGTATGCACCCTGATGTTTGTCAGCTTATTTCAACCCAAGTGTATGAAGGCAAGTTATCATCTGATGAAAGGGCGCATAAACATATTGTGCAAACCAAAGGGCCAATTATTACGCAGAATTCGGGTGTGATTTTTCAACCCATAGAACATGAAGGAAACACGCAAGGCAGCCCAGAAGAAGTTGCCAAAATCAAAACCCTTGCAGATGAACTAATCGGCGCACGATTCTGGCCCGATGAAAATGGAAATGCGCGGCACATAGATTGGAAAGATATTCTTTTTGTTGCTCCGTACAATTATCAGGTAAATTTACTGCGCGCAGCCTTGAATGATGAGGCCAGAATAGGCAGCGTTGATAAATTTCAAGGCCAAGAAGCACCCATCGTTATCTTATCCATGTGCACGTCCGATGCGGCAGATAGTCCAAGGGGTATAGATTTTTTGTTTTCCAAAAATCGCTTAAACGTTGCCATATCAAGAGCTCAAGCCCTCGCCATAGTCGTCGGCAACCCAAGTCTGGCCTGTACACCCGTGAGCAATCTAAAACAAATGGAACAAATTAATTTCTTTTGCGAGATGGTTTCGTATGAGTAATGCGGAGTTATGTTTTCAATTTGGATTGAGGTAGACCATCGACATCATGCTATTCGACCATCGCACCGAGTTTACCTTCATCAAGGGCTTTGAAGATATCGCAATGAATGAAACCGTGCAGCTCGATCTCAAAAACATCTCATCCGATGAATTACGGCTGGCCGCGCCGAGGCCAAATTCACCCGCCCTGAAACTTCTGGGTGCGGATGAGAAGCTGTTTAAGCGCTGCCCGGGTGACTGAAAGCTGCGGCTAATGGATTGAACTTCCAGAATACTCTGATTTTTGGTATGTTCTTGATCGTTGAGTCTTAACAAAATATGGAACATCAAAACGGAGATAGCAGTTACTCTCCTTAATTACATGGAGAGAATATGAAAATCCGTAGATTAAAGATAAAGAATTTTAGAAGCATTGCTGTTGGCGAAATTCTTTTCCCAGACCATACTGTGATTATTGGCGGAAACAGTGTTGGCAAATCGACAATTTGCGAAGCTTTAGACTTATTGCTCGGGCCTGATCGGTTATCAAGAGCATCGCCAATTGACGAACATGATTTTTATCAAAGAAATTATCTCGGTGAAAATCAAAGTCCAGTTTTGATAGAGCTTGAGGTTATTCTTACCGACCTCACACCCGACATCCTTACCAAATTTCGCATCCATAGAGAATACTGGAACACCGCTACAAATTCGCTGCTTGACGAAAATGCAGCGCCCGAAGATATCGAACATGAAGATGTAATACCGGCACTACGAATAAAATTCGAAGGCTGCTATGATATTGAGGAAGATGAATTCAAAGCCGAAACCTTTTTTGCAAGCCCTCCACCAGAAGATGAGGAACGACGTGCAAAGGTAACACGCCCTGCAAAACGCAATTTTGGCTTCATTTATCTGCGCGCCCTTAGAACTGGGGCAAGAGCCCTTAGTTTGGAACGCGGATCACTGCTCGATATTATCTTAAAACTAAAAGATGATGATCGTTCGGCCATGTGGGAGCAAACCTTGAATACTATGGAAGGGCTTGATCCGCCAATTGATCAAATTCCACAGTTACGTAGTATCTTGGATGAAATTGACGGGCGTGTACGTCGGTTTGTTGGTCTGTCCAGTAATGATCGAACTTTTCGTCTCTACCCCTCTGCTTTAACAAGAGAAAGCCTGCGCCGATCGATTACACTGTTTGGCGCATCTGAACGCTCCAATACACCTGTTCCATACTGGAGGCTCGGATCAGGCGTCATCAATGCAATGGTATTCTCATTATTAACCTTCATCGCCGAATTGAAATCAAATGTAATTTTTGCGATGGAAGAACCAGAAATTGCAATTCCACCACATACGCAGCGTCGCATCGTTCAGTTTCTACAACGCCGAATGGATCAGTCTATCCTCACAACCCATTCCCCCTATGTGCTTGAACAATATAAACCAGAAAATGTCGTGCTACTGGAACGTGCTGAAGACTGCATACTCCAAGGTCGCCGGATTGAGGTAAGTGGCATTAAGGCAAAAGCCTATAAGGGAAATTTACGACGTGTACTCTCAGAAGCTATGCTTGGAAATGGAGTGATTTGTGTCGAAGGTGTATCTGATGCTGAAGTTCTCTATTCAGCATCGGCAATTCTCGAAGAACAGAGTGTTGAAGGTACGTATACACCACTAGACTTGTCTGGTGTAACCGTTGTGCAATGTGAAAGCGATGGTGGGATATTAAACTATGGGCAATTCTTCGCGGGCCTTGGTTTGAAAGTTTATGCTTTTTACGACCGACAGAAAAATGCTGATATCAGTGATCAAATCACAAACGTTTTCGACCATGCGTGGGAATTGAACCAAACCGGAGTAGAGTACCTGCTCATTGAAGATATACCAATTGGTATTATTCGAGGCTTTATGGCTGAAGTCTCTGATTTAGATGACTATCCGCACAATGCAAGAAACCCTGAATTATTTTCTTACGACCCAGACGCGAACGATGACGCAGTTAAGGTGCTTGCAAGAAAGATTTTAAAAGTCCGCAAAGGTTCTGGATATGCACAGCGCCTCGTCGAATTATGTTCTGACACTGATCTTCCTGAAATAATAGTCACGGCGCTTGAACGTGTAAGCGAAGACCTGCCAAATGACTTATCGGTGAGTGAGGCTGCGGAAGATATTGACCCGGAAACACCGGGCACCGACAATGGATAATCCTGAAGACCAATTCGATATTTGCGATAAGCGTCGGTCTATTTTGCAAGGGCATGGGCACATGCTCATCCTTGGCGGACCCGGATCAGGTAAAACAACCATAGCACTTCTCAAAGCCCGCCGTCATGTAATTGAATATTTAAAGCCGGAACAGTCTATTTTATTTTTAAGCTTTTCGAATTCCGCAATCCGCAGGATTTTGGAAAGTGCAGGAAATATTCTTGTTAACGACATTGCCAAACGAGTGGACATCAAAACATATCATTCTTTTGCATGGGATATTTTACGCTCGCACGGCTATCTCACTTCTACAAAAAGACGGCTAACAATAGTTCCCTCACAAGATGCAGATATTAGAAAAGCCGGTCTTACAGATGACAAATGGGCCGAAGAGCAAATGCAGCTTTATGCCCAGTCCGGTCTTGTTACATATGATCAGTTTGCGCCACAAGCCGCAGAATTATTAGAACGCTCCCAGACCGCACGGGCTTGCTTTAACGATGCATATCCACTCATTCTTGTAGATGAATTTCAAGATACGGATGATGACCAATGGCGCATGATACACGCACTTTCCCAAGGATCAAAAATTATAGCACTTGGTGACACGGAACAGAGGATTTATGCTTGGCGTCCCGGAGTCAGTACTGAAAGACTGGATGAATTTGGGCAAACATTGGCCGCAACAACATTCGATTTTGAGAATGAAAACAACCGCAGCCCGGCTACAGGAATAGCGGGATTTGCAAGGTCGCTTTTATCACCCGGCAGTCAACAAGACTTGCCAGATGATGTTGATTTTAAACGCATGCAGCCCGGACAATTTAATACCGCAATTAAATTTAATCTAATCCGAACATGGCATGCCGTGGTGAAGCGCGCGGGACATCGTGATGTGAGCATCGCAATTGCTGGACGTAATAAGCAGATAGTAAGGATGATTTCTGATGCACTAGCATCCACCAATACCATTCGTGGAAAGACCTATGGACCAATTTCTCATGACGTAATGTTCGATCAGACCCAAATTGTGCTCGCTGCGAGAGTAATCGCACACATGATGGATACAGCGCACAGTCGTCCTAATGAACGACTTGCTGGTGCTTTAGATAGATTAGCTGATATGCACCGCGCAGTTGGTAATAAAACTAATATCACAGCTTCCGAGCGATTACGAAAATGGGCTGATAAGTGCCGTGAAAATAAAGCACCCAAAACTAAGTGTGTAACGGAGTTGGCAGCTATAATTGAAAAAATTAATGATGCCGGGTTCAAAGGGTCGCCCACAGAAGATTGGTTACTCGTACGTGGCTTTTTGCAAAAGGCAACAGCATCTGAACTTACTAAAACAGCAGAAAACGCTCGTTTTTTGAGATTGCTGCGGCGTGGATCTTTAATCGAGGATGATCTTGCCAATTTATGGAAAACACATGGTGCTTATATTGATGCAGAAGAAGCTTTCGAAAAAGCTATTTTGCAAGACCAACTTCTTGATGGGCACAGGCCAGTATCACAGGTCAGCGTTATGAATATGCATCAACTGAAAGGGCGAGAATATGATGGTGTCTTGCTGGTAGAAGATCAACATAGAACCTTTAGAGGTAGAGAATCCGATGCGCCATTCATGGAAACACGAAGATTACTACAGGTATCTCTCACTCGCGCGCGGCATTATGCGATAATCCTGTCGGATAAGAAAAATGCAACGCTTGATGTGATTTTTGAAGATTAGTTAGACTGGATTGATTGCAATAAAAATAAAATCACAAATTTAAGAAATCCCGATCCCTTTTTTACGGTCAATATTCCATGATATGCCGCCACCGCTGCTCATGATGCCGGAGACGGATTGTCCGCGCGCCCGCTCCAAAACTGAACGCCATGGCACAAGCGTGAACTCTTTTGATTTTTCAATCAAGGCATAGCGGCCACTGGCAAGTTCAACGGGCTTTGAATAGACACCCTCAATATTATCACCCTTTTTGGCTTGCCGGAATGTCTTGCCGGTTTCTTCTGTAATGCTGGATGCTACCTTCATCATTTCGCGGTTTTCCAGTGTTTTTAATAAGCCCCGTTGATAGCGAATGCCCTTGTCTATTTCTCTGGCAAATCCTTGCGCCACAAGCCATGCCTGTCGCCGTTTCAAGGCGTCCGTCACCTCGGCCCCAAAGCCTCTGTTGCTCAGGGGAATTTTTGAGCGGTCAAGCAGGGTTCGATCAAGCCATGTCGCGCCGGTTGCCTGCGTCTGTACCTCAATAGAAAATTGCGAGCGCGTTATAACCTTTATCGGGGATCGTCTGGCCTCTGCTTTGCCAATATCCGAAACCTCTTGCAGATAATCCCTTGGCACTTCCCAGCTCCCATCAGAAAACCGCCGGGCAATATTATGTCGGCGCAAGGATTCAAGCCTTCGAATATGGGTGCGGATGAATTCTTTTGAGGCTCCGGGATCATGGCGCGCATGCAGCTCGGCACTATAAAGCCCTTTGTTGGCCTTGGCGATATCAGCAATGGTGTGATCGGTTTTGCGCGGACTTATGTTTTGCGGGATAAGTTCAACAATGCTGCCGGTCTTATAGGCTTCAATATCAGCCGTCTGACCAATATCGGCATAGTGGGTTTTACCATCGACACCTTCCACGACCAGAAAATAGCGGTCACCGAATTCATCCGATAAGCCTTTGCCAATCAGCTTGCCGATGATCTTTGTGCTTGGCTCATCTTCGGGGCGAAAAATTTCATAGTCCTTGCTTAAAGCAGGCCTGCCACTCCGGGCCATTTCCGCATGCATGGTTTTAATGATGTCGCCCCGCATTCCGAGGTCTCGTAAAGTGGCTTCCATATTTTGTGATAAATGCCAGATCCCTGTTTTGGCTTCGGTGGCAAGCTGCATGTCCTGTAATTTCGTCAATCGACCTAATCTGAGAGAATGATTGAAACGCGCATATCCTTCGCTCGGCTGCCCGCGCATATCCACCATGCCGCCCTCCGCCACGCGAAGAAGTTTTTTGTCAATTGAAGTAAAACGATCCTGCGTTACTTCACGGCGCAAGGCTGATGTTATTTCATGATCCTGACGCGGCCCAAGTTCGGCGGTCATAAGTGCGCTGGCCCGCTCTCGCATCCCCGATGACATATAGTCCCTTGCAATGACAAGGTCTTTGCCATCATCGGCAATGCCGCGCACCACAATATGGGTATGGGGATTGTCGGTGTTATAATGGTCCACGGCCACCCAATCGAGTTTGGTGCCCAGGTCTTTTTCCATTTGCGCCATCAGGTCACGGGTAAAAATTTTCATATCATCCAGATCGGCTGCGTCTTCCGGCGAGACGATAAAGCGAAACTGGTGACGGTCTTCTCTGGATTGTTCAAGGAATTTCTCACCGTCCACCTCGTCCTGGGCCGCACCATAAAGCTGGCCCGGTTCCCCGTCTTTTGAAACGCCGTCACGCTGCACATAACGCAAATGCGCCCCGGCCTTGGCAAAGCCTGACCCCACCATTTTGATAAAACGGGCTTTGATGATAACGCGCCTTTGTCTGAACCGTCCCTGACCACCCCGCTTTCCCAAGGCTGCCGCATGATTGCCGCACCCGATATTTCGTCCGGTAAAACCATGGGTATGTTTGGGTCCGCGAAAGCGTGCGTTCTTCTTGCCAACAGCATTCAGGACACGGGTGACATAGCGTTTGCCAGAGCTACGGCCCAGATCGCGAAGCCGCCCAAGCTTTGGTTTGAAATCATCATCACTCTTGTTTGCCAATGGAAAAACACCTCAAAATGTATAAGTCGTTGAATTTCCTCATTTTCGTGAAAAATGTGGGCTAGTCGAAGTCAACGGTTCCACCATTTCCTCAAATTGATAGCCCACACAGCCCAAGGCCTGTGGGCGCAAAACACCGATGTGCAGACTTAAGATGATGGGGGGCACGCCCACATTCCTTTTATCTCGCCTTCCGCTTCGCGCCATCTTAATTCTCCCTCTTTTGCTTATTGGCCTGAATGTCCTTACCGGACGCAATGATCTCACTGCCCTCTGCCTTCCAAGTGAAAATGGGAGCGGCAATGCCGATAATATCTTCTGTGTTGAGAGGGCCAAAATAACGCCCATCAAAGCTGTCCGGCCTGTCCATCAAGGCAAAAAACTGGTCGTCAGTGAGAATGATACAGCCCTGCCAAACAGGCAAAGCACGGCCCTGACTGTCCTTTATTAAAGCCGTGGCGACCAACTTTTGGTTGACCAGAATGGCCTCCCCATGGCGACAAACTTCATCGTCGGACAGGGCAATAATTCGTTTAATGAGCGGCACATTAAAGGGTAGATAATGTCTTTTTGCCGCCATCATCCTAAAATCGGGCGGCGTCGGAACGACGGCAAACGCCCCCCGTTTCAGGCTGCTGGCTGGGATAACGCGATAAAATCCAATGGGGGCAGAAGCAGAGGCATTATAGATAAGTTTAACCGGTAAATTGAAGATCATTGGCATCATAACAATGATGAGTGCAAAGCCAATAAAGGTCAGAAATCGCATTTGTTCTATCATGCAGACACCGCCCTTTCCAATAGCCATGCGCTGTGCAATCTAGCTTCATAAGGGAGCGGGTCAAGGGACGCATTAAGCCGGGCATTGGCCTGTATCCAGTACCACGGCGCAACATCTGCAAGGTCAATCTCGGCCTGTTCAATCAGGTCAATTGCTTCAAAAAGGCGATGAACGCGAGCCTTGCCGGAAACATCCAGCAACACTTCTGCACCGGGAGTTATCCCCGGAATAGGGCAAACCATTGTTGTCGGATTACCACCTTTAAGGACAAAAATGCGCCAGCTTTTGGTGCCGTAATCGTTGGTCTCCCAGCGGATATAACCAAAAATGGCACCACATGAATAATACTCATATGCTTCTCGTCCAGCATAGTCATCGCGGTATTTTGGAATGCCAAAACGGATATAATAATTGAAAGTATCTCGGCCATAATGCAGGTGAACACGGGTCAGATAATCAGTCATTTTTACCTCCCTCATCGGTAAGGGAAACTGAATTTTCATCGCTCTCTTGATTGCCGTATGGCCGGGCTTTCTGACGTTTATGGCTTTCAGACCAATGATCCAGATCATCCACATGATAGACAATTCGCCGCCCGTGATCGCGAAAAACAGGCCCGCGCCCTTCATGTCGCCATTTATTGAGCGTGTGCGGACTTAGCTTGAGTCTTTCCGCTGCTTCATCAATATCGAGATAAGGCGATGGACAGCTTTGCCGGCTTGATTTTTCAGGGGGAATGTCTGCGTTCATCATTCAGGGTCTCCATCAGGATCAATCAATGTATTTCAATCAATTCTGATTTAGAGACGGACTGTTTTGCAGACTCGTATTTTGTACCCCCAAAAAACGTGTAGCCGAGATTCAGCTTTTTCGGGACCGATTAAAGAAGACCCGGTGACCTTTATTGATGAGGTTGCGGCCCTTTTTCAGTAAGCGATAGGTCCGGCTTTGCACATGATGACTTATGTCATCCCAGCCATCTTTTACAGCCTCTTCACCAAAAATACGGATGGCAATTTCCCGCTGGGAAAGACCATAATCTGCTAAATCCAGCGCATAAAGAATTTCCGGCGTCATGCGAAACCGCGCAGGCATCATGCAACATGACGTGTTAAATCGGCCTCGTTTTAATAGGAAATCAAGGCATGAAATAGCTTCAACCTGTTGGGTCAAAATGCCGGGACCGCTGGCCTTGATTTCAAAAAATGCGTCTTTATGAAGATTAACTTCCGCATCAAAGACAAGTTGCAAGGATTGTTTTTCTTCTGATAAAAGCAGATGCTGTTTCCCGTCACTGGTGCGCACGATTGCCCGCGCGCAGGGTAATTCGGAAATAATCACACCGGATGATTTATCGCGTTTGTCGCGCAAAGTGGGCGTACATTTTAATATGCACGGATTATGGGCCGGTGACCAAAAAGGGTGGACAGAGTCCGAGTCCCTTTTTGGGTCAGCGAAAAAAAAGCAACCCAAACCGCGCGGCTGAAACGGCCTCCTTTCGGGTAATTATCGGAATATCATGTCCGGATTGTTCAATGTCAGAATGGCAAGCGTAGCGTGCCCACGCCTTTTGATATGCAGGATCACGGCGCGTAAATTCCCACGTCCAGGCTTCAATACTCATATTTTCCTGGAGATAGTCATACTGACTTTTCTCCGGCTCATCATTGGTCATTCTGACACCCCATTAATGTCTAAATTAAATGAGTTGTTTCAGTTTCCCAGCCCCAATCAGCTCAAAATTTTTAAACTATCAGTTGTGCATAATATATTTTATATACTACAAATTTTCTAGTATTTCCAATGATTTGGTGATTTTTTAACGGTACAATACAACTAAAAATATAGTAAAATTGGATGCTTTTTAAATGCAAAATATACAACATGGAAAGCACAAGCTCATTCTGTCTTTCTATTGAGCGATAAAGTTCATGTTCCCCCACACTCATCTGTATGAGGGAACATGATGTTGATCATCAGTCTTCAGGGTTCCAGAGGATTGCACTGACGCCTTCTTTTTCCTGCCCGGAAGCTGGTCCAAGATTGGCATAAATTTTACGGGAACCAAATTCCGGTGCGGCAAATGTGAGTGAAATATAGGGGTTTCCGCTTACCTTTCCGACCCGGTTCCAACCGCCGCCAATTTCCACTTTGTCTTCTGTATAGACCCTGAAATCGGGCTGTTTGTCATTTTCCTTTTTGCTGTTTAGCAAAATAGTGATGCGTTTTTTTAGGCTCATCATTGCGAGCTGTCCGGTAAAACCGTTTTCAGTTTCTGTTACATATCCAATTGCTTGTGCCATTTTTTCGTCTCCTTTTGTTTATGAGCGGGGCGACCATCGCCTCGGCTCGTGCTGGGCCGTAATGGCGTGCGGATGGCATTCTCACCCACAGGGCTTGACTGCTAATTTTTGCTTTTTTGACCACATAGTGGTGCGCGCGAGGAGGCGTTCCATTCTTCATGGTGCGGCGGGGAAAAAAGTGAAAATTAGTGGTTTAGAATGATAGCCGTTCGCCGTAGGTCAATTAAGCAGAGCCAGGGCTATGGTTGTTCCGCGTGACCCATTTTATGGAGACGAAAAATGGTGCGGGTGGGTGGATCATTATTAAAGGCAAAGGGTTTTATCTGCCAGCCCAAGAAGCCGGGGCATAAATGCCCGTCAATCAATTCTGCCAAACCATTGGGAAATACAGCCTGATTTCAGGGTCTATACAGAAAGTTTTTGGATAATGGCTGGTGCCGAATTGGCAAGGGGAATGACCGGATTTCACTGACGCTTGTAATATGGACATTTGAATCTGAGAAAATATGCCAGTTATTAAAAGGAGTGCAGGATTATTCTTTATCAAGATAGTATTGCTCCATGATATGATGGTCATATGGTGTATAATACTGTGCACACATCAAGATTATTGTATTAATATATGAAAAAGTTAAAATTCAATATGCTGATATTTAGAATAATACTTAAATTACAGGAATGAGAATGAATTCTGACAATGCGATATGGGATGACGGCGAGTGGGTTAGTTGGGACGAAATAAATCAGCAAATTCAATATAAAGAGTGGCAGGCGAAATATCCTAACGCTGATATTTCTTTAATCCCAATTTTTGAGCAATTGATAGAAACTGCACAGGAGTATTTCCACGTTACGGGTAGTCACTTACAAGTTTATGGCGATATTGGTGAATTATATGGGGCTATAACTCATGGCATAAAACTGCATAAAAATTATGCTCAGGGATCAGATGGTCGGCTTAATGATGATTTTATAGAAGTAAAAACAATCACACCATTTAAAAAAGAAGATACTGTTTCTGTAAATTTAACAGGTCACTTCAGCAAACTATTCGTCGTCAAGATCAACCAAGACTTTGAAATATGTGGACGCATGGTAAAGCGTTCTGATCTGCCATCAGCAAAGAATAATATCCTGAAAATTCATTGGAAAAACTTAACAGATTGATTAAATTATAACACGGTCTTCTTCCTGCTCAAGAGAAGGCCATACAGCTTTAGGATTGAGTTTTATTTTGTGAGCAGTTTTGCTTGATCGGCTGCGGCTGAAAATTCCCCGGCTCCAGCTTTGGTTTGGTCTTAAAGGGAAAGGCCATATAATGCGGTACCAGTTTTGTACTCTTTTGGTCTTTGATCAGCTTGAACTAACCTACTTGTTGAAAGTCCAATGCCAGTTTTGTATGATTATGCTATGACTACAAAAACTCTTATAGTTGATTCCTCTAATGACGATACCATCTGCCTTTCTTTTGAGTCAGTTTGTATTCAGTATGAAGAAGGTATAGAAAATAATATTTTTGCAAAAAAGAACAATAAAAGCTTAGCTGATACATTAAATCACAGGCGATACTCAAAACTGAAGGTCGATATTTTATCAAGTTACCCAATGTATTTGAACATGCCGCTAGGGCAATTCTTGCTAGAGAGAAAAATATCTGGTGATAATGTATATAAGAAATTTCTCAACCGATACGGTGATCTCAGTTATTCAAAATTCTTTATAACTGACCCACAGTTCATGTCTAAAAAGGGAATTTATGCCTACTATGCAGAAAACGAATTGAAATATATTGGTCGTTGTAGGGATAGCATCAAAAAAAGAATTAATCAGGGATATGGAAAAATTCATCCCAAAAACTGTTATCTTGATGGTCAAGCGACAAATTGCCGGATTAATGCATTAATTACGAAAGCCAGGCAGGCAATAACATTTTGGTTTTGTCAGCTTGAATTTGATGAAGATATAGAGCAATTAGAGCGGGAATTGATTTCAAAACATTCTCCACTTTGGAATATTCAAAAATAGCAAGATTTGTCGCAAATTGATCCTTTTTATCGCCAGAAAATAATCAGCGTCATCACCTGCGCCCTGCGATTATTTCAAATATCTGGCCCTTTTTTCGCACAAGTAAAGGCTGTTGAATGCCGCATGCGCAAATGCTGGGCGGTATGTCAGAAACATCAGGGGCTTTACGTCCATGGCGCATATTAATGTGTGAGATTTCCAGTTGGTTGAGGGGTATTGCGGTCAGTTTCTAGACTGCCGTTTTTCAGATTCAAGCCCTGCTTTGGCTTGTAAAAGCGCCTTTTTATCAAAGGTGATTTGGCCGTGTATGCGCGCGGCTTGCGCATAGATGGAAAGCGGAAATTCAGCGGTAAAATGCCTGTCCCGTTCGATGCCAAGGGCACCAAAAAGCCTGATCTTCTCAAGTTCTGACAGGCTTACATATCCAAGTTCAGGCGACTGAAAGCCAAGATCACAAAGGCCGAATAGAATATCCGGCTGACCCAAGACCATTTCCGTTATCAGCCATGTGGCGGCACCCACTGGATTGAACAGTTTTACCACGGGAAACGGGTCTTTGTTTTTATCTTCATTTTGCCAATTGGCGATAAGTTTTTTGCGTATGTTTTCTGTAATGAGGTGCATGATTTTACCTTTCAAATTTGGGCGAATTGGGTTTTCTGGAAAAGCTGGGCGCGGTCATGCCGCCGCCCTTGTCTTTTCAATTTGGTGTGCGGTTAAGAGATAATCGGCGGCTTTGCTGGCCAGACTGGCGGCGCGAAAAATCGCCCTGTCATCGTCTTTCAGGACTTGAAGCCATGAGGCGATATAGTCCGTATGGCGAACGGTGGGTTTGATGGTGAGCGATGCGCAAACAAAGGCGCTGGTCATTTCTGCCACAAGTTCCTCATGGGCATAGGGCTTGCTTCCCTTTGCATGACGCAAGTCCCGATCAAGGCGGGATTTATGGCCTGTCCAGTGACCCAATTCATGAAAACAGGTGCGATAATAGTTGATCTGCTCATGAAAGGCGGGTTGCGGCGGAACCTGAATAAAATCCTCTGAGGGCACGTAAAAAGCCCGATTGCCGCCAATACGAAAATCTGCGCCCGTGTCTTTTATCAGGGCTTCGGCGTGGGGAATTTGCTCACATTCGGGAAGCTCTGGCGCATCCTCGTAAAGCTCTTCGGGCAAGCCTTCGCATTGCGCGATATTAAAAACGCTATAGCGTTTCAGAAAAGGAATGCGCTCCGGGTTGCGCTGTTCTGCGCGCGCGGTCCGGCGTTCTTCCTTGGTGATAAAACTGTCAGCATAAACAATGGATGTTGATTTTTCGCCCTTGCGAACCGTGCCGCCAAGTTTTTGCGCCTGTTTATAGGTCAGCCAGCTTTGAAGCTGAAAACCTCGTTCAAACACGGCTCCCCAAAGAAGCAGAATATTAATACCGGAATAGTTCTTGCCCGTGTCGGCATTGGCGGGAAGTCCTGCCGCGCCGTTCCCATTGCCCCAAGGTTGTACCCATGGCACCCGGCCTTGTTCCAGTTCCTGAATGATACGAGCGGTCACTTGTTCATAAACTGATTGCCGCTTGTTCGGTGTTTGTTGGTTATATTTGGTCATCGCGTCTGGTTCCTTCTCACCTTCGCCGCATTTTCCCCCGGAGGATGGGGGGCGGTGAAAAGGCCGCTTAGCCCCAAGCTTCAGGGCGCGGCGCAATATTTTTGGTAGGAGAAATGAAATGACTGAGACGAATTTAAAGCCAAAACTGTTGCGGCGTGACCGCTTGGGGCTATAAAGGCCGACCGCCTCCCAGCCGACAGGGGAAAATAATCCAAAAGTCACCGGCCTTGGTCGGTGTCCATATGGTCTTGGGGCGTTGCGGGGTGTCCCCGCTGGAAGGGGGTGTGCTGAAAACAGACTGTTTCAGGCTGGTTGAAGCCAGGGGGAAGGCTTTCCCCCACATGAAATTATTTCAGAAAAGAAGGCTATACAGACCAATTTTAACTGCAAAAAAGACGTATCAAACTTTATCTGGGAACCGTCAAAATTGCTTGAGTAAGATTTTTTCGCAGGCCTTTTGGGAAAGATTTGGGTCTGGCTGCAATATATTCTGATCTGTCAGGATACGAACTTGCTCATGTGCCCATTGATCAATATTTTGTGTTTCTGGCTTTAGGATTTTACCAGCCACGATGGCAGATTTAAGTATGTGAACCACCCAATGTTCAAAGGACGCATTTTTATCGGAACAAATGGTTTTGATACCTGTCTCACACATCCACTGGGCACGTACCAAATAAGAATCATAAAGCCTTCTTGCTTCTTGAGCATTTTCATCCGGGTCGATTGCGAGCAATTTACGGGTGGTCTCTTTCCAGCATTTCCCCGCTAAATCCAGATCAAGGATTTGAATATAGATCGGGAATAGCCGTCTGTCTTCAGCGGTTACCGCCCGCGCCGTTGGCACCAATTCCACATTGATAGTAGCAATATTACCCATTTGTACCGATTTCCGGTTCATGATTTACCCAAGAGAGTTTTCCGTTCAGTATAGCATTAATCCCTGAAAATTTTAATCAAATTCCAGTGAAATTTTACTAGCCCCTCTGTCGATTTAAACGACGCGGGCGTTTGAGGCGTATTTTCCTCTTGGTTTATCGGATTAAATTGGGTATTATGGGGTAAATTATTGGATATAAACTCTATGAAAGACCCAAATCTTTATCTGACACCAGATATCGTGAAGCTTGTTGCGGAGATTGATGAATTTAAAGGCCGCTGGCAGGCCCTGGAAAATCTCTCTCCTGAACGCCTGTCTGCTTTGCGCAAAGTGGCAACGGTTGAAAGCGTTGGCTCTTCAACCCGTATTGAAGGCGCAAAGCTGACCGATGCGCAAGTAGAAACCTTGTTGTCGGGTTTAGGTAAAACATCTTTTGAATCCCGTGATGAACAGGAAGTGGCGGGCTATGCCCACGCCATGGACCTTGTGTTCGAGGCTTTTGCCGACTTGCGGCTTACTGAAAACCACATCCGCCAACTTCATCAGACATTATTGCGTTACAGCCATAAGGATGAACGCCATCGCGGGTCATATAAGACGCTCGATAATCATGTAGTCGCCTTTGATGCTGATGGCCGTGAGATAGGCGTTATTTTTGAAACCACCACGCCTTTTGATACGCCGCGCGAAATGGAAGAGCTGGTCGCCTGGACTGTAAAAGCGATTGATGAAGAAGCACTTCACCCGCTGTTGACCATTGCCGTATTTGTGGTGACATTTCTTGCTATCCATCCGTTTCAGGATGGAAATGGCCGCCTGTCGCGTGTGCTAACTACATTGCTGTTGCTTCGGGCGGGGTATGATTATGTCCCTTACGCTTCACTTGAAAGTGTGATCGAAAAAAACAAAGACCTTTATTACAAAGCCCTGCGTCGCACTCAAACCACGTTGAAAGGCGATGCGCCCGACTGGGAACCATGGGTGGGTTTCTTCCTGCGCTGCCTTAAAAAGCAGAAAAACAATCTGGCTGAGCGGCTGGACCGTGATCAAATCGCCAGTGACGATGATGCTGAATTGCCGGAAATTTCCCTAAAAATTCTGGCCCTGCTACGCACCCATGATCGCCAAAACATTGTGCAGATTACCGAGGCAACCGGTGCAAACAGAAATACAGTCAAGCTGCGACTACGCGAGCTGGTAAACGCCGGAAAGATAAGACGACACGGGAAAGCGAGAGCCACATGGTACACATTATGAACAATGATATATCCACCGTTCTCTTCCTTATCAACAGCATATTGATAGGGAATTAGCGTGAAAATAGTCGATAACATTAACAATCTTCTTGGAGATGATCTCAAAACGACCCTAAAGAACGGGACGCGGTTGAAAGTCGCGGCCTCCTGCTTTTCGATATATGCGTTTGAAGCTCTAAAAGCTGAATTGTCAAAAATCGACAAACTGGATTTTGTTTTCACTGCGCCCACTTTTGTACCGGAAGGGGCAACGGATCAGGTCAAGCGAGAGCAGCGCGAGTTTTTTATTCCAAAAGTAGAGCGCGAGAGAAACCTGTATGGAACAGAGTTTGAAATTCAACTTCGTAACAAACTGACACAACGTGCTGTTGCCCGTGAATGTGCTGATTGGATAAGAAAAAAGGCGACCTTTCGTTCAAATAAAACCAAGGCTCCAATGCAACAATTTATTTGCGTCGATGGTAAATCTGAACAGGTTGCCTACATGCCGATAGGTGGTTTTACCGCTGTTGATCTTGGCTTGCAAAAAGGAAATGCCGTTTCAAATATCGTCAATCGGTTTGATGGCGCACCTTATACCAACACATATCTGGATCTGTTCGATCAGATTTGGCGCGACCCGGACAAGCTAGAAGACGTAACCGAGACTATCTGCCAGCATATTGAATCCATTTATCAGGAAAATTCACCGGAACGCATTTACTTCCTGATCCTCTATAATCTCTTCAATGAATTTCTGGAAGAAATTAATGAGGATGTTCTGCCAAATGACCGCACCGGTTATCTGGATAGTTTGGTCTGGAACAAGCTTTTCAATTTTCAGCGTGATGCAGCAACAGGCATCATCAACAAGCTGGAAACCTACAATGGCTGTATTCTAGCGGACAGCGTTGGCCTTGGCAAAACCTTCACAGCCCTTGCGGTCATTAAATATTATGAGCTTCGCAATCGTTCTGTTCTGGTTCTCTGTCCCAAAAAACTTGCTGACAACTGGATGAACTATAACAGTAATCTAAAGACCAATCTTTTTGCCAAGGACCGTTTGAATTACGATGTGCTCTGCCACACGGATTTATCACGAGACAGCGGCATGTCCTTTAACATACCCCTAAATCGTGTGAACTGGGGAAATTACGATCTCGTCGTTATTGATGAATCTCATAATTTTCGCAACAACGACATCTATAAGGACAAGGAAACGCGCTACCAGAAACTGATGCGTCAGGTTATTCGGGAGGGTGTTAAAACCAAAGTCCTGATGCTGTCGGCGACACCGGTAAACAACCGTTTCACTGATCTGCGCAACCAGCTCGCGCTTGCCTATGAGGGCCAGTCCGATGCTCTTAGCCAAAAGCTGAAAACCAATACCAGCATTGAAGAAATATTCCGCAAAGCACAAACTGCTTTTAATATGTGGTCAAAACTTCCCCCCGAAGAACGCACGGCACCGGCAATTCTCAAAGCACTTGATTTTGACTTTTTTGAGTTGCTGGACAGTGTAACGATTGCCCGTTCCCGCAAGCATATCGAGACATTTTACGACACTAAAGACATCGGAAAATTTCCTGAACGCCGCAAACCGCTTTCATTTTATTGCCCGGTTACCACCAGAAAAGATGTAATGGGTATGAATGAGATTTACGCTCAATTGACCCTGGTGAAGCTGGCCGTTTACGCGCCTTTGAGCTACATCTTGCCAAGTCGCATGACAAAATATGAAGAGCTGTATGATACAGAACTTGAAGGCGGCAAAGGCCGCTTGAGACAGGCGGACCGTGAGCGCAGCCTACAAGCACTTATGACGACTAATTTGCTAAAACGGCTTGAAAGCTCGGTAGAGGCATTTCGTCTTACTTTGGGCGCACTAAAAAACAACCTCACAACCACCCTTGATGCCATAGCGGATTTTGAGCGTTCCGGTAGAACGCCGGACATATCCGACTATACTGCCAATGTTGATGATTTTGATAGTGATGATGACGACCTGAGTGGCCTTGGGGATTTTACCGTCGGCAAGAAAGTCAAAATCAGCCTTGCGGATATGGATGTTCAATCCTGGCAGCATGATCTCAAAGGCGACCTCGCGTTGATCGATGGGCTTCTTGCTTCCATGGAACTGATCCGGCCCGAAGATGATAGCAAGCTTCAGCATTTAAAGGCGCAAATTCGCGACAAAATCAAAAATCCACTTAATGCGGGTAACAAAAAGATACTTATTTTTACCGCCTTTGCCGATACGGCAAACTATCTGTATAAAAATATTGCTGCCGATATTTTAAAGACCCAAAGCTTGCACTGCGCAAAAGTTACTGGTTCGGACGCACCTAAAACAACGTTCAAAAAAGCTTATGACTTCCAGTCCGTCCTCACGCTTTTCTCACCGCGTGCGAAGGAAAAGCATCTCATCATGCCCGATGATAATAATGAGATTGATATTCTCATCGGCACCGACTGTATTTCCGAAGGCCAAAACCTTCAGGATTGCGACTATCTCATCAACTATGACATTCACTGGAATCCGGTAAGGATCATCCAGCGTTTCGGGCGCATTGACCGTATTGGATCGCTTAACGCACAAATCCAACTTGTGAATTATTGGCCGGATATTACGCTCGATGAATATATCAACCTGAAAGAACGCGTTGAAAACCGCATGATGATTGCCGATGTGACGGCGACCGGTGATGATAATGTACTGACTGCCAAGAGCAGCGAGATTGCCTACCGCAAGGAACAGCTCAAGCGTATGCAAGAAGAAGTGATTGAGCTGGAGGATGTCAAAACCGGCGTTTCAATCACCGACCTTGGTCTGAATGATTTCCGCATGGATTTGCTCAACTATGTGAAGGAAAATGGTGACCTGAAAAGCTTGCCCAATGGCCTTCATGCAGTTGTACCGGCTGATGTTAATCGTGGGCTTCCTGCCGGTGTGATTTTCGCACTGAAAAATATCCATGACAGCGTCAATATTAACCAGCAGAACCGGCTGCATCCCTATTATCTTGTCTATATCAATGATGACGGTGAGGTCGTGGTTGACCAAACGCAAGTCAAACGCCTTCTCGATCTGATACGTTCAAGCTGCAAGGGGCAGTCAGTGCCTATCCAGAATATCTGCCGCCTGTTTAATAAGCAAACACAAGACGGCGGCAATATGAGGCAGCAATCGGAACTTTTGAGTGTCGCTATCCGATCCATGATTGAGGTCAAGGAAGAAAAGGATATTGACAGCCTGTTTAGCGGTGGGCGCACAACGGCACTGGTCAACACCATTGCCGGACTGGATGATTTTGAGTTGATTGCCTTTCTGGTTGTTCAGGAGGAACAAGAGGCGCGGAGCGCTTTTGGCGCGACAGGGAAGGTAGAAAGCCCATGAGCGCATTCTTCGATTATCCCAAAGCCGCGAAATTTGGTAGAATATTGCCCAAGAGCAAAATCTATGATCACGCCCACGCATCCTCAAAACTGCAACAGCTCTTTGTGGATCAGGTGGAAAAAATTATTTGGCAATACAAACTGGCACCGGAAACCATCAATCTGGCCGCCACAAAATTCGTGTCGGAAATTCAGGTTTTTGAAATCCGCTTGCGGACGGCGGCATGTGATGAAGATATTTTGCGTGCCATTGATAAGGCCATTCCTTTTCCAATCATTTTTGAACTGTCACACAAGGACAAATGCAAAGTGGTTGCAGCCTATAAACGTGCCAATGAGGCGGTTAGTACAAAATGGGTGCTGAGCGAATATTTTGAAACTGATTGGCAAACGACAGACAGGCCGCGAACGGCCTTGCCCACCGCACTTAATCTTGGTGCGCTCTATGACAAGATTTTAGGTAACTTGCTTCCCCATGACATTGGCATGGATAAGCCACTGGCCGTACGGATTGAAAATATAGAAGCCATTCGGGCCGGGGAGCGCGAGATTGCGCGGATCAAGGCGCGCATGACCCGTGAAAAGCAATTTAACAAACGTATTGCCATCAACGCGGAACTGCGGGCTGCGGAACAACAATTTAACCAATTAACAGGCCAGAAGAATTAGGGCGGTTAGGAATAAAAACATGGAAAAGCTAAAAATGCACAGCCCTGATTTGACAGAGGAGAATATCGCGAAAATCCGTGACCTGTTTCCAAATTGTGTAACGGAAGCAACGGATGAAAATGGCAAGCTGCGCCTTGCGGTGGATTTTGACCAGCTCAAACAGGAATTGTCGGACAGCATTGTGGACGGGCCACAGGAACGCTACCGCCTTGACTGGCCGGGCAAGCGCGAAGCCCTGCTCACCGCCAATGCCCCCATTGCCAAAACCCTGCGCCCGTGTCGGGCAGAAAGCGTTGATTTTGACACCACGCAAAATCTATTTATCGAGGGCGATAATCTGGACGCTTTGAAATTGTTGCAGGAAACTTATCTGGGCAAAGTCAAAATGATCTATATCGATCCGCCCTATAATACGGGTAACGATTTTATCTATGAGGACGACTTTTCCGAAAGTGCCGAAGAATTTTTGATGAAATCAAACCAGACAGATGAAACTGGAAATAGACTGATTGCTAACAAAGATAGTAATGGTCGGTTCCATTCAGATTGGCTTAGTTTTCTTTATCCTAGATTGAAGTTGGCTAAAAATTTGTTGGCTGATAATGGTGTGATTTTTGTGAGCGCCGATGAAAATGAGATTCACAATTTAAAACATTTGCTCAACGAAGCGTTTGGCTCTGTAAACCTTCTTGGGGTAATTGCCAATGTAAACAATCCCAAAGGGAGATCTGATGATAAGTTTATCGCGACAGCCCACGAATATTTAGCGGTTTATTCAAAAGACATATCACAGGCTAAATTTTTTGGATTTGAGCCAGATGAAAAAATCAAAAAAAGATATAACAAAGTTGACGAAAGTGGCCAAAAATTTCGCGATATGGATTTGAGGAAAACTGGAGATGCGGACAAGAGAGAAGACCGCCCTGATATGTTTTACTATTTCTATTTTTCGAAAAAAAATAACTCTCTACGAGTCTCCAAAAAATCAGATGAAAAAAGTGACGAAATAGAAATCATTCCGCTGAAAGACGACAATTCCCATGGAAGATGGCGCTGGGGTTTTGATACCGCGAGAGAAAGAATTGGCGAAGTATATGCTAAATTAATGCCCACAAGGGGAATCTGGGGAATTTTTGAAGTTGACTACTTAGAAGGACGTCCTCCAGTTAAAAGCACTTCCGCATGGACTTTTAAGGATGTTAATAGCGAAAGAGGTAGCGAGCAGTTTATCGATTTGGAATTCGATAAAGAAACCTTTCAGCGCCCAAAGCCTATTGGAACTCTGAAAAGAGTTCTTGAGCTAGGTACAGTACCTCACGAGAAGGCATTGGTGCTTGACTTTTTTGCTGGATCAGGAGGCTTTGCGCAAGCTGCGCTTGAGCTTAATGCCGAAGGAAGAAGAAATATCAACTTCATCCTTGTCCAATTAGATGAAAAATGTGACGAGGATTCACAAGCATTTAAGGATGGATTTGAGCACATCGCGCTAATAAGCCGCGAACGAATTAGACGTTCAAGTGCAAAAATTCTTGAGGGAAAGTGCCACGAAGGTTGGAACAAAGATGTCGGCTTTCGAGTCCTGAAAGTCGACACATCCAATATGGCGGGTGTTTATTACACGCCTGAACAGACTGACCAGAAAGACCTGCTGGCCGCTGTGGATAATATTAAACCGGGGCGGGATAACCCCGAAGACCTTTTGTTTCAGGTGCTGGTGGATTGGGGTGTTGACCTGACCCTGCCTATCCGCTGCGAAACCATTCAGGGCAAATCCGTCTTTTTCGTCAATCATGAGCCTTATGATCTGATCGCCTGTTTTGACAAAGGTATTACCGAAGAACTGGTTAAGGAACTGGCCACCCATAAGCCCGTGCGCGTGGTGTTCCGCGATAATGGTTTTGTCTCGGATGCGGTAAAAATCAATGTTGACCAGATTTTCCGTCAACTTTCCCCTGCAACCGATGTTAAATCGATTTAGGGGGGCAGCAATGAAACTTAAATTCAAAATCCAGCAATATCAGAGTAATGCCGTTGACGCGGTTCTGGATTGCTTTGCCGGACAGCCCAAAAGTGACGCGTTACGCTATCGCATTGATCCGGGACAGGTGAAGAAAGGTGAGTATTATCGATCCGAGTCTGAATATGAAGGTTTCAAGAATGAAGATATTCGCCTGACAGAGGCTCAGCTTCTGGACAATATTCAGGCCGTGCAAAAACGCCAAAACCTGCCTTTGTCAAAGTCGCTTGCTGAATTTACTGAGACCGACCGCAAGGGCGTGGTCAAGCCAAAGCAAAAATCATACAAGCCCGGCGCGCAATTCAATCTTGATATCGAGATGGAGACCGGCACCGGCAAGACCTATTGCTATATCAAGAGCATATTCGAGATGCACAAGCGTTTTGGCTGGTCAAAATTCATCATCATGGTACCCAGCATTGCCATTCGCGAAGGCATAAAAAAATCATTCGAAATCACCGCTGACCATTTTACCGAAAGCTACGGCAAAAAGGCGCGGTTTTTCATCTATAATTCCAAACGCCTGCATGAGCTGGAAAGCTTTTCCAGTGACGCTGGAATCAATGTGATGATTATCAATATTCAGGCGTTCAATGCGCGCGGTGCGGATAATCGCCGGATTTATGACGAACTGGACGACTTCCAGTCCCGTCGCCCGATTGATGTAATCAGCAGCAACCGTCCGATCCTGATACTGGATGAACCACAGAAGATGGAAGGTGCGGCCACCATGGACGCCCTACCGAAATTCAATCCGCTGTTCATTATGCGCTACTCCGCAACTCATAAAACCAATCACAACAAGATTCACAGGCTTGATGCGCTGGACGCCTATAATCAGAAACTGGTGAAGAAAATCGCCGTGCGCGGTATTCAGACGCGCGGGCTGGCAGGCACGAATGCCTATCTCTATCTGGAGAGCATCGAGATTTCCAAAAAAGCCCCCGTGGCGCGCATTGAGCTGGAGGTAAAACTCAAAACCGGTGAGATTAAACGCCAGCTCAAACGGCTGGAATTCGGGCGCGATCTTTTTGTTGAGTCCGGTGAACTTGATCAATATCGCGGTTTCACCATAAGCCAGATTGACTATAATCACGACACGGTTGAATTCACCAACGGTGAAGTTCTGAATGCTGGTGAAGCCACTGGCGATGTAAATGAACAAGACATTCGCCGTATCCAGATACGCGAAACCATCAAAGCGCATTTTGACAAGGAAAAACAGCTCTTTGCCCAAGGAATCAAAGTGTTGTCCCTGTTCTTTATCGATACAGTCGCCAAATATCGCGACTATGACCAGCCGGACGAAAAAGGCGAATATGCCCGCGTTTTTGAGCGCGAATATAACCTTTTGAAAGATGAATATCTGTCAGAACTGGCACTTGATAATGAGGCTTACCGCAAATATCTGTCGGATATTGATGCAGGCGCCACCCACAATGGTTATTTCGCCATCGACAAGAAAACCAAGCGCCTGAAGGACCCCAATGTTGGCGCGCGCTCCGTCGATTCAGATGATGTGGATGCCTATGACCTGATTCTGAAGGACAAGGAACGGCTTTTGTCCTTTAGTGAGGCAACCCGTTTTATCTTTTCGCATTCAGCCCTGCGTGAGGGCTGGGATAATCCTAATGTCTTTGTCATGTGCATGTTGAAACACAGCGACAACATGCTTTCACGCCGTCAGGAAGTAGGACGGGGCTTGCGCTTGTCTGTCGATCAGTTTGGCGAGCGCATGGACCATCCGGCCATTGTACATGACATTAATGTGCTCACCGTTGTCGCCAGTGAAAGCTACAAAGACTTTGTTGCGGGCCTGCAAACTGAAATTGCAGAAACACTTTCGGCGCGCCCCAGAAAAGCCACCGAAGCCTATTTTACCGGCAAAATTATAGAAACAGAATCCGGTTTGGTGGAAATAACCCCACAAATGGCCAAGCAAATTTATCGCTATTTGATCAAGAACGATTACACCGATGATGATGACGGGATCACTGATACGTATCATCTGGCCAAGGAAGCAGGCGAGCTAGCAGGTTTTGCCGAAGAGCTCGAACCCTATACGGCGCAGATCATCGACCTGATTGACAGCGTATTTGACGATAGCAAACTTCCCAAAATTGATGATGGTCGCAAGCCGAAAACCAATCCACTCAACGCTAATTTTGAGAAAAAGGAATTTCTGGAACTCTGGTCACGTATCAATCGCAAAGCGGTTTATCGTGTCGAATTTGAGTCCGGTGAGCTTGTGCAAAAATCAGTTGTTGCGCTCAATAAAGAGCTTCGCGTCACCCCGCTGCAATACACGGTGCAGGAAGGCGAGCAGATTGCTGCCATCACCGATAACCAACTTAAATCGGGTGAGAGCTTCAAGGTTACTGGCGCAAGCACAGAACGGGGCGGCACAGTATATTCAGATGTTACATACGATCTTGTCGGTAAAATTGCCGAGAATGCCCACCTAACTCGCAAAACCGTTGCGGAAATTCTTACTCAAATTGAATCGGCCATATTCGCGCAGTTTCAGCAAAATCCTGAACATTTCATCACAGAAACTTCAAGGTTGATCAAGGAACAAAAAGCCACCGCCATTATTGAAAAACTCAATTATGACGGAGTTGAAGATCGCTATGAGACTGATATATTCACTGCCGCTCAAACAGGGCAGGATTTCTCACGTGCCACGGAAAAACTCAACAATCACGTCTATGATTACTGTGTCACCGATTCCTCTGTCGAGCGCCGGTTTATCGGTGAGTTGGATGTGAGCGATGAAGTCGTGGTCTATGCGAAACTGCCGGGCGGTTTTCTCATACCCACACCCGTAGGCGATTATAATCCTGACTGGGCAATTACATTTAAGCAGGGCAGCGTTAAACATATTTACTTTGTGGCAGAGACCAAGGGCACAATGTCCTCAATGAAATTGCGCGGAATTGAAAAAACCAAAATCGAATGTGCCCGCAAATTTTTTGATGGCATCAACGAGCATATCCAATCTGAAAAGGTTAAATATGAGGTGGTGACCGATTACGGTACATTAATGGATGTTGTTGGATTGAAGGGGGCCGCTAACGGATGAATGCACGCGCATTAAGAGCAGGTTCTTTGACAGATGATGAAGTTGGCATCATCAGAAATCTGCTGGCGCGTGGAGGATATAAAAATCAGGATATATTGGGGCTGATAAATACGGTTCGCCGCCTTGAGGCTCGCGATGAAACCAATGGCGGTCGCATTTCCGAAGTCAAAACCAACAAACCACGATACAAAGCAATCAAGGCTACATCAGACAAAGATACAGATGCCTTTATCGCGCGGGCACAAAAACCGGCCGGTTTTGTAAAAATAGATGCTGGTCCGGTCAGCATAGATATTTTGGAAACCTTCTTTCCAATGCGCAAGGGTAGTAAAGACCGTCTTGCAATCACAGAAACCGACCAGATTGAATGTAAAGAATCTTTCGGTGGTCAACACTGGATCACCAATTGCATTAAGGCCATCGCCGCTTTTGCCAATAACAAGGGCGGCTATATCGCGTTTGGCCTCAAGGATAACACCTGGGAAATTGTCGGAATAAAGCGTGAAAAATTTGAAGGCTATGACCGGAAGAAACTCAATCAGGTGCTACGCACCAGCCTGAGTTGCGGTATTGATTTTGATATGGCCACATTGGCGCGGGCGGGAAAAACCATCGGTGTACTCCATATATTCCCGGCTAAAACCAAGCCGGTCATGTTTATCAGGCAGATCGATGGTGCGGCTGAAGGACATATCTACTACCGTTATCAGGGCGAGAACCGCCTGATCGCTCCGACAGAATTGCAACAAATTATTGAAGAGCGCATACGCACCCTCTCCGAAACCATATTAAGCAAACACATCAGTAATATTCTGTCGAATGGAATTGAAAACTCTGCCGTATTAAATCTGGATTCCGGTATCGTGGACGGCAAGGCTGGCAGCTTTGTCATTGACGAAGAGCTTTTGCCTAAAATCAGCTTCATCAAGGAAGGCGAATTTGTCGAAAAATCCGGCACTCCGACTTTGAAGCTTATCGGAGAAATCAAAAAATCCACCAAAATTGTTGCCATCAAAAAAGAAGAGCTTATCAAACTCTATCCATATTCGTGGCAGGAGATGGTTGATCTCGTGAAAAAGCAGATTGCGGGAGCAACCAATACACAGATCAACAATTTGATTAAATCTGAAAAATTGAAGGTCAACAAGAAATACTCATCATTCAATTTTCGAAATAAAAAACTCGCTGACAAATATAAGCAATCCGGGACGCTACCCTCTGGAACACCCTCAATATACAATGATGCAGCCGTCAAGTTTATTGCAGATAAATTGTCCAATAAAGCAGGACATCCATTATGAGCATTACCTTTTATTTATATCGATTGAAAATTGAGCGCTCCAAAGAGCCAGGACTATTTGATGACACTTCGAGTTCACCCTCAGATATTATTCGAGCAGCTATTGAAGAAAAGCCTTCAAAAGAAATTCGAAAAGGTAACATCTGGCATATTGGGAACATCGAACAAGTAGGTGAAACAGGACTATTTTTCGCTTTTGGACGAGTTACCAAATCAATTGTAGAAAAATACAATGAAGAAGACGGAAATTTTTCCGACGAACCAGAGGAACAGGCTCCCTATACATATGTCATTCTTGACTTGGAATATCAGGTTTGTGCGGTTGCTCACAAATCCAGAATTGCTCCTAAAGTTTCCCAAATTTCCCGTAATCTAGCCAAACTCCTAAATGAGACAAGTAAAGCGAAGGATAATAATCTGAAGCTTGTAATGGCGGAAATAAGCGACCCGCATGAGTTTCTCGAATATATTCGAAATGCTTACATAATAAGGAAATTTGACGTCGAATTCAGCCCGCCAAACCCATGGGATGTAGAGCAGGATTTCCAAAAGCCGATGGAAAATCTTCTTGATGAAACTGGTGGCCAAAAAGGTAAGACAACAATTCAAGGGGAAAGCCTTGAAAAAGATCCCATAGAGAAACTTGCCGCTGCCGCAGCGGCAACAGGAAATTCTGCATCTGCCCAGTTAAAGCAAGAGCAGGATGGGAATTTTATCACCAAGAAAATTGGTGGAAATCCGACCAGTTTGGCTACGGATGAATTTGCCACTCAGGATGAGAAAAAATCACTTTTATCCAAAGTTATTGCACTTTACCAATCGATCAGAAATGCTGGGGAACTATAAATGAAATGGCGTTACTGGACATGGTTGTTTAGGGGGTTGAACGGGAAACCAGGTATTTTCAAATTCTGGAATCGCTGGCTGTTACTGCATATGACGATAGCTACAGCTTTGGCCTTATGGATTTCAATACCGCTTGCCGAAGTTGCCCGTACAATGATGTTGCCGTTAGCTGGCATCTTTATCGGATTATCTTTTGCATGGGCGGGCAATGCACAAGCCTTGTTGCAATCCGATGAAATTGAAAAAATGGCGAAACAGCATAAAGATGGTATTGAAAATTATATCTACACATTCCAGACCGCTATTTTAACTATTTTGATCTCATTGATTGGATGGGGGTTGGCTGGCCTGAAGGCTTTCGATGCTAATTTCCTGTCATGCATAGTTCCTGCTGTTGAATGGGGTCTTTATTTAATATCAAGCATTGCACTTCGTGAATGCTGGCATGTAATTCTTGGCAGCCAATTGCTTATTCTGAATCGTCATGAAATCAAGCAATCCAACTCTTCTGCGGATACGAAAAATAAGCCTGGGAGTGATAAGGAATGAGCTGGTTTAGCATTTTGGCAAATATCGCTGCTATCTTCACTGCCATCATTGCTGCATTCGGATATGGTGCGTATCGCTGGGATCAGTGCAAAAAACGTAAAAAGTTAGAAAAGTATCTCAAAGCAGAAAAATCCATCTGTAAAGATCAGGGGCAACGTAGCTTGCTTCATCTCATGGCAAATGTGGGAATGACCGAGGCCGAGCTTATACAGGCCAGCTTCCGCAGCAAGCATATAGAATCCAAAATTGCCAAAGACGATAAAACCGGCAGAGCAGATGCTTTGCTTTTGGAATGGAAGGAATAGGATCAATTCGTACATGCAGATATTGAATGAGATTGAATTGTTCTGAGCAATATTGAAAATCACATAACGTATTGATATTGTTGTATAATATTGACTTTTGAACGTGATTTTGATATAGTTTTCCAATGCCCGCCTTCTTAGGAAGGCAGAATATGGAAACAGAAAAACACGTTGCGGGGGCGGATGAAGAAGACGCAGAATACAGCCACACCGTTAAAATAGATGGCGAGTTTGAAGTTACAATTCATACGGCCCATGATCCGGATCATTTGCCGGTATCACAGCAGGAGCTGGACTTGCTCTTGACCTATTTAGGACCATTGATTGAGCCGTTATTACAGAAGGAAAAACTGAAAGGGTGAAATAAGACATGCGTGCAGTTATTTATGCAAGGGTATCGACGGGAAATCAGGCTGCCCAGGATATTTCCATTCCCGATCAGATTAACCAATGCGAACACTACTGCGCGCAAAAAGAATGGCATGTGGCCAAGAGCTATGTGGATGCCGGGGCCAGTGCTACCAATGATAACCGTATTGAATTTCAGGCGATGATTGCTGAAGCCTGCTCTCCGGCCAATCCGTTTGATGTCGTGATCGTTCATTCGCAGTCGCGCTTTGCCCGCAATACATTTGACCTGCTCAATAATACCAAAAAACTTGAAAAGGCCGGGGTGCAGTTCGTTTCCATCACCCAGGACATAGGAAAAGGCGAGCAAGCCGACGTGTTGCGCACTATCCTTGGGGCGATGGATGAGTATCAATCCAAGGAAACCTCCAAGCATACAAGCCGCTCCATGCTTGAAAACACCCGGCAAGGATTCTGGAATGGTTCACGTCCTCCCTTTGGCTATCGCACCTATATTGCCGAGAGGCGTGGCAAGAAAGATAAGAAAAAGCTGGAGATCGCCCCACAAGAGGCTGAAATCGTCAAAATGATATTCAGGTATTATGTGAGTGGCGATGGTAAAAGCGGCCCTATGGGTTTGCGGGCCATTGCCTATGACCTCAATGAACGGGGAGAAACAACCCGTAATGGCGGCAAGTTCCTGCAACAATTTATTCAACGGCTTCTAACCAATGAAATTTACGTGGGGCGGTATCATTTTAACAAAAAGGATAAGAACGGAATTTCAAAGCCGGAGGACGAATGGGTTTTCCTGAAAACACCACGAATCGTCGGTGACGAGATATTTCATGCCGCCAATGAACGGCTTCGTCGTAACACGGCCTTTTCCACGCCGCCACGGGTAATCAACGGCCCAACCCTGCTGACCGGCATTGCCCATTGCAAAAGTTGCGGTTCACCCATGCGGATAGCCACTGGAAAAGGTGGCAAATACCGCTATTATAAATGCGGATTGCGGGCGGATGCCGGGCGAGCAGCCTGTTCAGGCAATTCAGTTCCCATGCAGAAACTGAATGACATTGTAATCAACACGCTTTGCAATACAGCCCTATCCTCGAAGCGCATAGAGGTTATCGTCCCCGAATTAGTAGACCATGCCCAAAAGCGCAGTGAAAGCTATGACGGGCGGGTTGAGACGCTCAAGAACGAGCAACGCGGCGTTAAAAACCAGCTTAAAGAGTTATGGCAACAACTCAGCGTGTCCGAGATAACTCTCGATGCAACGTTGCAAAAATTCATCAAAGAGCTTCAAGCCAAGAATGAGGATTACAGTCGTTCCATCCGCCGGTTAGAGCAACAACAAGCCTTTCCCGTACGCAATCTTACCCGTGATGATTGCCGTGAATTTGCGGCGGCGGTGAGAAAACTGCTGAAAGAAAACAAAGACCCGAAATTCACGCGAGTCTATCTGGCGCATGTGATTACCCGCGTCGATGTTGGCAAAAGTAAAATCAGAATGCGCGGTCCAAAGGCCGCTTTAGCCGAACAGGCTATTGCGTTTGACAGCACCAAACTATTGGTGCCCACCTTTGACCTCAAATGGTGCCCAGGAGAAGACTCGAACTTCCACGACCATAAGGCCACTAGCACCTGAAGCTAGCGCGTCTACCAATTCCGCCACCTGGGCAGGTGCGAGGCCTTCTGATATAAACTGCGGGCGGTCCTGTCAACAACCTTTTGGAAAGATTTGTAATTTAGTGTGCTTTTAGTCTTGGCGGATGGGTGCGATGGCTTTAAATAGCTGTTAGAGTGAAATCCGTATCAGCGCAGGTATTGTTCCTGTCTAGAAGAAGGGTGAAAGAATATGTCCACAGGTCTGATTACCATTTTTGGCGGGTCCGGTTTTATCGGGCATCATCTGGTGGGCCGTCTGGCGGCGCAAGGGTACCGTATTCGGCTGGCGGGCCGGGATACAGAAAAAGCCGCCCGGCTGATCACGCAAGGCAATGTGGGGCAGATCGTTGGCGTTCAGGCCAATATTCGTAATGAGGCGTCCGTCCGGCGGGCCGTTGCCGGTGCAGAGATTGTGATTAATCTGGTGGGCCTGCTTTACGAAGCCGGGGAGCAGACGTTTGAGGCGGTACAGGCGGAGGGGGCCAAAACAGTTGCCCGTGCCGCCAAAGAAGCTGGGGCTACGCAATTTTTGCATTTGTCAGCGCTGGGTGCGGACGAGGACAGCCCGTCAGCTTATGCCCGCAGCAAGGCAAAAGGCGAAGCCGCCGTGCGCAAGCGTTTTCCCGAGGCGGCGATCATTCGTCCGTCTGTTGTTTTTGGCAAAGATGATGATTTCAGTAATAAATTTGCCACCCTGTGCAGCCTGTCGCCGGTTCTCCCACTGGTCGATGGCGGCAAGAACCTGATGCAGCCGGTGTGGGTTGAAGATCTGGTGGATGCGCTGGTCAAGATTATTGCCAGTCCGGAGGCACAAGGGAAGGTCTGGGAATTTGGCGGGCCAGAACAAATGCCGCTGAACGAGATCGTCTCTGTGATCGGAGCCGCCATCAAACGCTCACCGATTATATTGCCACTACCTGCCAAGGTTATGGGATTCATGGGTTTCTTTATGGGCTTGTGGCCCGGCAAGCCTGTTTTGACCACCGATCAGGTGCGGTTGCTGACAACGGATAATATTGTTAGCGGAACGTGCCCCGGATTTGCAGAGCTGGGCATTGAGCCGGTGCCGTTCAGCATCGCGGCCCTTGATCACTTGCGGCGGTTCCAAAAGGGCGGCGGGCTGAGTGAGTTGCACGCCTGATCTTCAAAAGCCTGTTTTAATGGTAAGCCATCCGGTCAGAAGATTCGGGTGGCTTTTTTGTGGGCTAATCGAAGGCAGTTGCCGTCGGACTGTCTTTAATAGGTAGGTCCGATACGGGACTAAATTTTACCTTAAAGTCAGGATTTTTGCGTATATTTTCAAGACATTCTGATGTCTGGCTTCATATTAAGTCAGCAATGCTGACATATAATAATATTTTCACTAGCCAAATTATACAGCATGGGTTAAAAAGGCATTTCCTTGAACGGTTCCAGTGTTCGGGGATGTTTTGGTCAGTGGCTCCCGTACCACATCGAGATCAAGGAAAGCTCGAGATCAAGGAAAGCGGTCCTGTAAGGCCGCCTTTGGGCCAGAACAATCAGATTATCGATGTAACGATTAATAATTAATAGCCCGGCATTTAACCGGGCCTGAGCTAAGGACGCCCAATGTCACAGAAGATGTTGAAATTTGTAACGCTGGACAAGCAGATGCCGCAAAAGCGGACAGCAGAGGCTCGGCGTGAAGACTTTAACGAGATTTATCAGGAATTTTCCCCCGAAAAAGCAACCGAGCAAGCCAGCCGTTGTTCGCAATGTGGCATTCCTTTTTGTCAGGTGCATTGCCCGGTTCAGAATAATATTCCTGACTGGTTGAATCTCACGGCAAATGGCCGTCTTGAAGAAGCGTACGAGCTTAGTCAGGCCACCAACAGCCTGCCTGAAATTTGTGGTCGCATTTGCCCGCAAGATCGCCTGTGTGAAGGCTCTTGCGTGATCGAAAAAGGCTTCAGCTCGGTTACTATCGGGGCGGTCGAGAAATATATTACCGATACCGCATGGGAAAAAGGTTGGGTCAAACCCAATGCCCCTGTTCAGGAGATGGAGCAGTCTGTGGGTGTTATCGGCGCGGGGCCCGGCGGTATGGCCGCTGCTGATATGCTGCGGAAAAAGGGCTATCAGGTGCATGTCTATGACCGATATGATCGCGTTGGCGGCTTGCTGGTTTATGGTATTCCCAGCTTCAAGCTGGAAAAGGATGTGGTGGCCCGCCGCGCCAAATTGCTGGCCGATGGCGGGGTTACTTTTCATCTGAATTTTGAAATAGGCCGCGATGCTACATTAGCCGCCCTGCGGCAAAAACATGATGCGATTGTGATCGCAACCGGTGTTTATAAAACCCGTGATATTGCCCTGCCCGGTAGTGGTCTGGACGGTATTGTGCCGGCGCTGGATTATTTGACGGCGTCCAATAAAACCGGCCTTGGTGATACGGTTGCGGCTTTCGAGAGTGGAGAGCTGAACGCGGCAGATAAAAATGTTGTGGTCATCGGCGGTGGTGATACGGCGATGGATTGTGTGCGCACGGCCATCCGTCAGGGTGCAAAATCGGTCAAATGCCTGTACCGGCGCGACCGCAAAAATATGCCGGGATCGTTACGCGAGACCACCAACGCTGAAGAGGAGGGTGTGGAATTTGTCTGGCTGTCGGCCCCCAAGGCCTTTTTGGGTGACAGGGCTGTAACGGCGGTTAAAGCCATCGAGATGCATTTGGGCATTGCAGATTCAACAGGCCGGCAGGTACCGGTGGAGCGTGCAGGTTCGGAATATAACATGCCGTGTGATCTGGCGATCAAGGCGCTGGGATTTGATCCCGAAGATATCCCGACCTTGTTTGATGAGCCTGCCCTTGAAGTGTCGCGCTGGGGCACGGTTCAGGCGGATCCGATCAGTAAAATGACCAATCTCGATGGTGTTTTTGCCATTGGAGATATTGTGCGCGGGGCCTCCCTTGTGGTGTGGGCCATTCGCGATGGACAGGATGCGGCAGCATCCATTACGACATATTTGAAAAAGGCGGCGCAAGCGCCCGCAGCGCTTTAAGCGCGCCGTTTACGAGGACTGAAAATGAAAAAAGACACATCAAAAATGTCTGGTGAAGAATTTGTCAAATCATGGACGGATAACGCCGCCTTTCTGGCAGAAAAAGGCCTGTATGATCCCGCAGAAGAGCATGATAATTGCGGCGTTGGTCTGGTGGCGGCCATTGACGGCAGTCCTACACGCGCTGTTGTTGAGGCCGGTATCGATGCGCTGAAAGCGGTTTGGCATCGCGGTGCGGTTGATGCGGATGGCAAAACCGGTGATGGTTGTGGTATCCATGTGCAAATTCCGCAAGATTTCTTCAAGGAACATATTGCCCGCACCGGCCATGAGCCGCTGGACGGCAAGCTGGCTGTTGGTATGATTTTCCTGCCACGCACCGATTTTGAAGCGCAAGAGACATGCCGGACCATTGTTGAAACTGAAATTCTGAACTTTGGCTATTATATCTATGGCTGGCGTCAGGTACCGGTTGATGCCAGCATTATTGGCGAGAAAGCCAATGCGACGCGCCCCGAGATCGAACAGGTTATGATTGCCAATAACCGCGGCGTTGATGCCGATACGTTCGAGCGTGAGCTGTATATCATTCGCCGCCGCATCGAAAAAGCGGCGTTGGAGGCTCATATCAGCGGTTTCTACATCTGCACCCTGTCCTGCCGGTCTATTATCTATAAAGGCATGTTTCTGGCAGAACAATTGTCGAGCTTTTACCCTGATTTGCTGGATGAGCGTTTTGTCTCGAACTTTGCCATCTATCATCAGCGCTATTCCACCAATACATTCCCCACATGGCATCTGGCGCAGCCGTTCCGGGTGTTGGCCCATAATGGTGAAATCAATACCATTCGCGGTAATATCAACTGGATGAAAAGTCATGAAATCCGCATGGTTCACAGCACTTTCGGGGACCATTCGGATGATGTGAAGCCGATTATTCAGGCAGGCAGTTCAGACAGTGCTGCCCTTGATGCGGTGTTTGAAGTTCTGGTGCGCGCGGGTCGTAGCGCCCCCATGTCCAAAACCCTGCTGATCCCTGAAAGCTGGTCCAATACGCCGTCCATGCCCGAAAGTCACAAGGCGTTATACGCTTATTGTAATTCGGTGATGGAGCCCTGGGACGGTCCGGCTGCCATTTGCGCAACCGATGGCCGCTGGGTAATTGCCGGTCTGGACCGTAACGGCTTGCGGCCTTTACGCTTTACCCTGACCAAGGACGGGTTACTGGTGGTGGGGTCCGAGACCGGAATGGTACCGGTGGATGAGTTGAATGTGATCCGAAAGGGCCGCGTTGGTCCCGGCGAGATGATCGGTGTTGATCTGAAGAAGGGTAAATTTTACTTCTCGGATGATCTGAAAGATAAAATGGCTGCCGCCCGTCCGTTTGGTAAATGGATTGAAAATGTTGTCGAGCTTGAAGACACGCTGAAAGATGTGGACGAGGCCCGTAAATTTGATCGTAAAGAACTGCGCCAACGCCAGATGTGCGCCGGTTGGAGTCTGGAAGATCTCGAGCTGATCTTGCAACCTATGGCCGAAGATGGCAAGGAAGCCATTGGCTCCATGGGGGATGACACCCCGCTGGCGGTTCTGTCCAAGAAATACCGGGGTCTGCATCATTATTTCCGTCAACGGTTCAGTCAGGTGACTAATCCGCCCATTGACAGTTTGCGCGAACGTAGCGTGATGACGCTGAAAACCCGTCTGGGTAATCTGAATAATATTCTCGATGAAGATCCCAGTCAGGCAGAAATCCTGTCACTGGAATCGCCGATCCTGACCAATGGTGAATTTCAAGCCATGCAGGCCTATATGGGCAGTAGCTGTCAGGTGATCGATTGCACTTTTGATGGCAAGGAGGGTCCAGACGCCCTGTCCAATGCGCTGCGCCGTATCCGCGAAGAAGCGGAAAATGCTGTACGCGGGGGCTGCGCCCATCTAATCCTCAGTGATTTGGCATCAGATGCCAGTCGTGCCCCGATCCCCAGCATTCTGGCGGCGGGGGGTGTGCATACGCATCTGGTGAACGAAGGCTTGCGTACCTTTACCTCGATTAATATTCGCACAGCTGAATGCCTCGACGTTCAGTATTTTGCAGTGCTGGTTGGTGTGGGCGCGACCACCATCAATCCGTATCTGCTGCAAGAAGCCATTACTGACCGGTTCGAGCGCAATTTGTTTGGCGGAATGGATTTGAAGAGCTGTCTTGACAATGCCAAGAAAGCGGTTGATCTGGGGTTGCTGAAGGTCATGTCCAAAATGGGCATTTCTGTGCTGAGTTCCTATCGCGGTGGTTATAATTTCGAAGCCGTGGGCCTGTCGCGGGCGCTGGTGGCAGAATTTTTCCCCGGTATGCCGTCGCGTCTGTCGGGTATCGGTCTGCCCGGTATCCAGCAAACAGTGCTGGCGCAACATGCCGCCGCCTATCAGGAAGACGTTATTGCGCTGCCCATTGGCGGGTTGTATCGCAACCGGGCCAAAGGCGAGCTTCATTCTTTTGATGGCGAGTTGATCCATTTGCTGCAAACGGCTGTCGAGAAAGACAGCTATTCACTATACCGCAAATATAGCGAAGGCCAGCAGGCATTAGGCCCGGTCAATTTACGTGATTTGCTGGATTTCAAGTCTGATCGCAGTCCTATTTCCATTGATGAAGTTGAAAGCATCACCGAAATCCGCAAACGCTTTGTCACCGGCGCCATGAGCCTTGGGGCGTTGTCCAAGGAAGCCCATGAGACGCTGGCCATTGCCATGAACCGTATCGGTGCTAAATCCGACAGCGGTGAGGGCGGAGAAGATGTGAGCCGCTTTACCCCGCGCCCCAATGGTGATAACGCCAATTCGGCCATCAAGCAGGTGGCGTCAGGGCGTTTCGGTGTGACTGCTGAATATCTCAATAACTGCGAAGAGATCGAGATTAAAGTCGCGCAAGGGGCCAAACCGGGCGAAGGGGGGCAATTGCCGGGTTTCAAGGTCTCCGAGATGATTGGCAAGCTGCGTAATGCAACGCCGGGGGTAACCCTTATTTCACCGCCGCCACATCACGATATCTATTCTATCGAAGATCTGGCGCAGCTGATTTATGATCTGAAACAGATCAATCCCGATGCCCGTGTCTGTGTGAAGCTGGTGGCTGAGGCCGGTATTGGTACGGTTGCCGCAGGTGTTGCCAAGGCCAAAGCCGATGTGATTATGATTTCGGGCAATTCCGGCGGCACCGGTGCCAGCCCGCAAACATCTGTCAAATATGCAGGTGTGCCGTGGGAAATGGGCCTGCCCGAGGTTAATCAGGTGCTGACCCTCAACAAGTTGCGCCATTCGGTGCTGCTGCGGGTTGATGGCGGCATGAAAACGGGCCGTGATATTGTGATCAGTGCCCTGATGGGCGGTGAAGAATATGGACTTGGCACCGGAGCACTGGTGGCGTTGGGCTGTATTCTGGTGCGTCAGTGCCATTCGAATACCTGTCCGGTCGGTATTTGTACGCAAGACGAAGAGCTGATCAAGAAATATACTGGAACAGCTGACAAGCTGGTTAATTTGTTCAGTTTTCTGGCTGAAGAGGTGCGGGAAATTCTGGCCTCTCTGGGCTATCGCTCGCTTGAGGAAATCATCGGTCGCAGTAATTTGCTAACGCAAGTGAGCCGCGGGGCGGCGCATCTGGATGATCTGGATTTGAACCCGCTGCTGGCCGAAGCTGATGCAGGTGACAATCCGCGTTTCTGTACCAATGAAGGCCCTGTTCCTGTGCCCGAAACACTGGATGCACGTATGATTATGGATGCGGCCAATGTGTTTAACAAGGGCGGTGAGAAGCGTCAGCTGGCCTACAGCATTCGCAATACTCACCGGGCCATCGGGACAAAACTGTCATCGCGTATTGTTCGGACCTTTGGCATGACGGGGCTGGAGCCGGATCATATTACGGTGCGCTTGCGCGGCTCTGCCGGTCAGTCTCTGGGAGCATTTGCGGTGCAAGGCCTGAAACTGGAAGTTCTGGGCGATGCCAATGATTATTGCGGTAAAGGCCTGTCGGGCGGCACTATTGTGGTGCGACCTCTGACATCAAGCCCGATTACCTGGAACGAAAACACCATTATCGGCAATACGGTCTTATATGGTGCCACATCGGGCTATCTGTTTGCTGCAGGGCAAGCGGGCGAGCGCTTTGCTGTGCGAAATTCCGGGGCCATATCTGTTATTGAAGGCTGCGGCACCAACGGGTGCGAATATATGACCGGTGGCAAGGTGGTTATTCTCGGCGCTGTCGGCAGTAATTTCGGAGCCGGAATGACTGGCGGTATGGCCTTTATTTATGACGAACATCAGGCATTTCCAACCAACGTTAATGATGAAAGCATTGTCTACCAGCGGCTGGCCTCCAGTCATTGGGAAACAGAGCTGAAATCGTTGATCGAGGCGCATCATGCCAAAACCGGATCCCCCATGGCGGAGCGTTTGCTGGCGCACTGGGAGATGGAGCGTGATCATTTCTGGCAAATTTGCCCCAAGGAAATGATTGCGAAACTGGAGCATCCCCTGTCGGATGATAAGGCGCGGGAAACCGCGTGATTTCCCAAGGAAGCCGGTGATGAAAATCACCGGCTTTTTTGTGTCTGTCTGCCGGTAATAATTGCCGAGAGGTATAAATTCCGACCTTGTCCGCGGGTGCTTGAAATTAATAATTACCTGTAAAGTTTATTTAAAACAGGGTGTTGGAAAAATTATTGCCGGCCTTTTGAATTGGCTTGATCCTTGCTTGTATGTAAGCAGTTCATTTCAGGAGAAATCGCCATGCAAAATATTCCATTTACAATTTCCCCCGCCAGCCCCGAAGCTCTTGATCGTTTTGATGATCCGATTATTGAGCATGTGGATGTTATGTGGGCAGCACGGCGCTTTATTTTGCTCTATGGGGAGAACGCACCGCAAGTGGCGAAAGGCGAAGCCGGACGCCTTGATATGGCCGGAAAATTACATGTGGGCGAGATGTTCATGCGGATCGAACACGAATGTGAGCGTTTGCTTAAGAAAAGTGAAGGGTTGCGCCTGAGTAAAATTCACTAGTCTTTGGTTTTTTTGTCCATAAAGGGCCGGAAACTATTCGCTAAACGGGGCGCTTGAGGTATGGTGGTCCCATGCGAATACTTTATCATTTCTGGATATCTCCGGCCTGCCGGAAAGTGCGTCTCGTTCTGAACGAGAAGGGCCTTAAATACGACCTGGTTGTTGAAAAACCGTGGGAGCCGCGTGCGGAATTCCTTGCCATGAACCCGGCGAATGAAATCCCTGTTTTAAAAGATGAAAACGGCGCTATTCTGGCTGACAGTCAGGCCATTTCCGAATATCTTGAAGAGACGTATCAAGATGTTCCGTTGTTGCCCAAAGAGCCTGCTGCACGCGCCGAGGCGCGCCGACTGGTCGGCTGGTTTGACCGTAAATTCCAGACAGAGGTTACAGATAATCTGGTGGAGGAGAAAATTCTCAAACGCCTGGCCCGCACCGGTACTCCCAACACTGCCGCTATTCGTGCAGGTCATCATAATATTCATTATCATCTGGATTATGTTGCTTATCTGACCGAGCGGCGCAATTGGCTGGCTGGGGATGAGTTGACACTGGCTGACTTGGCTGCCGCTGCACAAATTTCGGCCATAGATTATCTGGGAGATGTACCATGGGATCAGCATCCGGCGGCAAAGGTCTGGTACTCGCGGATCAAATCACGCCCGACTTACCGGTCTTTACTCGGGGATAATCTGCCCGGTATGCCGGCCCCCGCCCATTATGCGGACCTTGATTTTTAAAATGTTTTGGCAATGATGCAGCAGCTTGACCAAAGCCAAAAACAGGATTTGATCGATTTTGCTATTGATCAGGGCTTTGATGTGGCACGGGTGACTCTTGCCGATTTTGGCCCCCTGCCCGGTGAGCGGCTGGACGCGTTTTTGGCGAAGGGCTTTCATGGGGATATGGACTGGTTGGAGGCGCGGCAGAGCTGGCGGCGCAATCCGGCAAATTTGTGGGAAGGTGCCAAATCGGCACTGGTCGTCGGACTTAATTATGGGCCCGACGCAGACCCGCGCGCGCTGGCAGAGCAGCCGGACTTTGGTATTGTCTCTGTCTATGCGCGGGGTAAGGATTATCACGACATTGTCAAAAAACGCCTCAAACGCATTGCCCGCCACATGGTTCAAGCCTATGGCGGGGACGTGAAAGTGTTTGTTGATACCGCGCCGGTGATGGAAAAACCGCTGGCGGCAGCGGCGGGGATTGGCTGGCAGGGAAAGCATACAAATTTGCTCAGCCGTGAATTTGGCTCCTGGCTGTTTCTGGGTGTTGTTTTGAGTACACTGGAAATAGAACCCGATCCGCCTGAAAAGGGGGGATGTGGCAGTTGTACCGCTTGCCTTGATGCCTGCCCGACGGATGCGTTCGTTGCCCCTTATCAGCTGGAGGCGACGAAATGTATTTCCTATTTGAGTATTGAGACACGATTGCATATTCCGCGGGAGTATCGCGCCGCGATGGGTAACCGGATTTATGGCTGCGATGATTGTCTGGCAGCGTGCCCGTGGAACAAGTATGCCCGAAAATCAAGCGAGATGGCGCTTGCCGCCAAAGAGACATTGAGCGCACCGCGTCTTGATATGCTTGTACAATTGACGGATACAGAGTTCCGGCAGTTTTTTGCTGGTACGCCGGTCAAGCGATTGGGCCGCAACCGGTTTGTACGGAACGTTCTGGTTGCCCTTGGAAATACCGGTAATTCCGACTACATAAAAGATGTGGAGCCGCTTTTGGCCGACATATCCGAACAGGTTCGGCTGGCGGCGGTATGGGCATCTGGACGGCTGCTTGGAAAACAAAGCTTTTCACAGCTGTATAAAAAATATTATCTTGCGGAGGCAGACGAGCAGGTCCGCATTGAGTGGAACTTATCAAAGGAAGATTTGGACAATGAGCAGACTTGACAGTTTTATTCGCAGGATGTCTGCGCAGCGTGATTGCCTGAATATGGCAGCACAGGAATTAGCCACTCTGTCGGGGCCGGTTCTGGAGTTCGGCCTTGGTAACGGGCGCACTTATGATCATTTGCGAAACCTGTTTGACCCGTCTGATATTTATGTGTTCGAACGGCAGGTAAATGCCCATCTTGATTGTATCCCTGATGAGGATCATCTGATCCTGGGGGATGTGTTAAGCACGCTGCCAAAGGCATTACCGCAAATCGGACAAGCCGCGAAGCTTGCTCATTGTGATATTGGTACCGGTGATAAGGCCGCAAGTATGGCCCTTGTCAAGAAAATGGGGGCTTCTCTGGACGCGTTACTGCAATCGGGTGCTTTTATTGTGAGTGATCAATCGTTTGACGTTGTCGGCTGGAGCGCGTGGCCATTGCCCGAGACGGTTGCCCCCGGGCGGTATTATATGTACCGTAAAGATTAGATGGGTTCCTTTATGTCCTTATCGGAGGTTGAAGCTGAGTGGAAAAGGAAGCCATAATGCAAATAGAAAATTCGTCAGCACAGCAGACGTTGCTCGATCAGATGGGGTTTTCGGATCGGGAAATTGCCCGCCGCCTTCACTTGCTGGATTTCACCGAAGAGGATCGGGTAAATGTGCAGGGAGCAAAAGAGATAATAGCAGCCAGAGTGTCAGCACTCGTTGAAGACTATTATGTTTTCCAGTTGAGCGACCCTGAAATTACCGCAGCTATCGGTGATGTAGACACACTGACACGTCTCAAAGGATATATGAGGGCTTATATCGTCAGCCTTTTTTCAGGAACATATGATGCCGACTATGTGAATAGCCGGCTTCGGATTGGCAAGGTTCACAAGCGCCTTGATATCCGGCCAAAATTATATATGAAGGCATATTCATATTTACAGGATTTACTCGATCAGGAAATTGACGAGGCTGAATTTACCGAAGATGCCGCTAGAATAAAGAACTCCTTGCACAAGGTTTTGCTATTTGATGCCGAACTGGTGTTCGATGCTTATGTGGAAGCTTATATGACGGAAATGCAAGGAGCTACGCGCGAGGTTGAGAAATATGCCTCACAAGTGGGGATCAAGCTTGACCGGATGTTTGCGCGGTTGCATGAAAAATCACATAAAGATGCGCTTACCGGGCTGCATAACCGGCGGGCACTGTATGATTTTTTGAAACATGAATGTCAGGTGGCCGAACGCCACAAACTGTCTTTTGTGCTGGTTTATATGGACTTGAACAATTTCAAATCGGTTAATGATCTGCATGGTCATCATGCCGGGGATGAGGTGTTGGTTCAGGTGGGGAAAAGCCTGATGGCAGAGACCCGTTCTGTCGATATTCCATCACGCTATGGAGGCGATGAATTTTGTATTATCATGCCGCGTACAACCTTGCAGGAAATTGAAGGGCCGTTACATCGTTTGGCGGCAGATTTTGATAAAAACTGTGCCTATCCTGTCACGTTCAGCATGGGGATTATTCAGGTGGGGCCGACCCGCTTTGAAGAACCCGAAGAATTGATCGAAAAGGCTGATAAAATGATGTATGCAGCCAAACAGAGGGCGCACCGCGATGGGCAGCATCACTGGCAGTTTGAAGGCAAGGCTAACAGCCCTGAAAATTACTGAACTGAATTCAGGGGATCAGATCGAAATCCATAATAACCGGGGCATGATCGGATGGTTTTTCAGCATCGCGCGCTGCCAGATCAATGGTCATGGATTGCAAGGCCGGTTTAAGGGCGGGCGTAACCCAGATATGATCAAGGCGGCGGCCTTTGTTGGATTTGCGCCAGTCTCGGGCACGATAACTCCACCAGCTATATAATCGTTCCGTGCCCGGTACAAAATGGCGCATAGCATCAATCCAGTCATGCGAGGCCATCATCTCATCCATATGGTCGACCTCGGTCGGGGTGTGACTGACCACTTTGAGCAGTTGCTTATGGCTCCAGACATCATTTTCAAGCGGGGCAACGTTCAGGTCGCCTACCAGAATAAACTTATTATTATCAGCCTGTTGCTCCTTGAACCATGCGGAAACCTCTGTCATGAAAGCAAGTTTGTGGGCAAATTTATCATTTTGTTCCGGATCCGGAATATCACCGCCTGCCGGAATATAGAAATTATGCAGCACAGTGCCATTGTCAAAGCGGACCGCTAGATGCCGTTTGTCATCTTTATCACACCAGCGCGGGGCATCCAGCTTTGTTATCGGGTATTTCGAGAAGATGGCGACTCCGTTATAGCTTTTCTGTCCGGCGATTTCATAATGCTCGAACCCTTGTTTTAGAAAAAACTTCAAAGGAAAGTCGTTATCTGTTGCCTTGGTTTCCTGCAGGCACAGGATATCGGGGTCATGGGTTTTGATAAAGGTCTCGATAGGGGCGAGGCGGGCGCGAACAGAGTTGATATTCCAGGTAACGAGGCGCATGGCATGTTCTTTCCGAAGAGAAGTTGATCCTAGAATATATTGAAACTGTTGCCGGTGATGGCGATGGGCCAGCGACCCAGCTCGAACAGTTTGTATTTAAGGGCAAAAGGATGACTGTCCTCTTCGCCTGCGGCCAGCACTAAAGCGGCCTGATGGCATGTTTGAACAGCAGACCCGATAGCAGCCCTGACCAGTTCCTCATCCTCAATGCCTTGTTCCTGTGCCAGGTTTTCAACCGTGTTCTGGATTAACGGAGCGGCGGTTGCGGAAATATGGGTTAATGCCATATTGAGGTCATCCTCGCTGATCAGCTCCAGCGCTTCATTGGTCAGGCTAACGCGCAGTTGCTCTTCCGTTTCCCACCAGCTGGAATTCCAGTCAGGATTGGCGGCGGCAAATGCAGCCTCTTCCCAGTTTTCAACGGGAGTAGTAAAGGTTCCGGGAAATCCGAGAGTATCCACATAGGCTTGTGCCGTGTTCAGGGTGCCAGCTCCCATATCAAGACCGACAGAGCGGAACCAGCTAACCGACGGGAGCAGCTTGTTAAAGCGGATGACCGAAAGCAGTGTCGGATAGTCTTCGCCATTGGGAAGATCATCGTCATAGTCGTCAAAATCATCGTTCATGAAGGTCTGTATCCGTACCGTTATTTATCTCGGCTGTTCTATCATGGTTATTATGGTGATGAAAAGCCTAGTCGTCATAGTAGTCATTACCAAAGACAAACAGTTCTGGTTTGAAGGATAGTCCCTCTTCGACATTACTGATGCTGACGCTGGTCGTTTTGCCTTGCGGGTCGGTGACCAGCCATTTGCGCAGCTCGAACGGGCGCAAGGTAAAGACAAGGGTCAGGCCGCCTTCATCGGGAGCATTCGTGTCAATGATATTGATGCGCAGGATACCACCGTCTTTTTCAACAGAGACGACCGTTACATCACCGTCAAGTTGAACCTTGCTTTTCAGAATAACTGATATGGGTGTGGAATAAAGGGGAATGCGCGTTGTTTCTTCGAGCTCTTTGTCATAAAAAACCAGCCAGGTGCCATCAGCAACAATCAGGATTTGTGCGGGAGGTTTATATTCAAACCGGGCACGGCCAGGTCGATTGATGCGCAGGACACCCTTGGCAAAGCGCCCTTCGGCATCAATTTGCAGGAAATCGGCTTTTAAAGTGGTGATTTTATTCAGGTAAGCTTCGGCCCGGGCAATATCTTCGCGATCGCTTATACTCAGCGGGGCAGCATCAGCCAGAGAGGCGAGCGGCACAGGGCTGGCCAGTAAAAGCAGAGCAGTTAGTGCAATGGATAAAAGGCGCATATATATTTTCCGTTATTGAGCTGGAAGATACCGGGGGTAACTATATTCATATTCTGATAGTGTTGAAAAAGGTCAAAACCGTGGCATCCCGTTAATTATAGGGATCATCAATATTTCTGGCCAGAACTTCGCGTTTACCCACATGGTTGGCGGAGCTGATAACCCCTTCTTTCTCCATCTGGTCAACAATACGTGCCGCCCGGTTATAGCCAATTTGTAAATGCCGCTGGACAAAGCTGGTGGAGGCTTTGCGCTCGCGGCAGACCAGTGCTACTGCCTGATCATACAGGGCATCACTATTTGAAGAATTACCGTCCCCGCCACCCATCAGATTGGCAAGTTCGCCGTCGGTATCATCGGTTACTTCTTCGATATATTCGGGTTGTCCCTGACTTTTGAGGAAAGCGACAATCTGTTCAACTTCTTCATCCGAGACAAAGGGGCCATGAACCCGCTGCACGCGCCCGGCCCCCGGCATGAACAGCATATCGCCCTGTCCCAGTAATTGTTCAGCGCCCTGTTCGCCCAGAACCGTGCGACTGTCAATTTTCGAGGTTACCTGAAAGCTGATCCGGGTGGGGAAGTTGGCCTTGATGGTCCCTGTAATCACGTCAACCGATGGGCGCTGGGTGGCCATTACAACATGCAAGCCTGCGGCACGGGCCATCTGAGCCAGTCGCTGGACGGTTGCCTCGATTTCTTTACCGGCCACCAGCATCAAGTCCGCCATTTCATCGACGATAATGACGATCATTGGTAGCGGGTCGGTATCAAGGGCGCGCTCTTCCATAATGGGGTTACCGGTGGCCTCGTCAAAGCCGGTTTGAACCATGCGCTTGATTTCTTCACCGCGTTTGGCAGCCTCGCGAATGCGCTGGTTATAGCCGTCGATGTTCCGAACGCCCAGCTCGGCCATTTTGCGGTAGCGATGCTCCATTTCCTTGACCGCCCATTTAAGAGCGCTGACGGCTTTGGCGGGCTCGGTGACCACAGGGGCCAGCAAATGCGGGATACCGTCATAGACTGACAGTTCCAGCATTTTGGGGTCAATCATGATAAAGCGGCATTCTTCGGGGGACAGGCGGTAGAGCAGACTTAAAATCATGGTATTGATAGCAACCGATTTACCGGAGCCTGTTGTGCCCGCAATCAGCAGATGTGGCATGCGCGCAAGGTCGGCGACCACCGGGTCACCGCCAATGTCTTTACCAAGAGCCAGAGTTAACCTGGAGTTGTTGCTTTCATAGATGGCGGTCGAGAATAACTCGCGGAGCAGAACCGTCTCGCGGCGCTGGTTCGGCAGCTCGATACCAATAGCATTGCGCCCTGGAATAACGGCGATACGGGTTGAAATAGCACTCATGGAGCGGGCGATATCATCAGCAAGTCCAATAACGCGCGAGCTTTTGAGGCCGGGGGCGGGCTCCAGTTCATACAGGGTGACAACCGGACCGGGGCGAACGCGGATAATCTCGCCCTTGATACCATAATCATCCAGAACCCCTTCGAGAAGACGGGCATTTTTTTGCAACGCTTCTTCGCTAAGCGGCTTGTTGACCAGCTTTTTATTCGGCTGTGACAGTAAATCCAGCGGCGGCAGTTGATAAATGTCGGAGGGGCCGAGATCAAGGGCAGCCTGTTTTTCAGCGGCAACCCGTTTGCCCGTCTTGATAGTGCTTTTGCGCGTCTCGATTTTCGGTTCGCTTTGAGGCTCTACCAGGTCTTTTTTGGGTGTTTTCCCCTTACGTTGCCGCTTCTTTGGGGCCGGCGGGCTGTCAGAGGCCTCGGATAGTGTCTCGTCATCCACCATACTGTCTGTGCTGCGCTTGAATTTGAGCGCTTTGACAATCATAGGAAAGCGGTAAATTGCTTTGCTGCCTGTGCGCACCCCACGGCCCATGGCAATCCATTCGTGAAGCGGTAAACCATAGGCAAGGATCAGCAGGATACCGGCGATGAGTGCCAGTATGGGCGCCAGAATGTAAGCTGGAATATTGATCCCGAACTTTTGCCCAAGCACCATGATGTTGTTGTAAATTATTTCGCCAACGATACCGCCATATCCGGCATTGAGCGGCCATATATCCGCGACCGGTAGCGCTGTGATGGCCGCCGCAGTAAAGGAAATGGCGAACGGCATCAGGGCCACATGAACCCAGCCCCATTTCAGACCACGGCGGGTGCTGATGCGCCAGGCCCAAGCCAGCAGTCCCAGAATTAAGCCGATAACAGCCAATCCGATGGTTTGCAATAAAACATCGGCGACATGGGCGCCGGGGCTGCCTAACAGGTTTGATGCGGGCATTTGGGTGGCATGGTTGAAATTGGGGTCATTAACCGAATAGGTCAGCAGTGACAGGCTGGCCAGCAAGGCAAGGACAATCAATCCTAATCCGCAAAGCTTGAAGGCCAGCCGGGTTAGAAAATCGGTACTGCCGCTGGGCAACAGAGAGACGGGTTTGGTTCCGGAATTTTTAAAATTCATATCTTATTCTATAAGCTATTGGCCATGCGGGTTAAAGCCTCTTCCGTTATTTCCGGATCAAAAACCAGTGCGACGCGAATATAGGGGCTGCCCGGATTGATGCCGGCACTATCGGTGCAGCTTAGATACGCCCCGGGAAGAACCCGCAGGGCTGCGTCCGTCCATAGTTTTTTTGTGACTTTTATGCCGTCTCCAACTTTGAGCCACAGGAAAAATCCGCCAGGTGGGCGGTAGAATTCGAAGCGGCTGCCCAGATGCTTCTGGGCGATGTCGATATTGGTTTTGTAGCGGTCGCGATTGCGTTTGACATGGGCATCATCCTGCCACAGGGCAGCCGCTGCTGCACAAACGGGCAGAGGCGAGGCCGCCCCCGCAAAATTGCGCAAATTCAGAAAGGCAGCGGTCAGGGTTTCATCGCCGACCACAAAACCTGACCGCAAGCCTGCGGCACTGGAACGTTTGGACAGGGAATGAAAAGACATGAGGTTTTTCAGTCCCCCGCCAAGTTCATTGCATATCTCAAGAATACCGGTCGGGGCGCCGGTATCATAGATTTCAGTATAGCATTCATCCATGATCAGGACGAAGTCATAGCGGCGCGCCATTTCCAATACCCGTTCGAGATACTCCCGTCCGGCGACTGTTCCTTGCGGGTTTGAAGGGCTGCACAGGAAAAAAGCACTGCATCGCCGCAGCAGGTTCTCGTCAAGGGCATCCAGATCAGGAAAGAAATTTGTTTCTTTGGTTGCGTTAAGGAAAACGGGTTCAGCCCCAGCCATCACCGCAGCTGCATGATAGACATGATAATAGGGATTGGGGAGCAGGATAGCCGGTTTTTCTCCTGTGTTTGTCTGGTGGGGGGTTACCAGCTGTGCCAGCATATACAGGGCTTCTTTGGTCCCGTTGACCGGAGTAATGTGGCGGTCAGGGGTGAGCATACCGCCGGGCAGAGCATATCTACGCTGCAGCCAGTTGCAGATCGCTTGCCGAAGCGCCGGTGATCCGTTGGCTGGAGGATATTTTCCGTAAAGATGATCTGTGTCTTTGAGGGCATCCTTCATCAGCTGTGGCGGCTGGTTTTGTGGCTCACCAATGGTCAAGGCCAGTGGCTCCAGGTCTGGCGGAGGGGTGAGCGGCTCAAGAAGGGTTCGCAGGGCAACAAAAGGGGAGGGTCTGAGATTGGCCAAGTCTGGGTTCATAAAAAAGGGCTGTCCTTCCTGATCGGGATGCCTGATCGGCGTATACTTATCTCTACTTTCCTGTTTGCCACGGTTCCAGTGTTTTTTCACGGATTTTCTTTTTTGTCGGTGTGCTTGCAAAAAGTTACCAAACGCAACCGAAGAGAAGTTGCATGGAACTTGCTAAGGTACAAAACGAAAACACTTGATACCAATAGGGGAATTAATTCACAGTTATTTCGTGTTTAATTTCATAAATTTTTCGTTAATTTTAGCTAAACCCACCATATTTGGTACAATTCCCTATTTGTTCTGCATTAGAAAACTATACTATTTATATAGATAGCTAAAATTTCAACAAAAAAAGTAACACAAAAGTGATACTCTTTTGTTGAAAGTTCAGATTAGCGTAAATCGGCTTCCGGATAGGCCCCGATTTTATGGATGCTAAGGTCAGCACCTTCAAACTCTTCTTGCTCGCTTAGCCGGATGCCAATGGTGACCTTCAGGGCACCATAGACGACAAGACCGATACCAAAGGCGTAAGCCGCGGTGGCAAGACTGCCGATGAGCTGGACGGTGAAACTGACACCGCCGAGGCCGCCAAGGGCTTCAAGCCCGAAAATACCGGCGGCAATACCCCCCCACAGGCCGCAAAGCCCATGCAAAGGCCAAACGCCGAGGACATCATCGATTTTCAGCTTGTTCTGGCACCAGGTGAAGGCATAGACGAAAATAACACCGGCAATGGTACCGGTTGCCAGCGCGCCCAGCGGCTGCATGATGTCGGAGCCTGCACAGACAGCAACAAGCCCTGCCAATGCGCCGTTATGTACAAATCCCGGATCATTGCGCCCGGCAACAAGTGCGGCAATAATTCCGCCAACCATCGCCATCAGCGAATTGAGGGCGACCAGACCGGAGATACCACCAATGGTTTGTGCGCTCATGACGTTAAATCCGAACCAGCCGATGGCCAGGATCCATGATCCAAGCGCAAGGAACGGGATGTTGGAGGGAGGAATACCAACCACACGGCCATCTTTACGGTAGCGGCCCATACGGGCACCCAGAAACAGAACGGCCCCCAGCGCAATCCAGCCCCCTACAGAATGGACAACCACAGAGCCTGCAAAATCATGGAACTGGTAGCCAAAGTTTTTTTCCAGATAGGCTTGAATACCCAAATTACCATTCCAGATGATACCTTCGATAAACGGATAGGCGAGACCGGTCAGAATGGCGGTGGCCATCAGCTGCGGCCAGAATTTGGCCCGCTCGGCAATACCGCCTGAAATAATGGCAGGGACGGCGGCGGCAAAAGTGAGCAGGAAGAAGAACTTGACCAGATCATAGCCGTTGCTGGCAAAGCTGTAGCCGTTTGTTTGAACATCGCCGGTGAGGACAGCAGCATTGACCAGAAAATCCACCCCGTAGGCAACGCCATAGCCAATAAAGAAATAACAGATGGTGGAGACGGCAAAGTCCACCATAATCTTGACCAGCGCATTGACCTGATTTTTTTGACGGACAGTGCCGACTTCCAAAAAGGCGAAGCCCGCATGCATGGCAAAAACCAGTATAGCTCCCACCAGAATAAACAGGACATCTGTTCCTGTTATGGCTGCTTCCATTGTTCTAACTCCCATAAGTATTGCATGAGAGGTAATCAAGGACTGTGCCAGTTTCTAAAAGGGCAGAATTCGACGAGATCGGGAGCTGCTTTTGCAGGCAAAAAACAGACAACTGCTCAAGTAATCATCAAAGACAGATCAAAATTTGAGCAGTTGCTGCATCCTTAGGCAGGCGCTATGGGAGAACGCCTGCCCGATTTGGTCACTGTTACATTTACATTGAAGGACCAAATTCAGGGTAGGCTTCGAGGCCGAGTTCTGCCTTGTCAAGGCCGATGGCTTCGTCTTCTTCGCTGGCACGGATACCAACTGTATATTTAAGGGCTAGCCAGAGAATTGTGCTGGTAACAATGACGAAAGCACCAATGGCAACAATGCCGGTCAGTTGTGTGATCAGGGTTGCGTCCTTGTCTGAAATAACAACGGCTAACGTGCCCCAGATGCCGGCGACCAGATGGGCTGGAATGGCACCCACCACGTCATCGATTTTCAGCTTGTCGAGCAGGGGTACAGCCAGAACTGCCAGGACGCCACCAACGGCACCGATCATGATGGCCATACCGATGGTTGGATCGGCAGGTTCTGCGGTGATGGATACCAGACCGGCAATGGCACCATTGAGGGCCATGGTCAGATCGACTTTCTTATACAGGAGCTGGGTTGCAGCCATTGCAGCCAGAACGCCACCGACAGCAGCCATATTTGTATTGGCAAAAACATTGGCCATTTCAATAACCGATGCCGCTGAACCCAGCGCCAGTACAGAGCCACCGTTAAAGCCGAACCAGCCGAGCCACAAAATAAAGGTTCCCAGTGTTGCCAATGGCAAATTTGATCCCGGAAATGGCATGACGCGTCCGTCTTTGGCATATTTTCCAATGCGCGGGCCCAGGATAATGGCACCGGTCAGGGCTGACCAGCCGCCGACAGAATGAACAAGGGTTGAGCCGGCATAGTCGGAGAAGCCCATGGCATCGAGCCAGCCGCCGCCCCAAACCCAGGAGCCCTGAATAGGATAGACAATGGCGGTGAGTAGGAAGACAAAAGCGAGGAAGGGCCATAATTTAACCCGTTCTGCCATGGTGCCGGAGACGATAGAGGCAGCTGTTGCTACAAAGACCATCTGGAAGAACCAGTCAGAGGTGGATGAGTATCCACCGCCTTCTTCAAAGGTGCCTGCAAGGGCCGCCGTATCATCGGGACTCCAGAACGGATTGAAAGTGCCAATATATCCGGTCACATCAAGATACATCAGATTATAGCCAACCAGATAAAAGGTCAGAGCCGCCACAGAATATAAAGCAATATTTTTCAGGCAGATGGTTGCGGTGTTTTTCTTACGAACCAGACCCGCTTCGAGCATGGCAAAACCGGCGGCCATCCACATGACCAGTGCACCATTGAGCAGGAACGAGAAAGAATTGAAGATAAAGGCGGTTTCCCCTTCAACGGCAGCATATGCTGTGCTCGGAAGGATTGCCATGAGGGCCGCAGTGGCGACCACATTGGCGATCATCGCCTTTTTGGATAGTGATAAATTACGCATGGGTGATCTCCTAGAGAGCGTCTGTATCGGTTTCGCCGGTTCTGATCCGAACCGCGTTATTGAGGTCATAGACAAAGATTTTACCATCGCCGATCTGGCCTGTTTTGGCGGTGTTCATGATGGTTTCCATTACCTGCTCGACCATATCGTCTTTAACGGCCAGCTCAATTTTCACCTTGGGCAGGAAGGAAATGGCATATTCAGCGCCCCGATAAATTTCTGTATGTCCTTTTTGCCGCCCGAAGCCTTTAACTTCGGTGACCGTCAGTCCGTCAATGCCGATGGCTGTGAGGGCGTCCCGCACATCATCAAGCTTGAACGGCTTTATAATTGCCATGACCAGTTTCATTTTACATCTACCTTTCGGGCTAGCACGGTTAGGATTAGGGACATTGCATCCCTTTGCCCTTATTATTACAAGAGCCGTGCCAGTTTCCGAAGTATCGTTAAAAAAGGTTTAAAAACAACGAGATAAGCTTATTGTGCTTAAAAAAAAGGCACCATATCCGATCTTGAAACCGGACATAGTGCCTAAATTTTAGCCAGTGCCTAAATGTTAGGCTATCCGGAGGCGAGCGCCATTTCGGCGGCTTTGCTCAGGCGGAGCAGCTTGGCATCAGCCCCCCCCGGGGCCATCAGCATCAGGCCTGCGGGGAAGCCTTTCGCCATGCCTGCGGGCAGGGTGGTTGCACAGAGCCCGAGCAAACTGCCAAGACGGGTCAGGCTGATCGACATCAGTGTCTGTTCAAGATAATAGCTCTCGTCGGCATATAGCTCATCGAGGCGGGGCGGGATCGCGGGCAGGGTTGCGCCTGCCACCAGATCGAAACCTGCTGTTTGTGTTAAATAGTCACGGCGCAAGCGGCGCAGGGTAAATTCCAGTTTTAATGCGTTATCAGCGCTAAAATTTTCAGCCGCCAGAAACCGGTTGCCAATGGCGGGGAAAATACCGGTTGGGTTCTTGCTAATAGCCTCTCCCCATAAAGCATGGCCTTCAAGCATGCCCGGATAACCGTTTTCGTTGCAGCAATCGAGCACATCTTTGAAGGCGAGCACAGGGCCTTCGATGATAGTTGCCCCTGCGGCTTGTAGTTTGGCAAGGGCCTCATCTATCATATGTGCAATTTCCGGATCAACCAGATCGTCAAATATGGTGGTTGCCCGCAATATCCGCACCCCTTTAAGGGAGGCCCCTTTAAGGTCTGCGGGGGAGATATTGGCCATAATAGCGGTCAGAGCGTTGGCATCGGCGATATTGCGGGTCAGGGGCCCAACAGTGTCTTGTGACGGAGATAACGGGACCGAGCCATCCAGCGGAATAAGCCCATGAGTGGTTTTATGGCCGGTAATGCCGCACCAAGCGGCAGGGATGCGTACACTGCCTGCGGTATCCGATCCGATACCGGCGGCAGCAAGGCCGTGATAAACAGACAGGGCGGCTCCCGCAGACGATCCGCCGGGTACCCGGTCATGTTCGGTATCGAACGGATTGGGGCCGGTGCCGGTCCACGGGTTGTTGCCAAGCCCCGAAAAGGCCAGATCGGGCATATTGGTTTTCCCAAGGCAGACAAGCCCTGCCATGGTTGCCCGCTGTAGGCAAAGGGCATCATGATCGGGAATGCGGCCTTCGAGCAGGCGCACGCCTGCTTCTGTTTTAACCCCCGCTGTATCAAACAGGTCTTTCCATGAGATGGGCACTCCATCAAGGAGGCTGCGGCGGGTTTTGGCCTTTGCGCGTAAAGCCGCATCTTTGGCTTCTGCCAGCGCGCGGCTTTCTGTCAGGCGCACATAGATCACATGGTCGGGGTCTTTTTCCTTGATCCGTGCCAGATAATAGTGCGTTAAATCAACAGGGTCGATGCGTCCCTGTTGTATTTCTTCGCCCAGTTCAAGGGCGGTTAATTGGTGCCATTCATTTGTCATTCTGCTAGGTTAGCGCTAACTTGGGATTTGAGCAATAAAAGTGAGTGGATTAATATGGGCAGGACACAAAAATCCGCCAGCATTACAGCCGACATTCTGGTCGTGGGCGGGGGTCTCAACGGACTACCGCTGGCCATTGCCGTGGCGTCGGCGGGGCTTGATGTGGTTGTGCTGGAGCAAAGTGATCCGGCGGCGGTAGTTGAAGACACGTTTGATGGACGGGTGTCAGCCATTGCCCATGCCTCTCGCAATTTGTTCAAATCCATCGGTGTGTGGGACCTGATTGCTGAAAAAGAGCCCATGCTGGATATCCGGATCACAGACGGACCGTCAAAACTGTTTCTGCATTATGATCATAGCCAGCTGGGAGACGAGCCGTTCGGGCATATGGTTGAAAATCGCCATATGCGTATAGCGTTGCTGGAGCGGGCAAAGCAGCTTGATACCCTGACATTGCTGGCACCGGCCAGTTATACATCCATTGACCGCCACAGCGACGGGGTGACGGCGATCCTTGATGATGGCACCGAAATCAAGGCCCGTCTTGTGGTTGCTGCTGATGGCCGCGCGTCGCGCTTGCGCGAGCTGGCAGGGATCGGCAAGGTCGGCTGGTCCTATCACCAGAGCGGGATCGTTTGCACAGTGGCCCATGAGCGGCCCCATAACGGTGTGGCACAGGAGCGGTTTCTGAACCCCGGCCCGTTCGCCATTCTGCCCATGTCAAAAAATCGCTCATCTCTGGTCTGGACCGAGGAGACAGAGACGGCTGCCAAACTGATGGCATTGGATGACGGGGCATTTTTCGATGAAATGGCCCGCCGGTTTGGCGACTATCTCGGAAAGCTGGAAATTGTTGGCCCGCGCTGGAGTTATCCGCTGACCTTGCATCAGGCAGACAGCTATATTGCCGAGCGGCTGGTATTGATCGGGGATGCGGCCCACGGGATGCACCCGATTGCGGGTCAGGGCCTTAATCTGGGCTTGCGGGATGTGGCGGCACTGGCCGAGATTATCACCGATGCGGCCCGCCTTGGGCTGGACCCCGGCACACAGAATGTTCTGGAGAAATATCAGCGCTGGCGCCGCTTTGACAGTCTGATGCTGCTGGCAATTACCGACGGGTTGAACAAGCTGTTTACCCTTGATGTGGCTCCGGTGCGGCTGGCCCGTGATCTGGGGCTGGCAGCGGTTAATAACATGCCGCGCCTCAAAGGCTATTTTATGGAACATGCCCGTGGCACCGTCGGAACACTTCCGCGCTTGCTAGAAGGAAAGCGGCTTTAGAGGCCCTTTGAAGCCTGCCTGTTATGGGTCGCGGCTGAGGCCTGCTTGCGCGAGATTGTCTATGTAGGCATCCCACAACGCATCCTGATGCAGGCCCATGGCGTAGAGATAGCTCCATGAAAACAGGCCGGTATTATGCAGGTCATCAAAGTTGAGCCGGACCGCGTAGTTGCCCACCGGTTCCATGTTCATAATACCCACATGACGGCGACCGGCGACCAGCTGCTTTTGTGATGGGTTATGACCTTGCACCTCGGCGGACGGGCTTTCAACGCGCAGCAGCTCGGCAGGAAATTCAAATTTATGGCTATTCTCAAAGGCAACAACCAGTTTTTTCGCGTCTTTTTTCAGGCGAATTTCTGTGGGCTGTGGGCGCCCTGCCTGCTCATACAGAGCATCAGACAGATCAATCATCGGCTCTCAGTCCTTTAAGTGGCGGGCTTCATCCACCAGCATGATGGGGATACCATTGCGAATGGGGAAGGCAAGATTGGCTTTTTGACTGATCAGTTCGTTGGCCTCCCGGTCATAGCTGAGCGGCCCTTTGGTGAGGGGGCAGACCAGAATTTCCAGAAGCTTGGGATCAATAGGTGTTGCCTCGGGGTTGGGGCTGCGCACCGGTTGTTGGTCTGGTGTTTTGTTGGTCACGGGGACGGCTCCTGAGAATTATTGCAGTGTCTTGTTGAAATTACCCTGCTGCATCATCATACCCAGTAAATTGATCAGTAATCGTGAGCGGGCAGGGACATCAACAGCTTCGAGAAGGGCTTGTTTTTCGGCGGGCGAAAACGGGCAGATCATGGACAGGGAATTGATCAGATTGTCATCGGCCAGATGGTTGAGCGCTTCCCAGTCGGCATCCTCGTCTTCAAATTCCAGAAAATGCCGCAATACATTTTGTAGGGCATCCCTGTCAATGCCGCCGCTGTTGGACGGGGTGCGGTCATGATTGAACGGGGTGTAGTCGGCCTTGACCTGCCGGTAAAGGGTTGTGCGCTGCATTAATTCTTCAATGGCTTCAAACCGGCAGATACCTTCGAGGGTAATGTGATAGGTGCCATCGGGCTGCTCCGAAAATTCACAAATTTTACCGGCGCATCCGATTGAATACAGGGCTGGTTCATGGCTGCGGTCTTCGGGATTACGAGGCTGGATAATGCCAATGACCCGCGGGCCTTCCATGGCATCGCGCACCATATCAAGATAGCGTTGCTCGAAGATATTGAGGGGCAACTGGCCAGTTGTCAGCAGCAGGGCACCGGTCAAAGGGAAGATCGGTAAAAGTGCCGGTAATTCTTCCAGACCTGACGTGGTGCCCTGATCGCTCATGAGAACAGGACGGCAGAAAGCTGGCGGCGGAAATGCTTGGTGATATCGTGCATCTGGCCCAGAACTTCGAACATTTTCAGAAGTTCTATCCGTGCTGCATTTTCGTTCCAGGTGGCATCACGCTTGATGATTTCGATAAGATGCGCGCCGCCGGCGTCATAGTCTTCATTGCCAATCAGGCCTTTTGCAAGCTCGAAGCGGGCGTCAAGATTGTCAGGGTCTTTTTCAACAGTTACCCGCAAAGGGGCGAGGGCGTCGTCATCGGTGGCGTTCTGTGCCAGTGACAGGGCCGCGCGGGCTTTCGAGAGATTGGCATTATCCGCAGCATCTGCATCGTTTATGGTTTCAAGCAGGCTTTGTGCCGCTTCGGCCTCACCGAGCTTGATATAGATGCGGGCAAGATAGGACTTGGCGTCGATATTATCCGGCTCCAGATCGAGAATTTGCGCAAAAGCAGCGAGAGCGACTTCCATATTGTCTTCATCGAACGCCTGAATGCCGGTATTCATAGCTTCATCAACCGGTGAGGGGGCGATGGCGTCCCCGGCATTTTTTTCGATAAATTCCCTGATTTGGCTTTCAGGAACAGCCCCCATAAAGGCATCAACGGGCTGTCCACCCTTGAAGGCAAAAACGGCGGGAATAGATTGAACGCGCAGGGCCTGAGCGATTTGCGGGTTTTTGTCGATATCAATTTTAACCAGCGTTACAGCCCCGCCCAGACCATTGACAATTTTCTCAATAGTTGGGCCGAGCTGCTTGCAGGGGCCACACCACGGGGCCCATAAATCCACAAGGACCAGATGATCTTCACTTGCCTTAACCACATCGGTACTGAAGCTTGCAGCGCTGCCATCGCTTATCCAGTTTCCAGCGTCGCTGGATGCTGCATCAATTTGCGTATCAATTTGTATACTCATCGGTTTTCCGCATCTGTTTTAATTCACATTTCCAGTTACAGGCTCCCATAGCACGGGGTTGCCAGGATAGCAATTTTTGCCGCTGCCATGAGGCGGGACAAATGCCCTGCTACAAGGCTAAAATCGAGACATTCTGACCACACGCAGCAATGAACTTCTTCAAGCCCTCTATAGAAATTTGCGTTGTTTTATCATTAATCAAGGGGTGGAAGTTTAAAAACTCTTCTGCCATCATCCGGGCATCAAGCAAAACTGTCACCCGCCGTTCTGTATCATTGATCAGGGCAAAGGGGGTAACTGATCCCGGCGTGACCCCCAGTAGTTCCATCAGCAGTTCGGCTTTGCCAAAGCTGAGATTGCCGGCACCGATCTGTTTGCGCAAGGCTTTGAGGTCGACTTTCGTATCTTCCAGACAGACCAGCAGGTATATATTTCCCTTTTTATCTTTGAGAAACAGGTTCTTGCTGTGACCTCCCGCCAGTTCACGTCCGACGTTCCGGGCATCCTCGACAGTAAAGACGGGTTCATGGTGATGGGTTTGATAGGTGATTCCGAGTTCATCGAGCTTGGAAAACAGATGTTCCGGCGTTGCGGCCATCAGATGAGGTCCTTTCAGTAGAATTTTGCTGGTGCGACAGCCGCAACAGGCAAGGCTTTGACGGTTGCACCAAAATAAAATGACAATTTTTTAAAATCAGGCTTGCATTCGGTTTCAAGATATCTATTATCCCGCTTCGCAACGATGTTGCACGCCGAGCGGGCGTAGCTCAGGGGTAGAGCATAACCTTGCCAAGGTTAGGGTCGTGAGTTCGAATCTCATCGCCCGCTCCAATTTTCAAAAGGCCCTGCCAGTTTTGGCGGGGCTTTTTTGTATTTTGTCATCCCCATTGGTTTATTCTTCCGCCTGGACAGCTTTCAGGTCTTCCACATAATATTGCTTGTCGCTGCATTGCTCGTAAAAGGCTTTGCGCTGTTCGGTGTAGCGTTCATTGGTTGCGGCGTAACCGGCAGCCTGTTTTTCGTAGGCCGTGATCCGGTTGTTATAGTCCGTTATCAGCGCGTTATGATCTTCTATTTTCCGGTTGCGAGCAGCAATACCGGCATCGTCGTTCACTTCTTTGGTGGTATGTTTGTCCAGATAGGCTTGCGAGGCTTCAATCTTGGTCTCAAGGGCGTCTATTGCAGCGCGTTTCTTCTCGAATCCCTTGCTTTGACTGGTGAGGATTTTATTTTGAAATTCCAGCTGTTCACCGGTGGACAAACAGCTGCGGATTTGATCGGGAGTGAGGGTATCGGGGCCGTAAGACTTGGCCGATGTAGATATTTTCGCCGGGCCGTTCAGGTTGAACTGTTCTGCCAGGGCGGTGCTATAGCCAGTTGTCAGAACGACACCGAATAGTGCAATGATGGGTGTGTATTGTCTTTTCATCAAACGACCCCTCCTCGGTTGGTGGCAAGGATGATAGGCAATAATGGGGCGGATGAAAAGTGATTTTGAGAGTGGACAGCGCCCCTTTTCAAGGGCGCTGTGATATCAGGCAGGGACAGTATAACTGACGAGGGTGACATCAGCGCCTTCGTTCCGTACGGGAATGATGGCCTGATAGGCATCACTGTTATACCAGCGATCAATGGTGGCCGCGTCAGCAAATTTGGCGATGGCGGTCATCTGGTGATTGGCAGAGCCTGATAATACCTGCTCGGCCTTGCCGCGTATGATAAGCTCACCGCCATGGGCGGCGATGGTCGCACCGACCTTTTCACCATATTCTTTGAATTTTGTGAGATCTTTTATGGTTACAGTGGCAACGAAAAATGCAGTCATAGTATAATCCTTTTATCTCGGCAGAATAAAAATTATGTACAACTCTGTACATAACCTATATATATAATTATGTACAGAGTTGTACATCAAAAAGTGAGATCAAATGGGAAGACCGGTAAAATTCAACCGTGCGGCGGCGATAGAGACGGTAATGAATCATATGTGGGAGGGCGGGTTTGAAAGCTCTTCAGTGAAATCCATTGCTGAAAAACTGAAAATCACCCGCTCGAGTTTTTATAATTCATTTGGCACCCGCGAGGCACTTTTTCTGGCGGCACTGGATTTATATTGTACCCGCTCTCCTGATTATGCGCTTGCGGAAGCCCGAAAAGGGGTATCTGTCAAAACCTTGTTCAGTCGCACGTTTAGGGCAGCGGTACGGGCGCGCATTGAGGATGAAAAGGCGCGCGGGTGCTTTGCTATCAATAGTGTGACAGAGCTGTGCCAAGTGCATAAGGAGCTGGGGCCAGTGCTGGAGGAGCTGGTGTTGGGAACCTTTGACCGGATAACGGAACTGCTGGACTGGGCCGTGGAGGTCGGGGAAATCCCGCCTGAGACGGATACACGGGCTATGGCCTTGTCGGTTCAGAGCTTGCTGGTGGGGTTGAATGTTTTATCGAAGGTGATCCGGGATGAGGAAACATTGTGGTCTGGCGCCAGAACGACGCTGGATGCTTTGGGGTTGCTGGACCCGGATTTCGCTTGAAAGCATAAAAAAACGCCCCCGTCTGGAGGCGTTTTTTCTAGAGTATTTTAAGTTGATTACGCAGCTTGTGCTTTACCAGCTTTTTGTTTGCGGCGACGGGTCATAACACCGAGTCCGATTATGGCAGCACCAAACAGAACCATAGACGGGGGCAGTGGAACCGCACTCACCACAACATTGATGCCGCTTGAAGCGAATAAGCCACCATTGGGATCGAATGCATCAAGAATAATACGGTATGTGCCTGCAACTGTTGGATCAAAGAGGGGGCTGAACCAGTGCATTGACCACGAGTTTTGCGCCACATTGTTATTGTTAATCAGATCGGTGTAAATACCCACGCTGGCAGCTGTAACGATACCGCCAAATTTAGGGGCCACGGCTCCGCCACCATTTCCCGTGGCGTTATCTCCGATTGCATGGTCAGCATAGAGAACATTGATGGGATCATAGGCAGGGCCAAAACTTGCGATCGCTGATGGGTCACTGTCAAGGCGCAAATTATAGGTAAGGTCGCTCAGTTTTGTGCCGCTTTGTCCAGACAGGTCCGTATTGATGGACCATTCAAAATTCCAAAGAGGGCGGCTTGTGGTCGGGTTACCATTTGGTGCGCGCCCTGCCTGGAATGTATAGGTATCAATACCATCATAATTATAGATACCGGCTGCTGGAAACCGCTGTTTGGCACGGAGGCCGATTTCAACATTGCCACCTTCACCGGCAAGATTATTGATGGTGAAACTGCCATTGCCGTTGCCGGTTCCGAAGATAACGTCCGGATTGACGCTGGCCGCTTGTGCCTGAAGGGCAAATCCGCCCGCAAGAAGGGTGCTGGCGATAGCCAGTTTCCCTATAGATTTAGTGAGCATGGTTAACATTAGAAATCCCCTCAAAATTATGTATGTTAACGAATTCTTAAGGAATTTCTCTGGCATAAACAAGCTATATATAAGGTTTTTACGTTGAATGTGTACGTCATTTGCGGGTGTTCGTGGAAAATCAACAGGTTGCCGAATTTCCATATGGTGAAATATACGGACAAGAATTTTTTTGATTATGGTTAATGGCACGTTCAGAGACCGAATCATTGGTATAAGGTTATTATGACTGGCGGACTCTTTACCCACACCGCCTGAACAGGAGGAATTAATGAGCGATAAAATATGGACTATCTATCTGTCCGGTGAAATCCATTCGGACTGGCGTGAACGGATCACAGCAGGCGCGAAGGCCGCTGGACTGCCGGTTATCTTCAATAGCCCCGTCACGATACATGAAGATAGTGATGATTGCGGTGTTGCCATTTTTGGTGCCGAAGACAGCAAATACTGGCATGATCACAAAGGCGCGTTGCTTAATTCTGTGCGGACATCGAACCTGTTGCGCGAATCGGATTTGGTGATTGTGCGCTTTGGTGAAAAATACAAGCAATGGAATGCGGCTTTTGATGCGGGGCAAGCGGCTGCTTTAGGTATCCCTTATATAACATTGCATCCGGCAGAGCATGATCACGCTTTGAAAGAGGTGGATGCGGCGGCGGCGGGGATGGCCCGTGAGCCGGAACAGATCGCCCAGGCACTTGCCTATATTATCACCGGCCAAATGCCGGCAAAATAGGAGCGGGAGACGCTATGGCGTGGATTGATGTGATTTCATACGAGCGGGCAACAGGCCGCTTGAAGAAGCTGTATGACCGGGTTAAGGGCCCGGATGATAATGTGGATAATATTATGATGGTGCATTCCCTGCGCCCGCACAGCATGGAAGGGCATATGGCCCTGTATAAATATGTGTTGCATCATTCAAATAACACAGTGCCCAAGTGGTTTCTGGAAGTGTTGGGCGTGTGGGTCAGCGCGCTGAATGGCTGCGACTATTGTGTAGAGCATCATTTTGCGGGGCTGGTCCGGCTTTTGCGGGATGATGACAAGGCACAGGCCATTCGGGCCGCCATCGATAATGGCACGCCGGAGACAGCACCGTTATCAGCCCGGGAGATTGGCGCTATGGCCTATGCAAAGGTTCTGACCGTTGATCCGGCCTCTGTTACCGAGCAGATGGTTGAGGAGTTGCGCGGCGCGGGATATGAGGATGGAGAAATTCTGGAGATCAATCAGGTTTGCGCTTATTTTTCATACGCCAACCGCACGGTTTTGGGGCTGGGCTGTTCAGCCGCTGGTGATGTGTTGGGGCTGTCACCGGGAAATTCCGAAAATCCCGATGACTGGTCTCATAAGTGAGTTATCTAGCGCGGTAGTTCCTGCTCAACAAGCTTGGCCCACAGGCTGGCGCCGAGACCCAGAATTTCATCATTGAAATCAAATTCCGGATGATGAACTGTAAAGCGGTGGGTCTCGTCGGCGGCCCCCAGGAAAATATAGGCCCCGGGGCAGGCTTCGAGCATGAACGAGAAATCCTCGCTGCCCATGCGCACGGGGGCGTTGGTGTTGACATTTTCGGCCCCAACAATTTCACGGGCGGCCTTTACAATGATCTCGGTTTCTCGTTCATGATTAACCGTGCAAGGATAGTTGCGCTGATAATCCACATCAATATCAACCCCGAAGGTAGCCGCAACACCGGCGCAGATTTCCTTGAAACGTCTTTCGACCATATCGCGCATTTCAGGCGTTGTTGTGCGGATGGAGGCTGTCAGTTTTGCTTCATGGGCAATGATATTCTGGGCGGAGCCTGCATGGAATTCAGTGATGCTGACAACCGCATTGTCAACCGGCCCCACATTGCGCGAAACGATGGTTTGCAGGGCCACATGCAGTTGCACGCCGATCATAAGCGGGTCAATGGAGCGTTGGGGATGGGCGGCATGTCCGCCTTTGCCATGGATTGTGACCAACGCCCCGTCGGCGGATGCCATTAACGGTCCCGATTTGATATGAAACGTGCCTTTGGGCTGATCAGGCATGTTATGTAACCCGTAAACTCCGTCGCAAGGGAAGCGTTCGAACAGGCCGTCTTTCACCATGGCATCCCCACCGCCGCCCCCTTCTTCGGCGGGCTGGAAGATGAAATGAACTGTGCCATCAAAATTGCGGGTCTCTGCCAGATATTTGGCGGCGCCCAGCAATATGGCGGTGTGGCCATCATGACCGCAAGCATGCATTTTACCGTCATAGATCGACTGGTAGTCGCAGCCCGTTAGCTCTTGCAGGGGCAGGGCGTCCATATCAGCCCGGATACCGATGGCTTTAGAGCTGTTGCCGCCATTGCCTTTCAAGGTGCCGACAAGGCCGGTGACGCCAATGCCTTCAGTGACGTCCAATCCCCAGCTGCGCAGTTTTTCTGCAACGATTTTGGCGGTGCGCACCTCTTCAAAGCAAAGTTCCGGATGCTTGTGGATATCATGCCGCCAGATTTGCATATCGTTCTGAAGGTCGGCAATTCGGTTGTAGACGGGCATGGTAATTCTCTTTTTATAATTTTTTCAGGTCGTCCGGGGAGTTATGACGCAGCCACAGAGTAACTGGAATTATAATGTTTTCAATCCTGTATGTTCGTTTCCAATGGTACATTTGACAGGTCTCCAATATTATAGTTAATTAATGCGTGCATCTACCAAACGGTTGTTCGGTAACTTGTTGATTTAAAGTCAATTTTTCTGTTGCGAGGATTGAGGGACGGGCTTATTACAAGGTTAAGGCGGTCTCTGCCGCGTGTTGCTTTATGTTCAAATTTTTTGTGTTACTGAAGGGTTAGCCCAAGAACTTCTTTGGCATTATTCAAGCTGGCTTTGTCAAATAAAGTTCATCTGGACAATTAGTTGGTGGGTGAAAAGAATACGTTAACACTCATCTTGCATAATATTTTAGTAAATTACTTGAGATATCTGTTTTCAAAGGGAATGGGGACACCGGTTATGGTTGTTAATACGCAAGAAATGAAATCGGAAAAGATCGCGGAAGTGCTTGCGATAATCGATACTCGGCTTGATAAGAAACAGGCGGTGGATGTCCGGGTTTTTGTGGAAACATTATACGAGCGCCTGTCGCCTGATGATGTGCAAGGTATTCAGCTTGAAAATTTATATGGCTCAGCCCTGTCCCTGTATAAATTTGCAGCGATTCGTGAGCCGAATAAAGCCAAAATCCGGGCTTTCAGTCCCACTTTGGAGGAGCATGGCTGGCGCACCTCCCATACGGTGATTGAAATCGTTAATGAGGATATGCCATTTCTGGTGGATAGTGTCACCGCAGCCTTGAACCAGCGCGGTATTAACGTGCATATGGTGGTTCATCCCGTCTTTTTTGAAGAGCGCGACAAGAACGGTCAGCATGTAAAATATTACCCGCCCGCTGCCAAAGGAAAGCAGAAGGGGGTTCGCGAGTCTTATATGCATCTTGAGGTGGATGAGCAAAGCGATCCTGAAATTCTGGCAGATATCGAGCGGGAATTGTTTCATGTCCTTGAAGATGTGCGCGCTTCGGTTGTTGATTGGCGGGAAATTCTGTCAAAAGTGGGCACCATTGTTAAAAAACTGGAAACCAGCCCGCCGCCGTTGGAGAAAGATGAAGTTGACGAGGGACGTGCGCTGCTTGAATGGATGGCTAATGACCATTTCACATTTCTGGGCTTTCGCGAGTATAGCTTTACCAATGTGGGTAAAAAACGATCCGAGAACTGGGAGCAGGTAAAAGGCTCCGGCCTTGGTATTTTGCGCAGCCCTTTGCGCCGGATTATGACCGGAAAGGCAGAAATGTCACCGGAGGTAAGCGAGTTTCTGCATCGGCCTGAATTGATTATCGTCACCAAAGCCAATGCCCGCTCTACCGTGCACCGGGCGGTGCATCTGGACTATGTCGGGGTTAAAAAATTCAATGATAAGGGACAGGTTATTGGTGAATATCGCTTCACTGGCCTGTTTACATCTGCGGCCTATAACCGTATTCCGCGCGATATTCCGTATCTGCGCCGGAAAGTTGAAAAAACGCTGGAACTGTCGGGCCTGACGAAAAGCAGCCATGACCAGAAAGCACTGGCCCATATTCTGGAAACCTATCCGCGCGATGAGTTGTTCCAGATATCAGTGGATGAACTATATGGAATTTCCTCCAGAATACTGACTTTACAAGAGCGGCCCCGGATTGCCGTATTTTTGCGCCGCGACCGGTTTGAGCGTTTTGTCTCGGCACTCGTTTACGTGCCGCGCGAGAAATTCAATACAGATTTACGGCGCAAATTCGGGGTAATACTGGCCGAAATGCATAATGGCAGCATTTCCGCTCATTATTCGCAAGTGGGCGATGACGCCATGGCGCGTATTCATTTCATCATTGAACTGGGCGGTGGCAGCAAACCCGAAGTTGACGAAGCGGTTCTGGAAAAACGTCTGGTCTCGGCCGCCCGTGAATGGACAGATGATCTCAGTGACGCCCTGCTGGAGCGGTGGGGAGAAGAAAAGGCCCTTAAACTGAACGCCCGCTACGGGGAGGCTTTCCCTGTTGGATATCGGGTGCGCTTTAATGCCAATCTGGCCCTGCGAGATATTAGCAAGCTTGAAGAAGTATGCGCATCTCAGGAGGTGGGTCTTAATCTGTATCGCTGGGTTGAAGATGACGATAGCAAGGTACGCTTTAAAATCTATAGCCCTAACGAGCCATTGCCCTTGTCCGATTGTCTGCCGATGATCGAGAATATGGGTTTGAAAGTGTTGTCAGAAAATCCATATCTGGTGGATAGCACCAATATGACAACACAGGTCTGGATCCATGATTTTGAGCTGGTTGAGCCCAGCGGGATTGAGCTGGATTTGCATCAGCTTAAAATAAATTTTGAAGAAACCTTTCGCCGGGTCTGGCAGGGAACCACAGAAAGTGACCAGTTTAACCGGCTGGTTATGCTGGCGGGTCTCAGCTGGTCTGATGTTGCTGTTTTGCGGGCTTTTGCCAAATATTTGCGGCAGGCCGGTATTACGTTTTCGCAAACCTATATGGCCAATACGCTGGCGGATAATGCCAATATTTGCCAGTTGTTAATTCAGTTGTTTAGCATCAGGTTTGATCCGGATTTTGAGGGTGATCGGGATGCCGCATTCAAAGCTACCCGTACCGAGATTATTGAAGCCTTTGAACAGGTGGTCAGTCTGGATGATGACCGGATTTTGCGCCGTTATCTCAATTTGATTGAAAATACCCTGCGGACGAACTTCTATCAGGATGGCGTCGGCGAGGAGAGCAAGCCTTACTTCTCGTTCAAGCTGGACAGCCAGAATATTGCCGAATTGCCGTTGCCACGCCCCCATGTGGAAATATTTGTCTACAGCCCGCGGGTTGAAGGTGTGCATTTGCGCGGCGGCACCGTCGCCCGTGGTGGTTTGCGCTGGTCAGACCGGCGTGAAGATTTCCGCACCGAGGTTCTGGGTTTGATGAAGGCGCAGATGGTCAAAAACACGGTTATTGTGCCTGTTGGATCAAAGGGTGGTTTCTATCCCAAGCATTTGCCGGTGGGGGGTAGCCGCGAAGACATTCAGAAAGAAGGCATTGCCTGTTATAAAATCTTTATTTCGGGCTTGCTGGATGTAACCGATAATCTGGTGGCGGGCGCTTTGGTGCCGCCGACCCGTGTGGTGCGCCATGATGGGGATGACCCTTATCTGGTGGTTGCGGCCGACAAGGGAACAGCAACATTTTCCGATATTGCCAATGAAGTGGCGATCAGTTACGGCTTCTGGCTTGGGGATGCGTTCGCATCGGGCGGAGCTGCCGGTTATGACCACAAAAAAATGGCGATCACAGCCCGTGGTGCCTGGGAATCTGTTAAACGGCATTTCCGTGAAATCGGTAAAAACATTCAGGAAGAAGAATTTACAGTTGCCGGGATTGGCGATATGTCGGGCGATGTGTTCGGTAACGGCATGTTGCTCTCAAAACATATCCGGTTGGTGGCAGCCTTTGATCATCGCAATATCTTCATTGATCCAAACCCGGATGCGGCAAAAACCTATAAAGAACGTGAGCGCATATTCAAGTTGCCGCGATCTTCATGGGAAGATTTTGATACCAAACTGATATCAAAAGGGGGTGGAATTTTTGACCGCAAGGCCAAATCTGTTACCTTGACGCCGGAGATCAAAAAATGCCTCGGAGTTAAGGAAGCCAAATTGACTCCGAACGAACTGATTTCGGTGATCTTGAAGGCCGAAGTGGATTTGCTATGGTTTGGCGGTATCGGAACCTATGTGAAGGCGTCTAGTGAAGGCCATGGGGCGGCAGGTGACCGGGCCAATAATGCCATTCGTATTAATGGCAATGAATTGCGCGCCAGGGTTCTCGGCGAGGGCGGTAATCTGGGTATAACCCAGAAGGGCCGTATTGAATATTCCCTGAACGGGGGACGCCTCAATACGGATGCCATTGATAATTCGGCCGGTGTGGATTGCTCTGACCATGAGGTGAATATCAAGATTTTATTGCGGGCAGTTCTCGATGACGGAGAAATGACAGGTAAGCAGCGCGACCGTCTGCTGGTTGACATGACCGATGACGTGGCGGCCCATGTTCTTAAAGATAACTATTTGCAAACCCAGGCATTAACCACAGCCCAACGCCAGAGCATTGCCAATTTTGCTGAACAGACCCGCTTTATGCGCGAGCTTGAAAAACAGGGGCGGCTGGACCGGACTGTGGAAGACTTGCCTGATGAGGAAGAGCTTGAAGCACGCCTTGCCGCCCAACAAGGGTTGGCGCGCCCTGAAATGTGCGTGCTGCTGGCCTATGCCAAAATGACCCTTTATACGGATATTCTCGGCACCGACCTTCCCGATGATCCGTTCTTTAACTCGTGGCTTGTGGATTACTTTCCACCAAAATTACATAAAAAATACGCAACTTACATTGGCTCCCATCGGCTGCGGCGGGAAATCATTACCACGGTTGTGGTCAATAGTCTGGTTAATCGGGCCGGTATTACTTTTGTCATGCAAATGGTGGAAGAGCTGGGCGTCGGGGTTGATGATGTCGCCCGTGCCTATGCACTGGTTGTCGAGGTGTTCGATTTGCAAACCTTGTGGAGAGAAATTGAATCTCTCGACAATGCGGTTGATACCGAAGTTCAAGGCCGGATGATTGATGCCACACAGATGCTGCTGCGCCGGGCAACTTTATGGTGCCTGCGTCATTTGGCCTTTCCCATCGATATTACACAGGAAATATCCGAACTGGCACCGGCCATGCGCGAGCTTGAAGGAGCACTTGAAGCTCTGTTGAGCGAAGCTGGACGAACCACATTTCTTGAGCGCGTTCAGTATCTGACCGGAATGAATGTACCAGAGCCGGTGGCCCGCCGGGTTGCCAGTTTGTCACCGCTGCGCTCCTCCCTTGATGTGGTTCAAGTCGGGCGCGTCTCGTCGCGGCCTATCCCTGAAGTGGGTGAGATATATTACGCTATCGGTGCCAATCTGGGGCTGGACTGGTTGCGTCTTGCTGCCGAAGCCATTGAGCCTGAAGATCATTGGGAACGGTTGGCAGTAACAGCCATTATTGATGATCTGTATGGCCAGCAACGGGCTTTAACCAATTCGGTTTTTGCCCATGCTAACGGACATACAGGCTCCGCCGCGCTGGAGCATTGGCAGAAAAAGCATAGCAGTCCGATTAATCGATCCCGTGATCTGATCGAAGAATTCAAAGCGGGTGGTACGGTCGATATTTCGAAACTGGCCTTTGCCAACCGGCAATTCCGCTCGATGATCAGTTAAGCGCGGCTGACTAAATCTGATTTTCCTTCTTCTTCCTCCGTTTTTGCGTAAACTGCATCAAAACGGAAGGGGAGAAAATGGGATCACAGAGCGAAGCTTCAGGGCTTGGGAAATTTTCATGGGCATTGTTTGACTGGGCGAACCAGCCTTTTTTCACGGTCGTAACAACTTTCATTTTTGCGCCTTATTTTACCTCTTTTGTGGTGGGTGATCCGGTCACAGGTCAGGCCTATTGGGGATATGCGCAGGCCGCCGCCGGTGTCCTGATTGCCTTGCTTAGTCCGGTCTTTGGGTCGATCGCTGATGCGGGAGGCCCCCGAAAGCCATGGGTTGCCATCTTTGTCGCCATGTGTGCGCTGGGGAGTTTCTCCCTGTGGTGGGCGGTGCCGGGACAAAGTTCTGGCCTGATCTGGATACTGGTCGCCATTGTCATTGCAACCATTGGCGTCGAATTTTCACTGGTCTTCAATAATGCCATGCTGCCGTCATTGACCAGCCCCGAAAAGATGGGCCGTTTGAGCGGTTTTGGTTGGGGCTTAGGTTATTTGGGAGGGCTGGCGGCTCTGTTTATCGTGCTGCTGGGTTTCTCGATGCCGGACGAGCCTCTGTTCGGGTTGGACAAGGCAATGCATGAGCATGACCGGATTACCGGCCCGTTGTCTGGTCTCTGGTTCGTGATTTTCATTTTGCCAATGATGGTGTTTACCCCGGATGTAAAACCAACCGGGATCGGCAAAAGGCAAGCGGTTGTTGTGGGTTTTGCGACTTTGTTGAAAACTCTTAAATCGTTGAGGCATAATAAAAATATCGTTTTTTTCTTGTTTGCCCGTATGTTCTATAATGACGGTATTCTGGCCCTGATCGGCTTTTCAGGCATTTATGCCGCCGGCTTGTTTGGCTGGGATACCCTGTCCTTGGGTATCTTCGGTATATTGATTAATGTGTTTGCCATTGCAGGGTCGTTTATTGGCGGCTGGCTGGATGACCGGTTGGGATCGAAACCGGCTATTGTTATTTCGGTGCTGGGGCTTGCCGTGGCCTCTGTCGGGGTGTTGTCGATCAGTAATGGCGAGGTGTTATTTGGCTTGCCTGCCAGTATGCCAAGCGAGGATAGCGGATTTCTTGGTAGTGGTGCCGAGCAGGTGTTTATGGTGTTCTCGTTTATTATGGGGTTTTTCTTCGGGCCAGCACAGGCGGCCAGCCGGACATTGGTGGCCCGTTTGGCGCCGCGCGAAAATGTGGGCGAATTTTTTGGCCTGTTTGCTCTCTCAGGCAAAGCCACGGCTTTTGTCGCCCCGCTGGCCATCGGGATTGTCACTGATCTCTCGGGCCAGCAACGGCCTGCTATGATCGTGATTTTCCTGTTGTTGATAACCGGTGCTGCCCTGATGAGCTTTGTTCAGGAGCCAAAAGACAGCAGGTTATAAGAGGCTGTCGAGGGTGCAGAGGCTGTCGAGGGTGCAGAGGCTGTCGAGGGTGCAGAGGGTGTGTAGAGGGCGCAACTTCGCGCCCTCATCCAATCAATCGAGAGTGACTGCGGTGCCGGAGGCGACCATCATCATCATGCTGTCCCCCACCACTTCGGTATCGAGATTGATACCGACAACGGCATTTGCGCCCAATTCTTCGGCCTCTTCGATCAGGCCTTCGATAGCAAGGGCGCGGGCTTTTTTCAGCTCTTTCTGGTAGGCCCCGGACCGTCCGCCGATAACATCGGTGACCCGGGCGAAGAAATCACGGATGAAATTGGCACCCATGACGGCTTCACCGGCCACAATGCCATGATATTGCGTGATGCTTTTGCCTTCGACGGAACCTGTAGTGGTTGTGATCATTTTTGTAATCCTTGTCTATTACCCATCTGGGGATGATTAGTGGCGGAAATGGCGCATACCTGAGAAGACCATGGCAAGGCCGGCGTCATCGGCAGCTTTGATAACTTCGTCATCGCGCATGGAGCCGCCGGGCTGGATAACGGCGGTGGCACCAGCCTCTGCGGCGGCCAGCAGACCATCGGCGAAGGGGAAGAAAGCATCGGAGGCAACAACCGAGCCTTTGGCCCAAGCTTCACTCTCACCAACATTTTGTGCTGCTTCCAGTGATTTTGATGCTGCAATTCTGGAGCTGTCGACTCGGCTCATTTGTCCGGCACCGATGCCGACGGTTGCGCCGTTGCGCACATAGATAATGGCGTTGGATTTAACATGTTTGGCAACCGTAAAGGCAAAGTGCAGATCGGCCAGCTCCTGATCCGTGGGTGCGCGTTTTGTTACAACCTTGAGGGTCGGTTCTGCCGTCAGGGCATTATCGCGGCCCTGAACCAGATAACCACCGGCCAGTGATTTGATCATGCGCCCGCCAACGGACGGATCGGGCAGGCCGCCGGTCAGTAACAAGCGCAGGTTTTTCTTGGCAGCGATAATGGCCTTGGCTTCATCACTGGCATCGGGGGCGATGATAACTTCGGTAAAGATTTTAACAATTTCCTGAGCCGTTTGTGCATCAAGCATCTGGTTCGCCGCAATGATTCCACCAAAGGCAGATGTTGTATCGCAGGCAAAGGCCGACTTGTAGGCATCGAGCAAGCTATTGCCCATGGCAACACCGCACGGATTGGCATGTTTGATGATCGCACAAGTGGGGCCGCTGGTTTCAGGAGCAAATTCAGCGACCAGCTCAAGAGCGGCATCGGTATCGTTGTAATTATTGTAAGACAGCTCTTTTCCCTGAATTTGGGTGGCTGTGGCAATCCCTATCCGTTTTTCGGAGTTGGCATAGAAGGCTGCGCTTTGATGGGGGTTTTCGCCGTAGCGCAGATTTTGCTGGCGGGTGCCAGCCAGCACCAGACGGTCGGGGAAGTCGTCGCCCAGCTGATCGGCATACCAGTTGGAAATGGCAGCATCATAGGCACCGGTGCGGGCATAAGCTTTGGCTGCCAGTTTTTTACGCAGGGTACTATCTGTTTGGCCGTTATTGGCTTGCAAGGCGGCGATGACCGGTTGGTAATCAGACGCTTCAACGATCACAGTGACGAAGCCGTAATTCTTGGCGGCTGACCGGATCATGGCAGGACCGCCAATATCGATATTTTCGATACAGGTATGAAAATCGGCACCCTTGGCCACAGTTTCTTCGAACGGGTAAAGATTGACCACCACCAGGTCAATGGCATTGATATTATGCTGTGTCATCGCCTGCACATGGGCCTTATTGTCACGCAAGGCCAGAATACCGCCATGAATGACGGGATGCAGTGTTTTGACACGCCCGTCCATCATTTCGGGGAACTTGGTATGATCGGCGACTTCGGTCACAGCAATGCCGGCATCCGCCAGCATTTTGGCGCTGCCACCGGTGGAGAGAATTTCGATATCAAGGGCGGCAAGGGCTTGCCCGAACTCGACAAGACCGGTTTTATCGGAGACGGAAATCAGGGCCCGTTTGACGGGTTGCAAATCGGTGGAAGACATTGACGGTTAATCCTGTTGGCAAAAGGGGGCGCAATATGTGCCGCCTATAGCACAGGCCGCGCCCTTTCGGAACCTCATTTGCAGAAATAAAGGATTGTTGGCGCAGATTTGACGCCTGATTGACAACAGATGGGGAAAAAGACTACCTAGGATGTAGTTTAATCGTACAGGAATTTACATGATAATTCATCCCACGGCTTTGAAAAACGGGGACAAAGTTAGCGGCACAACACTGATTTCTGTTGTTGGTCTCGGTTATGTGGGGTTGCCGTTGGCGGTGGCCTTGTCCAAGCATTATAGCGTTATCGGTTTTGATATCAGTGAAGAGCGGGTGGCGGAGCTGAGGCGTGGTCATGATCGGACGATGGAGATTGAAGCGCCTGTGCTGCGGGCCAGCAGCATGCGCTATAGTACAGATATTGCCGATACAGCTGATGCGGATATTTACATTGTAACAGTGCCGACACCGGTGGATGCGCTTAACAAGCCCGATCTTTCCCCGCTGGAGGCGGCGTGCCGGGCTATTGGGCCGGTGCTTAAAAAAGGCGCGGTTGTTGTTGTTGAAAGCACGGTTTATCCCGGGGTAACCGAAGATGTGTGCGGATCATTACTGGCGGAGATATCGGGGCTGGTTTGTGGGCGGGATTTCTACTTGGGATACTCGCCCGAGCGTATTAATCCGGGTGATAAAGTTCATACGGTAGATAAAATTATCAAGGTTATTGCGGGGCAAACAGATCAAGTAGCTGGTATTCTTGAAGAAATTTATGGGGCAGCTACCAGCGGAGGAACGTTTCGGGCACGGAATATAAAAACTGCAGAGGCTGCCAAAGTGATTGAAAACGCCCAGCGGGATATCAATATTGCTTTTGTTAATGAAGCGACCATGATTTTCCAGAAACTGGGCCTTTCGGCTTATGACGTTCTGGAGACAGCCGGAACCAAATGGAACTTTCTCAATTTTACACCGGGTCTGGTGGGCGGGCATTGCATCGGCATTGATCCGTTCTATCTGGCCCATAAAGCCAATGAGGTTGGGTATAGCCCCGATCTGATTCTGACTGGTCGCCGGATTAATGAAAGCATGGGACAGTTTATTGCAGATGCGGTGGGCCGCCATTTACAGGGAGTTTGCAGAGTTCTGGTGCTGGGGCTGACCTTCAAGGAAAATGTGCCCGACCTTCGCAATACCAAAGTGCGCGAGATTATCAGCGGTCTGGAGGCAATGGGTCATCAGGTGGACGTGCATGATCCGCTGGCAGACAAGATCGAAGCACAGCAGTTTTTCGATCTTGATCTAAAAGAAAATCTGGCTGATTTGAAGGGCTATGACGCTATTGTCGGGGCGGTTGCCCATTCGGTTTATAAAGACCTGCCGCCTGCGGCCCTTGAAGCCATGCTCAATACGGGCGGGGTGATTGCCGATGTCAAGGGTATGTGGCGGCATATTGATTTTTCAGATGGCGTTCGCCGTTGGCAGCTATAAGGGCCCGTGATGAGTTCCAATAGTGATGTAAAATCCCTGCCAGTGATTGTTATCAACCGGTTGAAGGACACGGATCGCCGGGCGGTGATGACAGAACGGCTGGAGGCCATGGGGCTCAATTACCGGTTTTTCGAGGCGGTGGACGGTCATAGTTTCGAGGCGCATCTGGTGCCCGAATATGATGGCCCGCGCCGCCGCCAGTATTTTGGCCGTGACCTGACGGCGGGTGAGATCGGCTGCCTGTTGTCGCACCGGGCCATTTATAAAATGATGGTGGCTGAAAATATTGAAACAGCCCTTATTCTTGAAGACGATACGATTTTCAGTGACGATTTTACGGATATTTTGTCCGGGATACTGCAAAGCGATTTGAACTGGGATGTTTTCCGCTTTCTCAATGCTGAAAAAATACTTAAAGCTCCGCATCGGTTGCTGGCCAGTTTTGGTAAAGGGCACGGGGTTTATTCAATTCAGGCAACGCCGGGCGGGGCCTATGCCTATATGTTGACAAAGGATGCTGCGGCGTGTCTTCTTGAACATACCCAAAAGAACTGGCTGCCCATTGACATGATCCATGGCTGGGGCTGGGTGACACATTTGCGTGCCATCGCCATGGTGCCGTCACCGGTTGTTGCCGATCATGTGGTTGCCTCAACCATTGGGGCGGCACGGTTTGACAAAACCGCGCATATTTCGGGCCTGACAAAGGCGCTGTTTCCTTTTTACCGTATGTGGTTCAAGCTCAGCTCCGGTATCGGCAAAAGATACATGTTTCGGGTTTTATCCAAGAAGTGAGGTGATAGCCTTACCGGCATTAATCGCTTTTATTTGCTGCATTTCCGCTTTTATGCAGGGCCCATTTGATGGTGAGCGGCTCGGCCCCATGCAGGCGGCCTTTAAGGGTGATTTGTCGGCTGGTGCGGGTTTCGCCGGGCTGGCTGCAATAGATGCTTTCTTCAAGGCCAGCGTCTGACAGGCTGGTGATAAACTGCCAGCCAGAGCCGCTTTTCGTCATCATCAGAAAACTGCGCCCACCCATGCTTTTGGAAATGCTGACATCAGGGTGAATGTGAAACCGCAAGATAAAGTCGGTGATCGTATCACCGGTCATGCTTGCCTGCACCCGGTCTTCGCCTTTAAGGCTGGTCCCGTCCGCTGTCAGAAACAGGCGGCGGGTATGCGTGATTCCCAAAGAAGGCTCATATCCCGGATTGTCCATCTCAAACCACAGATTGCCGCCCTCTTCATGGGTTTGAACTGGAACAGGGTCCGGATCGTTCGGTGCTACGGTCGCCGGAAAAACCATATTTTTAGCGCCAATACTGAGGGTGCTGTGAGCAGCACTTGCCGCAAGCGCCTTGTGCCACGGGGACTGCTCGTCAGGGTGCGCGCCACAATTGACAATCAACCGGTCACGTCCGTGGCTAAATTCGAAACTGCCAAGCCCTGCATAGATTTGTTGGTTGCGGGGGCGCCCCTTTTGTCCTGTTTCAATCAGAACCAGGGACCGTCCGGCCTTGAGCCGTTCGAACCCGCCATGGGGCAGATGATAGGGGGGCCGGCCCATAGCTTTGCTCAAAAGAAGAATATGATCGGGTCTGCCCTCTTCGGCGGCTTGCCCGCCATTGAACAGGGCGAGCGATCCATCCCCATGCTGGAAAAACCGGAGGGTCGGGGTCAGTTGATCGATGGCCAGCATAAGAGCTTCGGGCAACTCGCGCCCCTGATGCCCGTAACTGTCACGCAAAGAGACAAGATCGGTTAGAAAGGCAAGTTGGCGGGTGGGATTGCGCGAGATGTGACACCCATCGGCGAGTGTGTTCTTGCCGATTTCACCAAGCAGCTTTTGCTCGAAGCGCGGAGTTTGTTCCTGTGTATCACTAAAGCAGGCCGACCCCAGATACAGGGCGAGATATAGCTCGAACTGGTCCGGCTCTTTCGCTAGATAGCGGCAGTAGCGGGCCAGATGCTGATGCTGTTTGCGCAAGGATTTGAGGAATTTGTAATTGAGGTCGCCATCATTGCTGGTGAGTAAAAAGGCACTTTGCTGCATCCAGTTAATGAGGCGGCGCGCCAGAATGGCAGGGTCCCAGATATAGGGCTGATAGTCCTCAAAACTGGTAATCCAGGCGGCGACCAGTGCCCGCACATGGCGGCGGGCAGCATCGGAGCCATTGGCGCTGAAATCCCTGACCCAGTTGAACCGGTGCAGCTCGTTATGCCAGTAAAGAGGCATACCTTTTGCCATCCATGGCTCGCTCAGAGGCTTTTTATTGGCAAGGCCTTCAAGCTCAAAGATACCTTTGAATAATGTGTCCGCGCCCTCGCTGTCACCGGCGATGATATCGGCGGGGGTGAACAGAAGTCGTTTTGGTGTGCGGTTTTTCAGGCTACCGGTATAAAGCGCGCTTGAAAATACCCGGTCTTTAAGCGTGTGGCGGCGTGGCAATCCTTCTGTTGCGGTCAGTTTTTTTGTGCCGCGCCCGGCCATTAGCGGCCCAGCAAGGCGTCAATATTCGCCTTGTACTGCTCAGGGCCGCCTTTAAATGCAGCACTGCCAGCCACCAGCATGTCAGCCCCAGCTTCGATCACCAGCGGGGCGGTTTCCACATTAATACCGCCATCCACTTCCAGATCGATATCCCGTCCGCTGGCATCTATCATAGCGCGCAGGGTGCGGATTTTTTCCAGCTGGGAGGGAATGAATTTTTGCCCGCCAAAGCCGGGATTGACGCTCATCACCAGAATAAGATCAACTTCGTCCATCACATGTTCCAGCGTTGACGCTGGCGTTGCGGGATTGAGCGAGACCCCCGCTTTTTTGCCCAGTGACTTGATCACCTGCACGGAGCGATGCAAATGCGGGCCCGCTTCTTGATGCAGGGTGATAATATCGGCTCCGGCTTTGGCAAAATCGGGAATATAGGGGTCCACCGGCGAGATCATCAGATGGCAGTCAAACGGAATATTCGTATAGCTGCGCACAGATTGCATGACAGAGGGGCCAAAGCTGATATTCGGGACAAAATGGCCATCCATGATATCCACATGGATAAAATCGGCGCCGGCCTCGCTGATAGCGGTAACTTCGGCACCCAGAGCGGCAAAATCAGCCGCCAGAATGGACGGGGCAATTCTAACGGGTTTACGCATTGCAATCCTTTTACATCTCGGTTCTGTCTTTACACATATGCGGCTTTTAATTCTTAATCAAGCGGGCGGCAAAAAAACCGTCCATGCCACCAAGGGCATCTTTGTCTGTTCCGTTCAAATGATGAGGCAGACAGCGCAGGTCACCTTCTGAATTGATAATTTCATCAAGGCCGCCCACATCATCTGCGGTAATCGGTTTGCGGCTCATTTGCGGATGCCGGGCCAGAAAATTCCTGATCTGCTCTTCGCCCTCTTCTGGTTGCAAGGAGCAGGTACTGTAGACCAGCGTTCCGCCAGATTTCAACTGGTGCACGGCGGCATCAAGCAGGCGAGCCTGTAGCTGGCTCAGTTTTTCGACATCTTCCGCTGTTTTCAGGTGGGTGACATCGGGATGGCGGCGGATGGTGCCGGTACTTGAACAGGGCGCATCAAGCAAAATGGCATCGAACGGCTCGGCGGGCAGGAAACCCGTGGCATCGGCAACCTTGATGGTGACATCCAGTTGCAGCCGCTCCATATTTTCGCTCAGGCGACCCAGCCGTGCTTTGGAGCGGTCAAGCGCAGTTACATTGGCACCCATAACCGCAAGTTGGGCGGTCTTCCCGCCGGGGGCCGCACATAAATCAAGGACTTTTTTGCCTTCCAGCGGCCCGAATAGCTTGGCCGGCAGGCTGGCAGAGAAATCCTGTATCCACCATTTTCCGTCCGTAAATCCTTCAAAGGCGGTGATGGCACCGCCCGCAGCACGGCGCAAATGGCCGGTGGGCAGTATTTTGGCATCGAGTGCTTTTGCCCAGAATTCCGGGTCTTCCTTGACACTGATATCAAGAGGGGCTTCGATCATATGCGCCAACGCGATTTTTTCAGCCACATCCTTGCCATAAAAATCGGCCCAGCTATCCCATAACCAGTCAGGCGTGTTGCGCCGGGCCCTGTTCATTTTATCAAGCAGCTTTTTACCCTGCCGATCGGTGCGGCGCAGCAGCGCATTGACCAGACCTTTAAACTTGCTGTTGGCCGGAATGAGTTCCACCGTATCATGCACGGCGGCATGGGAGGGAATATCCAGAAACAGGATCTGGGTAATACCGATGCGAATCACATTGCGGATATTTTCTGCGGCTTTGGGCAAAGGCCGGTCGAGCATTTTGTCGATCAGCGCATCAATGATGCCCAGATGGCGCAGGCAGGTGGAGGCCATGGCGCGGGCAAAGGCCCGATCACGGTTATCAAGCCCTTTGAGATTTTCGGAAAGGATTTCTTCAAGCAGCTGGTTTTTGCCCAGAACCTGATTGAGGATATTAACGGCGCGCCGACGCGCATTCGGGATATTTTCTGTCATCCTCGCTATGTACGGGAATTTGGCGCTGCGGTCTATAGCCGTATGGGTCTGGATGTGTTACGAAGGCCCAAATCGAATATGTGAGGCCTCCTATGGACAAAAAACAATCCAATCCAGTTGAAACTGCGGAAAAATTGCCAGAATCACCTGCTCAGACGGACAAGAAATCGGCGCATAAACTGAAACAGGCAGACGGAGAAATTGGCGGTCCGTCTGGTCTGGAACCCACCCGATATGGCGACTGGGAGCGCAAAGGGATTATCAGCGATTTTTAACCGGGTTTTCAGTTGGGTTTTCAGCGGAAATTTTCAGCAGGCTTTTTACCGCGCTCGGCAATCCAGATGCCGCCCAGAACGAGGACCAGTGCCGCCGCATGATAGAGCCTGAACGGCTCCCCTAGAAACAGCACGGCCAGAATGGCGGCAAAAATGGGAACCAGATTGACAAATATGCCCGCCCGCCCCGGTCCGATCAGGGTGACGCCATTGATAAAGAAAATCTGTGCCAGAAACGAGGGCAGGATTGAAATGGCGGCGATCAGGGCCCAGCCGGTCAGGGTTGGCATTTGTAGAGTGCCGCTGATGATTTCATACCCGACCAGCGGCAGGCTTGTCAAAAGAGCGGAAAAGGCAAGAACAGACAGGAATGACAAGGCCGCCACATCGGGTTTGGAGCGTAAAGCCAGAGTATAGCCGCCATAAAGTAGCCCTGCGACAACCATCAGGAAGTCCCCATAGTTAATGACCAGGGCCATCAGGTTTTCAAGACTGCCGTTTGAAGTGACAACGATGATCCCGATTAATGTCAGGATCACCCCGACCACTTGCCGGAACGTAATCGCGGTTTTGTAAAAAACAAAACTGCCGAGCAGGACAAAAATGGGAATTGTTCCCTGAATAATACCGATATTGACCGCAGTTGTTGTATAAGCGGCCACATAGAACAGGGCATTGAAGCCGGTAAAGCCGATGGCGCCCATTGCCATAATATAGCCAATGCGCGGTTTGAGCTTTGGCCAGTCCCGGATCAATCCTTTGCGGGCGATCACCAATAAGAGTAGTACGACACTGGTCCAGCGAAGGGTGACCAGTAGTAAGGGCGAGACTTCGCCCACGGCCAGACGGCTGAAAATGGCGTTTGCACCCCAGAATAACATGGTCACTGTTAAAAACAGGTAGGCGCGCCCATTGGCTCCGACGCCCGGAATGGGGATCATTCTATTTATTCCAATGCTTGTTTATACGGCTCTGGAGGCTCAGAGGCCCGTTCCCAGGGCATGCTTCCATGGTTTTACGTCAACGGATACGAACAGGCCAGCCGCAGCATATGGATCGCCTGCAACCCAGTTTTGTGCGGCTTCAAGGGAATTGTCCTCGAATATTAGCAAACTGCCGTTCGGGGTTTCGCCATCATCGGCAAGAGACGGCCCTGCCAGCTTCAGCGCATCCCCTTTGGCCTTGAGAAAATCGACATGGGCGGGGCGGGTCTCCATACGGATGTGCAAATGGTCGGCTTTATCGATGCAATAGGCTATGAATAGCATGATTATATCCTGTGTTTCTTGTGGTATTCTTGTATTTACATTGGTTTGTATCAGAAGCCGGCCAGTTTCTCGTCTCGAAACGGTCGGGCCAGCATGTCTTCTACAATATCGGTAACGGATGCGCCCTTGTTCAGTATCTTATCGACTGCGGCGCAGATTGGCATCTCTATTTTATGGGCATGGGCAAGTTTGTATAAAGCGGCGGCGGTGTGAACCCCTTCGGTTACCGAAACACGGCTGCCCAGAATTTCGGTCAAGGACTGACCTTTGCCAAGGGCAACCCCTAGCGAGTAGTTGCGCGAGGCTTCTGACGAGCAAGTGAGGACGAGATCGCCAAACCCCGACAGCCCCATCAGGGTTTCAGCGCGGGCGCCAAGCTCGTGCCCCAGCCGCAGGATTTCCGCCATACCACGGGTAATCAGGGCGGCGCGGGCGTTGTCGCCCAGTTTTGCACCGGCAATGATCCCACAGGCAATGGCGAGTACGTTTTTAACCGCCCCGCCCATTTGCGCCCCGATGACATCATCGGTGTAATAGGGCCTAAAGGTGGGCTGACCAATGGCTGCGAGCAAGGTTTTCCCCAATTCGGCTGAATGGGTGGCCAATGTGGTGGCCGATGGCAGGTTTGCGGCGACTTCATGGGCAAAATTGGGACCGGACAGGATGGCAAAAGGCTGCTCTGGCAGAATTTCTTCTGTCACCTCACTCATCATTTTCCCGGAGGTTTTCTCTAGGCCCTTGGCACAGATAACAAGCGCCGTGTCGGAAGAGAGTAAGGGAGAGAGTTGTTGCAAGTTTTCCCGTAAATGCTGGGCGGGCACCACGTTCAACAAAATGGTGGCGGATGCGGCTTTTTCAAGATCAGCCGTAACCTCGATCATGGATGGCAGCTTAATGCCGGGTAGATATTTGGCGTTTTCCCGTGTTCCGGTTAGCCGTGCCGCTTGTTCGGCTGTACGACACCACAAGGTTACAGGGTTGCCTTTGCGGGCGACGGTAATGGCAAGGGCGGTGCCCCAGGCACCAGCCCCCAGGATATTTACGCTGTTCATATCAGTCCTGCTTTCAATTTGATCCTAAGTAGCATGAAGCACGAAAAATCAAAATAAAAGATGGCTTGGTGATGCAGATCAGGCAAAAAAGACCCCTTGCAGATAAGCAAGGGGTCAAGTCTGAGCTAGAGAGGATAAGCAGTGCCTATTCTCGAGTCATAGAATACAGCCTTCTCTAGTTATTGCAAATAATTCTTAATAGCAATTACAAAAGAATTACAGCTTTAGCTGCCAGAACTGTGCGTCCCCAGCTTCCGGGTCAAGACTGTAGGGGGCAAAGCCGAATTTCCGGTATGAATTTTGCGCTGGAAGATTACCTGTCAGAACTTCAAGGGTGATTTTGCAGCATCCCTTGGTCTGGCCGATTTCAGCTATTTTCTCAAGAAGTTTATGGCTGAGGCCCAGCCCCCGGAATTCGCTTAGCACAATAATATCATGGATATTGATGAGCGGGGCGCAAGCAAAGGTGGAGAAAGCTTCGAAACAGTTGGCAAGAGCCGCAGGCACACCGTCCACATAACAGATAATGGAAAAAGCATATGGCAGATCGGCCAGCGCGGCAGGTAAATTCTGTTGCACATGGGCTGGTAACGGGGCTGCGCCGCCCATGGGATCAAGGGCATAGGCGCTGAGCAGGGAGACAAGGTCGGCTGCTTGCTTTTCGTTGGTGTAATCGATTTTAAGCGTTTCTGTTGCCATGGATGTTCTGTTCCTTAACGGTCGAATTTCTGGACGCCGTTATCGGTGCCAATGAATACTAGATCGGCAAAGTCAATGAACAGGCCATGTTCAACCACGCCTGCCATGGTACTAAGGGTGAGAGCAAGATTTTCAGGATCGTCAATTTCGCCAAAAGCGCAATCGATGATCAAATTTCCCTCGTCCGTGCGAAAGGGGGCGCCGTTTTTTTGGCGAACGGTTGGGGTTGATCCCAGTGCTTCCATTTTTGGCAGCAGGGCATGTGCGGCAAAGGGGATTACCTCGACCGGTAATTTGAACGCGCCGAGGGTGCTGACCATCTTTTTGGCTTCGGCCATGATAATCAGCTGATCAGACAGGGAGGCAACGATTTTTTCGCGCAAATGCGCACCGCCGCCGCCTTTGATCAGGCGCATTTGCGGGTCCACCTCGTCGGTGCCATCAATGGTCAGGTCAATGACCGTTACCTCGTCCAGCGTAACCAGCTTTATGCCCAGTGCCTCGGCCTGCTTTTTGGTGGCCTCCGAGGTTGGAACCGCAACGATATCAAGACCGTCTTTTACTCGTGCCCCCACCAGATCAACCATCTTGGCGGCAGTGGAGCCGGTGCCAAGGCCAACCACCATGCCGTCTTTAATATAGGTTACTGCGGCTTCGGCTGCGGCCTGTTTTTGCTCGTCTTCTGTCATGGGTCGGTCCTATGCTTTACGACCGGCGAAGGGGGCCGGTTCTGCTGTGGGGTCAAGGGGCCAGCGGGCGTGGGCCGCCAGATCAAGGGGGTCACTATGGCCAAGGCGTAAATGTTCAATGCCGGCCCATGCAATCATCGCCCCGTTATCGGTGCACAGAGCCGTAGGCGGGACAACCAGTGTGTAGCCATTGTCGCTGGCGAGGGTGCCAAGATGGGCGCGCAGTGTTTTGTTGGCAGCAACACCGCCGGCAACGACGATGTTACTCCCCATCGGATAGTCTGCTTTGAAAATCTTGACGGCCTGGCGCAGGCGACTGATAAGGGCATCGGTGGCCGCTTGTTGAAAACTGGCGGCAAGGTCTGCTTTGTCCTGATCACTGGCGGGGTCCTCCAGACATTCAAGAGCACGGCGAACCGCTGTCTTCAGGCCAGAGAATGAAAAATCACAGCCGGGACGGCCTTTCATCGGGCGCGGCAGATCAAAGCGCTTTGCATCTCCGGCAAGGGCAGCCTTTTCAACAGCAGGACCACCGGGAAAACCCAGCCCCAGCATTTTGGCAGTTTTATCAAAAGCCTCGCCAACCGCATCGTCAATGGTTGTGCCCAGACGGCGGAACTTGCCAACCCCTTCAACCACCAGAATTTGCGAATGCCCGCCTGAGACCAGTAACAGCAAATATGGAAATTCTATTTTGTCCGTCATGCGCACAGTCAGGGCGTGACCTTCGAGATGATTGACCCCGATGAGCGGGATGTCGGCAACAGTCGCAATGGATTTGGCGGTCATCAAGCCGACCAGAACCCCGCCAATCAGTCCCGGTCCTGCGGTGGCGGCAACGCCATCGAGATCGGACCAGCTTATGCCAGCATCATCCATGGCCTGTTTCACCAGACGGTCCATTTGTGTCACATGGGCGCGGGCCGCAATTTCAGGCACGACCCCGCCAAAGGGGGCGTGTTCTTCTACCTGCGACAAAACGACATTTGACAATATCGTGCCTTCTGCCGTAACGACAGCAGCAGCAGTTTCATCGCAACTACTTTCCAGACCGAGTACAATCATTTGTTTTCTGTTCAAAAGCGGTGCAAATTGGAATAAGGCTCTATCACTGAATAGGTAATCTCGCAACATGACGACCCCTAAAAAATATAAAATCGGCACTCGAGGAAGCCCGTTGGCGCTGGCGCAGGCCTATGAGACCCGCGACCGTTTGCTGGCGGCGCATCCGCAAAGCCTGACCGAGGCGTCTCTTGAAATTGTGGTGATCACCACCACAGGCGACCAGATTCAGGACCGCGCCTTGAGCGAAGCTGGCGGAAAAGGGCTGTTTGTCAAAGAAATAGAGGAGGCCTTGCGGCGCGGAGACATTGATCTGGCCGTTCATTCCATGAAGGATATGGAAACCACATTGCCAGAGGGTTTGGTGATTGACTGCATCTTGCGCCGCGAGGATGCCCGCGATGCTTTTATTTCGGCAACGGGGAAATCTTTGCAGGATTTGCCGGCAGGGTCAGTGATCGGCACATCAAGCCTGCGGCGGCAGGCGCAGATTCTCAACCGGCGACCGGATTTGAAGGTTTGCCTGTTCCGCGGTGCCGTGGACACGCGGTTGCGCAAACTGAAAGAAGGGCAGGCCGATGCCACCTTGCTGGCCTGTGCCGGATTGCGGCGACTGGATAAGCTTGAGGTTATTACGCATGCGCTAGAAATCGATGATATGCTGCCCGCTGTGGCACAAGGGGCCATCGGTATCGAGCATCGGGCCCAAGATAGCGAGATGGGTGCCTTGCTGGCAGCGATCAATGATCCGGGCAGCCATATACGAGTGATGGCAGAGCGGGCCATGCTGGCAGAGCTGGACGGGTCGTGCCGCACACCCATTGCGGGCCACGCCCTGATCGAGGGGGCAGACGAGATATTTTTGCGCGCCAGCTTGTTCAGCCCGGATGGCACCGAACGTTTTGACGTGTCGGGCCGCAGTGATTTTGCCGGTGCCACCGATTTGGGCCGCCGTTTGGGGCAGGAGTTGCGGGTAAAAGCCGGACCCGATTTTACGGCCTTTCAGATTTAAGCGGACAAGCAGATGCGCCTTTTGAATACACGCCCGCCTAATGCTGCCAGAGCTTTGACAGAAGCACTTGTCTCTGCGGGCCATAGCGTTGTTCATTCTGCGCTTATCCATATCAGGCCGCTGGATGTGGCACCGCTGGATTTAACAGATGTGCAGGCGCTTGTTGTGACCAGCGCCAATGGTCTTGCTGCTGCGGCAAAGCTGATAAAAGTGCGGGATCTACGTATTTATTGCGTGGGAGATAAAACTGCGCGTGCCGCAAAAGCGGGGGGTTTTACCAATATCATGTCGGCAAATGCGGATGTTGCCGCCCTGGCGGCGCTGATTATTGGTACGGCAGACAAGGCGGCAGGCCGCCTGCTGCATGTGGGCGGGGCCCGACTGGCCGGAGATTTACAGCATCTTCTGGAAGAGGCCGGTTTTTCCTATAGCCGTGAAATTCTGTATGAAGCTGTTGATGTCACAGAATTTTCAGCAGAGGCGCACGTGGCACTGGAAAAAAATCAGCTGGATGGTATTCTGTTCTTCTCGCCGCATACGGCAAAGGTTTTTAAAAAGCTGGTTGACGCAAAGGGCTTGTCTGCACACATATCCCATATGGATGCGTGGTGCCTGAGTGCCAATGTGGCGGGTGAGTTGTCCGGTTTGGATTTTCGGCAGGTGCATGTCGCCAAACATCCGACAGAAAACGCGTTGCTGGCAATGATAGATAAAGCAGTGGCGATACCTGCGCGTGAAACTGACAAGAGGGCCGATGGGCCGAGGGAGCAAACCGTGTCCAAGACACCAGAAAAAGATGTGAAGGGCGCAGCGACGACCGCTGCCAAATCTGACAAAGATGTAAAATCTCCGCCGTCCAAATCTCAACCGTCTAAATCTCCGCCGCTTAAATCGTCGCCCCCCAAATCATCGGGAGGGTCAAAAGGCGGCGGGTCTACGGCGACCGCGCCCAAAACATCGTCTCAAACATCGTCTCAATCTGGGCCCAAATCCAATATGACCCGTAATCTGGTTATTTTGCTGGTTGTCTTCAGTCTGGGCTTGGCCCTGTGGCCACTGATTTTGCCTAAAGTGGCCACCGTTTTGCCAGAGCAAAGCCGCCTTGTTCTACAAGGATATCTGGGAGGTGCTCCCGTTGATAACATGGCCCTTGAAAGCCGGTTACAGGCGCTTGAGGCATCTCTGGTGCAGGCGCAAACAACCACTAAACCGGCACAGATTACGCAGATTACCATGCGGTTGACCGAGCTGAAAAACCGTCTGGATGCGGTCTCTGAGCAATCGGCAGATTTGGCTGCCATGACCGGGCGGCTGTCTGCGATTGAGGCGGCAATTGCACAAATTAATGAGGCGATGGCTGATCTGAAAAGGCCGCAGCCGGTTGCATCTGCGGCAACAGGAGCTGTTGTGCCTAATTCTGCACAGGCTTCTGATACGCGTGTAGTGGTGGCCAAACTTGAAGCGATCTTGTCCGGTCTTGAGGCAGAAATTGCCAGAGTGAAAGCAGAGCAAAGTCTGTCAGAAAATGATCTGGCGGCACAAAAGGCGCAAATTGATAACCTGCAAGCAACTCTGAAGGCGCAATTGGCGCAGAAACAGGTCAAGGATGCCAATGGCGATGAGACATTGATCCTGTTGGCGCTGGGACAACTGCACCGGGAAAGTCTAAGCAATCAGCCTTTTGCCGGTGCCTTGCAGCAGGCCCTTGCTGTGGCCCCTGAAGCCCTGCAAGCAGACCTTGCCAAATTGAGCGAGGTGGCTCAATCGGGCGCACCGACATTGCGGGAATTGCGGGAGAGCTTTGCGGCACAGGCAACGCAGATTACACAGGCGGCGCGCCTGCCCGGCAGCGACACATGGTACGGCAAAACACTGAATAATCTGGCGTCACTGGTCAAATTCCGCAGAGTCGGTGGTGGTGTCGGAGGAGATGGAGCATCAGGGGACGTGGATGTAATCGTCGCGCGGGCGGAACAGAAAATAAATGCAGGTGATCTGGCTGCTGGCGTGGTTGTTTTGAAAACGCTGGATGGTCCCGCTGCCGATGCGGCGCGCCTATGGGTGTCGGAGGCTGAAAAACGGGTATTGGTGGACGAGACATTGTCGCGGCTGCTGGGACAGGTTACGGCGAATGCCGTTCTTGATAAACAGGCCGGAAAGTAAGGAGCAGACATGTTGCGATCATTATACCTGTTTGCCCTGATGGCTTTATTAGCGCTTGGCGGGGTGTGGCTGGCGGATAATCCCGGTAGCGTCTCTGTGCGCTGGGGCGACTATGTTGTCGAGACGAATATGGTGGTTCTGGCAGCCGCCGTTTTTGTCCTCGCGCTGGTATTGGCGCTGGTCATCAATATTTACAAATGGCTGCGCGCCAGTCCTGGACGGTTGGGGGGTGTGTTTGCCAATCGCCGCCGAAGCAAAGGACTTGATGCCATCAGTAACGGTATGGTGGCGATTGCTGCGGGGCATGCCGAAGAGGCCCGCCGGGCAGCGATTGAAGCCGAAAAATACCTGAACGGTGCGCCAATGGCGTTGCTGCTGGCGGCGCAAGCAGCGGAACTGAACAAGGATGCGCGGGCGGCAAAAATATATTACGGCCGTATGACCGAACAACCTGAAACCGAATTTTTGGGGTTGCGGGGCCTGATTAATCAGGCGCTTGCTGAAAACGATCCGCAAGCAGCCCTCGCGCTTGCCAAACGGGCAGACGAGATCAAACCCGGCACCGACTGGGTTCTGAAAATATTACTGTCATTATATTTGAAAACCCGTGATTTTGACGCAGCGACAGGCATTGTCAATCGCTCGGCAAAGGGCACGGTGGCAAAAGATCCGGCGATCCGGCATTTGAAGGCGGCTATTGCCACGGAACAGGCGCGCATGGCCTTTGATGCGGGGGATACCGTGCGGGCGGCAGCATTTGTCAAAACTGCGCAGGCGGCTGATCCGTCTTTTGTGCCGGCTGCGGTGCTGGCCTTGCAACTGGTGGCTGATGATCGCAAACGGGACAAGCTGGTAGCTGCAATCTGGGCAGATTGTCCGCATCCGGATGTGGCTGCGGCCATTCAGAATCTGGTACCGCTTGAAAGTGAAAAAGACTGGTATGCGCGGGCAAAACATATTTTCCTGACCACACGGCCCGATCATCGGGAAAGCCTGATGGCATTGGCGAAAGCCGCGATGGGCGCGCGTGACTGGGGGGATGCCCGCCAATATCTGAGCAAGCTGGAGCGTAATGATCCAACGGTTTCTGTTTACCGCCTTCTGGCAGATTTGGAAGAAAAAGCAAATGCAGATGCGGCGGCGGCGCGCAGCTGGATCATTAAAAGCACCGAAGCGCGGCGGGACCCTGTCTGGACCTGCACAGGGTGCGGCCGGCAGGAGGATCGCTGGGTCTCAACCTGCCCGACCTGTGATCGCTTTGACAGTTTTCGCTGGCAAAATGCGGATCACCGGCCGGCAGGTGATGTGCTGGAAGCGGAAATAGTCGAAGAAATTCCGGCTATTTCCTGACCGGATCAGGCATCGCCAAAGCCGAATTTTTCGGTGACAAAATCGATGTCCTTGTCGCCGCGTCCTGATAGATTGACAAGGATATTCTGACCGGGCTTGTCTGCTGCCAGTTTTATGGCATAGGCCACGGCGTGGGAGCTTTCAAGGGCTGGAATAAGGCCTTCCCTGCGGCTAAGCATATAGAAAGCATCCAGGGTTTCCTGATCTGTGGCAGAACCATATGTGACCCGCCCGATTGAATGCAGATGCGCATGTTCTGGCCCAACACCGGGATAGTCGAGACCACTGGCAATGGAATGGACGGGGGCGGGCTCGCCGGCATCGTCTTTGAGCATGATGCTTCTGAAGCCATGAATTTCACCATCTTCACCAAAAGTCAGTGTGGCGGCATGGTCGCCGAGTTTTTCGGATGTCCCCATGGGTTCAACCCCGTGCAGGGCAACATGCTCGTCTTCGATGAAGCCGCTGAACAGCCCCATGGCATTGGAGCCGCCGCCGACGCAGGCCACCACGTGATCGGGCAGCTCGTCTGTCATTTCCAGAAACTGGTCGCGGGCTTCCAGCCCAACCACTTTTTGAAAATTCCGCACCATTAGCGGAAAAGGATGCGGGCCAACGACGGAGCCGATGGCATAGATGGCATGTTCTGTCTGTTCAAGGTAGGAGCCAAAAGCACTATCGACAGCCTCTTTCAGGGTGCGGGCGCCGAAGGTCACGGGCACCACGGTGGCACCCAGCAGCTTCATCCGCACCATGTTGGGATGTTCCTTGGCAATATCCACCTCACCCATATGGATTTCACAGTCCATTCCGAAATAGGCAGCGGCAGTGGCAAGGGCAACCCCGTGCTGACCGGCACCGGTTTCGGCAATCAGCTTGGTTTTGCCCATATGCTTGGCAAGCAACGCTTCGGCCATGCAATGATTGAGTTTGTGGGCACCTGTATGGTTGAGGTCTTCGCGCTTGACGTAAATTTGCGCGCCGCCCATCTGTTCGGAGATATTTTTCAGGTAACTGATCGGTGTTGGCCGGCCTTGGAAATGCTTGCGGATGTAGCGCAGTTCGTTCAGGAATTCAGATGATTTTGACAACCGGTCATAGGCTGTTGCAATTTCCTTGAAATGGGGCACCAGCTCCGGCGGGATGAAAGACCCGCCATACTTGCCAAAGAACCCGTCACGATCAGGAAAGGATTTCAGATAATTTTTCATGTTTGCCCCTGCTTAACTGGAAATAAAATAGTGTTTTGTTTTTTATCGCCCTGAAAGACTATAACCGGATGTGATTTTGTGCAATTGAGCAATCGTAAATAAACACTTGCCAAAAGCCGGGCAACTACAGTATTGCCCTGCAGGCAAGACCACTTTATGCTGATGGTCATCCTTTCAGTGCCGCTGTAGCTCAGTTGGTAGAGCACCGCATTCGTAATGCGTAGGTCGGAGGTTCAAATCCTCTCAGCGGCACCAGTTATATCAGAGTTCCAATCGGGTATAAATTCGGCTCAAAATGCAGATACTTGCCCATCCTAGATTTGAAAATACAAGAAATGGTGTGAGCTGGTATGTGTGTAAAAATGCGTAAATCCTCTCGGAAACTTCCTGACATTATACGCTCGCGGGCGGTACTTCGGAAATATGTTGAGGACTGGAAACGGGCCGGCGATAAAATCGGGGTTGTGCCGACGATGGGGGCCTTGCATGCCGGGCATTTGAGCCTTGTAAAAGCCGCTGAAGCCGAGGCAGATCGGGTTATTGTAACGATTTTTGTCAATCCGAAGCAGTTCAATAATCCGCAGGATTTGGCAAATTATCCCCGAACGGAACAGGAAGATGCTGAAAAGCTGGCTCCGTTTGATGTTGACATGATTTATGTTCCGGATCCGGAAGAAATCTATCCAGATGGATTTTCTACACAAATTTCAGTCTCCGGAGTTAGCGAGGGGTTATGCGGGCGGCACCGCCCGGGTCATTTTGACGGGGTTGCTACTGTGGTGGCAAAATTATTGCTGCAAACCGGTGCAGACCGGGGGTTTTTTGGCGAAAAAGATTATCAGCAGCTCAAAGTAATTCGCCGTCTGGTACAAGATCTGGATATTCCGTTTGAAGCTGTTGGCTGCCCGACGGTACGGGATGCGGATGGCATGGCACTATCATCCCGCAATACGCAGCTTTCGGCAGATGAGCGCAATCGCGCAGCAGCCCTTTTCACGACGCTGAAATGGGCACAGAAGCAGCTTATGGCCGGTGCGCCGGTGACCGAGACGCTGGATCAGGCCCGGCAGGATATTCTCGCCGCCGGATTTGAAGAGGTGGAGTATCTGGAGCTGCGCGATGAAGAGACATTCGCTCCCGTCTCGTCCACCCCTGAAGCCTCCGCCCGTCTGCTGGTGGCCGCATGGATGGGGTCCGTGCGTCTGATCGACAATATAGAGGTTTGCTGACCCTTCGGTTTTTGTTGGTGCTCGGGATTATTTGTTTCCATCGGGAGGCGTGAATATTACGTAATTCTTTCAAGGCTTGGGGAATGGTCATAGGACAGCTTGCCAAGGGTTGCGCCATTTTTTTGAGCTAGATTTTTCATTGTGGGATAATAGACTTCGTTAAAGCGATCCCCCATGATGATATGTTTTAAGGCGTCATCTGTTGGACAATAGACATACCCGCTTTCTTGTCTGGATGTATCAATAAGCACAATCCGGTATTCATTTTCTTCCTTGAAGTCATGGTACTTTCTGAAAAAGCAATCATCTTTATAGCTGTTGAAATGCGCCATAATATTATCAGCTATGGATAGACTTTGATTGATGGAGACGGTGTATTTTTCACTGTAGGGCTTAAAATCTAAAGTATATTCCACTTGACCTTTGAATAGCGTAAAGTCTGGAAATTTTCTTTTGATATTTTCAAGCAAGGCTTCCTTACTAAAGCCAAGACAGATGCCATTTTGAGCTTCTCCATATTGTGCCCATTGCCGTGGTTTGGCAAAAGGGGCCGAGAATAGGGAGTTGGTTGAGGGGATTTTTAGAAATTGGGTGAAGCAGATAATATTACAAAGCGGATGATAAATGGACTCATATTCAGTGCGAGTTCTGTCAAGAATTTTGTTTATATCTTCGCCGCCGTCCTTGAGCTGTACACCCGGAGGCTTTTTGTTATATTCGTAAGGATCATTAAAATCGGCCAAGGAGGAAAAGCGCAATGTTTGGTCTGCCAGAATTTTCTCCATTGCGGTTTCTCTGGTTGTGAAATGAAAGATCAGATCTTTATCGTTGGTTAGCTCGTCCCAAAGTTCGGTAGCTATGTTCTAGTCCTCCATTTATAGCCTTGTCATGTAATGCCTGAATTTTCACAATATAGAAATTCAGGCATTATCCCACGAAAATTCTAGCGCACAGCCAGGAAATGGTCGATGCCGGCCTGAGCGCAGTCCATGTCTTGTTGCGGGGTGCCACTGCTGAGGCCGATGCCGCCGACAACTTCGCCGTCAACAAGCACGGGCAGGCCGCCGCCGACCACACACAGGCGTCCGCCGATAGCAGTATGGATACCGAAGGCCAGATTGCCGGGCTGACATACCGCGTTATAGTCGTGGGTCGCTTTTCGGGCTCCTGCCGCAGTGAAGGCTTTGTCTTGCGCGATAATGGCGCTGGTGACCTTGCCGCCATCCATGCGCTCGAATGCAATCAGCTGACCGGATTCGTCAACGATTGAAATACACATGGGAATACCGATTTCTGTGGCCTTGGCCCGGGCACCATCGATTAGAAGTTTGGCATCGTCGATGGAAAGGCGATTGATTGCAAGCATGTGAATATCCTTTATTTCTAATAGCTGCATATTGGCGCATGTTTTGATCTTGTGTGTGTATCGATACCCTGCCTGATCGTCAGGAGCAACTTCTAGCATAAGAGAGCTTGACATAGTTATGAATATCTGTATATCTGTATATATGAACTTATCAAAAATGCAAGAAAACGCCGGGCGCGTTAGCGAGTTGATGAAAGCCATCTCCCACGAGAGGCGGCTAATGATCCTCTGTCAATTGGTGAGCGGTGAAAAGTCGGTTGGTGAGATTGCACGGAATCTGGGCATGAGAGATTCAACAGCTTCCCAGCAATTGGCCTTGTTGCGTAAAGATAGAATTGTTGGAACGCGTCGGGACGGACAATCGATCTATTACTCGGTCATCGATGATGATGCCAGCGGGTTGATTGAATTTCTGTACCGACAATTTTGTGAAGATGTATAGGCGCAAACGGATCGCGCCTGTTTAAATTTATATTAGTAATTGGAGAATAAACATGACTGTAGATCGTATGGTATTGGTAATTGCCGGGGCTTTTATTTTGGTGAGCCTTGCACTATCGCAAATTCACAGCCCGTACTGGCTGTATTTTACAGCCTTTGTCGGGGCTAATTTGATGCAGTCAGGCTTTACGCGCTGGTGCCTGATGGCGATAATTTTGCGAAAGTTGGGTGTGCGGCAAGGTACAACTTTCGGTTAAGAACGGCTTTTAATCAGTAGTGAAAACAGTGGCGATGGATATGAATAAAAACGGATTGGCCTTGATCGGGCTTGGGATGGTGATGCTATGGTCATCATTGGCTTTTGCAGCAGAAGAGTTTAAAATTCAGGTCCGGACGGTTGAAGATCGCAAGGCTGTTTTTGCAACTGTAGAAACGGTTGACCAGATACGGGCGCGGGCCCGTATCAGCGGTATTATTGGTGGATTGACCATTGATGAAGGTAGCCAGGTAACGGCGGGTGAGAAAATTGCGGTTATTACTGATAAAAAATTACCGCTGCAACTGGCCGCCCTGAATGCCAAACTGGCATCACTGACCGCTCAGCTCAAATTGACCAAAACAGATTTGGCGCGGGCCAAGTCATTGCGTAAAAGCGGGGCCGGCAGTCAAGCCAGGCTGGATGCGGCACAAACCCAGCTGGATATTGTCAAAAGTGAAATAGCGGCCCTTGCCGCCGAGAAAAGCGTTATCTCGCAGCAGATTAAAGACGGGCAGATACTGGCCCCGGTTTCGGGGCGGGTATTGTCAGTTGACGCCACCAATGGCAGCGTGATCATGCCCGGTGAGACCATCGCGGTCATTGCCAAAAATGATTATATACTGCGCCTGCGCCTTCCGGAGCGGCATGCCAAGTTTCTGAAAGTTGGCGACAAGGTACAAGTGGGCGCGCGCGGGATGGCGACGGATAATACGGCTCTGACCGATGCAACGGTTCAGCAGGTTTACCCCCAGATGGAAAACGGTCAGGTGATTGCCGATGTGAAGGTCTCCGGTCTTGGCAGCTATTTTGTCGGAGAACGGACGCAGGTTCATATCTCCACCGGTAGCCGTCAGGTTATTGCCGCCCCCAGCCGGTATTTTTATCGACGTTACGGCGTCAGTTTTGCCAAATTGAAAGATGGAAATGAAGTAACGTTGTTGCTGGGCTTGCCGATTGGCAGTGGCCCTGATGACGAGGTTGAAGTTTTGTCTGGCTTGAGTGCCGGTGATATTCTGGTGATGCCATGAAATTAGGTATTTCGGGTCATTTAACCCGCTTCTTTATCAGTTCTCCGCTGACCCCACTTATTTTATTTTCGGCTGTTTTGATAGGCACGATTGCACTGCTCGCCATGCCCCGCGAGGAGGAGCCGCAAATCAGCGTACCCATGGTGGATATCATGGTTCGCGCCGATGGTTTGAAGGCCGAAGACGCTATTGAGCTGATTACAGAACCGCTTGAAGATATCGTTAAAGGCATTGACGGTGTCGAGCATGTCTACTCGCAAACAGATGATGACCGTGTTCTGGTGACGGCCCGTTTTCTGGTGGGCACCGATGAAGATCGGGCGATTTTACGGGTTCACGAAAATATTCGCGCAAATATGGCCCGCATTCCCATTGGTATTCCCGAACCTCTGATTATCGGGCGTGGAATTAATGATGTGGCGATTACGGTCCTGACCTTGTCCCCCAAGGGTGCGGATGCGGGTAAATGGGATTCAACTGCATTGTATCGTGTGGCAGATGAATTACAGCATGAACTGGTCAAGGTTGATGAGGTTGGGCTGACCTATATTGTTGGTGGAAATCCGGATCAGATCCGGGTTGAACCGGATCCTGAAAAACTAACCTTGTTCGGTGTGACACTGAACCAGCTTGTCGGTAAGGTCAAAGCGGCAAATCGCTCATTGCTGGCCGGGAATTTCAACGTTGCCGGGCGGACCGTTCCTGTAGTTGCCGGACAAACCCTGCAAGGTATTGCCGATATTGGACAATTGCTGATTACGACTTATGACGGCCGGCCTGTATATGTGAAGGATGTGGCCAAAATTGTTGCCAGCACCCCAAATGAAGATAGCCGGGTCTGGAATATTGCCGCCGCAGAAAACGGAGAAACACAGGTTCGGCCAGCAATCAGCATTGCCTTTGCCAAGCGTAAAGGGGCAAATGCGGTAACCGTTGCCGAGGATTTGCTGGCGCGCCTTGAAACTATCCGGTCCCGGTTGGTTCCTGATGATATCAAAATTGACGTAACCCGTAATTATGGCGAAACAGCCAGCGATAAGGCCAATGGCCTGTTGATGCATCTTGTTATTGCTACGGTGACCATTGTTCTGATTATTGTTGGCTTTATTGGCTGGCGCGAAGGTCTGGTGGTGATGGTGGTGATCCCGGCCACAATTTTGTTCACGTTTTTCATGGCCTGGATGATGGGCTACACCATTAACAGGGTTAGTTTGTTTGCTCTGATTTTCTCCATTGGTATTCTGGTTGATGATGCCATTGTGGTGATTGAAAATATTACCCGGCACTGGCAGATGAAGGATGGCCGAAGTTCGGTAACCGCAGCTATCGAGGCGGTGGCAGAAGTGGGTAATCCAACCATTATTGCCACATTGACCATTGTTGCCGCCTTGTTGCCGATGATGTTTGTCTCGGGACTGATGGGTCCGTATATGAGCCCCATACCGGCAACGGCATCTGCGGCCATGCTATTTTCATTTTTTATGGCTGTTGTGATCACGCCGTGGCTATTGGTCAAGTTGCGGGGCAATAAAAGCTCTGATGAGGTGGATAGTTTTGGCGCCGAGCCGGAACATGGCGGTTTTCTGGGCAAGGTCTATATTTTTGTGGCCCGGCCTTTGCTGCGCGGGAAAGCGCGGTCGTGGATATTTTTGCTGATTGTCGGGGTGGGAACCCTGGCTTCGCTGCTGATGTTTGTGACCAGGGATGTAACCGTCAAGCTGTTGCCTTTTGATGATAAATCGGAATTACAGGTCGTGCTTGATATGCCTAAAGGCAGCAGCCTTGAGGCGACAGAGCGGGTGTTGTTAGCTGCGGCAGAGGAGCTGCGGACATTACCAGAGCTTGCCAGTATACAGGTTTATGCGGGGACGGCAGCGCCTTATGGATTTAACGGGCTTGTCCGCCATTCCTATTTGCGTAATCAGGCTGAGTATGGTGATTTACAGGTTAATTTACTGCCTAAAGATCAGCGAAACCGGCAAAGTCATCCGATCGCTCTTGATGTGCGTGAACGCCTGAAAGGCCTTGATGTGCCTGAGGGTGCTGTGCTCAAGGTCGTTGAAGTGCCGCCGGGGCCACCGGTTCTGGGCACCTTGCTGGCTGAAATTTATGGTCCGGATGCGGCAACACGCCGGGAAACAGCGAGAACTGTGCGCAAAGCGTTTGAGGCTGTTGATTATGTGGTGGATATTGATGACACTGTTGACGCACCTGCCAAGCGGATGCGGTTCAGAATCAATAATGAAAATCTGGAATTCTATGGTGTAGAAGAATCCAGTGTTTATGACACCATAGATGCCCTGATCGGCGGGATAAGTGTTGGGTATTCCCAGCGTGGGCGCGGGGCTAACCCGGTTGAGATCAGTATCCAGTTACCGAAATCGGGCTTGTTTCCGGGGGAGCGGTTCTTGTCAACACCGGTTCCATCGAAGACAGGTGTCGTCGAGCTGGGCGAGTTGGTTCAGGTGTCATATGAAAAGGCATCCTATTCCATCTATCGCCGTAATGGACGTTTTGCTGAAATGGTAATGGCAGAACTTGCCGGTGAGTTTGAAGCCCCGATCTACGGTATGTTTGCGGTTGAGGATGCGCTGAAAGCTATCAACAAGGATGATATTGCCATTGATGTGCGCTATCGGGGCCAGCCTGAAGACGAGTCAGTGCCATCTGTTCTATGGGACGGGGAGTGGGAAATCACTTATACCACATTCCGTGATATGGGGCTGGCCTTCGGGGTCGCGTTGATTGCCATTTATCTGTTGGTTGTCGGACAGTTTGAAAACTTTCGGGTACCGCTGGTTATTCTGACGCCCGTTCCGCTCACATTTGTCGGTATTCTAGGCGGGCACTGGTTGTTCGGGGCTCCTTTTACGGCAACATCAATGATCGGGTTTATTGCCCTTGCCGGGATTATGGTGCGGAACTCTATCTTGGTGGTGGATTTTATTCGGCACCGGCAGGCGGAAGGCAAGCCCTTGCGTGACAGCTTGCTGGAGGCCGGCGCCATTCGCTTTCGCCCGATCTTTCTGACGGCGGTAGCCGCAATGGTCGGGGCCGCTTTTATCCTGTTGGATCCAATTTTTCAGGGGCTGGCCATTTCCATGTTGTTTGGTCTGGCATCATCAACGTTGCTAACGTTGCTGGTCATTCCGGCGATTTATGTGGTGTTGCGCGATGACGGTATTCCAATGTCGGAAAAATAGGAACGCAAGAGACAGAAATTTATATTTACCTCTTTTAATTCCAGGGGCCTGCCGATGTTTTTCCGGCAGGCCTTTTTTGATATTTAATGCTCTGTAATCTTGAAGTACACGGCTATTTGAAAGTCTTTTTAAAAGATCGCTGGCTATAAAGGCAGGTAACCCCTATCTAGATAGAACTTGATTTTTTAAGCATGTTATCGTCAAAGTGTGACATGTGACGTTTAAGTGGTTATGGTCGGGGGCTCTCCATCTGATGTTTTATATTCGAAAGGTTTTGCGATTACCTTTCCTGTTGGCGTTTACTGCTCTGCTTTTCCTGTCGGCTTGCGCAGATCCGGAACTTGAAAAAGCAGATGTCGGGCTAAAGCAAGCCGAGGCTGCTATTGGTGATCTTGAAACGATTTTGACCAAATCCGAACGTGGTTCGGGTGCCTCCCTTTTACCAAACCTTGCGTATCTGCAACAATATGCGGCTACCATGCGGCGGATAAACCCTGACATGGGCCAGTTGATTTCGACGCTTGAGGCCGAGGGAACGGTTAAAGGCGGTTCATTTCAGTTTCTGAAAACCCGCCTTGCGAATGCAAAAAAAATATTTGAAACACAGGCTGACAGTTCTAGAGAGGCGGCAATAACGGTTGCCACCGAGGCTGAAGCGATTACGCGGGCGGCGCAGCCGGATGTGTTCAATGACTCGCTTGTTGATGTTATCAATGTGTTGGCAGATATGAGTAAGGGGGAGCTGCCCAAACTCAAATTTGGTGAAACAACAGATAAAAGTATGCCGCCGACCCAGCATCTGGTCGGTAATCCACGGTATGGAAGCTGGGGGGGGAGCGGTGGCAATTTATGGGTCTGGTATGGTCAATATCGCTTGTTCTCGGATGTTTTGGGATGGGGATCTGGATATCGCTATAATCGGGATTCCTGGTATCGCTCGCGCAGTGGCTCCTACTACGGGGATGTGGGCCGTTATTATTATGGATCGAACCGAACGAATGCGGTCTGGTCGCGGACAGCTCAAAAACAGCCAAAAGTGGCGCTTAACAAGGCATCTCCTTCAACGGTTCGCAGTTTTAAAAGTACAAAGCGCTTATCGACATATGCGCCCAGAGCTACCGGGGCCCCAAAATCTATGGCAAAGGCCTATAAAGCAAAAAACACCAGTAGCTATGCTAAAACCAGCCGCTTCAGTAAAAGCAGGTATGCGAATATCCGGTCTTCCCCGCGAAGGTCCGGGGGATTTGGGCGTAGAAGCGGCGGAAAATAGATATGTGCCTTTTCGCATTTATGAATCGAAATAATCTTGCATCTGTTTTGAACAGACCAACAATCAACATCCGCTTGCGGCCAAGGCTTGCATCGGTTGTCATAGAGTGGTGATAAAATGAATTTTGAAACTTTTTTCGCGGTTTCTGCTGACCCGTATTATTACGCAGCACTTGTTGTTGATTTTGTTGTTTTGTTTGCGCTTCTGGTTTTGGTTCGGCAAATCTTTGGACGCGGTGCGGGTGGGATTAACACAACCCATGAATTGTCTGAAAAAGATAATTATGCGTTCGGTATTTCACTGGCCGGGGCTACTGTGGCATTATCAATTGTATTTGCAGGGGTTGCGGCGGGTGATATCGCCACATCCCTGATGCTCGAAGCCGCCTTTGTGCTGGGCTATGGCGTTCTCGGGATTATTTTTCTCATATGTACCCGGTTGGTCTTTGATAAAATTTCATTTCCAAAAACAGACCTCCGAAAATTAATCTCTGAGGGAAATGTTGCAGCGGGCATTCTCGATGCGGGCAACATGATCGCTTCAGCAACGATTATATTCGGCGTTTTCAACTGGTCAAACGGGGACTGGTTATCAGCTGTTATTCTTGTCATTGGCATGTTTGTTATTACTCAGATCCTTCTTGTTATTGCTTCGCGTTATCGGGTCGGAGTCTTTTCAAGCCGCAACGATGGCAAGGCATTTTGTGATGCTATCCGGGAGGGTAATTCACCCTTGGCCATCCGGTTTGCGGGGTTCCAGATTGGTGCAGCGCTGGCCATGTCAACGGCTGGTATGCTGGTTGTTTTCCGTGAAGGAACGGATACACTGATGTCTGTGGGGGCATGGATCTTGGTGGCAGCGGCTTTGCTGGTTGCCGTTATTATTCTGACAAAGCTGATCGAGAAAGTTGTCTTGCATGGTATTCCGGTGGCAAGAGAGGTAGATCGGGAGCAGAATTTTGGTGTTGCCGCAGTTGAAGCGGGAACCTATATCGGTCTAGGTTTGTTATTGGCAAGTCTGCTCGGTTGAAACAGAAAAATTTCTCCGTAGCGATTGAAAGCTCGCTGTCTCATCCGATATATCCATCAGCTGCCTGTTGCAGCTGATTTCTAGGATACTCAAATGACCGTGGCAACTGAGACTTCGGGGCGCTCATATTCGAAGTTCAAGATAGATATAACTTTAATTTTCATTACCGGCGTTATTGCCGGTTGCGGTCTTGTTTACGAATATTTGCTGTCTCATTATGCCGCCCGTGTTCTGGGGGCGGTTGAGACGGTTATTTTCACCATCATCAGCCTGATGATTGTCAGTATGGGTATCGGCTCTTTTTTGTCGGGTCGCATAAAAACCCCGTTTGTCGGTTTTGTTATGCTGGAGTTGGCACTGGCTTTTTTTGGTAGTACGGCGGTTCTGATATCAAGCGGGCTGATGGCAGGTGCTTTTGTTCTGCCGCAAGTTTTAAGTGACAGTTTAGGCTTGCCGGCAGGTTTGCCAATCTCTGGCGGTGTTCTGGCAACCTTGAATATGCTCGCAGGGCTGACACCTTATATTATGGCGGTTGTTCTGGGCACGCTTATCGGGATGGAAATTCCGCTCATTGCCAGAATTCGTGAAATTCTGCACGCAAAGCATATCAAAAACAATATAGGGACCATTTATGGGGCTGATTATATCGGGGCCGGCATTGGTGCGCTGATCTGGGTTGGCTGGATGCTCAGCATTGATCCGGCTCTGGCCGGGGCGTTGACTGCCATGGCTAATCTTGTGATTGGCTTTTTGTTTATTTGTAAATTTTATGATGAAATCAAGTATCGCGAATTTTTACTGGCTTTTCACGGATTGTTTTTTGTCTTTGCGTTGACGATTGCCTATCAGGGTCCCTCCTGGCAGGCGATGGCCGAAGATGTGATGTATGCTGATAAAGTTGTTTACAGCAATAGCACCGACTATCAGCGCCTTGTTGTGACACGCCGCCAAAATGGGCCAGGCGGTAAGCCGTTGCTGACGTTCCATATTAACGGGCGGGTGCAGTTCGCCAGTCAGGACGAGAAAATATATCATAGCATGCTGGTTTCACCGGTGATGATGGCCAGCGCCCGAACCGACAATATTCTGATTATTGGCGGCGGGGACGGGCTGGCACTTCGCAATGTTTTAAGCTGGAATCCGAAGAAAGTGACATTGCTTGATCTTGACCCGCAGCTTGTCGAATTCTTTAAAACTCCGGCAGCAGATGGCCAGAACAAGGTCTTTATCAAAATGAATAAAGGATCGTTTTCGGATCCGAGGGTTCAAACGGTTTTTGGGGATGCATGGTTGACTGTGGATGGTCTGATTGCACAAGGCAAGCGCTATGATGCTATTATCGTTGACTTGCCCGACCCTAATAATCCGAACCTGAACAAATTATACTCGACCGGATTTTATAACAAGTTGCGCACGGTTCTGGCCGGAGACGGCGCGATGGTTGTGCAGTCAACATCGCCTTACCACGCCAAGCGAACTTTTTTGAGTATTGGCAAGACAATCAAGGCGTCAGGTTTTGTCAAAGTGGACCAATATCACGCTAATGTTCCCAGTTTCGGGGAATGGGGATGGACAATTGCCACATCCAACGGGGCTTCTGCGCGGCAACGGATCGATAATTTTAACGGGGAAATTCCCGAGGACTGGGCAACAATTCCGTTTATCAGGGCATCATTCGAGTTTGGGCGCGATTTTTTCAAGGATAGTGATGCCATAAAAATCAATCGCCCAAGGTCGGGCGTTATTTATAATTATAACCTTGAGGACTGGGGCGAAGTCAATTGAAAAATGTTACATGTCACTCTTGAAATCGTGACGCGTCACGATTATGTGTTAAGTACTGAATGAGGGTGAACAATATGGTGAAAGATAAAAGCAGTGCGCAGCGACAGCAGCGTTCCCGGGACAGAAAGAGGTCTTTGGGCTTGGTGAAGGTTGAGGTCTGGGTGCCCCCGTCAGGCCGTAAAATAATTAGAGAGCTCGAAGCCGAGCTAACAGGAAAATTTCTGAATTCTGCTATGAAGGATACGCAGCAAATGACAAAACTTAACGCCGAAGACCTGATGACACAACTCTCCGCGACAGAGGAAGTTGCCAATGGCGAGATTACAGTCAGTACTATTGAAGGCAATACCCCGGTTATTCAGGCGGTTATGCAGGATGTGGATGAATTTCCCGTTATGATTACGGTGGGGGAAGAGCAGATTCTGGCCATTGTCAATTTATGGACGAGCGATGATATCAAGGAAGGCAAAAAGGACACGTTGAACGAGTTATTGTTGCGCCTTAATTTGCCAGTACCCCTGTCGTCCTTTTCTATCATCAACAATCAGTATGTGTTGTTCGGCGCCATGAGCGTCAATTCAAACATTACCGAGATTGTCGAGGAGATTACCACATTGGCAAACAACGTGATTGAAGCGCTGGAAAGCTGCCGGGAATATCTGGACGCATAGTGCTTCTCCGAGTTTGAGGAACTTACAGAATTTTATAAAGGAATAGACAATGTCCTGGACAAAAGTAGTTACAGCCATCAAAGGCATGGTCGCAGAGACCGGTGAAAATATTGCTGATAAGCAGGCAATTCGGATTATGGATCAGGAATTGCGCGAAGCATCAGGTGATATCAATGCTGCCAAGGCAGAGCTCACAAAAATTATGGCAAAACGCAAGGGTATCGAGCGTAATGTTAATGATCTGAAGAAGAAAATTGCCGAGCATGAGGTTTTGGCTGGTGAAGCGCTGACAAAAGGTGCAGAACAACTGGCGCAGGATATTTGCGAGCGTATTGGTGGTTTTGAAGAACAGCTGGATGTTGAAAGTTCCATGCTGCAAAATTTTTCCAATAGTGAAAGCGCCCTCAAGAATAATCTTAAAAAGGCGGATGCACGGCTAAAAAGCCTGAAACAGCAGCAGGATGTTCTTAAAGCAACCGAAGCTGTCCAGAATGCCCAAGGGGTTGTGGCCAACCGGTTTTCCGGTTCTTCTTCAAAAATGACAAATGCCATGGGCTCGCTGGAGCGGATCAAGGCTCGTCAGCAGGAACGGCATGATCGCTTTGCAGCCGCCGAAGACCTTGCTGCCGAAGAGACCGGAGATGATCTGGATCGCCGGATGCAGGAGGCGGGCATTGGCGGAAAGTCGTCAAAGGCCAACGATATTATGGCCCGTATTAAAGCCAAAAGCTAAGCATGGTAATGCCCGGTCTTTAAAAGTACCGGGCATTTTTCTTTGGAGAGTTGAATGTTCAAAAAACTTTTTGGCCGGAGCAAGTCCGACACACCAGCCCGGGCACTTGAGCAGCCGCGGGACTTGCAAAAAGGAGATGCGGTGCGCATCGGCTTTGATGAGCATCCGGAAATTTCAAATGCGGAATTTTTTGTACAAAAAGTAACCGGTCTGGATTTGACTGCAAAAGCAGGATTTGAGCGGCGTGTTTTCCATCTGGGGACAACAGATGAGGGTCGCCCTTTGCTGATGTGGATTGATGGCGAAGGGGGCGCCGAGCGTCTGGCTTTCGCCTACGGCGCGGATGAGCCCCATGTGGGTGCAATGATTAATCTGGATCAGTTTGCAGATCTTTTTGCACCCGATCGTAATTTTCTGGTTGAGGTTGAAGCTAACCGGGATGCGCTTGCCCGCAACCCGTGGCTGGCGGAGTTGTATGTTGAAGATCAGGCAAAAGAGGTCTACTGGCTAGAGAAAGACCCGCGTGATGTGGCGACAGAGTCTGTTATTTCCAATGACGAGAGGGCTTGCGACTATTTTCGCCTGATAAGTAAAGATCGGCAGGCGGCAATCGAGGTGTTTGTTTTCAGTGGCGGGCAAACAGATGTTTATTTTGTTAAATACCTTCCTTTGTATAAGATAGAAGAATTGATGCCTGCAGGCTAAAATTACCGGCAAGGAAGTTGTTCGACGATGGTTCCGACCTTTACACGAAAATTACGAACCATCCGCCGGAATGCGCTGCAAAAACTGTATCTGTCACGGCAAACGCAGTATTATCTGATGCAGGAGGCGCTGAGTGCGCTTTTTTACCTCGTTATAATTGTTGTTGCTCATACAGCGGCCATGATGGCATTTGAGCAATTATCCATGCGGGACAGTCTGTGGCTGACGATTGTATCAATGACGACTGTTGGATATGGCGATCTGGCGGCACAGACGGATGCCGGACGGGTGGCGACGACCCTTTTGATTTTTCTTGGAGGGATATTTGTCCTTGGTAAAATTGCCGGAGATTTTATTGATTTCAGATCTAATCGCCGAGAAGCTAAAAAAGCAGGCCAGTGGAGTTATAGCAGAATGAAAAACCATATTGTTATTATCGGGTCAAAAGCTGATTCTGAACAACATTTACAGCGCCTCATTTCCGAGTGTGAATGTAATCTTGAAACCGCAGGGCAGGAAATTGTCCTGGTTACGAACAGTTTCGGGTCGGCATTGCCATACTCGCTGCAAAAGCATCATGTGAAATTTATAAACGGGCGGGGCTCGGACCCTGCTTTTTTGAAACAAGCCGGAGTTCAAAATGCCGATATTATCATTTTACTGGCCTGGGATGAAAATGATAATGCCTCCGATGGTCATGCGTTTGATATTATCAACCGGATCAAGGAGCAAGGGTCGTTGGCCCAAATTGGTGCGGAGTGCGTCGATAGCAAAAATAAGACACGACTGGAACGTGCAGGGGCATCACTGGTGATAAGACCGATCAGGGCCTATCCTGAGATGATTGTCGGGGGTTTGTTAAACCCCGGTACGATGGATATTCTCGAAAACCTTTTTACAGCGTCTGGCGAGAGCATCTTTACCGAAGAAAAACAATTTGATGGAGCATGGGCTGAAATTGTATCGGCGCATGTGACGTCGGATATGGGTATTCCTATTGCCTATCGGGATCGCAAGACAGGCGAGACGGTTACATCACCTCCGGGCGGGTCAGCTGTTGAGGCTGACGCGTTATTTATTTTGCGTACCCAATAATCTGTTTGGAGAAATCATGCAGTTTCTCGGTAAGAAAATGCAACCGGTTCTGATCTTGCTGGCCGTGATATGGGCTGTGGAAATAGTCAATTTTCTACTGGGCCATAGCTTCGTTAGTTGGGGTATTCTTCCCAGAAGCCTGACTGGCTTGATTGGCATACCGCTGGCACCGTTTATTCATGCAGGGTTGTGGCATGCGCTCTCTAACACATTACCGTTATTGATACTGGGGGGCTTATTGCTGATGTCTGACCAGAAGCAGTTCTGGAACATGACAATTTTCATCATCTTGTTGTCAGGGATGTTGGTGTGGCTGTTTGCCCGAAATTCTTATCATGTGGGTGCCAGTGGTCTGGTTTTCGGTTATTTTGGTGCCCTTGTCACCCGGGCAGTGATTGAGCGGAGCTTCACATCGCTCCTGATTGCACTGGCAACGGTTATGCTTTACGGGGGACTGCTGTGGGGGCTTGTGCCGGTCCGCAGCTATATTTCCTATGAAGCTCATTTCTTTGGGCTCGTTGCCGGCATTCTTTGCGCATGGGCCTTTCGTAAAAATCGCAGGGATACAGAAAAGTTCTAGTTATCCACCGGAATGCAGGATGGTCCGGCGAAGAGACAAGGCTTGGGACAGTGCACCGAATATGATCGGTAATGTTATCGCTTGCAGGATTAACGGGGTTGGCAGTTGTGCAAGTTGCTGATTTTCGGGCAGAGTTCCGAGCAAAACAATTGCGGTGTTCAAACTACCCATCACCCCACCGAGCAGCACAGCACGAACCGGAATACCGTGAGAAAAAAGTGCGGTGACCAAGGTCGGTATCCTCGGCTTGCCTTGCTGCAAGATAGTTCGTGCAGCTCGAACGCCCCATATTTGCGAAATACTTACCGTGATAAACGGGGTGATAAAGACAAGACCCATTGGCAGTAGTTGAAGAGGCGCATCTGCGAAGATTGCCTCCCATTGATTTACAAACGTCAAAGAAATGCCGATAGCAAGTGCAACAATTGCCGATCTTTTGGTAATTTGCAAAAAAGGGTAGCTCTCTGACAGGGCCTGTGGATCAGTTCTGTTCATTGCCTGATCCCTATTTATGGATGGGCAGGTCAAGGGTGCGGCGCAGATCTGGATGCACTGCTTCGCAAATGCCGCAGTTTAAGCAACACACACAGATGCAGAATAATAAACCCGGGTACGATAAAGCTCGGAAACAGGTTGAGAGGCCATACATCAAGTCTGGCGCTGGTAACGTTGTTTATGAGTAGCTGGGGCACAGGATAAGGTTTTGGGTGGATGTCCACTTAACGATTAAAGGCTTTGGGGGCATGGTATCTCCATTAGGTGTATATGCACGTAATTTGTCAAAATAAGATCTATCCAGTGCGGGCTGCGGACACAGCCAGTGATATGGTATCCAGAAAATCTGTCCATTTTTCGGGGTCCAGTTTATCGCTGATGCGTTTTTGCACATCCTGCCATAATGACAAGGCCTGCTCGAAAACAATGGCACCGTTGTCGGTCAGGGTTACTTTACGTACCCGTTGATCACCCTCACGGGCGATATGGATCAATTCACGCCGGATCAGCGGCTTCAGATTTCGGGTGAGCGTGGTGCGGTCCATCCCCATAATGTCCGCCAGTTGGGTTAAGGGCGTGCCACCTTGCCGGGTCAGGGTAGCAAGAAGGGTAAATTGGGTGGGTTTAAGTCCGGCAGGTCGCAGGGCGGCATCATATTCCTGCGTAACTGCGCGTGCGGCTTTTCGCAAGTTGGCGCAAATGCAATTTGCAACATCAAGGGTATTTGATGGATCGGTGGTGGTTGTTGTTTTGCTCATAAGTGTATATGCACATAAATTGCCGAGATGTCAAGAGCAGATGTTATCTTCTAGTCACCGGTCATGGATTTGAAGATGTCCCTGGCGGTTACAGCACCGATGATTTCCCCGTTCTGGGTGACGGCAATGTTCTCAGGGTCGTCTCGCATCATCTGGATAAGGGCGCGCAAGGGTGTGCCCGCATCCACGTGCCGGGCGGTCGCGGGGACTTGATCACAATCTGAGGTGATATCGGCGGCGCACAGAACATTCAGCGGGTTCATATGGGCGACGAATTCTTTCACATAGTCATCCGCCGGATGCAGGACAATTTCTTGTGGCGTTCCGAACTGATTGATCCGTCCGCCCTTCATAATGGCGATCTTGTTGCCTATTTTCATGGCTTCATCAAGATCATGACTGACAAACAGGATGGTGCGTTTGGAGGTCTCTTGTAACTCCAGCAGTTCGTCTTGCAGATGGGCACGGATCAGGGGGTCAAGGGCGCTGAATGGCTCGTCCATCAACAGGATAGGTGCTTCGGTGACAAAGGCGCGGGCAAGCCCGACGCGTTGGCGCATACCGCCGGAAAGTTCAGTGATTTTCCGCGTTGCCCAGTCTTGCAAGCCCACCAGTTCCAGCTGATGGGCAACGCGCCGCTCGCGCTCTGTCTTGGGGATGCCCGACAGCTCTAGTCCCAGTCCGACGTTATCGGCAACACTGCGCCAGGGCAGCAGGGCAAAATTCTGAAAGACCATGGCCACTGCGTGACTGCGAAGATGCAACAATGTCTGGGTATCTGCGGCACCGATGTCGATCATCTCGTGACCATTATTAACAGTGACGGTGCCGGAACTGATCGGATTAAGGCCGTTGACAGTGCGCAGCAGGGTGGATTTTCCGGATCCCGACAGGCCCATAAGAACCACAATTTCGCCGGACCCGATATCCAGCGAGCAACCCGAGACACCCAATACATTTCCGGTCTGGCGCTGGATATCCTCACGGCTCAGACCTTGATTGGCCAGTTCAAGGGCTTTTTGTGTTTTGGTGCCGAAGATAACCGAAACAGTGTCAAACTTTATGGCGGTATCCATGGTCCTAATCCTCGGATGCGCGGATCAGGCGATCCAGAATGATGGCAACGACAACGATAGCGACACCAACTTCGAACCCTTTAGCGATATTGACCTGATTGAGGGCCCTCAAGGTGGGAACGCCAAGACCGTCCGCCCCAACTAGTGCCGCGATCACGACCATGGACAGGGACAGCATGATTGTCTGGGTCAGTCCGGCTCTAATTTGTGGCAAGGCATAAGGAATTTCAATTTTCCATAAAACCTGCCAGCTGCTCCCGCCAAAGGCAACGCCGGCCTCTTTCAAATCGGGCGGGGTGCTGGAAATACCGAGCTGGGTCAGGCGGATGGGTGCGGGCAGGGCAAAGATCACTGTTGCGATCAGCCCGGGTACCATGCCCAGACCGAACAGGATCAGCGCCGGGATCAGATAGACAAAGGTCGGGATGGTTTGCATCAGATCAAGAACGGGGCGGATGCCGGCAAAAAACCATGGTTTTCGGGCAGCATAAATCCCGATCGGGATGCCCGCAATCATACAGACCGCAGTTGAGGCCAGTACCAGCGCCAGTGTCTGGGTTGTCTCTTCCCAGTAGCCTTGGTTGATGATCAGCAGCAGGCCAAGCAGGACAAAGATGCTGAACCCGGCGGAGCGGCGCAAATACCAGGCCAGCGCCACGGCTAGTCCAGTAATGACCAGCGGATGCGGGAATTGCAACAGGAACAGAATGGCCTGAATAAAGGCTTCCAAACCGGTAGCTAACCCGTCAAAAAACCACGCACCGTTATCGGTGAGGAAGTCGACAAAATATTTGGCCCATTTACCGATGGGGATTTTGTCTTCGGTCAGCCAGTCCATGAGTATCCGTTGCTGGTGAGATTGAGGAGGAAAAGGCTGATCGCGTCCATTGGACAGAGATCAGCCTTTAATCACTGAACGCCTAGAGACCTAGATCTGACTTAACCGCAGCCAGTCCGTCTTTGCCATCAAGGGTTTTAACACCTGCCAGCCATTTGGTCAGAACCACAGGGTTTTTCTTGATCCATACTTTGGCGGCTTTATCGGCATCTTCGCCGTCATTGAGGATGGCTCCCATAATCTCGTTTTCCATTTTCAGGGTAAATTCAAGATTTTTGAGCAACTTACCTACATTTGGACATTCGGCAGAATATCCTTTGCGAGTGTTGGTGAAAACTTTCGCACCGCCATAATTGGGGCCGAAGAAATCATCACCACCGGACAGATACGCCATTTTGAAATTGGCGTTCATTGGATGGGGCTCCCAGCCGAGGAAGACAATGTCTTCTTTCTTTTTACCGGCCCGGGCCACTTGCGACAGCATGCCTTGTTCGGATGATTCAACAACCTTGAATCCGGCAAGTCCCATGGTCTTGTTTTTGATCATATCCTCAATCAGGCGGTTACCGTCATTGCCCGGCTCGATCCCGTAGATTTTACCTTTGAGCTTGTCTTTGAACTTGCCAATATCGGCAAATGATTTCAGACCGGCATCATAGGTATATTGAGGAACGGCCAGTGTGTATTTGGCCCCTTGCAGGTTGCGGGCCACTGTTTCGACAGTTCCGGCATCGCGGTAAGGTTTGATATCAGCTTCCATTGTTGGCATCCAGTTGCCAAGGAAGACATCAATATCGCCGTTCGCCATAGAGGTATAGGTTACCGGAACCGACAGGACTTTGACGTTTGTTTTGTACCCCAGCCCGTTCAGCACCACCGATGTGGCGGCAGTGGTGGCGGTAATGTCGGTCCAGCCCACATCGGACAGGCGTACCGTGCTGCACGCCGCATAGGCGGATGATGAAAAGGCAACGAAACCCAGTGTGAAAAGTGATGTATTGAGTAATTTACTCATGTGGTGATCTCCCCAGTTGATAGCGCCATGTTTCAATATGGCTCTCCCGTTGGCGGGTTATTTGACGTCGAATTCTGGGCACCTGTTCGGCACCCGCATTCGGTGTTAATTTAGATTATTTTCATGCATATACGAACATAGTCAGACTTGAAAAGCAACATTTTGTTGATTGACCAGTTAATCAAAATAATTTTATATAAATACCTGTCAGGAGGAGATATGCCAAAAATAGGAGTGGAGGATTATCGACGGAAATCTTTGATTTCTGCGACATTACACACCATTCAGGATAAAGGAACCATTGATATTCGCGTGAGCGATATTGCCAGCCATGCTGGTGTGTCCTCGGCTTTGGCCCATCACTATTTCGGCAGTAAAGAGCAGTTGATATTGGCGGCATTGCGGCATTTGCTCAGTGATTTTCGCGCCGTTGTCATTATAGAATTGTCAAAGGTGGATACGCCGCGAGAGCGTCTGTCGGCCATCATTTCAACAAGCCTCAGCCAAAGCCAGTTTCAGTCCGAGAACGTCACGGCCTGGCTTATTTTCTATGCCCATGCGCAGAAATCCCGTGAAGCGCAAAAATTGCTACGGGTGTATATCAAGCGGCTGCAATCCAATTTGCGGTACTATCTGAAGCCATTGGTGGGGGATAAATCCCAAGAGATTGCCGAAATTATCGGTAGCCTGATCGATGGCCTGTTCATTCGCCAGGCCTTACGCTTTGAAAAAGCCAATGCAGAGTTTGCCCGTGCGCTTATTGAAGGATGCCTTGACCTGCATATATCAGTGGTGCGTTAGCGATGTTTGCCAGTTTGGATCACAGATTTTCTCAAGTGCCTCGGCCAGGGTATCGGTAAATTGAAAGCGGTCGGGGACCGCATCGATATGGGCTTTGGCAACGGTTTTTAACGGCTGGCTTTGTAAATCGGCAATTATGAGGTGAATATTATTTTCAGCGCAATGTTCGATATATTTGATCATGGATGACAGACCACCCGCATCAAGGATGGAAACCCCGTCCATATATAAAATCACTCCCTTGCGGTGCTGGTCTCGATATTCCAGTTCTGAAAACACCCGGTCGGCAGCGGCAAAAAATAGCGGTCCATTAATTTTATAGACAACGTAGTGATTTGGAATGCCATTGGGACAATGCTTTTTACTGTCTGAAATGTCGGATATTTTTGTCATCTTCGAGATATTTCTCATAAATAGCAGGGAGGCGATGACGATGCCGACCGTAATGGCAATAACCATATCGAACAGAACTGTGAGTGAGAAACAGATAGCCAGAGTTGCAATATCACTCATCGGGGCGCGGCGGCACAGGGCAACCAGTTTGTGGGCTTCACTCATATTCCAGGCGACGATAATCAACAAGGCCGCAAGGGACGCCATCGGCAGGTAAGCTAATAACGGGGCTAATGCAATCAGGCCCATTAACACAAAGGCCGCATGAATAACGGCGGCTATCGGTGATTGTGCGCCGGCCCGGTAGTTAGTGGCTGAACGGGCAATGGCGGCTGTGGCGGTAATGCCGCCAAAGAAAGGAGCTACCAGATTCCCAAGGCTTTGCCCGAAGAGTTCACCATTGGCATTATGCCGCTTGCCGGTCATACCGTCGAGGACCACGGCACAGAGCAGGGATTCAATGGCTCCCAGCATGGCAATGGAAAAGGCAGCAGGGAACAGGGCTTCGACCAGCTGCAAAGACCAGACAATGGGCTTGCCATCCGGTCCCGGTGCTGCCCATGGCCATATGAAGTCTGGAAAGACAGCAGGAATGCCGAAACCGGTTGTTCCATCACTGAGTGAATAGGTAAACCGAGAACCAATGGTTTCAATGTCATAACCGGCAGAGCTGAGGGCAAGAGCGGTAAGGGCACCGAGTACCAAGGCAGGCAGATGGCCGGGAACAGCAATTTTGAGACGTGGCCAGAAAACAAGAGTAGCAAATGTCAAGACGGCGACCAACAGGCTGGGCCAGTGGGTGTCAGGTAGCGCATTATACAGGGCTTCGACTTTTCCAATGTAGCTTTCCGGTATTTCTGTCAGCTGTAAGCCGAAGAAATCCTTGACTTGCAAGGTGGCTATAACAACGGCGATGCCGGCGGTAAAGCCCAGCGTCACGGCTTCGGGGATATATTCGATCAATCGCCCCAATCTTGCCAGTGCCATGCCCAGCAGCATAAACCCGGCCATGAGGGACGCGACAAGCAGGCCTCCTAGCCCGAATTGTTGCGAGACAGGAAACAGAATAACCACAAAAGCGGCCGTCGGCCCGGAGACACTGAAACGCGATCCGCCGGTCAGGGCAATAATAAAGCCGGCAAAAATGGCCGTATATAAGCCGTTTTGGGGGGGGACACCGCTGGCAATGGCCAGTGCCATTGACAGGGGAATGGCAATCACACCCACAGTAATACCCGCTAGCACGTCTTTTTTAAATCGGTGCAGTGTGTATTTCTCTTTGATGCAGCTGTCATATAACGCGCTGGCAAAGCGGAGTGTCGTCAGATGTTCACGGTATGGCATGTCCGTTACTATCCTGTTCTAATCTTAATATTGGCTAAATTTAAATTATGTTCGGCCTTCGGATGAAGGTCTTGGATGAGAAAACAGATATGCGGCACCCCGCGCTACCCATTTTGGTATAGAGATCATAAGCAGGCCGACTATAAAAATCAAATGGTGAAATTCCGGGATTCGCTGGCGTCTAACGACTGATTTCTGCCAGGTCGTTCCAGACTTGTTGATCCAGTAGTTTGTTTCGCTCGATAGTAAAGCGATCAATGAAGCGAATATTATCAAAAGAGGTGCCGTCAAGCCATTGTCCGTACAATGTTCCGTAGCAGTAGACCACAGTTCTGGATGAGTTGGTGGAGCATTCGTCAAAGGCGTTATAATTTTTGCCTACAGACATATATCTGCTTTTTCCCCATTCGACGAGCTGTTCAAGGGTGCTGAAACGGGCGTTGCCTGGAAATATTATGGTAAAATCAGGGGCTAGAAAAGTTTTGGCAGTGCCGAGATCCCGTGCTTGCATGGCTGCCAAAAAGGATCGAACAATATCGGTAGATGCCTGATGGGAACGGTAGGGCACTTTTTTCTCTCCTGCGGGCGGCCTGTTTCGAGTGGTTGACTCGTTCAAACTATATTGATATATCATTATACCAACCTATAGAACAGCTTTAAATAAAGAGCGATAAAAGTGGCCGGATTATAGAATAACCACCCATTTGATATCTTGCAGACGAGGCAATTGTGATGAGCGCGGAAGTGGTCAAAAAAAACCAGGGATCAATTGACGAGCGATTGCCAACTCCGCTTTATCATCAAATATATCTGGTGCTGCGCAACCGCATTCTGAAAGACGAATATCCCCATAACAGCCGCTTGCCCGGCGAAGAAGAAGTGGCGCGCCAGTTTGGTGTGTCCCGAATTACAGCTAAACGGGCGATCAATGATCTGGCGGCCGACGGTTTCGTTGTCCGTGAGCGCGGGCGGGGCACGCGGGTGACATATCTGGCGCCGGCAACACCGGTGCGGGCTAATGTGGAAGGTTTGCTTGAGAACCTGCTGGAGATGGGTCTGAAGACAGAAGTTGAATTGCTTGAATTCGACTATGTATTGCCCGGTGAAGAGGTCGCGCGGGCGCTGCAATGCGAGGCCGATGACGAAGTGCAGCGCGCCGTTCGTGTGCGCCGTCTGGAAGGTGAGCCCTTTTCTTATCTGACAACCCATGTTCCTGCCCATATCGGGCGATCTTATGGGCGCGATGATCTGGCGGCCCGGCCCTTGTTATCATTGCTGGAGCGCGATGGCATTGTGGTGTCCAGTGCCGAGCAAACTATCACGGCGATCCTCGCCGATGTGGAGACAGCGCCTGCGTTGAGGATTGAGCTCGGCTCGGCCCTGTTGCGCATCGACCGGATTGTCTATGACCAGCAAGACCGGCCTGTGGAATATATCACTGCGTTGTATCGATCGGATTTCTATCAGTATCGCATGATGCTGTCGCGGGTGCAGAACGAGAAAGTAAAAACCTGGTCGCCTGTGGGGTAGCCGGGGGGCTGGGCAGTAAAATAAGAGCATAATATAAAAAACAGGGAGAAGAAAATGAGTAGAGATAAAACGTCCATAAAAAATACCGTCTCACGCCGTACATTTGTGCAGGGTGCAGCTGTCGGAGCAGGGGTTCTGGCGACCGGAATATCCGGTTTTCCATCCATTGCCAAAGCAGCCGCCCCGGTTAAAATCGGTGTGGTTCATCCGGTCACCGGTTTCTTGCAGTTCTCTGGCGGACAATGTCGACTTGGAGCACAAATTGCCATATCTGAAATTAATTCCGATGGCGGTATCCGTTCATTGAACGGAGCTAAAATCGAAGCGTTACTGGGGGATGCGCAATCAAAAGCCGAAGTTGGTGCGGGTGAAGTCGAGAAATTCAATGAAGCCGGAGTCTCGGCGATTGTCGGAGCCTATTCCAGCGGTATTTCGCTGGCAACCACACAGGCTGCGGCCAAATACGGTATTCCGCATGCGGTTGATGTGGGCGTGAATGATAAGATTGTAAGCCGTGGTCTTGAAAATACGTTCCGTTTTGGTCCCGGTTTTGGTTTAATCACCAAGCGCGGTGTTGAAGGTTTGATCGAGATTAACAAGGCGGCTGGCAATCCGGCCAAAAGTGTTGTTATCGTTCATGAAAACACCACGCCTTTTGGCAGCTACATGGCTGGCCTGATGAAAAAAGGACTGGAGCCTGCCGGTTTTGATGTGGTTGAAACATTGCCGCATCCAACACCAAACAAGGATTTCCGCAATATTGCGTTGAAGATCAAGGAGATCAATCCTGATATTATCATTCCGTCCCATTATTATAATGAAGGCGTTTTGTTCTTGCGGACCTTGCAGCGTCAGCGCATTGCTCCGAAAGGCATTTATTCGGTTCTGGGCGGAGCCTCTTCGCAGTACCGCTTTGTCAACGAGTTCCCTGATGCGGCCCAGAATGTCATGGATTGCAATCACTGGTTTGACCCACGGCACCCCTTGGCACTGGCATTGCGCAAAAAAGTAAACGGCATGGGTAAAAGTTTTTCTTACGAGGTTTTCCTTGCTTATACAGCCATCAAATGGGTGGCAGATTCCATTGAACGGGCGGGATCGCCTGACCGGGCAAAAATTATTGAAGCCATGGCGTCCAGTACATGGGGCGGTCATTTCATGCCTTATGGGCCTACCAAAATTGTCAACGGCCAGAATCAGGGCGCCCAGCCACTGGTTATGCAAGTTCAGGGTAAAGAGATCGAGGTTATTTCACCTTCAAGCTTTGCCACCAGGAAAGCTGTGTTCCCAAGCTAGGGGTACGGTTTGTCTCCTGCCTTAGGGGGCGAGGGGTTAAGGCAGGAGTTTATCATCTTGGCGGGGGCAGTGTCGGCTGCCCCTTCCATTTCCTTAGAATTTTTTATGGCAGTTTTTTATGGAAATACTGGGTTTACAGATTCCGTTCTACAGTATGGATACAGTCATGGGTTCCGTGATTGGCGGTGTGTTTCTAGGGGCGGTTTATGCTCTTGTTGCGCTGGGTCTGACGCTGATTTACGGGGTGTTGCATATCATCAATTTTGCCCATGGCGCATTGTTGATGCTGTCCATGTATGCGGTGTATTTCGCATGGTATTACTGGGGCGTGGACCCGTATGTGGCCATGTTGTTTATTGTTCCGGGCGGCTTTGTTTTTGGCTACGGCCTGCAGCGGGGCGTGATCGGAAAAACCAGTCATGGCAAGGATGAAATTATTCTGCTGGTGACACTGGGTATCTCCATTGTTATTGAAAATCTGGCTTTGTTTTTCTTCTCTGCCGATGAACGCTCGGTTCAGGTGCCGTATGATCTCGATGGCATTGATCTGGGGGTTACCTATGTGGTGTATCCAGAGATTTTTGCCCTTGTGGGCTCATTGCTCTTTACGTTGCTGCTATGGATATTCATGTCACGCACCGATACAGGCAAAGCTATTCGCTGTGTTGCCAAAGAACGGCAGGGCGCCCGCCTTGTCGGTATCAATGTGGAGCATATATTTGCCGTAACCTTCGGCTTGGGAACCGCACTGGTCGCGGCTGCCGCAAGCTTGCTGGCCCCTACCTATTCAGTCCATCCGCAATCTGGATATCTGTTCGTACTCATTGCCTTTACTGTGGTGGTGCTGGGGGGCATGGGCAGTTTTGTCGGGGCGCTGGTTGGCGGGTTTCTCATTGGCATAACTGAACAGCTGGGACGGCTTTATCTGGGGGAAAGCCTGGGGCTGATTACTATATCGGTCATCTTCATTCTTATTTTGCTTTTCCGCCCAACGGGCCTGTTCGGTCAGAAATCGTCATGATACAGACAAAACAATATATCGGATGGATCGCATTAATTGCCGCTTTTGTAGCAATGCCGCTATTCATTTCCTCAGGGCGCTGGATCGAGTTTATCGAATTGACCCTTTTTGCAGCCGTCATGGGGCAGGGCTGGAATATTCTCGGCGGTTACGGGGGACAGTATTCCTTCGGTCATGCCCTGTTTTTTGGCACGGGTGCCTATATTCAGGCCCTGCTGCAATTCAAGTTCGGGATCAGCCCGTGGATAGCCATGTGGTTTGCTGTTGGCGGCGGGGTGCTGGTGGGGGTATTCGTGGGTTATTTGAGCTTTCGCTATGGATTGCGAGGGTCTTACTTTGCCCTGATTACGCTGGCCTTTGCCGAGGCGTTTCATGTGCTGGCCCGTTCGTTCATTTCGGTCACCGAGGGCGGGCGTGGGGTGCAATTGACACTGAACCGCGATCCCGATCAGGCACTGTCCACGTTCCAGTTTACTTTTTCAGGTCCGTTCCTGCAAAGCTACGGCTATTATTATTCAATCCTGGCATTGCTATTGATCGCTTTCGGGGTCACTTGGTGGATGGAACGCACCCGTTTCGGTGCACAGCTGGTTGCGGTGCGCGAGAACGAGGATGCGGCGCAGGCGCTGGGCATTGATGCCTTTCGCACCAAGATGGGAGCGATCTGTCTGTCGGCAGCGATTACCTCATCTGCGGGCATTTATTATGTCCAGAAGTTTCTGTTTATTGATCCGGGCATCGCCTATGGCCCGGCTAAATCCATCGAAGCGTTATTTGCGCCGATTATTGGTGGGCTGGGGACGGTTCTGGGGCCGCTGGTTGGGGCGTTCTTTATTCAAGGTCTTGGCGAGATCACCAAAGAAGGTATCAGCCTGATCTGGGGCAGCCAGCCCGGGGTTGATCTGATCCTGTTCGGGATGATCCTGATTATGGTGCTGGGCTTTGCCCCCAAAGGCATTGTAGGTCTGATTGAAGCGGCATGGCGCAAAGTTACCTCTGACCGTAAAGGAGGCGACAATGCTTGACGTGAGCGGTTTAAGTAAAAGCTTTGGCGGCTTGAAGGCTGTCTCTGATGCTACCGTTACCGTCAATGAGGGCGAGATTGTCTCGCTTATCGGACCTAACGGGGCCGGAAAGACCACATTATTTGCGATGATTTCCGGCTTCTTGCAGGCTGATGAAGGCACGGTGACGCTGAATAATCAGGATATAACCGGCTGGCGACCTTTCAAGATATGCCGCTTGGGGCTGGTCCGTACCTTTCAGGTGGTGCAACCTTTTGCCAATCTGTCGGTGCGCGAGAATATTGCTGTGGGGGCCCATACAAGGTTGCGCCGCCGTGCGGCGGCACTGGCGAAAGCGGGTGAGGTGGCGGATATCGTCGGGATGGGCGGTATGCTTGATACATCGGCAGGATCACTGACGGTGGCGGGCCGCAAGCGGTTGGAGCTTGCAAGGGCGTTGGCAACCGAGCCAAAGCTTTTACTTCTTGATGAGGTGATGGCTGGCCTTAACGCGACGGAAATTGATGAAATTATCGGCGTGGTGCAGGATATTCGCAGCTCTGGCGTGACCATCATGTTGATCGAACATGTGATGCAGGCGGTAATGAGCCTGTCGGACCGGACTTATGTGCTGAATAACGGGGTGATTATCGCTGGCGGCACACCGCAAGAGGTAACCCGCAGCCCCGAAGTGATCGAGGCCTATCTGGGGCATGGTGCCGCGAAGCGCATTGCGGCCATGGAAGAGAAAAATGCCGGAGGAGACCATGCTTGAGATTAAAGATCTGGTGGCGGGGTACGGTGAAGTTGCGGTTCTGCACGGGCTGAACCTGACGGTTGATGCCAGTGAAATTGTAACCTTGCTTGGTAGTAATGGCGCGGGTAAGTCAACGCTGAATAACAATATTTCCGGTATCTTCAAGCCGTTCAGCGGCCAGATTATGTTTGAAGATGTTGATATCACCGGCATGGCTTCTGAAAAAGTGGTGGATATGGGGCTTATTCAAGTGCCCGAAGGCCGCCGTATTTTCCCCAATATGCAAGTGCGTGAAAATCTTGAGCTGGGCAGTTATCGCCGGGGGCGGGAAAGACGCACCCAAAATATGGCACGGGTGGTGGATGTGTTTCCGCGACTCGAAGAACGGTTTGATCAGCTGGCCGGAACCCTGTCTGGCGGCGAACAGCAGATGCTGGCCATTGGCCGCGCCATGATGGCCGAGCCACGGTTGCTTATTCTGGACGAGCCGTCACTGGGCCTATCGCCGCTACTGGTTGAAGAAATGTTTGCCTTGATCCAGCGATTGCATGGGGAAGGTCTGGGCATTTTTTTGGTGGAACAGAACGTGTTCCAGTCGCTGGGCATTGCCGATCGGGCTTATGTGATGGAAAATGGCTCGGTGGTCATGTCGGGCCCTGCGAACGAGATGATCACCAATCCTGACCTCAAAAAATCCTATCTGGGGCTTTGATTATATGGCAATAAACAGCGGTAAAATGACATTGGCACAGAAGATCATCGCCCGCGCGGCGAGCCGTGATCATGTGACGGCTGGTGAAATTGTAACCTGCGCCGTTGATCTGGCGATGATCCATGATTCTGGTGGTCCGCGCCGGGTTGCGCCCATATTGGCGCAACTGAACAGCCCTGTCTGGGATACTGAAAAAATTGTGGTGGTCAGCGATCATTATGTGCCGGCGGTGGATGCACAAAGTGCTGCCATTCTGGCACAGACCCGTAAATGGGTGACCGACAACAAGATTAGCCATTTCTACGATATGCAGGGGATTTGCCATGTGCTGCTGCCCGAACGCGGTCATCTGAGCCCCGGTATGTTTGTGGTTGGCGGTGATAGCCATTCCCCCATGGGTGGCGCGCATGGCTGTTTGATGTTCGGGGTCGGGGCCACAGATATGGCTGGTGTGTTGGTCACGGGCGAGACATGGATCAAGGTGCCGCAAACCATCCGGATCGAGTGCCGGGGCGAGTTGCCCGCAGCCGTGTCTGCCAAGGATATGATCCTTGCCCTATGTGCAAAACTGGGGATGGGTGGCGGCAAATATCAAGTGGTCCAATTTACCGGACCGACCATTGACGCCATGGGCATGACGGAGCGGATGACGCTGTGCAACATGACCGCCGAGCTGGGCGCGCTAAGCGGAATGATTGCCTCCGATGCCATAACAACTGCCGCCATCGAGGCGGCCGGCGGAGTTGCCGGAGATCTGGACCGCTGGCAGGGGGATGAGGGCGCGGTATATTTCGAAGAACATGTGCTGGATGTGGGGGCATTGGCCCCGCAAGTGGCGGTCCCGCACAGTCCGGCAAATGCCATGGATGTAAGCAAGTGCCGCGAGACTAAAATCGATCAGGCTTATCTGGGGGCTTGCACAGGGGCCAAGCTTGAGGATTTGCAGATGGCAGCGGGTATTCTTAAAGGCCGCAAGGTTGCGACATCTACCCGCTTGCTGGTGGCACCGGCATCGGCGCGCATTATGGCTGCGGCAGCGGCGGATGGAACGCTGGCCATTTTAACCGATGCGGGGGCGTTATTGATGCCAACAGGTTGCGGGGCTTGCGCAGGATATGGGGCGGGTGTGTTGGCTGAAAACGAGGTCTGTATCGCCTCCACCGCCCGTAATTTCAAGGGCCGTATGGGGGCGCTGACCTCGCAGGTTTATCTGGGATCTCCCTATACTGTCGCGGCATCGGCCATTGCCGGACAGATTGCCGACCCGCGAGATTTCTTGCCGGAGGGAGGGCTATGAGCGCAAACAGGATCGAGAGTGCCGGCAAGGCATGGGTGTTCGGCGATGATGTGGATACGGATATGCTGGCACCGGGTCTTTATATGAAAGGCCCGTTTGAAGAGCTGGCAGCCCATTGTCTGGAGGCCGTAAATCCTGCTTTTGCCGCCAGTGTGGCACCGGGAGATGTGCTTGTTGCCGGAGATAATTTCGGGATCGGGTCGTCCCGCGAACAGGCGGCGCAGGCGCTTAAATATCTGGGAGTTACAGCCGTTATTGCCCGCTCTTTTGGCGGTATATTCTTCCGCAATGCCCTGAATGCCGGATTGTTATGTGTGGTGTGTGCAGAGGCGGGGCGGGTCTTTCCAGCCGACAGGCTGGAAATTGATGACGAGGGTGGGACCATCAGCAACCTGACAACCGGCGAGAGCTATATCTGTGAAATATTGCCACCGTCACTTATGGAAATGATCCATGACGGAGGTCTGGTGCCCCATCTTGAAAAACGGCTGGCCTCCATACGGGGCGAAGGGATTCTCAAACATGACCAATTATAACAGCTTGAAGCAACAGCTTGCATCGGGTCCGATTGTAACGGCACCCGGTATTTATGATGCTCTGGGCGCGGTGCTGGTGGAGCAGGCCGGTTTCACTGCCGCCTATTTGTCCGGTGCCAGCATTGCCTATACACAGTTCGGCTGCCCCGATGTGGGGCTGGTGGGAATGAGTGAGGTTGCGGCCACCCTGTCATCGATCAAGGAGCGGGTGGATATTCCGGTGATAGTTGATGCCGATACGGGCTTTGGCAATGCGCTCAATGTGATCCGCACCGTGCGCCTGTTCGAGCGCAGCGGTGCAAATGCCATTCAGCTCGAAGATCAGACATTGCCCAAACGCTGTGGTCATCTGACCGGAAAAACACTGGTTTCCACCGGGGAGATGGTCGGCAAGATCAAGGCGGCACTGGATGCGCGGCGCAGCAGTGATACCTTGATTATTGCCCGCACCGATGCCATCGCGGTTGAAGGTATTGACGCAGCATTGGACCGTGCCCAGCGTTATGTGGATGCCGGTGCCGATATTCTGTTTGTTGAAGCTCCGCAATCGGCGGCACAAATGACGAGGATTGTCGATCAGTTCAATGATCAGGTGCCGTTGCTTGCCAATATGGTGGAGGGCGGGAAAACCCCACAAATGACAGCTATGGAGCTTCAGGAAGTTGGTTATTCGCTAGTGATTTTCCCCGGCGGCCTGGTGCGGGCATTTTCGCGCATGGCAACGGAATATTTCGCCAGCTTGAAGACACATGGCTCAAACATGCCATTTGCCGACAAGATGCTGGATTTTCAGCAATTGAACGAGCTTCTGGGGACCAGTGACGTGCTGGCGCAAGGGGCCGAATATGACAGTAAAAATTTCGAGGAAAGCGATGATTGATCCCGTTACCTTAGCAGTCCTGAAGGGCCGGCTTGAACAGGTTGCTGATGAAATGGACGCCACATTGTTTCGCAGTGCTTTCAACCCTATTATTGCCGAGGCCCATGATGCGTCTCATGGGCTGTATCACGCCACAACAGGTGAAACCCTGATACAGGGAAAGTCAGGCTTGCCGATTTTTGTCGGGGCCATGTCCTTTGCCGTTAAAGCCGTGATCGACAAGGCGGCGCGTGATGGTGATCTGGTCGATGGTGATGTCTATATTTTCAATGATCCGTATGACGGTGGCACCCATTTATCCGACTTCAAGCTGGTGCGCCCCTTTTTCCAGAACGGCAAGGTTTTCTGCTATCTGGCATCGGTGGGCCATTGGCATGATGTGGGCGGAAATGTCCCCGGCAACTATAATCCGGTGGCCACAGAATGCTTTCAGGAAGGCATGCTGATCCCGCCGGTAAAGCTTTATGCCGGGGGTGAGTTGCGGCAGGATGTGATCGATATCCTGCAAGCCAATTCGCGCCAGCCCCGCAGTTTGTATGGTGATCTGAACGGACAGATCAATGCCCTCGATCTGGGCGAGAAGCGATTGAGTGCATTGCTGGATGATTACGGGCACGAAACGATTAACGAGGCCTTGGGCGAGTTGAAGGCCCGGGCTGCCAAACTGATGGCGGCCAATATTGCCGATTTGCCAGATGGCACCTATTCTTGTGACGACTGGCTTGATAATGACGGCATTGTGGATGAGCCGCTGAAAATTGCCCTTGATCTGACCGTTCTGGGGGATCAGATGACCCTCGATTTCTCGCGCACCGCAGAGGCATGTGCGGGTCCGGTCAATATTGCCCGCTCCACGGCGGTTGCGTCCTGTTATGTGGCGATCAAACATATTTTCCCCGATGTTCCGGCCAATGCCGGTGTGCTTGAACCCATAGATGTGATTTTGCCCGAAGGCTCATTACTATCGGTGAAAGCCCCCAAACCAGTGGGTGGGTACACAGAAACCATCTTGCGCATCATCGATGTGGTATTTGGTGCCATGGCAAAGATTGCACCTGAGCGGGTCAATGGTTGTGCCTATGGCACGATCAATGCTTTGTCGCTGGCGGGACTGCGCGCCGATGGCAGCCGCTGGGTAATGTTCAGTTTCTTTGGGGGGGGGCATGGGGGTCATCCTGAAGGGGATGGCCTGAACCACGGCAATGCTCCGATTTCCACGGCGACCATTCCGCCGGTTGAAATTCTGGAAGCTGCCTATCCGGTTATGTTCACCAACTGGTCTTTGCGCACCAATAGCGGCGGGGCCGGCTGGCACCGCGGGGGTCTTGGCGCAACCTACGAGATCGAGTTGCTGGAGGAGAAAGCCGACGTGTTCCTGTTTGGAGAGCGCGGCAAATACCCACCGCCGGGGGTTGTCGGTGGCGGCGCGGGTGCGCTGAATAAATTCACTTATGATCAGGATGACGGTGAGCATGAGCCGCCGTTCAAATCGAAAATGGTCGGTATCAAACTCAAACGCGGGCAGCGTCTGCATCTGAGCACACCGGGCGGCGGTGGATACGGGCTTGCTTTTGAACGCGCAGCCGATGCGGTGGCCCGTGATGTGAGCCTTGGATATGTAACCCGTGAGGGTGCGGCTACAGATTATGGTGTCGCAATTAAGGAAGACGGTAGTGTTGATACTGCTGCAACCCGAAACTTACGAAAAGAGACCCCCCAATGAGTAACTCGTCCCGTTATGTCATCGGCGTTGATGTCGGTGGTACTTTCACCGATGTTTTCTTTCTTGATGAGGCTAATGGCCATTGTGAAGTGGCCAAGGTGCCATCGACACGGGATGATCAGTCAAAGGGCTTCATTGAAGGCTTGAGCAAACATGCCGCCGATTTTGCCGATATTGCAACAGTGGTCCATGGCACAACCGTTGGCACCAACGCGTTGCTGGAGAAAAAAGGCGCGCGAACCGGAATAATCACCACAAAAGGATTCCGCGATGTGCTGGAAATGCGCCGCCGGGATCGCCCTCATACCTGGGGGTTGTGGGGACAGTTTGAACCGGTGGTGCCGCGGGATTTACGTCTTGAGGTGAGCGAGCGGACATTGGCCGACGGGACAATTCACACACCGGTAGATGTGGATGCGGTCAGGGCGGCGGCAAAAGAGTTGCTGGCAGCAGGGGCCGAGTCTGTTTGTCTTGTTTTCATGAACGCTTATGCCAATGCAGAAAACGAACTGGTGGCCCTCGAAGCCCTGCAAGATATCTGGCCCAATGAGTATGTGGATGCATCCTCCCGTATTTTACCGGAAATTCGCGAATTCGAACGCACGTCAACAACGGCGTTAAATGCGTATTTACAGCCGCCGGTCAGCAGTTATCTGCATAAACTTGAACAGGCGCTGGAGGCAAAAGGCTTTGGTGGTCAGGTGCTGATCGTGCAATCAAATGGCGGCGTTATGACCGTGGAGACGGCCCGCAAATTACCGGTGCGCACAGCCCTGTCCGGCCCCGCTGCCGGAGTGATTGCCAGTGCCTATATCGCGACTGAGGCCGGTTTTCCCAATGTGATTACCTGCGATATGGGCGGTACAAGTTTTGATGTATCGCTGGTCGCAGACGGGGAAAGTGCGCTGGCACCGCAAACGTCTATTGATTTCGGAATGGTGGTGCGCACCCCGATGATTGAAATGGTGACCATTGGCGCGGGCGGCGGATCAATTGCGTGGGTTGATCGCGGGGGATTGCTGCAAATAGGCCCCGAATCTGCGGGCTCATTTCCGGGACCAGTTTGTTATGGCCTTGGCAACGACCGGCCAACAGTGACCGATGCCAATGTGGTTCTGGGGCGGATCAATGCCGATAAACCCATTGGCGGCAAGCTTGACCGGCTGGATGTGGAGGCGGCGAAAGCTGCGATTATGGACAAGATTGCAACACCGCTCGGTATCGATGTGATGGCAGCTGCAGAAGCGATTATTCGCGTTGCCAATTCACGAATGGCCGGTGCAATCCGGCTGGTATCGGTGGAACGGGGGCACGATCCTAACGAATTTGCGGCCATGCCTTTTGGCGGTGGCGGGGCCTTGCATACGGGGTCCCTGATCAAGGATGTGGGGCTGAAAAGTGCGATTGTGCCGCGTTTTCCGGGTATTAACAGCGCCCTTGGCTGCACCATTGCCGATATGCGCCATGATTTCGTGCAAACGGTGAACGGGATTCTGGCAACGCTGGATATGGATGAATTGAACGGGAAAATGAGTGTGCTGGCACAGCAGGGGCAGGGCCTTCTTGACAAGGCGGGCGTTGCGTTTGGCGGGACCGATTGCATTTTCGAACTTGATATGAGTTATCAGGGTCAAACCCACACAGTGGATGTGCCGCTTGCGGTGCAATTCGAGGATGGTCAGACACGGATATCGGTAGAGGATATTCGGGTCGCGTTCGAGAACCGTTATCGTCAGGTTTATGGGAGACCTCTTGATGGGATCCCCATTCGGGTGCTGAATTTGCGGGTGAGCGCCGTGGGCTACCGGCCCAAGTTTGATCTTGCATTACTGGCCCCGACCGAAGAAGGACCGATTGAACAATCCCGCACGGGCAGCCGCGATGTGTGGGTGGATGGCGGCTGGCACGAGACGGCAATTTTTGATCGCCTGTCCTTACCGGTAGGATCGGTTGTGCCGGGCCCTGCAATTCTGGAGCAGCCCGACACCACCATTCTTATCGAGCCGGATTTGAAAGGGGATATGGATCGCTTTGGCAATCTGATCATTACCCGCAAAAATGAAGGATGAGCATGATGAATTTTGATCCGGAAACCACAGGCCTTGTGCTGGTAGATATGCAAAATGATTTTTTGCATCCTGATGGTGCCTATGGCCGTGCAGGCCAAAAATCAGTGGCAATCACCGCCCTGACCCCGCGCCTTGCCCGTGTGGCAGAAATGATGCGGAACAAGGGGGGCTGGATCATTTCCACCCATTTTACGTTGGTACCGGGCAAAGACGATGTGCCGTTTATTTCGGAGCATTTGCGGACTTTGCGCCCCTTTCTTGGCAAAGGGGATTTTGTCCCCGGTGGCTGGGGGCATGATCTGGTGGATGCGCTGCAACCGGCAGACTTGAAAGTGGAGAAAGTTGCGTTTTCGGCCTTTTATCAAAGCCGGATGGAATGGATGCTGAAGCGGGCCGGGATAGAGACATTGATCTTTGGTGGAATTGTCACCAATGGCGGCGTGGCATCGACTGTGCGCGACGCCCATGTGCGGGATTTTCACAGCATTGTTCTGGGCGACGGGTGCGCTGCCTTTAGCGAAGAGGCACATCTGGCAACAATCGGATCGCTATCAACGATCGCGACCATCGCCAGCTGTGATGATATTGTGGATAGGCTGGGTTGCTTAGTCGATCAGCCCGATCCGGCGCCGTCCTTCATCTGATTTAAGAGAAAAATCTGTGCCGGAGAACTCCTTGGCCTCTTCCGTGCACAGCCAGGCAACAGCCCGTGCCGGCCAGTCGGCAGGAATATGAACAGAGGGATCAAGCTGGCTCACAGGATTAATCCCCGATGCTTTGATGGAAATCTGCATAGCGGTTGCAACCGTTCCGGGACTGAGGCCGATAACGGTGATGCCTTTATCGCCATATTCCACATGGGTACATTTGGTCAGGGACAAGACCGCTGCCTTGGACGAGCAATAATGGCTCCAGCCTTCCAAAGCACCGGTGGCAGCGCCGGAACTGATATTGATAATGGTACCGCTGCCTTGTTCGAGCATGATGGGAAGGGCGGCACGCAAGCCAAAATACACGCCCTTGTAATTGACATCCGCCACTTGCACCCATGCTTCGGGATCGGAGTCGGCGATCGTGGAAATGGGATCGATCAGGCCGGCATTATTGACGAGAATGTCCAACGAGCCAAAAGCCGACAGGCATTTTTGGGTGGCGGCAACCACATCGTCATATTTGCTGACGTCACAGGCAATGGCCACGGCCTCACCGCCATCAGCATTGATGTCATCCGCCAGCGCTTGCAGACTGTCCAGAGACCGGGCACAGAGGGCAACCTTGACGCCTTTTGCCGCCAGCACTATCGCTGTGGCTGCACCAATTCCTTTACTGGCCCCTGTAATCAGGGCCACTTTTCCAGCGAGTTCACTCATTATCATTCCTTGTTGGTTTGTCACATATGGAGGGGTTTCAGATGCAGTATAGCAAAGATATTCAAGCAGGTTCAGCCCTTATTATCATGATCAAGGTTGTGAGCCGTGCGGCAGGTTGCTATGGTGCGCGAAAGTGGGCTGTGACGATCGTTTTGGATGATCATCACGATAATACAGGACAGGCTAATGAGTATTGAAAGCGATCTGCAAGCACGGAGTGGTAACGCGTGTGAATTATGTACGGCAACTGAAAATCTGGCGGCTTATGAGTTGTCCGATGCGCCATCCGACGGGCTTGCGTCTTCGCTGGACGGGACCGCGTATATTTGCGCAACTTGCCAAAGTCAGCTGGATACTCCCGCCAGCATTGATGCGGCTCATTGGCAGTGTCTGAGCGATAGTATGTGGAGCGAGGTGCCTGCGGTTAAAGTTCTGGCGTGGCGGGTGCTCCGGTACTTGAGCAAGCAAAGCTGGGCGCAGGATTTGCTGGACATGTTCTATATGGATGAAGATGTGGCCAGCTGGGCACAGGCCGGGGAATTTGCAAGCAGTGCGGATGACACCGCTAGCGGGCATGTGGATAGTAACGGCACGGCACTGGTAGGCGGTGATACGGTAACATTGATCAAGGATTTACCGGTCAAGGGTGCAGGCTTTACCGCCAAGCGCGGAACAGCCGTTCGCAATATCTCGCTGGTGCCGGACAATCCGGAACATATTGAAGGCCGAGTTAGTGGTCAGCATATTGTCATTTTAACAAAATTCGTCAAGAAATCGGCCTGATTACAGATAAACCAGCCGTTTCTCAGGATCGAAAACCGGATCGTGGTTGACCACCATTAGCCGGAGTTTGTGATCACTGATATGACTGTGGAAATCAGTGCCGACGGTTACGTATTTTTCTTCCTTGTCAGGGTTGACCACGTTCAGGTTGTCGGCCCGCATGACAGAATGATAAGGGCGATTACCAAGATAACTGACCTTTGCTTGCCGGTTATGAGCCCATACCCCTTTGCCCCGATGGTCGGGATGGACGCTGAGCCAGCATTCTTCAATGCTGTGGGGGTTGCACATTTCAGGCTTGCCTGCTTTTTCAAACAAGTGCCGCAAGAAGCTTAGTTTGGGATAGCGCAAAGCACAGGCCCCAATGACGGTTTGCCCTTCAACTGTAAATAAAAGAACTTCGGCATAGGGCATTCCCAGGAGGACTTGCCGTTCATCCATTTCTTCGCCGGAGATAACAACCTCTGCAAAGGCATGTCTTAGTGCGGAAGAGCAATCTTGTGGACGTCGGATAAATGTTTTTAAACTCATATCGCGGTACTCCCGTTAGCGATAGTAAAGTCGTTTTTCAGGATCGAAAACCGGATCGTGGTTGGTTGCGAATAATAGTAATTCATCGGGGCCTATGTGACTGACAAAACTGTGGCCAACTTGTTCGGACTGGGTTTCTTTGTCTGGATTGACCACATTTTTGTTGTCTGCCCGCCGAACTGAGTGATGGGGGCGATTTCCCAGATATTCAAGCCTTGTCTGGCGATTATGGGCCCAAACCCCTTTACCCCGATATTCAGGTAGAACTGATATCCAGCAGGATTCAACGCTGTACGGGTTATACATTTCAGGCTTACCGGCCATTTCAAATAAATGTTTATGGAAGCTTTGTCTGGGGTGGAGCAGGGCACCGACCCCCATGATTATGTTGCTTGATCCGGTAAAGACAAGTGCATCAGTGTAGGGGATGCTGTAGCGCACCCGCTTTTCATTCATCTCTTCACCCGCCAGTACGATTTTGATAAAAATTTCTTTCAGCTCACTGGAGCAATCTTGCGGACGCTTGATGATTGTTGTTAGACTCATATGACGGCACTCCTGTTAGCAATAGTATATCCGTTTTTCAGGATCGAAAACCGGGTCGTGGTTGGCGGCTAGCAACAGGAGTTCATGGGGGCCAATATGACTGACGAAGCTATGCCCAACCTGTTCATACTGGGTTTCCTTGTCGGGATTGACCACATTTTTGTTTTTTATTCGGCGAATTGAATGATGTGGCAGATTTCCTAGATGCGCAAGTTTGGCGCGGCGGTTATGGGTCCAAACCCCTTTGCCCCGATATTCTGGCAACACTGAAATCCAGCAGGATTCAATACTGTGCGGGTTGTACATTTCCGGCTTGCCAGCCATTTCAAATAAATGCCTGTGAAAACTTTGCTTGGGGTGAAGCAGGGCACCAACCCCCATGACGGTATTTCCAGAGCCGGTAAAGATAAGGGCATCGGTATAGGGAAAACTATAGCGGATACGGGCTTTGTCCATTTCACCGCCTGCGGTTACAATTTTGATAAAAACCTCTTTCAGAGATACGGAACAATCTTGCGGGCGCCTTATGAGTGTTTTCAGCTTCATATTTACCCCTGTCTAGCAATAGCGCAGTTTTTTTGTAGGTTCATATACCGGATCATGATTTTGGGTGATTAGCCGTACCTTATCATTACCGGTATCTGGATAGAAGGCGGTGCCAGCCTGAGAAAAATTATACTTTTCTATGGCTTGAATAACGTGTTTGTTGTCGACGCGATAAATAGCGTGCCCGGGGCGATCCTCCATGTAATCTGCCCGTGCTTTTTGAATGCCTACCCAAACACCCTGCCCGCGGTATTCTGGCAAGACGCTGAGCCAGCAAAATTCAATACTGCTGGGATTATACATTTGTAAAGCACCCGCCTTTTCAAATAAATGCTTGTGGAATTTTGCATTGGCGTATCGTACGCAGCTGACGCCGACAATTTTTCGGTCAAGAATAGAGAAAAACAGCATTTCGGCAGCGGGAATACCTCTTTTTAGATTATCAATGGGAATTTCCTCACCGATCATCACAATATTTGCGAATGCCCGAAGCTGTTTTGAGGTGCAATCTATAGGCCGTTGCATGATTATCTGGAATTCAGGTTTATCTGTTGTCATTATACTATCTACTTTCACTTACTTGGTGTGCCAGATATGAGGCATTTTGGTATTTCAGGCAGCCGGCACCAGCGGACTGCCCCCTGGGCGGTGCAAAAACCAAGGCTTTCGGCATTCTGTCGACCGTTACCGGACATCTCCATCGTGATCTCGGTATGTTCAAGAAGCAAGGCCTGAAAATCGGCAATCACCATCTGGGTGCTGTTAATGGGCCTGCGGCTAATAATCTGAATATCGGAATGTGACATATTTAATAGTCAGCTCTTGTTTGGGTTGTTCTGACGATGGGTAGACTGCAATTCTACTCACAGTGTCTGTTGAAAATATTAATCAATCGACGTGTCTATGCCATAAAAAGCAAATATTTAAGGGCATTTTAATTAATTAGGGGAAAACTAGCGTCAAATTCAGTGGGGTTTGGGCTACATCGAAAACTGTAACGCGGGCCAAGACGGGAAGATTTTGTGAAAGTAGTCAACACTTCCCCGACGTAGATTAAAGGGATGTATAGTATCATGAAAACAGTTAAAGCATATGGCCTTGAGGCTAAGTTGGCGCGGGCCGGTCTGACAAAAAAATTCGGTGATTTGAAAACAAAAACAAAAATTCTTATCGGAATTTGCGCGCCGTTGGTGCTGTTGGTCATTCTGGGCGGGGTTGCTGTCTACAGTATTAACGGCCTTGTCAAGACAAGTTCAGATCTGGAAAAATCACAAATTACAGTTGAGAAGGCCGGGCAGATTGAAACATCTGCGCTGAACATGGAAACAGGGATGCGAGGGTATCTGCTGGCAGGGCGTGAGAGTTTTCTGGAGCCTTATAACAAAGGAACAATTGAAACCTATCGCCTGATTGAAGAACTGAAACAAAATGAAGAGCAAGATGTCAACGAAACAGATCAGTTGGAGCGACTGAACAAGGCCGAGACAGTTTTGCGGGAGTGGCAGAAGAATGTAACAGAGCCGTCTATTGCCCTGCGCCGGAAAATTGGGGATGCCCCGACCATGAACGATATGGCCAAGCTTGTCGGTCAAGCCAAGGGCAAGGTATTTTTTGAGAAATTCCGTAAGCAGATCAATGAATTTATTGCGGCGGAAAACAAACGGCTTGATCAGCGAAAAGTTGAATTTACAGCGGCAAAGGATGCTGTTGGTGAACAATTTATAGTGGTCCAGAAAACGGCTGAAACTGTTGAAACGACACAAGGAATTCTATCTGCAGTTGAGCGCATTAAAAATCTGATTGTCAGTATGCAGGCGGGTTTGCGGGGGTATTTGATTGGTGGCAACACAAAATTTAAAACCGATTATGAGAGTGCGGAAGAATTAATGCTCACAGAGCTTGAAATTCTGGGTATGGAAGTGGAAGAAGATGAAAAGCATAGCGCCAAGATCAAGGAAGCTACAGCCTTTGTCAGCAACTGGATTGAAGTTGCAATCAAGCCTGCGTTCAAGTTACGCGCTGCCCTTGATAATGGCACTGGAAATCTGCTGGAGCTGAACGGGTTTATTGGTGCCAATAAGGGGGCCGACCAGCTTGAAGGGTTTCTGGCGGCGCTTGGCAGTATATCTCAAGCAGAATCAGAACGGATGTATTATCGCAAGGCTGCAGCTGATACGGCTGTGCAAAAGGTGAATAGTGGCTTGGAGACTATGATCTCAAGTGAAGACAAGGTTACGGCGAGTTATATTACCATCGCAGCTGCAGAAGATACGTTGCGGGCCGCCGTTGATATGGAAACGGGAATGCGAGGATATCTCCTGTCCGGGCAAAGTAATTTTCTGGAGCCGTATAATATTGGTAAGGCCGGCTTTAAAGCGGCTGTTGATCGTTTGATGGCGCGCATTGCGGCAGATGATACTGAGCAGATGGCAATTTTAAAAGCGGCAGCGACAACTATTACAAACTGGCAAAAAGAAGTTGTTGACGGCGCCATTGCCCTGCGTAAAAGCATTGGAGACGCCAAAACCATGGATGATATGGCGGATTTGGTCGGCGAAGCCCGAGGTCAGAAATACTTTACAGAATTCAGAACTGTGCTGTCCGAGTTTCAGGCGACTGAAGCGGAAGGTATGACCGCTAAGGCTGAAGCGGCTAAATCAACTGTGTTCAATACCTATCTGGTGATTGCCCTTTGTGTTCTGGGTGCCCTTGCCATCGGTTTGTTCCTTGTCTGGTTCATTGGAAATGGTATTGCCAATCCAATCCGTGACATGACAACGGCAATGAACGAGCTGGCAAAAGGAAATCTGGATGCGGATATTCCATCAGCTGATACCAAAGATGAAATTGGCGAAATGGCGGCGGCAATGACCGTGTTCAAGGATAATGCAATCGAAGCTGAACGCTTGCGGCGCGAGGCCGAGAAAACTGAGGCTGAACAACACGCCCGTGACGCGGCTGCAGCTGAAGAGAAACAGCAGCGTGAAAGGCAGGCCGAAGCCGAACGCCTGCAGCATGAAGAAGAAAATCGGAAAAATCTGCTTGAACTGGCTGACGGGTTTGAAAAATCTGTGGGCAGCATTGCAGCTGCGGTTGATGCCGCTGCCCGTGATATGCACACATCGTCCGAGCAAATGCTGCAAGTGGTTGAAGAGACCACCAGCCAGACAAGTAATGCACTGGGCTCTGCGGAGCAGGCATCGAATAATGTGCAGACGGTGGCTTCCGCTGCTGATGAGATGTCCAGCTCTATTCGTGAAATTAGCCAGCAGGTGACGCAATCAACGCGTGTTGCGGGGGATGCGGTGCGTCAGGCAGAAGAGACACATCAGCAGATCAGATCACTGGTTGATTCTTCGCAGAAAATCGGTGAGGTGGTTGCCCTGATTACGGATATTGCGGAACAAACCAACTTGTTGGCGTTGAACGCAACCATTGAAGCGGCGCGGGCGGGGGATGCTGGTAAAGGATTTGCCGTTGTGGCATCCGAGGTGAAAAATCTGGCAACCCAGACTGCGCGGGCAACCGAAGAAATCAGCAGCCAGATCGGCGGTATTCAGGGAGCAACCCAGCAATCTGCGGATGCCATTCAGGGAATTACATCAACGATTGGGCAAATGGATGAAATTTCGGCGGCGATTGCGGCGGCGATTGAAGAACAGTCCGCCTCAACCGAGGAAATTTCCAGAAGTGCGGCTGATGCCTCTATGGGTACCAACGAGGTGACGGGCAGTATTTCAAATGTGACCCGTTCTGCCGAAGAAACCGGAGCTGCGGCAAGCAGTATCCTCAATCAGTCTTCTGATTTGGCACAACGCTCAGCTGAACTGAACGAGGAGGTCTCGGCCTTCCTTAAAAATGTTCGCGCAGCCGGATAGAAACTGAGCGGTGTGGGGATCTAGACGGCCTCGGTAAAGAGTTTTTGACCGAGGCCTTCGGCTGTATTACTCAAGGTGGCGAGACAATTGGCGGCCCTGTCTTGCGGGATGCTAACTGCTATATGGGTGACAAAATACCAGCCATTATCCATCTGCATGTGGTCGGATTTAAGCCGAACGATATTGCCGTCAAAATCTGTAAACACTTCGGACAGGCGAGCAAGCAGGCCCGGTTGGTCTTCGCCTTCACAGCGAATATGATGGGTGATTTCTGTCGATGGTGTGATCTCGTCGGGAAGACTGAGGCGTTTCACATCTACGTTTGCGTCTTGTAAGCCGTTCAGAGATCGCAATTCATCTCCCAGACCGTTTTCGCTGAAATGGTCGGGGATATCGATAATGCTGGAAAATTCTCCGCCTTTGCCCAGAATGGAAAAGCTGGTATCACCCAGATTGATACCCTGATTGAACAGATGGCTTGTTACCTCTGAAATCAGGCCAACGCGGTCAGGAGAAAAGATGGTGAGAAGCGCTTTATAGCTGGTCATTATTGATTCTCCTGTTGTTGGAACCTTTTAAAGTAACTGGTTCAGTATCTCGCGGAATCAAGCAATTGAAAAGATCAAACTTTTCCTAGTTTCTAACGGGCTGTTAACGAAAATCAGATAGAACTGGAGATTATCCATGTCGTGGGCACCGCTGCGCGACGTAAAACCGTTCTAGGATGGAGTGTACCGAATGCTCATTGGTGATTTGTTGCTGGCCCATGGATTGGTGACGAAAGAGGATATTGAACTCGCCTTTCACCGCCAAAAAGAGAATGGCGGCCGGCTTGGCGAAAATCTTGTGGCTCTCGGTGTGATCAGTCAGGATGACGTTGCCCGGGTCATTTACGAGGCGCCGCAAGCTCCTAAAACCATCACAGATACAGGCATACAGTCCTCTAATTTGTTGCGCCTTTTGTTCAAGGCGATGTATGTGAACAGTCTGGAAACAGCCTCGGATTTTTCGGCTGCAATCAAATTGCCGATACCTGTTATCAACCGGCTTGTGCAAGAGGCCGGGGATCGCAAGTTTCTGGAAGCCCTGGGGACGGCAGATCAGACAACATTTTCGGAAAACCGTTATGTGATGACAGAAGCGGGTCGGCGTTACGCCATTGAATCCCTGCAACAAAACCAGTATGTGGGACCTGCTCCTGTCTCGCTGGAGGGATATCAGGCTCGTATTTTACAGCAAAAAATTACCAATGAACGGGTTGAGCAAACGAGTATTGATGACAGTTTTAAAAATCTTGTCATCGCCGATGATTTTATCCGCAGATTGGGGCCGGGGATCAATGCAGGCAAAAGCATTCTTTTATATGGTCCGCCGGGTAATGGTAAAACAACGGTTGCCGAGAAAGTAGCGGCCATTTTCGCCAATATTATCTATATTCCTTACTGTTTCGAGGTGGATGGGCAAATTATCAAGGTGTTCGATCCGGCCATTCATACACCGGTTTTACCTGCCGAAAGCGAAAGTCCGAAAACGGGCTTGCGCCGTGAAGAATTTGACGGTCGCTGGGTTCCGTGTGAACGCCCTGTTGTGATTACAGGCGGTGAATTGACCCTTGAAATGCTGGATTTGAGCTTTAATGCCAATGCCAAATATTACGAGGCTCCGCTACATGTGAAGGCGTCCAACGGAACTTTCATTATCGATGATTTTGGCCGTCAGCTGGTCAGCCCCGAAGAGTTGCTTAATCGCTGGATTGTTCCGCTGGAAAGCCGTATCGATTTTCTGAAATTGCATACGGGCAAAAGCTTTCAGCTGCCTTTTGATGAGCTGGTAATTTTTTCGACCAATTTGTCGCCCGATGACTTGATGGACCCTGCCTTCTTGCGCCGAATTCCCTACAAACTGGAAACGATCGGTCCGAATAAAGATCAGTATTTTGAAATTTTCAAAATCGTGGCCGCGGCTAAAGGTCTGGAAATGACCGAGGAAATTCTTGATATTGTGATTGAAGAGTTGCAAGTCCGCAATAATTTTGATCTGGCCTGTTTTCAGCCAAAATTTATTGTTGATCAGGTGGTTTCTGCTTGTAAATATATGGGAATTACGCCGCATTTTACGCAAGAACTGGTGGAAGATGCCCTTAAAAATCTGTATACGTCCGGAGCAAAAGGCATAGGGCAGGGGGCAGAGAAGGCATCGACAAAATCATTGAAACCGTCTGCCAGTAATATGGCGGCTGTCGGGTAATACGCTGCGTTTGAATGTAGTGTAATGGTTAGGCAAATTCCTTGACTTGCAAGACTGCCTGTGTGCGGTTGCTGACGCCCAACGTCCTGAAAATAGCTGTGATATGAACTTTGACCGTACTCTCTGCAAGTTCAAGCGCAGCGGCTATTTCCCGGTTTGAATATCCCTTGGCCATTAAATCCAGCACATTGCGCTGACGGCGGGTTAAACCCGCAGCAACTTTTTTATGAGCCAGTGGTATTGGTGCCTGCTCCGCCGAGGCAGTCTGCCGCATAAGAGGGGTGCAATTGATGGCAAAGACCTGTGAGGGTATATATTTTCCACCGGATAGCACCAGCCGGATAGCACTCAGGAGAACATCTCTGGATGATGATTTTGGAATATAGCCATCAACTCCGAGACTTAAGACCTTGGACATGTCGGCGATATCTTCAGAGCCGGAAACGATAACGATCGAGGTGTCGGGATGGTTTTGTTTCAGGGAGATAATGGCGCTTTCATAGTCCATTCCCGGCATGCACAGATCAAGTAAAATCAAATCAGGGGCGATACTTGATGAGGCGAGGGTAGCCTGCAATTCTTTAAAATTGCAGCAATCTTCAATTTCAATGTCACCATCTAACTGCCGTAAGAGCCCTGATAAAGCCATTCGGTAAAGTGGGTGGTCGTCTGCAAGAAATATTTTCATAACTTTTATATTAGCACTATCTACATATAAGGTGTCCCAAAGTACCATGAATTGGTATATGTGTATAGGTAAATAAACCTACAGACGAAAAGGATGCTCCGGCCGTTTTGATTACCACTAGCAGGAAAGTTTAAAGCGGTGCCCCGGATACAAATAATGTGCTGCGGATAATATCCGGTTTCCGCTCCAGCTGCGCCGGTTGATTACCAAACAGGCAACTGGTTGATCAAGCTCCAGAAAATGATGGGCTTCGGCTGTCGATAAGCAGGCATTAATCTGGTGCTCGTGGGATACAAGGTTGCAGGTGTCGAGAAAATACTGATCAATATTTGATAGAGCGAAATCCTGGGACAACATGTCAGGGACAAGGTCCGGGTTGGTATAACGGTCTTCGAGCATAACCGGAATACCGTTTTCACGGTGGACAAAATAAGAACGATAAACGCTGTCTCCTTCTTTTATACCAAGGCGCACAGCATATTCTGACGAAACGGGTTCTGCCTGCAAAAAATGAATATCACAGCTATACAGGTGGCCACGAGCGTTAATAATCTTGCTGATGCCGGCGAGATTGAACGTTGTCGCCTTTTGCTCTGGCCGGGCAACAAAAGTGCCAACACCCTGAATGCGATTGAGGTAGCCGTTTTGTGTTAATTCCCGCAATGCCCGGTGAATGGTCATACGTGACATACCGAGTTCTCTAACCAGCATATGCTCCGATGGAATCTGATAATGGACAGGCCATTTTCCTGACTGAATATGTTCGAGTACGTAGGATTTAACCTGTTCATACAAAGGTGCCGGAGTTTCAGTCATGGATGACGGCGGGCTACTGTTTTTGATGAGTGACATTTCGGTCCCCAGTTGGTTACGACTGCACACAAGACGCCCGGACGTACAATTTGTGATGGGGAATACGTAATTTAACCAAGAAGGCGCTAATTTTACTTGAACGATCGTTCTGTATGGGTATTATTGTCTCATTGATCGACACCATTTACACACATCTGTTGCTGATCAATAAGGCCTGCTCTGAATTTTTGCGCCCCTCAGAGTGGGCCTTGTTTCTTTTCTGACATCATTTTTGCAGGAAACCCTTGATCCCTTGCGCTCTTCTCTTCATATAAAGAGCTCTACATAACCCAGGGTAAGAGGCTATCTGAAGATGACAGAAAAAAAGCATGAATTTCAGGCGGAAGTCGCCAAATTGCTGCATATCGTTGCGCATTCTCTTTATAGCGAGACCGAGATTTTCCTCAGGGAGCTGGTGTCCAATGCATCGGATGCCTGTGATCGCTTGCGATACGCATCCCTTACCGATCCATCCCTGACCGAAGGGGATTCGGATTTCAAAGTTCTGCTGAGTATTGATAAAGATGCGAAAACCCTGACCATTGAAGATAATGGCATCGGGATGAGCGAACAGGAGATGATTGATAATCTGGGTACCATTGCTCGCTCCGGCACCTCGAGTTTTGTCGATCAGCTAACCGGAGATGCGGCCAAGGATATCAGTGTTATTGGTCAGTTTGGTGTGGGTTTTTACTCGTCTTTCATGGTGGCGGACAAGGTGACGGTGACCAGCCGCCACGCCGGTGACAAAGAGGCACACACATGGACATCGGACGGGGCGGGAACCTATACTATTGCCGATGCGGAGCGCGCCGGTCACGGCACAACCATTGTCCTGCATATGAAGGAGAGTGCTGAGGAATATCTGGACCCGCAGCGTATCCGCCAGATTATTAAAACCTATGCTGATCATATTGCGTTGCCGGTTGTACTCAAGGCTGGCGACGAGGAACAGGAAGACGAAACCCTTAACACAGCCAGTGCGTTATGGACTCGTCCAAAATCCGAGATAACCGAAGAGCAATATGCCGAATTTTACCACCATGTGGGGCAGGCCTTTGATACGCCATGGGTAACGATACATAGCAAGGTTGAAGGGATTCTGGAATATAGCATGTTGCTGTTTATCCCGTCTCAGCAACCATTTGATCTGTTCAGCCCCGAGCGCAAATCGTCTTTGAAACTGTATGTGAAGCGGGTCTTTATCACTGATGACTGTGAGGAGTTGCTACCTGCCTATCTGCGGTTCCTTAAAGGGATTGTTGATTCAGAGGATTTGCCACTGAATGTAAGCCGCGAGATGCTGCAAAACAATCCGGTGCTGACAAAAATCAAAACCGGTTTGGTGAAAAAAGTTATTGCTGAGCTTGAAAAGCGGGCCAAGAACGATGCTGAAGGTTTCCAGAAATTCTGGGACAATTTTGGTGCGGTTCTCAAAGAAGGTATTTATGAGGATATGGCGCAAGGGGAGCGTCTGTTGAATCTATCCCTGTTCCGAAGCACTGCGTCAGACGAGTATAGCACTCTTGAGGCATATGTCGGGCGGATGAACGAAGATCAGGACAGCATCTATTATATCACCGGAGACAGTCTGGAAGCTATTGAACGCAGCCCGCAGCTCGAAGGCTTTAAAGCCAAGGGGATTGAGGTTCTGCTGCTTAGCGATCCGGTGGACAGTTTCTGGTTGAGCCGGCAAAGCATGTTTGACGGCAAGCCTTTTAAATCTGTCACACAAGGCTCGGCAGAGCTTGATAAATTGAAGGGCCTGGATGACAAAGAGGAGAAAGAAAGCACCGCAGATGATCCAAAGCTGGATTTGTTAATCGGCGCGTTCCGGCAGGCGTTGGAGGGCAAGGTTAAGGATATCCGTAAATCGACACGCTTGACGGACAGTCCGGTGTGTCTTGTCGCCGATGAAGATGGCATGGATATGCATCTGGAGAAAATCCTCAAGGCGCATAAGCAACTGGGCGGAGCAAGTTCGCAGCGTATTCTGGAAATCAATCCAGAGCATGCGCTGATAAAAAAACTCATGGCGCGGGCAGAGCAAAGCGGGGCGACCGATATTCTAAACGAGGCGGCGCTTTTATTGCTTGATCAGGCTTATATTGTTGAAGGAGAGCCTCTGGCTGATCCGGTGGCATTTTCACAACGTATGGCCAGCTTTATGTCACAAAGCTTGTGACAGTTGCAGGCTAAGTACTAATCACATAACAGGGCGATCTTATTGGAGGCCGCCCTGTTTTTTTAATAATACGGCACGATTTGCAGCTTTCGAACGTCTGACCAGTATAATGGGATGGCAAAGGCGGAGTGGCAATGAAGGCTTTCAGGATACGAACAGGACGGTTGTCCTGCCTCCTTCTTGTCTCTGCGGGAGTGTTTCTGTCGGGCTGTGCGAGTGGTCCGGACCCGCAACTAGCCCGCGACGTTCGCCTTTTTTCCAACAACGTTCGTGATCTTGCAAAAATTATTGATGCCCAGTTTGATTTGGCAGAACTGGCGAACCGGCGGGCTTTACAAGCTAATATCAATTTACAATTTGATCTGGGGGGGCGGCCCAAGGTGGTCCTTCCCTTGTTGTTCAGTTCCGAAATTCGTCAGGTTCGGCGGGTCCTGCTGGATAATTTGCGGCGCTATGCTGATGGTCTTGTTAGCGCATACTCAATTGAGGAGCAGTCTGATGTGCAGCCAGCGCCAGTGTCTATACCCGTGTCCTTGCAATCTGTATCGCTGTCTGCTGCCCCGGATTTAGGGGCGTTGGCCGCTGCCGGGCCTGAACAAGCGGCGCGCCTGATCCGTTCATTGAACGGACTTTCTGCGTTGGTTTTCTACCCCAGGCGAGACCGGGAGCTGGCCAAAATTACAGCCCAACTTCACCCTTATATCGTTCGTATGGTTGCCTTACTGTTTCTGGATTTGGGGGAGGCTGAGGATAAAAAAACCTCTTGCAAATCAGTTCTGCCTGCCATTTCCGGCAAAGAGACGATATTGGAATTGCGGTTGTGCCGGGGCGGGGTGCGGTTTCTGATGATGCAAGCCATCGGCTCGCTGGTGATAAGCGGGAATGCACGGTTGCAACTGACGGGCTCGTTGCCGCAAATGAAACGGTCTGCGCGTGCAGATATTATCAATCACATATATGCCACTGAACAGGCAGGCCGGTTGTTAGAGCAGATGATGCGAGAGACGCAAAGGGCTTTGATTATGCTGGTGGCGGCCCATGAGGCACTGGTGAACAGCTTTGCCCGAAAATATGGCTTTTCATGGACGGCCTTGCGCTTGATGCGCGACCAACAACCGGGGGGAGTCACAGCAAATCTGGTACAGCAAGTAACAAGGCTGCGCCGTCAGCTTGTTGATATTCAGTCTTATTTCAAACTTCAGCTATCAGAGGATATTTATGGAAATTGACCAACAAAAGGCCCTCAAGACATTGATGCGCGCGCAAGCTTTGCTCAATGCGCAGGATATAACGGTGCTGCCCAGAGTGGCGCAGGTTCAGTTGTTGGCGGCCCAGCGGGCGACCTATCAGGAAATTCAGGCGCAGCAAGTTCGCAAAATGGCAGAGCGCAATGGCGACTATGTTATGGTGAGCCATGGGCTAAAGACCGGTGAAAGCGGGTTTCGAGCCATTCATGACTGGGCGCGTTCTGCCGCTCAAACCGGTGCGGCAGTAGATGGTTTGCTGCGGGGATTATCGCTTTTGCTGATGTTATTTTGAGGAGAGAGCAGCTTCCATCATCGGGTCGAGATGCCTGCGGGTCAGGCTGTAATCAGCCTCGGCAGGGATGACGAGGAATTTGCCTTCATCATTGATATCAAGTTCGGGTAGAACGGTTACGGTTTGTGTGGCTTTTGATCCGCTGATGGCATCGCTGGCAGATTTGTAGCGGTCGAGATATTCCAGATTCATCAGTGTCGGGAAAATAATGGTGTACCGGTCTTCTTTCGCGGCCTGAATGGCATCATTAGGGCCAATCCAGACGGAATCGATAGATTCTTCGCCGTCATGCATGGCCAGCTGTTCTTCGGGGGCTTGTGCGATAAAGAAATGGGTATCAAAGCGCTTGGGCATAAAAACGGGGGTTAGCCAGTGTGAATAATGGGCCAGCAGGTCAGTTGCCAGTTCCAGATCTTCTGCGATTGACATGCTGAGAATATCAATTTTACCGGCCTGCATGTCTTTACGGTAGTGTTCGGCCAGCTTGTCCAGCCGTTCAGAGGAGACCAGTTGTCCGGTCGTCCGGTCGCGGGCCAGCAGAATAAAACTTTCTTCAAAGGCTTCGCGAATGGCGGCAATTTTGAAGGGAAGCAGCGGATCATCCATGGTCTGATTTGTGGGTAAATGACTTTCAAGCTCGGGGTTTAAATCGGCCGCATCGACTTTACCGCCCGGAAAGACCAAGGCACCAGAGGCAAAATCAATCTGGTGATGGCGGACAACCATAAAAACCTCGAGTTTGTCATCCGCCGTGTCGCAATCGCGAACGAGTAGAACGGTGGCGGCAGGTCTGAGGGATGAGGTGTCTGATGTCATGCGCATTTTCCTTGTTTTTCTTTGGGCCATAATGCCTGAACAGGCAGGTTTGCGCAAGCCACAAGGGGGATTACAGGTCGATAACCAGTGCTCCGATGATAGGCCCAAAGCCGTCTTTCTGGATGAGAATGGCACATGTGTCGCGCCCTTCGGCCATCAGTGCATCAAGATCCAGTTTCAGTGTTTTGGGGGTCCCATCCCAGGAGCCGAGGCTGGTAATTTTCCGGACCACATTGTGATAGACGGCAGACAGTCCCCGATTTTCCCCGCGGCGAATTTCAACCTCTTTCCGGGCATCCATATCAAGTTGCCACACGGTTGCATTGACGGCTTTTTCAGGCAGATCGATTTCAATATACGGGCCAGTAAATCGCCATTTAAGCTGAATTGACCTGGCGTGACCTTTATATTGATCAAGGTTGGTCTGGAGCTGATCTTCGTTGGAGCCGACAAAATGGACTTGCCCCGCAATAATCATCTGCGGAGTATAGACATATCGGGCACCCAGCTTGTCTCGGTACTGGACTTGCCGGTCATCATTAACGGCTGATCCGAATGTGTCGGGCCAGCCGATATAATCCCAGTACGTAACTGAAAAAGACAGGCCAAGAATATCGGGGTTTTGTACCAGCTTGCCCATAAGAGCATCAGCAGGCGGGCAAGACGAGCAGCCTTGGGAGGTGAACAGTTCAACCACAGTTTCGACTTGACGGGCTTCACGGGCCTGTACAAGGAAAGAGGTTCCTGTAAAAAGCAGGGCCAGAAAGAATAAAGATACATGTCTCATGCGGGCAGAGTACGCGGCGTGGCCATCACAGGCAACTCACCCTTCGGTGAGCATAAAAAAACGGCGGCATTTCTGCCACCGTTTTTTGATTGTCCGGATTGTCGGGGTATCAGGCAGACAGGTTTCGAAGAACATATTGCAAGATGCCGTCATTGCGGAAATATTCCACTTCATCGAGGGTATCGATGCGGCAGAGCAGATCCACTTTTTCAGCAGAGCCATCCGTGCGGGTGATGGTGCAATTCACCGTCATCCGTGGCGTGATGCCACCAGAAATACCGCCGAGACTAACCGTCTCGGAGCCATCAAGGCCGAGTGTCTTGCGGGTAACGCCATTGGGGAATTGCAGGGGCAGGATACCCATTCCAACAAGGTTGGAGCGGTGAATACGTTCAAAGCTTTCCGCAACAACCGCCTTGATGCCCAAAAGAAGGGTACCTTTGGCAGCCCAGTCACGGCTGGAGCCTGTTCCATATTCCTTGCCGGCAATAACCACCAACGGCACGCCGTCTTTCTGGTACTGCATGGACGCATCATAAATCCATTGCTGTTTGCCGTCCGGCATGTGGCGGGTAACGCCGCCTTCGGTTCCCGGTGCAACTTCATTGCGAAGACGGATATTGGCAAATGTACCTCGCATCATCACTTCATGATTGCCCCGGCGTGAGCCAAAGGAGTTGTAGTCTTTGACCGGAACCTGATGATCGTTCAGATAGTCACCGGCCGGGCTGTCGGGTTTGATCGCACCGGCGGGCGAGATATGATCGGTGGTCACTGAATCGCCAAGCAAGGCCAGAATACGGGCGTCTTCGATATCGCTGAAGCCACCAACCTCTTTGGTCATGCCGTCAAAATAGGGGGGATGCTGTACATAGGTGGATGTTGAATCCCACGTATATGTCTGTCCTTCTGCGGTTTTAATGGCTTGCCAATCGGCATCGCCCGCAAAGACATCACTGTAGCGTTCGGCAAACATTTCACGCGTCAGGGAGTTGCGAACAGTGTCGAGAACTTCCTGATTGGATGGCCAGATATCTTTCAGATAAACAGGATTTCCGTCTTTATCATTGCCAAGGGAGTCCTTGGTGATATCGATATTCATGGAACCTGCAAGTGCGTAGGCAACAACCAGTGGCGGCGACGCCAGATAGTTGGCTTTGGCATACGGGCTAACCCGGCCTTCAAAGTTACGGTTGCCAGAGAGTACCGAGCAAGCCACTAACTCGCCTTCGGCAATGGCGGCGGCAATGGGTTCTGCCAGCGGGCCGGAGTTACCAATACAGGTCGTACAGCCATACCCTACCAGATTGAAGCCCAAGGCATCAAGGTCATCCTGAAGGCCAGCTTTAACAAGATAGTCTGTCACTACCTTGGAGCCGGGAGCCAAAGATGTTTTGACCCAAGGCTTGACGGTTATACCTTTGGCCAGTGCATTACGGGCAACCAGACCAGCCGCCAGCATAACGCCGGGGTTGGAGGTGTTTGTGCAAGAGGTAATTGCGGCAATAACCACATCACCACTGCCGATGCTGTAATCTGTGCCGGCAACAGCCACTTTTTTGTCCTCGCCGTCATCATTACCCGAAAGGGCGGGTAGCGCTTTGGCGAATTCAGTTGTGGCGGCTGATAACAGAACACGGTCCTGTGGACGCTTCGGTCCGGCAAGGCTGGGCTCGACGGTTGAAATGTCCAGAGACAGGCTGGTTGTAAATACAGGGTCAGGTGTATTGGCATCGTGCCACATACCTTGTGCCTTGGCGTAGGCTTCAACCAGCTTGACCCGTTCCGGATCGCGGGCTGTGAAGTTGAGGAAGTTAATCGTTTCCTGATCAATGGGGAAGAAACCACAAGTGGCGCCATATTCCGGCGCCATATTGGAAATGGTTGCCCGGTCTGCCAGTGACAGCTCATCCAGACCCGGCCCATAGAATTCAACAAATTTACCAACCACGCCTTGGGCGCGTAGTATTTGCGTGATGGTCAGAACCAGATCGGTTGTTGTTGTGCCTTCCTTGACTTTACCGTCAAGTTTGAAGCCGACAACTTCAGGCAGCAGCATGGAGATAGGTTGACCGAGCATGACCGCTTCGGCTTCAATACCGCCAACACCCCAACCCAGTACGGCCATGCCGTTGATCATGGTTGTATGGCTGTCTGTACCGACCAGCGTATCGGGATAGGCAACATCAACCCCGTTCTGGTCTTTGGTTGTCCACACGGTTTGTGCCAGATACTCCAGATTAACCTGATGGCAAATACCGGTTCCGGGAGGAACAACGCGGAAATTATCAAAGGCTTTCTGACCCCAGCGCAGGAAGGCATAGCGTTCGCCATTGCGTTCCATTTCCATTTTCACATTTTGCTCGAACGCAGAAGCTGTACCGGCATTGTCTACCATAACGGAATGGTCGATCACCAGATCACACTGGGCGAGCGGATTGATTTTCTGGGGGTCACCGCCGAGCTTGACCATGGCATCGCGCATGGCGGCCAGATCAACAACGGCGGGAACACCTGTGAAATCCTGCATGAGTACCCGCGCCGGGCGGTATGCGATTTCACGGTCTGCTTTTGCATCTTTCAGCCAGCCAGCCAGTGCCGTGACATCTTCGGATGTAACGGTGCGGCCATCTTCGTGGCGAAGAAGATTTTCCAAAAGAACTTTGAGGGAAAAAGGCAGACGGGACATATCGCCCAAACCGGCTTCTTCTGCTGCGGGAATACTGTAGTAATCGTATTTCTTGCCGTCGATATCGAGGGATCGACGGGTATTGAGACTATCGTGACCAGTTGTTGTCAACGCTTCGCTCCTTGCTCAGTAGGGGAACGGGAAGATGCCAGGATGTTATGACATCGGCTTGTTTATCGGCCCGTATGTGCCCTAGTTTTATGATTTACTCAAGGCTAAAGGTGAAAATCATCGTAAATATTCGAACATGTTACCTTAAGTTTTTCTGAAAAACAGATGGATTTCTACTTTCGGGGCGAATTATAAAGATTCGGTGTACATACAATTGGGGGGCGGTTTTTTTGGAACTTATATTTTGTAACAGCAGCCATATCTTTATGATAGTTGCGCCATAATACTGTTTTTGTGTAATTAAACAAACAGCCCTTCAAATTCCAAGAGAATCTACATGTTTGTAAGTTTATTAAATATTTTTAAATAAACTCATTAACAGATTTTAAATAAAAATTTACAAACAAGTTTATATTAAGTGAAAATTACATATATGTTACTATGTATATACTTTAGTATTTGTGCTATTGTTAATTAGTTATATTGTTTACTTACAATACAAATGTTTGTTTTTTTCTTATATTTTAATTTTTTGACTTATAACATATTTTTTCCTTGATTTTTTGCAACAAATACCATTTTCTCTTGACCCGGGACGTGATATTTGATTATTCACGTGGTATGGCTCGCAATAAGAAGCCACAATAGCAAGAGGGTCAGTTTAGGCCACAGTTTAAGGGAGAGGCGTTTTAAGGTGCTGGGCGCGTCAGGCGTTGGGCAGGCTTGGAATATTGGTATGTGCCGGGCTTTGGCCTCTTTCATCGACTTGAAAATTATAAAGATACTGCCTCGGGTTTGGCAGGATCTGTTTTGTTAGGAATGCAGGGAGCCTATGACAAACAAAGATCTTGATACGTTTCCAAAGCTAATCCGGAGAAACGCTACCGAGCGCCCGGATGTGCCTGCTTATAGAGAAAAAGAATATGGCATCTGGCAGACATATACCTGGAAAGATGTCTATGACAATTCACGGGCGCTAGGCCTTGGAATGGTTGATTTGGGGTTGCAACGCGGTGATGCGGTTGCAATTATTGGCTCTAATCGTCCTCAGCTATACTGGGTTTTTTCTGCCTCTCAGGCAGTTGGGGCGTTACCGGTGCCTCTTTACCAGGACGGTGTTGCCGAGGAAATCCAGTACGTCCTCAACCATGCGGAAGTCAAGTTTGTGGTTGTGGAAGATCAGGAACAGGTGGACAAGGTTCTGTCGATCATTGATGAATGTCCCAGTATCCGTACCGTGATTTACAAGGAAACCCGGGGGATGCGGCATTACAAGCAGCCGATCCTGAAATCCTATGACGAGGTTCAGGAATTGGGCCGGGTATATGATGCCAAGCATCCGGATTTTTACGATGCCGAAGCCGAGAAGGCTGTAGGGTCGGATCTGGCAACATTGATGTATACGTCCGGTACAACAGGCCGTCCAAAAGGTGTGATGCTTAGCTTTAACAATATGGTTGATGCGGGCCGTCTTTCTGTTGAATTTGAAAATTTGACAGAAAAGGACAAGGTTCTGTCCTATTTGCCGATGGCGTGGGTTGGGGATCACCTGTTCTCATATTCACAAGCCTCTCAAGCTGGCTTCTCGGTTAATTGCCCGGAAAATGCTGAAACGGTTTTGACAGATTTGCGCGAGATTGGACCAACCTATTACTTTGCGCCACCAGCAATTTTTGAAAATATGCTGACCCAGATGATGATCCGTATCGAAGATGCCAGCCCGATTAAACAGAAAATGTTCCATTATTTTATCGGTGTTGCCAAAAGATGCGGTGTGCAGATTATGGAAGGCAAACCGGTTTCTCTATGGGATCGGTTTCTCTATAAGCTTGGTGATTTTCTGGTATTTGGGCCGCTCAAAAATACACTTGGTTTTAGTCAGATACGCGTTGCCTATACAGCCGGTGCGCCGATGGGGCCTGAGGTTTTCAAGTTTTACCGCTCGCTGGGTATCAATTTGAAACAGCTATACGGGCAAACTGAATCTTGTGCTTACGTGTGTATTCAAAATGATACGGATGTGCGCCCCGATACGGTCGGGCCACCGGCTCCGGGTTGCGAGATTATGATCGATGATGCCACAGGCGAAGTCCTGTTTAAAAGCCCGGGCGCGTTTGTCGGCTATTATAAAAATGAAGAAGCCACCAAAGAAACCAAAGCTGATAGCGGTTGGGTTCATACGGGGGATGCCGGCATTATGACCGATGATGGTCAGCTCAAGATTATTGATCGGGCAAAAGATGTTGGCAAGCTTGTTGACGGCACCTTGTTTGCGCCGCAATACATTGAAAATAAACTGAAATTTTTCCCGTTTATTTCCGAAGCCGTTTGTCATGGCGATGGTAAGGATACTGTGACGGCCTTTATCAATATTGATATGGAAGCTGTTGGTAATTGGGCAGAACGCCGGGGTATTGCCTATGGTAGTTATCAGGATCTGGCCAGCCGCGACGAAGTTTACGCACAGATCAAGGAATGTGTAGAACAGGTCAATCGTGATCTTGCCATTGATAGTGAACTTGTCGGTGCGCAGATCAGCCGTTTTCTGGTCTTGCCCAAAGCACTGGATGCCGATGACGGGGAACTGACCCGTACACGTAAAGTTCGCCGCCGGATCATTGCTGAAAGATATGCCCCGTTGATTGAGGCTTTATTCAGCGATGCAAATATGGCAAAAATTGAATCTGAAATGACGTTTGAAGATGGCCGTAAAGGTATTTTGAAGGCGGATGTGAAGATCGCAGATTCTGAAACATATCCGGCAATGCGTGCCGCATCGTAAGTTGCAGGGGTTTATTAAAGAATGACACATCAAGAAGTTAAGCCCGGAGAAGTTCTGCTGGCGGTTAATGATATCAGCCTCTCTTTTGGTGCTGTTCGTGCCATCTCCGATGTGAGTTTTGATATTAAAAAGGGTGAAGTTCGGGCAATCATCGGGCCTAATGGCGCCGGTAAGACTTCCATGCTCAACTGCATCAACGGGTTTTATCATCCACAGCAGGGAACGATTACCTATAAGGGCCAGACCCGTAGCCAGATGAAACCGTTTGAAGCGGCGGCGCAAGGTATTGGCCGGACATTTCAGAATGTGGCCTTGTTTCGGGGTATGTCGACACTCGACAACATCATGACGGGCCGTAACCTGAAAATGAAATCAAGTTTGTTGTCATCCATGATCTGGTGGGGTGCTGCCCAAAAAGAAGAATTGCAGCATCGCCGTTTTGTTGAAGACATTATCGATTTTCTGGAAATTGAAGCGATCCGCAAAACCCCCGTGGGGCGCTTGCCTTATGGATTGCAAAAACGGGTGGAGCTGGGCCGGGCCTTGGCCGCGGAACCTGAACTTTTGCTTCTTGACGAGCCGATGGCCGGTATGAATCTGGAAGAAAAAGAGGATATGTGCCGCTTTATTCTGGATGTAAATGATGAATTCGGAACAACCATTTGCCTGATTGAGCATGATATGGGCGTGGTTATGGATATTTCTGACCGGGTAATGGTTCTCGATTATGGCGGAAAAATCGGGGACGGTGTTCCTGAAGAAGTACGTGCCAACCAGAATGTTATCGACGCCTATCTGGGCGGCGGTCATTAATCCCTTACAGGAGAGTATTTTATGGAAACCTTCATATCGGACTTTTTGTTCTTCGTGGAGGTCCTGTTAAGCGGATTGTTGACAGGGTCTCTTTATTCACTCATTGCCTTGGGCTTTGTGTTGATTTTCAAGGCATCGGGCGTATTTAACTTTGCCCAAGGGGCAATGATGCTGTTTGCTGCCCTCAGTATGGTTGGCATTCAGGAGATGTTGGGCGTTCATTGGACGGTGGCTTTTCTCCTGGCTGTTGTGGTTATGATTGCGCTGGCCTGGTGTGTTGAGAAATTTGTGCTGGGCAAGCTGGTCAATCAGGAACCCATTATTCTGTTTATGGCGACCATCGGTGTGACCTTCTTCCTTGACGGTTTTGGACAAACAGTCTGGGGTAGTGATATCAAGGTTATGGATATCGGCTTGCCGGACGGTGTGTTCGATGTTGGCGGTATTTTTATTGATCAGCTGGAGCTGGTGGCTGGCGGTACGGCGGCGGTAATGGTGCTTGTACTGGCTGTGTTTTTTAACAAAACAAGAATTGGCCGGGCTTTACGTGCGGTGGCGGATGATCACCAGGCGGCCATGTCAGTTGGTATTTCCCTGCGCTTTATCTGGATTGTTGTCTGGAGTGTGGCGGGTCTTGTTGGTCTGGTTGCCGGTGTTATGTGGGGCTCAAAACTGGGTGTCCAGTTCAGCCTCAGCCTGATTGCCCTTAAAGCGCTTCCTGTGTTGATGCTTGGCGGCTTTACGTCCATTCCCGGTGCGATTATCGGCGGTCTGATTATTGGCTCTGGTGAGAAGCTTGCTGAAATTTATCTTGGCCCGTTTGTTGGCGGTGCTATTGAAAACTGGTTCGCGTATATGCTGGCGATGGTCTTCCTCCTTTTCCGCCCACAAGGTTTGTTCGGCGAAAAGATTATTGAAAGGGTTTAGGTAAGATGTTTTATCGTGAAGCTGGACAATTCAAGTCCTCCTATAAAGAAGATCAGGCAATCTTTCCTATTCTGCAAGATCGTATTGGCGTCGGCCTTATCCTGTTGATTGCATTTTTTGGTATTCCCCTGTTTGCCAGTGAATATGTTCTAAGTGCGGTTATGATACCGTTTCTGATTTTGTCGCTTGCAGCCATTGGTCTGAATATTCTGACAGGCTATGCCGGGCAGATCTCACTGGGAACGGGCGGATTCATGGCTGTAGGGGCGTTTGCCGCCTATAAGTTCGCAACCTTTTCGTTCATGATAGGTCAATATGAAGGCACTGTTCCTATCATCATTACGATTTTACTGGCCGGGGTTATGGCCGCCCTTGTCGGGATTATGTTCGGTATTCCAAGTTTGCGGATCAAGGGTTTCTATCTGGCAGTGGCAACCCTTGCATCCCAGTTCTTTCTGGAGTGGATTTTCATCAAAGTTGGCTGGTTCACCAATTACAGCCCATCCGGTGTGATTACAGCGCCACCGTTGGAAGTCATGGGATATCTGTTTGATACACCAGCAGAGAAGTATCTGTTTACGCTTGGTTTTGTCGCTATTCTCGCGATGGCCGCCAAAAATCTGGTGCGCAGCCATATTGGCCGGGGCTGGATGGCGATCCGGGATATGGATATTGCGGCTGAAATTATTGGCTTTAAACCGTTGAATACGAAACTGTCTGCCTTTGCTGTCAGTTCTTTCTTCTGCGGTGTTGCGGGCGCTTTGTGGGCCTTTGTCTATTTGGGTACCGTGGAGCCTGAAGCGTTCAATATCAACCGGTCATTCTCCATTCTGTTTATGGTGATCATTGGCGGAATGGGCAGTATTCTGGGCTCTTTCATCGGCGCAGCCTTTATTCTGTTATTGCCTATTTTTCTGAGCAATGTACCGCCTATGATCGGTTGGGATATTGGTGTGGATCTGGTGGCACATATTGAATTCATGGTATTTGGTGTTCTGATTATCTTTTTCTTGATTGTTGAGCCGCACGGGCTTGCAAGACTATGGACCATCGGTAAGGAAAAACTGAGATCTTGGCCGTTTCCATATTGATCTGTTGCCAAAAGGCGGTCACAGTAGATGGATTGCTAATGGGTGATGGTAATTAAATATCTCTTGGCGGAACAATCCGCAGCATAAACAAGGGTAACTCTGGGAGGAAAATTATGAGTTTGAAGAAATTTGTACTCGGCGCATTGGGGGCAGCAGTTTTGGCCGCTCCGTTTACAGCACCGACACCGGCATTTGCCGCAGAAACACTGTATCTGCCAAAGCTGGTTTATCGTACAGGTCCATTTGCACCGGGCGGAATTCCGACAGCCAATGGTGCCGTTGATTACTGGGCGATGGTCAATGAGCGCGATGGCGGCGTTGGCGGTGCAAAAGTGATCGTTGAAGAATGTGAATTTGGTTACAATACTGACCGTGGTGTTGAATGCTATGAGCGGACCAAAAGCAAAAATGGTGGCGCGCTAGTCTATCAACCATACAGTACCGGTGTAACATACGCACTTGCTGATAAAACACGTAAAGACAATATTCCGGTTATGTCTATGGGCTATGGTCGTTCAGATGCCGGTATTGGTACAGCCTTTCCTTGGGTTTTCCCAATGACACTGAACTACTGGGGCCAAGCCACTGGTATCATGAAATATATGGGCTCTCAAGAAGGCGGCCTTGATAAAATGAAGGGCAAAACCATTGCTCTTGTTTATCTTGATATTGCCTATGGTAAAGAGTCTTTGCCTATTTTCCGTACTATGGGTGAAAAATTTGGCTTTAAGCTGAAAGAATATCCGGTTACTTTCCCCGGTATTGAACAAAAAGCCACATGGTTGCAAATTCGCCGGGCAAAACCTGACTATATTGTCATGTGGGGCTGGGGTGTTATGAACCAGACAGCAATTAAAGAAGCTGCCAAGATCAGGTTCCCTGCTGATAAGTTCATCGGTAACTGGTGGTCAGGTGCTGAGCAGGATACTGTTCCTGCAGGTAAAGCGGCTGTTGGTTATAAAAGTGCAACATTCTCTGCTGCCGGTACTGACTTCCCTGTCATTCAGGACATTCTGAAATATGTCTATGGCAAAGGAAAAGGCAAAGGCCGCGATAATGTAGGTCAAGTACTTTATAACCGCGCAGTTTTGACACAGGTTGTGATCCATAAGGCAATTCTGGATGCTCAAAAAGCAACTGGTAAAGCCGGTATTTCAGCCTCAGACCTTCGGGATGCTTTGGAAACTTTGAAATTGGACGACACTTCAGCCGCTGCGCTGGGTGCAAAAGGTATGGGTCCAAATATTAATGTTTCCTGTGAAGATCATATTGGTGGCGGTGGTGTCTTTATCCAACAGTGGAATGGTAAAAAATGGAGCATGGTCTCCGATTTTATCTCTTCCATGGAAGATTTGACTCGCCCTGCGATGGAAGCATCTGCTGCGAAATACCTGAAAGAAAAAGGCGTACCTGCAGTTCCCTGCAAATAAGCCTGTAAGTAACCTTTAAAGAGAGAGTCTTGCTAATGAATGCGTCAAGCAACCCGCTTCTCAGGGTCCATAATATCGAGGTCATTTATGACCATGTTATCCTTGTTCTGAAAGGGGTCTCTCTTGAGGTTCCCGAAGGAAAGATTGTCTCCATTCTCGGAGCCAATGGGGCCGGCAAGACGACCACTTTGAAAGCCGTTTCTAACCTCCTCCGCTCTGAGCGCGGGGAGGTTACGAAAGGCACTATTGAATATAATGGTAAGGACATTACCGAAAAATCACCGGCTGATCTGGTAAGAGACGGTGTCGTGCAAGTGATGGAAGGACGCCATTGTTTCGAGCATCTGACCGTTGAAGAAAATCTTCTGACTGGCGCCTATACCCGCAAGGGCGGGCGCGCCATGATCAATGAAGAACTTGAAAAAGTGTATCATTATTTCCCCCGGCTCAAAGAACGCCGTACATCATTGGCCGGATATGTCTCCGGTGGTGAGCAGCAAATGGTCGCCGTTGGACGGGCCTTGATGGCGCATCCGAACCTCATTTTGCTGGATGAGCCCTCCATGGGATTGGCACCGCAACTTGTGGAAGAAATCTTTGAAATTGTCAGACGTCTGAATGAAGAGACAGGCGTGAGCTTTCTGGTTGCCGAGCAAAATGCAACCATCGCCCTTAAATATGCCCATTACGGTTATATTCTGGAAAATGGCCGCGTTGTGATGGACGGGGTTGCGGCTGATTTGGCAAATAATGAAGATGTTAAAGAATTTTATCTCGGGCTTGGTGGCGATGGCCGTAAGAGTTTTCGTGATGTGAAGCATTATCGCCGCCGCAAACGCTGGCTTGCATAAAACAAGAAAATAAAATTTGATAATGATTGGTAAGATTATGACTGGCGCTGGTACCTATTACGACGCTTTGGAAGTTCGCGATCCTTCTGTTCGTCACGTTGAACAAATGCAGGCCTTGCAAGAGGTTGTTGCGCATGCCAAAGAAAATTCGGATTATTTTGCTCAATTGCTTGAAAATATAGATCCGAGCTCTATCGACAGTCTGGATGCTTTGGCAACTCTGCCGGTGACGCGTAAATCTGATTTGGTGGTCAAACAACAAAGCAATCCCCCTTTGGGCGGGCTGAATGCCGAGCCGGTTAGCGCATTATCAAATATCTTTATGTCTCCGGGGCCGATTTTCGAGCCGGCGCAGGAGATAAAAGATTATTTTCGGATGGGCCGCGCCATGTGGGCTGCGGGTTTTCGTCCCGGCGATTTGGTCTATAACACATTTTCGTATCACATGACCCCTGCAGGACATATGATGGAGAGCGGCGCGCGCGCGGTTGGGTGTCCGGTTTTCCCTGCTGGTATCGGCAATACAGAAATGCAGCTGGAGGCGATTTCGACACTGAAACCCCGCGCCTATGTGGGCACCCCGTCATTTTTAAAAATATTGCTGGAAAAAGGCCGCGACGCTGACATGGACATGTCCTCGATCAAGGTGGCCAGCGTCGGCGGGGAAGCTTTGCCGCCATCCTTGCGTCAGGCATTGGTCGATCTGGGGGTTGAAACCGTGATTCAGTCCTATGGTACCGCTGATTTGGGCTTGATCGCCTATGAAAGTGACGCCATGGAAGGCATGAGCATTGATGAAAATGTGATTGTGGAAATTGTTCGCCCGGGAACCGGTGACCCGGTTGCTCCCGGCGAGGTGGGCGAGGTTGTGGTCACCAGTTTCAATAAAACCTATCCCCTGATCCGCTTTGCCACAGGCGATATGTCTGCTTTGATGGTGGGCGGTAGTAAATGTGGCAGGACAGGTCCGCGAATTAAAGGCTGGATGGGCCGTGCCGATCAAACTGCTAAAATCAAAGGTATGTTTGTACATCCGGGATCAGTTGCCGAGGTGCAAAAACGGCACCCGGAACTGGCAAAGGTTCGTCTTGTGGTGACAAGCATTGACAATGTGGATCAAATGACCCTTCATTGCGAAGTAGAGGGGGGAAGTGATGACTTGAAGGCCGCTGTTGCCGCATCCGTTCAGAGTTTGTGCAAATTGCGCGGGGCTATTGAGTTTGTCGCTGCTGGCTCGTTGGCCAATGACGGTAAGGTTATTGACGATCAACGGACCTATGAATAGGTTCGAGCCTGTATTTGATCTTTCATCTGTTGCGATAAGGGGAACATTCCTGTAGTCAGGGGTGTTCTCTTTTTTATAGGTCTGCCCTGCCAGATGAGCCTGCATATAGATAGTTTGACATGTATCCGTCAGGACCGGCTGATTTTTGCCGACCTGTCTTTCTCCCTATCTGCAGGGGAAATGATGTGGGTTAAAGGACGCAATGGGGTTGGTAAATCATCCTTGTTGCGTATTCTGGCTGGACTGCTTGCCCCAGCGGCGGGGAAAGTTTCGTGGAACGGTACCGATATTGCGGACGAGCCTGATATTTATCATCAAAATTTCCGCTATATTGCCCATCAGGATGCGTTAAAAGCCGCATTCAGCGCACGGGAAAATCTGGATTTCTGGGCAGATTATGCAGGTCAGGATCAGGTTCTTGCCGCTTTACAGGCGTTTGAGTTACAGGACATCGCGGATCATCCGGTACGCATTTTGTCAGCAGGACAGAAAAAACGCAGTAATCTTGCGCGTCTTATTGCATGCCCGGCACCGTTATGGATATTGGATGAGCCGGTGAGCTCTCTTGATAGCCACTATATCAAGCTGTTTAAATCCTTGTTGTTGGCACATGTGACTAAAGGCGGAATGGCGATATTGGCGACTCATCAGGATCTGGAGATAGATAATATCCGCATTCTGGACCTTGATCGGAAGGGGACGGCGCTGTGTTGACCTCGTTTGTTGCTTTACTGATCCGTGATATCCGGCTGGCTGTCCGTCAAGGGAGTGCCTTGACGATGACCTTGTCCTTTTTTGTTATTGCTGTTTCGTTATTTCCACTTGGGGTTGGGCCGGAGTTGAGTATTCTGGCACGAATTGCGCCTGGTGTCTTATGGGTCGGGGCATTGCTGGCCTGCCTGCTGACACTGGACCGCGTTTTTCAGGCAGATTATGAAGATGGCACGCTGGAGCAATTGATGCTGGGACCTTTGCCGGTGGAGCTGGTGGCGCTGGCAAAAATTCTGGCACATTGGCTGACATCGGTGGTGCCGCTGATTGTGGTCGCACCGGTTTTGGCAATTTCGCTTAATATGCCGGCAGACGGCACCTGGGCAATGGTGCTGGCATTGGGGCTGGGAACGCCGATTTTAAGCTTGATCGGGGCTGTGGGCGGGGCCTTGACGGTGGCCATGCGCCGGGGCGGCATTTTGTTGTCACTGCTGGTTTTACCGCTTTATATACCGGTCTTGATATTCGGGGTGGCATCTGTAGAGGCTGCTATTGCATTTTTACCGGTTGCTCCCCATTTGCTGTTACTGGGAGGATTGTCTCTTGGGGCACTTGTTATTTGTCCGGTAGCGTCGGCTGCGGCCTTGCGGTTGGCTGTAGAATGACGCAAATTGATTCAGGAGCGCCCAAGGGCACAGCTAGGACATTACAAAATGGCGATTGACTTGCATAAATATGCCAACCCGACCCGTTTCTTGCGGCTGACCGGAGTTATATTTCCGTGGTCTGTGGGGGTGACAGTTGTGCTGTTACTGACTGGCTTGTATCTGGGGCTTATTGTCTCGCCGCCAGATTATCAGCAAGGAGAGTCGGTTCGGATTATGTTCGTCCATGTGCCCGCCTCCTGGATGGCGCTGATGATATATAGTTCCATGGCAATTTCGTCGGCAGCAGGGCTGATCTGGAAACATCCGGTGGCGGACCTGTCGGCGAAGGCGGCGGCTCCGATAGGGGCCTGCTTTACATTTCTGGCACTGGTCACCGGTTCGCTATGGGGGCAACCCATGTGGGGTACTTACTGGGTGTGGGATGCGCGTCTGACCAGCATGTTGATTTTGCTGTTTTTGTATTTGGGCTATATGGCAATCTGGGAGAGCTTTGACGATCAGAGTAAGGCGGCAAAAGCAGCGGCTATTCTGGTTCTGGTAGGAGCGATCAATATACCGATTATCAAGTTTTCGGTTGATTGGTGGAATACATTGCATCAGCCTGCCAGTGTTGCAACCCTGCAAGGTCCGAAGATACATAGTTCCATATTGACACCACTGCTGGTTATGGGGCTGGCTTATACAAGTTTGTTTGTCTCTGTTTTTATTATTCGGGTGAAGGCAGAAATACTCGGGCGGCGCCTTCGAATACTTCGAATTAATCAGTTACAGGAATAAGTATGCTGGCTTGTTGCGACATTGTGACACATCGTGTGTTGTGCCTATTGAAACTCCATGTATGAAGGCATATGTAAGCTAAAATTTAAGCCCACCTTGTCAGTAGGCATGAAATATCGGGGAAAGTTTTGGGTCAATTTTTTGAAATGGGTGGTTACGGGACCTTTATCTGGGGGTCCTACGGGATATCAGCTGTTGTGCTGGTCCTGTTGGTGATTGCCAGCATTCGGCAGTTACGCCGGGTTGAAGCTGCGCTGGAACCACTGGAAACTGCCCGCCGTGCCATTCGTAAAAAATCTTCTGACAGGAAAGTGCCCTCATGACCCGTAAACGCCGCCGCCTGTATATTGTTATTGTGGCTATGGCTTTGCTCGGCTCTGCCGCCGGACTTATTCTTATGTCGTTTGAAGATAGTCTGGTCTTTTTTTATAGCCCTTCGGATCTGGTGGAAAAACCGGTTCCTGCGGGACGGACATTTCGTCTGGGCGGCCTTGTCGAGGAAGGTAGTTACAAGAAGGACGGTGTGTTGATAACATTCAAGGTCACTGACCTAGCTGAAAGCGTTTCCGTGCAGTATCGGGGGCTTGTCCCTGATTTGTTTCGTGAGGGGCAAGGGGTGGTGACAGAAGGTCAGTTTGATGACAATGGTATCTTTATTGCTGATAACGTTTTAGCCAAACATGATGAAAATTATATGCCTCCCGAAGTTGCTGAAAGTCTGAAAAAGGCTGGTAATTGGCAGGGCACTGGAGAGAAAAAATGACCGCAGAGATCGGGCAATTCAGTTTAATTATTGCGTTTGTCGTATCTGTTATTCAGGGAACGATACCGCTTGTGGGGGCCGCGCGCGGTAATCAGGCACAAATGCAGCTGGGAACCAGTGCCGCTTTTGTCCAGTTTATGGCAATTACTATCAGTTTTGGTGCTTTAATCACTGCCTATGTCGGCAGTGATTTTTCAATTCTGAACGTGGTGAACAATTCTCATTCTCTCAAACCGATGTTGTATAAAATTACCGGTGTCTGGGGAAACCATGAGGGATCTTTGCTGCTATGGGGGTGGATACTGGCCCTGTTCGGCTTTGCTGTTGCCCTGTTCGGTCGCAACCTGCCACTGAGCTTGAAGGCTCGCGTGTTGGCCATTCAAGGTCTTATTGGTGTCGGTTTTCTGTTGTTTATACTGGTGACGTCAAATCCGTTTGAACGTATTAGCCCTGCGCCCTTTGATGGTCAGGGATTGAACCCTTTGTTGCAAGATCCCGGCTTGGCCTTTCATCCTCCTTTCCTGTATTTGGGATATGTGGGGCTTTCGGTCACGTTCTCCTTTGCCATTGCGGCCTTGATCGAGGGCAAGGTTGATCCCGCCTGGGCGCGATGGGTGCGACCGTGGACATTGATCGCCTGGGGGTTTCTGACCCTCGGGATCGCTTTGGGGTCCTGGTGGGCTTATTATGAACTGGGTTGGGGTGGCTGGTGGTTCTGGGATCCTGTTGAAAATTCTTCCTTCATGCCCTGGCTTATCGCAACAGCACTTCTGCATTCTGCCATTGTTGTCGAAAAACGGGATGCACTTAAAAACTGGACAATTCTACTGGCAATTATGGCCTTCAGTTTCTCGCTTCTCGGGACGTTTCTGGTGCGCTCGGGTGTGTTGAATTCGGTTCATGCTTTTGCGTCTGATCCGACACGCGGGGCATATGTTATGGGATTTCTTGTGCTGGTTATCGGTGGTTCCTTGACACTATATGCCATACGAGCTCCGGGTATGAAGGGTGGTGGCTTGTTTGCCCCTATCAGCCGGGAAGGGTCGTTGGTCCTGAATAATCTGCTGTTATCGATTGCCGCAGCGACGGTTTTACTCGGCACCTTATATCCGATTTTTCTGGATGCTGTGAGCGGGGCCAAGGTTTCGGTGGGCGGACCTTATTTCAATACGACTTTCCTCCCGATTGTGATTCCGTTGATTATTGCGTTGGCGGTTGGTCCGCTTCTGCCCTGGAAACGGGCTGATTTAAAAGGGGTTCTGTCCCGGCTGAAAATGGCCATGTTCCTTGTGTTGGTAGTTGTCGGTATGACCTGGTGGCTTTCCGAAGATGCACCGGTTCTGGCCTTTGTCGGTATGGGTTTGTTTACATGGCTGGTGACCGGAATTCTGGTGGAATGGGCGGCGCGGATAAAACTGTTCCGGACCAGTTTGTCCAATAGCTGGAAGCGTTTTGTCAATTTACCAAGAAGTGCCCATGGTATGACGGTTGCCCATTTGGGTGTTGCCATGCTGGTGTTGGGGATTACGGTCAATGAAGCATGGCAGAGTGAAAACCTTAGTGTGATGAATCCCGGTGAAACGGTAACCGTGGGCGGTTATGATTTCACTTTTAATGGCATCGAAGAGATGCGGGGTCCCAACTATGATATTCTTCGAGGCTCGTTCAAAGTGCAGAAGGGCGGGAATTTTGTCGTTGATCTGTCGCCGGAGACCCGAACCTATCAGCAGCCACCCATGCAAACGACTGAGGCCGCTATCTGGCCGATGCTATCTGCCGACTTATATGTTGTTATCGGCGAACAGGATGGTAAAGGGGGCTATGCCGTGCGTATTTATCACAAGCCGCTCATCTCCTGGATATGGATCGGAGCGCTGGTCATGTTCTTTGGTGGTGGACTGAGTCTGAGTGATCGACGGTTTAGAATTGGAGCGGCCGCCCGCAAAAAGGTATCCCTTCAGAAGCCAGTAAAAACTGCAGGAGCATAAGTTATGAAGTTAAGTTTTTTTGCGCCTGTTCTGACCTTTGCAGTTATTGCCGGTGTCATGTTCTACGCTTTGTTCTTTCTGGACCCAACCCTTATTCCGAGCGAATTTGTGGATCGCAAAGTGCCGGAATTCAGCGCGTTGGAGCCGGTGCCGGGATACGGGCCCGATCTGTCGAGTGAGAACTTATCAGATGGCAAGGTGGTGCTGTTTAATGTCTTTGCGTCCTGGTGCGTTGCTTGTCTGATCGAACACCCGGTTTTTATGAAGCTGAAAGCAGAAGGTAATGTGGAAATTTTTGGGCTGAACTATAAAGATACGCCTGAGGCGGCGGCCAAATGGCTTGCCAAAAACGGTAATCCCTATACACGGACCGGGATGGACCCTAAAGGACGTCTCGGGATCGAGTTTGGGGTTTATGGTGTACCGGAGACATTCATTATTGGACCGGACGGGACAATTCTTGACAAGATTATTGGTGCGGTAACAGCGAATGATCTGAAAACCCGGATTTTACCTCGTATCGCGGGGAATAAAAAATGATCAATCTGGCTAGGCAGGGAATTAGGCGAGGTTTGGTGCTTTTAATGGTTGTTGTCGGGCTCGGGTTTGCGGGCGTTGCCAGCGCGGTGTTTGTTGAAGAGCAGCTTGATGATCCTGCCCTTGAGATGCGGGCGCGTGACATTGCTGAAGGTATTCGCTGTCTTGTTTGTCAGAATCAGTCGATCATGGAGAGTAATGCTGATCTGGCCCGGGATTTAAGGCTATTGGTGCGTGAGCGTGTAGCCACAGGCGATACGGATGACGAGGTGCGGGCCTATCTGGTGCAGCGATTCGGAGACTGGATCTTGTTGAATCCGCCCTTTAAAGCGCGGACTTTGATTTTGTGGTTGAGCCCGTTTTTATTGCTCCTGTTCGGGAGTCTGTTTGTGGTTAGGTTTTTGCGCCGTAAATCAGAAGGGGCTGCGACGCTTCCCTTGACAGATGTTGAAGAGGCTGAACTTCATAAAATTATGGCAACTGATAAAAATAAGAGTGAGGCGCTATGATTTGGGTTATTCTGGCGGCGATTACGCTGGTTTCTATAATTATCTTGCTGGCTCCTATGGTTATTGCCACCGATGGTCAGGCTTCGCGCGGTGAAAAAGGGGTTGATGTGTACAAGCAACAGCTCAATGAGCTGGATGCAGACGTTACCCGTGGTGTTTTGAGTGAAGAGGATGCTGAGACAGCGCGGGTTGAAATTCAGCGCCGCATTATCCGTGATGACAAGGAAGGAAAGAGCTCAATCCGTCTTACAGGGTCCCGTCAGCCAGTGATGGCTGTTCTGGTGCTTGTTTTTGTCGTCGGGACGTCTTTTGCGTTTTATAGTTATCTGGGCTCACCTGATTTACCCTCGAAGCCATTGGCATCGCGGGACATCAAGCAAGAGAAGAAAGATTTTGCTGGTCGGGATTTATCAACGCTGGTTGCTCGCCTGGCCAAAGGGTTACAAGAAAAGCCGGATAATCTGGACGGCTGGATTTTATTGGCACGAACATTATCGCGGATGGGCAGGTTTGATGATGCGGCCAATACTTATTTACAGGCAGTTAAAATTACGCCCGGTGATGCGGATTTATATGTGGCTGCAGGCGAAAATTTTTATTATTTTGCCAAAGGGACTGTTAGTGATCTTGCCCTTGATGCCTTCAAGCGGGCAGCGGAAATTGATCCCAAGCATGCCGGAGCCCGTTATTATCTAGCGGTTAGCGAGGCGCAGAACGGCCGGGAAGCCGAAGCTCTGGATCAATGGATTTCATTATATCGCGATAGCGAGGCAACGGCTCCTTTTATGCGATTGCTGCGCAAACGGATCAGTGAAGCGGGAGCGCGGACCGGTCGTGATGTGGCCGCTATCCTTGCTGAAAAACCAGATACGACAGCCTCGACCGGCCCCAGCAGTGAAGACGTAAAAGCGGCGGCAGGGTTGTCACCAGAGGATCAGCAAAAATTTATCGAAACCATGGTTGCGCGGCTTGCTGATCGTATGGCTGAAGCACCGGATTTTGATGGCCTGATGAAACTGGGTAAAGCCTATAGTACGCTTCGTAAATATAAATTGTCTGCAGATGCTTATGCAAGGGCGGCCGGATTGAAACCGGATGTTGCCTTGCCTCTGGTTATGCAGGCGCTGGCTATTATCCAGGATGCGAATGCCGAGACGCCACCGGCAGAAGCAATAGCCTTATACCGGAAGGTGTTGGCGCTGGATGACAAGGTTGCCGAAGCTCATTGGTATGTGGGTATTGATGAGGCAACAGCAGGTCGTACAGACAAGGCATTGTCCCATTGGCGAAAAATCCAGACCTTGGTTCCGAAAGGCACAGCACTATATGCAAATGTGACCCGGGCGATAAATGCACTTTCCCCGAAGGCGCAGAATTGATACTCTGTTGTGGCGGATAGAAATTCGCAGCTTTGGGGCGGTTGATTAATGGTTAAAATATCTGGAACACTTACCAGCAACGTAACATTGTCAGGCCGAATGCTGGGCGGTCAGCCTAAGGGCTTGCCGCAAGATATCAAGCCTGTCCAGAAACTTGAAAAACCAGCGGCCCTGAAGGAACAGCAACCCGATATGACATTTAGCGGAATTGGCCGTAGTCTGGATATTCGCGTTTAGGCGCATCTGTTATAGGGCTTCAATACCGAGAAGGCGTTCATGTGACCTCATCCGATCCAGCAGACTTTGGATTCGCTCGCAAAATTCCAGATGGTGATAGTCTGGAGCGGGATGTTTGCAAGGATTGCGGGTGGGTGCATTACGAAAATCCTAAAATTGTGGTGGGGTCGGTTGTGACCTTTGATGACCGGTTTTTACTTTGTCGGCGGGCGATAAGCCCGCGCAAAGGTTTCTGGACATTGCCAGCGGGCTTTATGGAGCAGCAGGAGACAACAGCGCAAGGGGCTGTACGCGAGGCGCACGAGGAAGCCAATACAGATATTCATATTCGGGATTTGTTGGGGATATATGATATTCCCCATATTAGTCAGGTGCAGATTATGTACCGGGCGTATTTGACGGAAGCGGTGTTTTCACCGGGCGTGGAATCGCTGGAAGTTGCCTTGTTCGAATGGGCGGATATCCCGTGGGATGATCTGGCCTTTCCAACGGTTTACTGGGCCCTGCATCACTATGCAGAAATTAAAGACAAGGATAGTTTTGTGCCATTTGGCAATGCAACGGGCGAGTTGTTGCAAAAATCATTTGATGTTATGAGGCGTCAGGAAAAAAGGTAACAGGATATGCGCGCAAAATTTGGAACACTGCTAATCGCAGGAATGGTGAGTACCGCTTTTATCGGTTTTGCTTCTGCCGGTTTTTTGAAAGACCTGAAAGGGGCAATTGATAAGGCGGCACCGTCATCCTCTGCGCCTGCGCAAGGGAGCGGCTCGTCTTCACTGGGAGTGTCCCAGATTACCGAAGGCTTGCGCGAGGCCTTGAAGGTGGGGACCGCCAAGGTTGTGGACCAGATTGGCAGTGCTGGCGGGTATGGCAGTGATCCCGACATTCATATTCCCTTGCCAGAAAATATGCGCAAAGCGCAGAGCTATATGAAAAAATTCGGCCTATCAGGTCTGGCGGATGACGTGGAAGCGCGGCTGAACAAAGGGGCTGAAGCCGCGGCCCCCAAAACCAAAGAGCTGATTATCAAGGCCATCACCGATATGACGGTTGAAGATGCCCAAAAGATTTATGACGGGCCCGATGATGCGGCAACTCAGTATTTTCGCAAAACCGCAACGGCAGACTTGATGAAAACGGTGCGCCCAGTTATCGATCAGGCGCTGGAAGAAGCCGGTGCGATTGCGGCCTATGACAATTTGGTGGGACAATATGGAAAATACCCGTTTGTCCCCGATATCAAATCGGATTTAAGTGCTCATGCCACCAGATTGGCGCTGGATGGATTATTCTTTTATCTGGCTAAAGAAGAAGCCGCCATTCGCAACAATCCGGTCGCTCGGACAACAGATATCCTGAAATCGGTCTTTGGGGGCCGCTAGGCTTTATCTTGCGGCCTGTTTGAGTATCTCGAATAACAGCTCTTCATATTTGGCGACGGCTTTGTAATGGCGCAAGGCGTCGGGCATACTGGTAAGGGCATGGTGCAACTTACGGGCTCTGTCGCCATCGGCGATAACTTCTGCAAGCGGTGTGTTGAAGATACGGATGGTGAACAGGGTATCGTCTGTGCCGGGCAATCGTTGCAGGGTTTGCTTTTCAACACGGAAAAATAGCTGCTCGGCGATGGTATCTGCGGAGATGTCTGTCTTGGCGGGTTGCGCTGCCCGATGCCATTTGGGCTGAAACAGGGCTTCATCGTCAAACAGGCCCCAGTTGAAGCGCTGCACATTTTTACCGGGTTTCAGATGTTGGAAAAAACGATCAATAGAAGTTCCGATTTTCTGGTTAAGACCCGGAACGGGGATATGGATTTCACGCATGTTCTTGCCAACTTTATCGACAAGGTTCCAGCCTGACGGAAAACAGACAACCGCCGCCCCGAGGATAAAGTCATCCCCTGACCGTTGCATGAGGACCAGATCCTCTTGCACCATACTTGCCGCCTTGACCAGTGCATTTTCATCAGCGGATAGCCGGCTGAGATCAATTTCAGGGTGGTTTTTCTGTAGATTTCCCCGAACCAGCTGCAGGATTTTTGTCTCGGCGTCTTTGGCAGGGGGGGTGGTTGCAAAAACGGTGTCCCTGTGATCTGCCAGCAAGGACCGCTTTATTTCCATTTCGGTATCGTAATTATCCCCGATATCCAGCCAGTTTTGCTCTTTGAGGGCTTGCAGCCCCATGCTGATGGCGTAGTCACCAGCATCAAGGGGAAAATAGGGGAGTGTCATAACCAAGACCTAGCTATCGGAAGGTTCATCCGCTGAATGGCGGGTGAGAAGGGGGACTTGCGCCAGAAAAAACAGGAAGGTGATGCCTGTAAATCCGAACACTTTCATATTAACCCAAGTATCTGTGGAGAAATTGCGCCAGACGATCTCGTTGGCGACGGCAAGGGTTGCAAAATAGATCACCAGCCGGATGGTCAGTTTGCGCCATCCATCTTCGTCAAGGTCCCAGAAATTCCCGAACAGGGTTTTCATGAAGGATTTACCAACCATGATCCCCAGACCGAGCGCCAAAGCAAACATGGCATAGATGATTGTGGGCTTCATCTTGATGAAGGTTTCATCCTTGAAATATAATGTCAGCCCGCCGAATACCATCACGACAACGGCTGTTATCAGCGGCATGGCCGGTATTTTACGTTCGTAATAATAGGCTGCCCCGAGCGCAAATGGGGTCACGGCCATAATCGCAGTTGTTGCCGCGAACAAATCATACAGATAATAGGCCCCGAAGAAAATCAGAATGGGTCCCATTTCAGTAGCAAACTTGACGGCTGGTGGCATTTTACGCTGTGACATGTGAATATCCTGAATTTAGTTGTTATCAGCCCCGCACAGGGCACGGGCAAAATCGCGTGCGGCAAAGGGTTGTAAATCATCAACCCCTTCGCCAACGCCAATGGCATGGACAGGCAGTTGGAATTTGTCGGCAATGGCCACAAGAACACCGCCACGGGCCGTGCCATCCAGTTTGGTCATAACAAGACCGGTTACGTTACATGTTTTTCCGAATATTTCTGCCTGATTGAGCGCATTTTGCCCCGTTGTGGCATCAAGAACCAGCAAACAGGAATGCGGCACATCGGGGTCAAGTTTTTTAAGAACCCGTAGCACCTTTTCAAGTTCTGCCATCAGGTCCGTTTTGTTTTGTAGCCGGCCTGCCGTATCGATAAGCAGCAGATCGGTTCCATCTTGCAACGATTGTTCATAAGCGCCGTAGGCAAGGCCCGCGGCGTCACCGCCCACTTTGGTGGTGATGACATTAGCACCGGTGCGCTGCCCCCAGATGGCGAGCTGTTCGACAGCGGCGGCGCGAAAGGTGTCTCCGGCAGCCAGCGTTACTTTTTTGCCCGCATCTGTATATTGCTTGGCGAGTTTGCCGATGGTTGTTGTCTTGCCAGATCCGTTGACACCAACGACCAGAACCACATGCGGCTTCAAATTTTCTTTTAGCTCGAACGGAATGGCGATGGGATCAAGAATGGCGGTGATTTCATCGGCCAACGCTTCGCGAATTTCTTCAGGCGAGATTTCCTTGTCATAGCGGGTTTTTGCAATATTTCCCGCAATACGCATGGCCGTTCTGACTCCGAGATCAGAGGTAATGAGCAGCTCTTCAAGCTCTTCAAGGACGTCATCATCAAGTTTGCGCTTGGTGAAGATATCGGTAATACCGGTTGAAAGCGCACTGGATGAGCGGGTGAGACCTTCTTTGAGGCGGCGAAACCAGCCTTTTTTCTCTGTCTTTTCCTCGGTACTCATAAACGCGTTTGTTCCTTGCAACGGGCCAGCTCGCCGGCAAATAATTTCTGTCCATCGGTACGGGTGACGGTAACGGTGACGATCGTACCGGGTTTTGCGGTAAAATCAAATTCTACCGGCGCATATGTCTCGGTTCGGCCTGTGCGGGCGTTCTCAACCAGAACGGCAAGGGTTTTGCCGACCAGTGTGTCCAGATGCCGGTGCAGGTTTCCGGCGCCCACTTTTCGTAAAGTAGCGGCCCGTTTTTTACGGATATCACCGGGCACTTGCGGCATTTTGGCCGCCGGTGTGCCGGGGCGTTCCGAATAGGGGAACACATGGGCGTAGGTAATATCACATTCTTCAAGCAGCAGACGGCTGTTTTCTGCCATCTCGTCGGTCTCTGTCGGGAAGCCTGCTATAATATCGGCCCCAAACACCACATTGGGGCGCAACCGCCTTGCTTTTTCAACGAAGCCGTAGACATCGGCGCGCAAATGTCGCCTCTTCATGCGTTTGAGAACCATATCATCACCGGCTTGAAGGCTGATATGCAGATGCGGCATCAAGCGACTTTCGGTCTCGATCAGGTGCCAAAGATCATCATCGACCTCAACCGGATCAAGGGATGACAGGCGCAAGCGTTCGATATCGGGGACGGCTGCCAACAGGCGGCGGCACATCTGTCCCAATGTCGGTGTGCCCGGCAAATCTTCGCCATAGGCGGTGATATCGACACCGGTCAGCACAAATTCGCGGTAGCCGTTGCGGGTCAGGGATTTGGCCTGTTCAACAATCGCACCGATGGGGACCGAGCGGCTGTTGCCGCGTCCATAGGGAATGATGCAGAAGGTGCAGCGGTGATTGCAGCCGTTCTGAATTTGCAAAAAGGCGCGGGCCCGGCCTTCAAATCCTTCGAGCAAATGGCTGGCGGTTTCTTGCGCCGACATGATGTCGTTGACCTGTACCCGCTCGTTATTTTCCAGCCCGAAAGAGGTCGCTTCAAGTTTTTCCATATTGCCAAGTATCTGGTCGACTTCAGCCATTTTCTGAAATTGTTCAGGATTGGTCTGGGCGGCACAACCGGTAACGATGATTTTGGCGTCCGGATGGGCGCGCCGGGCTTTGCGAATGGCTTGGCGGGCCTGACGCTCGGCTTCATTGGTAACGGCGCATGTATTGATAATCACCGCATTATCGAGGCCCGCTGCGGATGCATGACCGCGCATGACTTCGGACTCGTACGAGTTCAAGCGGCACCCGAAAGTAATGATTTCAGGGCCGTTTTGTGCGGAATTGTCCATTGAGCGGTTATCGCTCATCAGTATTTCGGAACCTGATTTTTCAGAGGTCAGTTTTTCAGACATTGAAAGGCCCTTCGATCAGGGCAGGTGACAATATGCCGTCATATGAATAGGCAATTGGCCCTCCCATGAAGACCGAGCCGCCCTCTTGCCAGCGCAGATCAAGGGGGCCGCCATTGAGAAGAATACGCGCCTGTCCTGTAACAAGGCCGCGCAAGGTAGCGGCGACAATGGTTGCACAAGCAGCAGAGCCGCAAGCGAGCGTTATGCCGACACCGCGCTCCCACACCCGAAGGCGGATATCACCGGTATCTGTGAGGCTGGCAACACTGATATTTGCCTTTTGTGGCAGCAGGGGATCATGTTCGAGAACCGGTCCCCAGCGGTCGAGGTCGATTGCCTCGGCATCGTCAACAAAGAAAACCATGTGCGGATTGCCCATATTAACAGCCACAGGGTTGGCAAGAGGCCCTGCTTGCAGGGGTGTGTTCAGCGTATCTTCGGCGCGAGCCAGCGGGATATCGGCCCAGTGCAGTTTGGGAGCGCCCATATCAATGATGATAGTATTGTCAGGGCCGGTTGTGCCTTTGAGAAGGCCCGCCACAGTTTCAACAATGACGGCATCTTTGTCCAGTTCAGCCATCATCAAATGGGCGACGCAGCGGGTGGCATTGCCACACGCTTCGGCCTCGGTCCCGTCGGAATTATAGATACGCATGAAGATATCACCGCGCGCCGAGGGCTCGAGCACCACAAGCTGGTCATAGCCGACCCCGCGATGGCGATCGCCAATGGCCCGCAGCGCCTGTGGTGTCAGGTTCGGGTTTTTGGTGCGGCCATCGATAATGACAAAGTCATTGCCCAGTCCATGCATCTTTTTAAATGTTACGTGTTCCATAAGGCGCGATATAGGGATTAAATGGCTTTCGGTCCAGAGATATGTTGTTTTCTCCGGTCTAATACTTGACTCTTTGCCTGTCCTATGGCTATTTCACCTCACTCACGACAAATGAGCCATATCGTTTAAGTACCTTTATCAAGGTATCCGCCAGCCCGCGAGTTTCGCGCACTGGTGTTTTTTGCGTTGTATGGATTGTGTGTTGCGAGACCGGAAATTGATAGATGATTTATAGATAACCTTTGATCGGGCTTTGACCGAATGTTCGAAAATTTAACAGGTAGATTGGGCGATGTCCTTGGCAAACTGACCAAACGCGGCGCGTTGAGCGAGGCGGATGTCAACGAAGCCATGCGCGAAGTTCGCGTGGCTTTGCTGGAAGCCGATGTTGCCCTGCCGGTTGTTAAAAGCTTCGTCAAGAAGGTTAAAGCGAAGGCCATTGGCACCGAAGTTCTGAAATCCATCAATCCGGGACAAATGGTTATCAAGGTGGTCCATGACCAACTGATCGAGATACTGGGATCCGAATCGCAAGAACTGAACCTGATGGCAGTGCCGCCGATCGTCTTTATGATGGTTGGCCTGCAAGGGTCCGGTAAAACTACATCGACCGCAAAAATTGCAAAATTCCTGACGGAAAAGCATGGCAAGAAAGTCATGATGGCGTCTTTGGACGTGCGCCGTCCGGCAGCGCAAGAGCAGTTGCGGGTACTGGGCGAGCAGATCGAGGTCAAGACCCTGCCGATTGTTGAAGGTCAGCAGCCGGTCGAGATTGCCCGCCGGGCCATGCAATCGGCAGAGCTGCAAGGCTTTGACGTAATTTTGCTTGATACCGCAGGCCGTTTGCATGTGGACGAGCAGCTGATGGCCGAAATGAAGGCCGTTCACCAGATTGCATCCCCGACGGAGACATTGCTGGTTGTTGACAGCCTGACCGGTCAGGACGCGGTCAATGTGGCGCAACAGTTTAAAGAACGGGTGGATGTGACCGGTATCGTCATGACCCGTATCGATGGCGACGGGCGCGGCGGTGCGGCTTTGTCCATGCGCGAAGTGACCGGATGTCCGATCAAATTGCTGGGTACCGGCGAAAAGCTTGATGCGCTGGAGTTGTTCCATCCCGACCGGATTGCCAACCGTATTCTGGATATGGGCGATATTGTCTCGCTTGTTGAAAAAGCATCGGAAATGATCGAAAAGGGCGAGGCCGAAAAGCTTGCCCTTAAAATGCAAAAAGGCATTTTTGATCTCGACGATCTGGCGGGCCAGTTACGACAGATGCTGAAAATGGGCGGCATGAGCGGTTTGGTTGGCATGTTGCCCGGTGTCGGCAAAATGAAAAAGCAGCTTGATGGGGCAAACCTCGATGACAAGCTGCTGAAACGACAAATTGCTATTGTAGAATCGATGACGCCCAAAGAGCGGCGGAACCCGAAATTGATTGCTGCCTCGCGCAAACGGCGTATTGCCGCCGGAGCAGGTATGTCTGTACAGGATGTTAATCGCTTGTTGAAACAACACAAGCAAATGGCAGGAATGATGAAGAAGGTGAAGAAGATTGGCAAAAAAGGCGTCATGCGTGGCGGTATGCAGGGTCTTCTTCCCCCCGGAATGAAATTTTAGATTTAGACAGTTTTAGGATTTAAGAGAAAGAAGTTAAACTATGGCATTGAAAATTCGCCTTACCCGTCAGGGTGCTAAGAAACGTCCCTTCTACCGTATTGTAGTTGCTGATGTTCGCAGCCCTCGTGATGGCCGGTATCTGGAAATCGTAGGAACCTACAACCCTATGCTGGGCAAGGATGATGAAAATCGTATCTCCTTGAAAGAAGATCGTATCAAACATTGGATGGGCGTTGGCGCACAGCCAACTGACCGTGTGGGCAAATTCCTTGCGGCGGCTGGTATTGCAGGCAAGGTTGAGCGCAACAATCCAAATAAAGCCAAGCCAAAAGCAAAAGCACAGGAACGTCTTCAGGAAGCTGAAGAAGCTGCCAAGGCCGCAGCAGAAGCTGCTGCTGCTCCTGCAGAAGCTTAAGGAATTTACGCATGTCACAGTCGGATCGTTTGCTTCTGGGTGTGATCGCTGGGCCACGGGGTATCAAGGGTGAGATGAAGGTTAAATCCTTCACTGAAGTTCCCGAAGATATTGTTGCCTACGGCGTCTTGGAGAATAAAACCGGAGACACCAAATTCAAAGTGTCGCTGGTTGGAAGTTCCAAGAATTTGCCAGTAATCCGGATCAAAGGCGTTGTGGACCGTAATCAGGCCGAAGCCCTCAAGGGGCAGGAGCTGTATGTATCGCGGGACAAATTGCCGGAGACGGAAGGTGACGATGAATTTTATTGCAGAGACCTGATCGGGTTGGATGTAATTTATGAAGACGGCACCAGATACGGTGAAATCCTGCAGCTTCATGAATTTGGTGCCGGGGATATTCTGGAAATCAAACCTGAGGGAAAGGGCGCAAAATCAAGTATTTTGGTGCCCTTCACCAAGGAAATGGTCCCGACCGTAGATTTGGCAGCAAGGCATGTGATTATTAATTTGCCCGAGGACTTCTTCGATGTTCCTGCAAAGGAGGCAGAGGAAGAAGGGACGACAGGCAAGTCATGACAGGGGCATGGTCTGCTCATGTTTTGACCTTGTATCCGGATATGTTTCCCGGCCCGCTTGGCCAGTCATTGGCTGGCAGGGGTCTGGAAGAGGGAGCCTGGGAGTTACAGGTAACCAATATTCGGGACCACGCGATCGGTAAACACCGGACGGTGGATGACAGTCCTTTTGGTGGCGGCGCCGGTATGGTGATGCGGCCGGATGTTCTTGGGAATGCCATTGATGCGGCGAAAGTCGCATCGGGCAATGACAAAAGGGTGATGTATTTCAGCCCGCGCGGCCGGATCATGGATCAGGCATTCGTTCGGGAAGTATCGGCGGGACCGGGGGTTATTCTGGTTTGTGGCCGGTTTGAAGGCATTGACCAAAGGGTGCTTGATGCCCGGGATGTGGAAGAAGTTTCTTTGGGAGATTTCATCCTCTCTGGCGGAGAGATCGCGGCACTGGCGATGCTGGATGCGGTGGTACGGCTGTTACCGGGAGTAACGGGAAATCAGGCGTCCCTTGATGAAGAGAGTTTTGAGACCGGGTTGTTGGAGTATCCACATTATACCCGACCCGCGGTCTGGGAAGATTTGGCTGTACCGGAGGTTTTGCTTTCGGGGCACCATGAGAAGATCAGGGAATGGCGGCAACGGCGTTCCGAAGAGTTGACGAAACAGCGGCGGGCGGACCTTTGGGACCGTTGGTCAGATGATAAATTGAAATAAAGGTGAAAGCTATGAATACAATTCAAAAGCTAGAGCAGGAACAGATTGAAAAATTGACAGCAGAACGTCCAGTTCCGGATTTTCGCGCTGGTGATACTTTACGGGTATTCGTGAAGGTTGTTGAAGGTACACGTGAACGTGTCCAGATGTTTGAAGGCGTGTGTATTGCCCGTAATTCAGGTGGCATGAATGCCAACTTCACAGTTCGCAAAATTTCGTATGGTGAAGGTGTGGAACGCATATTCCCGCTTTATTCCCCGCGCATCGACAACATCGAAGTTGTCCGCCAGGGTGTGGTTCGCCGCTCGAAACTTTACTATCTTCGCGAATTGCGTGGCAAGAAAGCCCGTATTACAGAACGTCGTGAAGATCGCGGTGTCAAAAAAACCGCCAAGTAATAGCGGGTCGCTTTTTCGGCGAGACAACAATAACCGGCACGGTGAATACCGTGCCGGATTACGTGTGATAACGGCATTATTCCGGCATTGAGAGGATAAGCAAATGGGCGTTGCGAAAACCCTGTATGACAAAATTTGGGACAGCCATCTGGTTGATGTTCAGGAAGATGGAGCCAGTTTGCTCTATATTGACCGGCATCTGGTTCATGAAGTAACCAGCCCGCAAGCCTTTGAAGGGTTGCGGATTACCGGACGCAAAGTCCGGCGGCCCGAGGCAACTTTTGCCGTTGCTGATCATAATGTGCCAACCAAAGATTTGCATCTGGGTATTGTTGACCCTGAAAGCAAGCTGCAGGTGGAAACACTTGAAGCCAACGTCAAGGAATTTGACGTCAATTATTTCTCGATGACAGATGAGCGCCGCGGTATTGTCCATATTATCGGACCTGAACAGGGCTTGACATTGCCGGGAATGACCATTGTGTGCGGAGACAGCCATACCTCGACACATGGGGCCTTTGGCGCACTGGCGCATGGTATCGGAACTTCCGAGGTGGAACATGTGCTGGCAACCCAGACACTGATCCAGAAAAAAGCCAAAAACATGCGTATTCTGGTCAATGGTGCGTTGCCCGCCGGGGTAACTGCCAAAGACATGGCGCTGGCGATTATCGGTAAAATCGGTACTGCTGGCGGCACTGGTTGCGTGATCGAATATGCCGGCGAAGCCGTTCGGGCGTTGTCGATGGAAGGGCGCATGACGTTATGCAATCTGACTATTGAAGCGGGCGCACGGGCCGGTCTGGTTGCACCGGACGAGACAACTTTTGACTATGTGAAGGGCCGCCCTTACGCACCCAAAGCCGGTGCCTATGAGCAGGCGGTTGCCTACTGGAAGACGCTGGCCTCGGATGAAGGCGCAGTTTTTGACGAAGAAGTTGTCATGGATGCGGCTGATATCGTGCCATATGTGACTTGGGGCACCAGTCCTGAAGATGCGCTGCCGATTACAGCGAGCGTACCGGCCCCTGCTGATTTCAAGGATGCTGGCAAGCAAATTGCGGCTGAACGGGCACTGGCTTATATGGGCCTTGAGGCTGGTATGAAGTTGACCGATATTGCGGTGGATCATGTGTTCGTAGGGTCGTGCACCAATGGCCGGATCGAAGACATGCGCGCCGTTGCAGATATCGTCAAAGGCAAGAAAGTCAATGATAGCGTCAATGCGATTGTTGTGCCCGGCTCCGGCCTTGTGAAAATTCAGGCCGAAGAAGAAGGTCTGGACAAGATATTTGTCGAAGCCGGATTTGAATGGCGTGAGCCCGGCTGTTCCATGTGCCTTGCCATGAACGCTGACCGGCTGGAAGACGGGGATCGTTGCGCATCCACATCCAACCGCAATTTCGAAGGCCGTCAGGGCCGCGGCGGACGGACCCATCTGGTCAGCCCTGCCATGGCGGCAGCGGCGGCGTTGACCGGTCATCTGACCGATGTGCGTAATCTTGATTAGGGGATAAGACAATGGATAAATTCAAAACTCTTTCAGGCGTTGCAGCACCTATGCCTCTGGTCAATATCGATACGGATATGATCATCCCCAAGCAGTATCTGAAAACCATTCAGCGTGCAGGACTTGGTAAAAGCCTGTTTGCCGAAATGCGCTATAATGATGATGGCAGCGATAAAGAGGATTTTATCCTTAATCAGCCAGCTTATCGGGGAGCAAAAATTCTGGTGGCCGGCGATAACTTCGGCTGTGGTTCCAGCCGGGAGCACGCCCCCTGGGCGTTGGCCGACTTCGGTATCCGCTGCGTGATTTCTACATCATTTGCCGATATTTTTTATAATAACTGCTTCAAGAACGGGATTTTGCCGATCCGTGTTTCTGAAGAAGAGCTGGAAAAACTGCTGGATGATGCGGATCGTGGCGCAAACGCCACACTGAGCATTGATTTACCTGCACAGGAAATCAAAGGCCCCGATGGCGGTACGATTTCATTTGAGCTGGACCCGTTTCGCAAGCATTGTCTGCTCAATGGTCTGGATGATATCGGACTGACGCTGCAAAAGGCGGAAAAAGTAGACAAATTTGAAGATATGCAAAAACTGTCTCAGCCTTGGCTACAAGCGTAAATTTTAAAATAATTCCAGTCAGATGTCCGCGTTTAAACGGATATTTCCCGACTGTGATGTGAAATTTGACGGATAAGAAAGTTTAAGAAAATGGCATCAAACAAATCAATGTTGATCTTGCCCGGCGATGGCATTGGCCCCGAGGCAATGACCCAGGTTCGCCGCATTGTCGACTGGATGGAGACAAACCGCGCGGTCAAATTTGATCTGGATGAAGATCTTGTCGGCGGTGTGTCCATTGACAAACACGGTATCCCGATTACCGACGCGGTCGTGGAAAAAGCCCAGAATGTTGATGCGGTTCTGCTGGGTGCCGTTGGGGGTCCCAAATGGGATAATCTCGATTTTTCCGTCAAGCCGGAACGCGGATTGCTGCGTCTTCGCAAAGATCTGGAACTGTACGCCAATTTGCGTCCTGCCATTTGCTTTGATGCGCTGGTCGATGCGTCGAGCCTGAAACCTGAACTGGTGGCGGGTCTGGATATCATGATCGTTCGCGAACTGACCGGTGGTATCTATTTTGGCGAGCCACGGGGCATTGAAGATTTGGGCAACGGCATTCGCCGCGGTATCAATACACAGGTTTATACGACACCTGAAATTCAGCGGGTCGCCCGGGTGGCGTTCGAGTTGGCGCAAAAACGCGATGGACGTCTTGTGTCTTGTGAAAAAGCCAATGTGATGGAATCAGGCGTGCTCTGGCGCGAAGAAGTAATTAAAATTCACGAAACCGAATTCCCTGATGTGGAATTGAGCCATATGTATGCAGATAACGCGGCCATGCAGCTGGTGCGGGCCCCCAAGCAGTTTGATGTGATCGTGACCGACAACCTGTTTGGTGACATTTTGTCTGACTGTGCAGCTATGTTGACAGGCTCGCTGGGCATGCTGCCATCTGCCTCATTGGGGGATGTTGATGCACAGGGCCGCCGTAAAGCTCTTTACGAGCCGGTACATGGATCAGCGCCGGATATTGCCGGTCAGAATATCGCAAATCCCATTGCGACAATCCTGTCTTATGCCATGGCCTTGCGCTATAGCTTTGACATGCCGGAAGAAGCAGACCTGATCGAGAAGGCCGTTCAGAATGTTCTGGCAAGTGGTCAGCGCACCGGTGACATCATGTCAGCGGGCATGACACAGATATCGACTACGGAAATGGGCGATATCATTTTACGTGAACTTGATAAGATCAGTGCCTAGGCCTATCTATCAGTTGACTGTCTAGAAACCTCTTTGGCGGCATTCCCTGTCGCCACAGATTAGCGAGAGAATAAAATCATGGGATATAATGTTGCTGTTGTCGGTGCCACTGGAAATGTGGGCCGTGAAATGCTGAATATTTTGAACGAACGCCAGTTTCCGGTTGCGAAAGTGACCGCGCTTGCCTCCAAACGTTCAAGAGGTAAACAGGTTTCATTTGGCGACACGACATTGACGACGGAAGTTCTCGAGGATTTTGATTTTACGGGTACCGATTTTGCCTTGTTTTCTGCCGGTGGCGCGATCTCTGAGAAATACGCCCCGATTGCGGCGGCTCAAGGCTGTATTGTCATCGACAATTCATCGCATTTTCGCATGGATCCGAACGTGCCGCTGATCGTGCCTGAGGTTAATCCTGAGGCAGCAGCGGGCTACACCAAGAAGAACATCATCGCCAACCCGAACTGTTCTACGGCCCAGCTGGTGGTGGCGTTGAAGCCGCTGCATGATGTCGCAAAAATCAAACGGGTTGTGGTCTCGACCTATCAGTCAGTATCCGGTGCTGGCGGCGATGGTATGGACGAGCTGTTCAATCAGACCAAAGGTATGTTCGTGCATGACGAAGCGACGCCGTCCGTCTTCACCAAGCAGATTGCGTTCAACGTGATCCCGCATATTGATGTGTTCATGGATGACCGCTACACCAAGGAAGAATGGAAAATGGTGGTGGAGACAAAGAAGATTGTCGATCCTTCCATTAAAATGAGCGCCACCTGTGTGCGCGTGCCAACTTTTGTCGGTCATGCGGAAAGTGTGAATATCGAGTTTGAAAAAGAACTGTCTGCTGATCAGGCCCGCGAGATTTTACGCGAAGCTCCCGGCATTCTGGTGGTCGATAATCCGGAAGAAAACGGCTATGTGACTCCGGTTGAATGTGTGGGCGATTATGCGACTTTTATTTCGCGCATCCGCGATGATTCAACAGTGGATTACGGCATTAACCTGTGGTGCGTGTCCGATAACCTGCGCAAAGGTGCTGCGCTTAACACGGTGCAGATTGCCGAACTGGTGGGCCGCAAATATTTGAAAAAAGCAGCCTGACACAGTTTGCCGTTACTTGAAATTAGAACCGTCCGGTTAATTACCGGGCGGTTTTTTTATGTCCGGACAAACAAATGTCACAACAGCTGTGATCGTGCCGTCTTTTTTCTATTTAAGGGTGAACTATGTATCCGGTAACAAAAATAGATCGAGCGCAGACTGTTCTCTATGGGCATTTTGTACCATATCTGGGGACATATTTGGGAAACCAGAAAATGCCCAATCAGGCATCAAAAGAAACGATAGAGCAAGGGTTTAACTGGTTCGAGCAGGGGCACGGGCCGCAGATATCAGAACTGGAGAGCGGCGAATTTGAGCAGTATAAAGCGGAATTCAAAGCGTTTGCCCCCTTCTTGCCAAAAGATTATCACGCCTATCATGCACAGGTTTATCTGTATATGTGCATTATCAAGCCGGACTATTCACGGCGATTTAATGAAATGGTAAGGCTTTTTGTTTCTTTGGGGCAAATTGAAAACTATAAGGCTGTGCGCAGCTATTTTCAGCGGGCATTATTTAATATTCCGGCTGAAATGATTGTGCCCCGGGGGCAGGCGGTTTGGTATGAAATGTTTCTGGATGCCGCAGCGTATAATCAAGGCCCAACACCCGAAGCACATGATATCCGCATAAAAATGTATGGTGCAGAAGTATGGGAAGTATTATGCGCGGAAGCAAAGGAGAGGGAGGAACTGCTCACGTCGGAGCTGATGCAAGAAAAGTATGGAGACCTGAAGGATGTAGCCCGTTCAATACTATATGGTTTGAGTTGCTTTCAAATCCAGAGAATTTTGGCCGTACCGGCATCGCATGTGAAAGAGGTAAAAGGACTCTTTTTGCTCACTGCGAATAAGGTCGATGGAATCAGGGACAATGGGGAAAAGATATCTGTCGCCAGTCAATGGGTGTTTGCACTTCTAGGCCAGATCAATAATTTGCGCAAGACTGGTCACCGGATTTCTCAATTGCAGTTTTTTCAGGCAATTGGAGCCGGAAATTCGTGGCAAAATTTTATAGAAGGCATACACTATAACGCAGCTGTGGCTGCTGCAAATATATCCGCTTTTCAGGGTGATAGTATCACTGAGGTTCGGCGGTGTATCAAACTTTCTATTGCCCACTACCAGGGGGACGGTGCTTCCCTGAATGAGGAAACCCGCGCTTATATCTTGGCGCAGAAAGAAGAAAAAACCACGGCATTGATAGAAAGTGCGTTGCAAGGGGAAGCATATGAAGGCACGAAATATAACGATGTACTGATTTCTGCCAATCATCAAATAGCCCGAATTTTGTCTGATAAGGATATTGCTGATTTACAAGCTGACCTGGATCAGCAAAAGGCACATTCTAAAAAGCAAAGCCGGAAACCTAGAAAAAAACGTGGTCAACAACCTGCCCGACCATCACCATCACCAGATTTGGCACCTGTAAGGGGCACGCCGGCGTTACAGGTCGGGACAGGGACTGTTGATAAACTGGTGGTCTGGTCTTTTTGTACCTATGCGAAAGATCAGCTGATTGAAACGTTGGCTGCATTTGAGAATTTGCTGAAAAAATATGGTGAAGACCCGATATCAGTAGGCGGTTTAGCGCAAATTTACACTGATACGGCGGCAATGAAAAAAGAGATTGGCACCTTTAGAGGTCAGGAGCACTGGAGTGAGGTGGCCCTGCGCAGCATTAGCGACAAGTATGACGCTTTGATGGCCCGTTACCGGGCGCTGACAGTGACGCTTAATAAATGGTATTATGCAAGAACGGCACAGAGTCGAAACCAACAAAAATATAATGCTCATTTTAAGCGTTTCAAGCAAGCTGTGTGCATACATCTTGCCGAGGCGTCGCTGTTCGAAGCGCGTAATTACGGTGGGATTTTATCCATGCCCCCGAGTCTGGATATGGCTAGTGATATTTATCAGTATTTTCACTGCAGGGCCTTGCCGGAAATTAGGCGCGTTCAAACATCAAAGGGCTCCCGCCAATTATTGCCCAATGAAATGCTGGGCTGCTATGTGACCAATCGGCAGGGGACGGAGAATAGGTGGTTTTGCATTAGTGTCCATCGCTGGGTGTTGAAAGATGTTCCTGATATGACGGCCTATAATCGATCATCTACTTATCTGGACGAGAAAGTCTGGAGCGATCAGGATAAACATCTGGGGAACGCATGGTATGTGCTGCATATCCCCTATCCGTAAGTCGGGCGGTGAATAGTTTCCAAATCTGATCTTTTCCCGCAACTATGTTGCGTTGCAGCAAAAAAGGCGTATGATGCTGAAAAAAAGGATTGACGGCCCATGTGCCGCAGATTTTGGAGATCGTATTATGGCAATAAATTCCGCGTCCCGGGTGCATCCGCGCCGTTCTGTTCTTTATATGCCGGGCTCCAACGCCCGGGCGCAGGAAAAGGCTAAAAATCTTGCCGCCGACGGTCTGATCCTTGATCTTGAAGATGCAGTGGCACCTGACGCCAAAGAAACTGCCCGTGAGATTGTCTGTGCGAATGCGGCCTCTGATGCTTATGGGGCGCGGGAGATTATTATCCGCGTCAACGGACTGGATACCCCTTGGGGCCGTGATGACATTATTGCGGCTGCCAAGGCAGCCCCTGACGCGATTTTACTGCCAAAGGTGGAAAACGCTGCACAGGTTCACGCCCTCGAAGCCCTGATGGATGAAGCCGGCGCCCCTGTCGGCACATCGATCTGGTGCATGATGGAGACACCGCTGGGTATTCTGAATGCGCAGGAAATTGCATCCTCCAGTGCGCGGGTGAGCTGCTTTGTGATGGGGACATCCGATCTGGTGAAAGACTTGCAAGCGCAGCATACGCAGATGCGCTTACCTGTGATCACATCTTTGGGATTGTGCCTGTTGGCGGGCCGTGCCTATGGCTTGAGTGTTCTGGACGGGGTGTATCTTGATCTGTCTGATGAGGCGGGGTTCAAGGCCTCTTGCGTTCAAGGGCTGGAGCTGGGCTTTGACGGTAAAACGCTTATTCATCCGAAACAACTGGCGTCCAGCAACGAGGTTTTTGCCCCCTCCGAGGCGGAAGTGAATTACTCCCGGCGGGTTATTGAGGCATTCGAAGCTGCCACCAAAGAAGGCAAGGCTGTTGTTCTGGTTGATGGCAAATTGGTTGAAAATCTGCATGTGGAAATTGCCAAGGCCAAAGTGGCACTGGCTGATGCTATCGCGCAATTGGCAGAAGCGGAATAGGGGCACACTATGGGTACGAGTAAAACAAATTCAGGCAATTTTTTCGAAGATTTCACTCTTGGTCAGGTTATTCGCCATGCCACCCCTCGCACCATAACAGAAGGGGATGTGTCGCTTTACACGGCCCTGTATGGCGGGCGCTTTGCCGTGCAGTCAGCCGACAGTTTTGCCATTGATTGCGGCCTGCAGGCAGCGCCGGTGGATGACTTGCTGGTGTTTCATATCGTGTTTGGCAAGACAGTGGCCGATATATCTTTGAACGCGGTGGCCAATCTGGGATATGCCGATGTGCGTTTTGCATCCCCCGTCTATCCCGGGGACAGCGTGCAGACAATCTCCGAAGTGATCGGCCTCAAGCAAAATTCCAATGGCAAGACCGGCGTTGTTTATGTGCGCTCCACCGGTGTGAACCAGATGGGCGAGGTGGTGCTGGATTATGTCCGCTGGGTGATGGTGCGCAAAAAAGATGTGGAAGCTCTGGCGCCGCAGACGGTTATTCCCGATCTGCCCGATGTGGTCGATCCATCTGATTTTGTTTTGCCTCCTGATCTGGAGATCACCGGCTATGATACAGCCCTGTCCGGCTCGCCGCATATGTTTGAAGATTATAAAATTGGCGAAAAGATTGATCATGTGGATGGTGTCACCATCGAAGAGGCCGAGCATATGCTGGCAACACGGTTGTATCAGAACACAGCCAAGGTGCATTTCAATCAGTATATGATGAAAGATGATCGCATGGGCCGCCGCCTGATCTATGGCGGGCATATTATCAGCATGGCGCGCAGCCTGTCTTTTAATGGTTTGGGTAACGCGCAGTTTGTGGCGGCGATCAATGGCGGGGCGCATACAGCGCCAACATTTGCCGGCGATACTATTTTCGCGTGGAGCGAAATACTGGATAAGGCAGAAATTGGCGGGCGCGCTGATGTGGGGGCCCTTCGGGTTCGGACCATCGCCACCAAGGATCAGACATGTGCCGATTTCCCCGATCAGACTGCCGATGGGAAGCGTCATCCGAGCGTGGTTCTTGATCTCGATTACTGGGCGATTTTGCCAAAAACCATAGTTGTGATGTAAAAATACGGTATTTATGGCAGTTAAGTTAAACTTAGTATTTGTATACTTAAAGTTGATGCAGTAAAACAATAGCATCCCAACCACTCATTGATAGCTTAGCTAGAGAGATATCCATGGCGAATATAGAACGACCCCTGTCGCCGCATCTGCAGATATATAAACCGCAGATCACGATGGTCACCTCCATCACTCACCGCATTACAGGAGTTGCGATGGCTGGTGGTACCCTTCTTTTGGCATGGTGGCTGATAGCTGCCGCATCCGGACCGGATGCTTACGAGACGGTAAATGCGTTTCTGTCTTCCTGGTTTGGCCGTCTTGTCCTGTTCGGCTTTACATGGTCGCTTTTTTATCATCTGTGCAATGGTATCCGGCACCTGTTCTGGGATGCGGGCCGTGGTTTTGAGCTGCCGACCATGCGCATGTCCGGCATGCTGGCCATTGTCATGTCTGTGGTGCTGACCTTGCTAACCTGGGCCATCGCTTACGGAATGGGAGGCTGATTATGAGTATGAGAACACCCCTTAAGAATGTTCGCGGTCTCGGGTCTGCCAAAGAAGGAACGAGCCATTGGTGGTACCAGAGAGTAACCGCGCTGGCCTTGATTCCGCTTTTCATTATTGCGCTGGCCTATGTGATTTCACTGGTTGGGGCTGATTATGCCCAGGTTCGCTATGTTCTGAGCCTTCCCTTTACATCGCTGATCCTGTTACTGTTGATCGGCGCGACGTTTTATCACTTGCGGCTTGGCCTTCAGGTGGTAATCGAAGATTATTTCCATACAGAAGGCGTTAAAATGGGCCTACAGCTCTTTAACACCTTCTTTTGTACTATTGTTGGTCTCGCCTCTGCGCTGGCCGTTCTCAAGCTGGCCTTCGGGGGATAACATAGATGTCTGAAGCCTATCCGATTACTGAACATGAATATGACGTTGTTGTCGTGGGTGCTGGCGGCGCAGGATTGCGCGCTACCATGGGAATGGCGGCAGCGGGTCTGAAAACAGCCGCAGTTACCAAGGTTTTCCCGACCCGGTCGCACACAGTTGCCGCGCAAGGCGGTATTTCTGCTTCGCTGGGCAATATGGGAGATGATAACTGGCAGTGGCATATGTATGACACCGTTAAGGGGTCAGACTGGCTGGGTGATCAGGACGCCATCGAATATATGTGCCGCGAGGCACCGGCAGCGGTTCTTGAACTGGAACAGTTCGGAATGCCGTTCAGCCGTACCGAAGAGGGCAAAATCTATCAGCGCGCATTTGGCGGTATGACCACCAAATTCGGTGAAGGTCCGGCGGCTCAGCGCACTTGTGCCGCAGCAGACCGGACCGGTCATGCCATGCTGCATACGCTGTATAGCCAGTCCTTGAAATACGACACTGATTTCTACATCGAATATTTTGCCCTTGATCTGATCATGGATAAAGACGGTGCCTGTAAAGGTGTTCTGTGTCTCAGCCTTGAAGACGGTACCTTGCATCTGTTCCGCGCCCATATGGTGGTGCTGGCAACAGGTGGTTTTGGCCGTGCTTATTTTAGCTGTACATCTGCTCATACCTGTACAGGTGATGGCGGCGGTATGGTTTTGCGGGCCGGTCTTCCGTTGCAGGATATGGAATTCACCCAGTTTCACCCCACCGGAATTTATGGCGCAGGTTGCCTGATTACCGAAGGTGTGCGCGGCGAGGGCGGCTATCTGGTTAATGGCGAGGGCGAACGTTTCATGGAACGCTATGCCCCAAGCGCCAAAGACCTTGCCAGCCGCGATGTGGTTAGTCGTTCAATGACGATGGAAATTCGCGGTGGCCGTGGTGTTGGCGCCCGTAAAGATCATATTTATCTGCATCTGGATCATCTCGATCAGGCCATGATCGAAGAACGTCTGCCCGGTATTTCCGAAAGCGCCCGCATTTTTGCCGGTGTTGATGTGAATAAAGAGCCGATTCCGGTTATTCCGACCGTCCATTACAACATGGGCGGTATTCCAACCAACTATCATGGTGAAGTGGTCGACCTTAAGGGCGATAACCCCGATGCGGTAGTCCCCGGTCTGATGGCTGTTGGTGAAGCGGCCTGTGTGTCGGTTCACGGCGCTAACCGTTTGGGATCGAACTCGCTGATTGATCTGGTGGTGTTTGGCCGGGCCGCAGCCTTGCGGGCCAAAGAAGTTGTCAAACAGGGTCAGGCGCATTCACCGTTGCCGGGGGATGCCTGTGATGAGGCTCTGTCTCGTCTCGATGGTTTCAGAAATGCCAGCGGTGATCGTGCTACAGCGCATATTCGTGATGATATGCAGCGGGTGATGCAAGATCATTGTGCGGTGTTCCGGACCGGTGAGACATTGCAAGCCGGCGTTAAGGAAATCGGCAAGGTCGCCCAGCAAATGACCAGCATCAAAACAACGGACCGGTCTTTGATCTGGAATTCCGATCTGATCGAGACGCTGGAGCTGGACAACCTGATCCGTCAGGCGGTTGTGTCGATGACAGCGGCGGAAAACCGCAAAGAAAGCCGTGGTGCCCATGCCCGTGAAGATTTCCCCGATCGGGATGACAAGGAATGGATGAAGCATACACTCACCTATCACAGTGATGCGAAGGGTGTCCGGATCGATTACCGTCCGGTACATTCCTATACGCTGACCGATGAAATTGATTACATCATACCCAAAGCCCGGGTTTACTAGGAGTTAGGGACGTTAGATATGGTAGAACTGGCATTACCTAAAAATTCAGTAGTTGGCACCGGGAAGACCCATCCGAAACCGGAAGGGGCAACCAATGTGAAGACGTTTAACGTCTATCGCTGGTCGCCAGATGATGCTGAAAATCCCCGTATTGATACCTATCAGATCAATCTGGACGATTGCGGTCCAATGATTCTGGATGGTCTGATCAAGATCAAAAATGATATTGATCCGGGCCTGACATTCAGGCGCTCTTGCCGCGAAGGAATTTGTGGCTCTTGTGCCATGAATATCAATGGCACCAACACTCTGGCCTGTACAAAAGGTATGGATGAAGTGGATGGCGACATCAATATCTATCCATTGCCACATCAGCCGGTAGTGAAAGATCTGGTGCCGGACCTTACAAATTTCTATGCGCAATATACGTCCATCAAGCCATGGATGCAGACACAGACACCGCCACCCCCCGATCATGAACGTCTTCAATCCAAAGAAGACCGTGAAAAGCTTGATGGCTTGTATGAGTGTATTCTCTGTGCCTGTTGTTCGACATCCTGCCCGAGTTACTGGTGGAATTCCGACCGGTTCCTGGGACCAGCTATCTTGCTGCAAGCTTATCGCTGGCTGGCCGATAGCCGGGATGAGTTTACCGGTGAACGTCTGGACGATCTGGAAGATCCGTTCCGTCTGTATCGCTGCCATACAATTATGAACTGCGCCAATACCTGCCCCAAGGGCCTGAACCCTGCCAAGGCAATTGCAGAAATCAAGAAAATGATGGTGGAACGCCGGGGCTAACCGGCGGTCAGTACTTTAAAAATCAAGGCTGCTCTCGCGAGGGCAGCCTTTTTTTATGGGCCGTAGAAACAGTTGAACATATGCCTGCCTTGCGCCACTATGGGCGTAAGGGAGTTGAGTATGCTCGATTACGCGTTGGAACAGTTGATTGACGGCATGTCCTTGGGGGGCATTTTACTGATCACATTGCCGGTCAGTCTGATTTATGGCTGGCTGTCGGGTCGAATGCGGCTGTTTTTTGCCAATACTCTTTTTTTGATTTTTATGAGCCTGCCAGTGACGGGCAAGGCCCTGCTGCTGCCCATTGATATCGGCATTGCCTTTGAGAAGGTGCAACCGGATATGCTGCGGGGCAAGGTTGATGTGCTGGCAATTATTGCGCCGGGTAGCCGAAAAGATGCACAGAGCTCAGCATTGGTGCCGTCCTTGACATCGTTTTCGCGTCTGAAGCGCGCTGAAATGATTTTATCGAAAGTCCCGTTGCCGTTGATTATTTCCGGCTCCGACGGAGGAGACGGGGCCGCTAGCGAACTGGCCTATCTGTCAGAAAATGCGCAGATGCCGGGACAGTTGTTGCTAGCATTTGGGGCCAAGGGAACAGCAGAACATGCGCGCAATATTGCCCGTTTGATGAAAGAGCAGAATTTGAAGCGGGTGGCGGTTTTTGTCTCGGGTATTCATGCCTACCGCACGCGCGCAGTGCTTGAGGCCGAAGGGATCGAGGTGGCACTGGTTATTGTTGGCATTAATGATGCGACCTTTGGCTGGCGGGATTTTATTCCCGGTTTTGATGGTTTTTTTTACTGGAAGCATGCGCTTAAGGAATATGCAGGATTGATGGTTTATAAATGGCGCGGGATCATATAGGAAACGATCCTGACAAGGGTCGTAACTTGGCACTGGCATTTTTTGATATTGAGCATATTTGGGGATACCCGTTCTTTTTGGATAGATAAGATGTATATACCTTCTCATTTCGAGGCCCCGGCGAAAAGGACCTTACTGGAAATTTTGCCTGCGGCCAGCTTTGTTCAAATTGTAACCGCAGATGATGACGGCGTGCCGATGGCAAGCCATCTGCCGGTCAGTTATGATCCGGACAAGGGGGAGTTTGGCACAATATACGCCCATATGGCGCGAGCTAACCCCCATTGGAAACTGATCGAAGATCGCCGGTCCTTGGTTATTTTCAACGGGCCGCATGAATATGTATCTCCGCGGTTTTATGCCAGCAAGCTGAATGTACCTACCTGGAATTATGTGGCGGTGCATGCTTACGGGACGGCAACAGCTGTCACGGACCCTTCGGACACCGCACATATTCTGGCGCGGTTGACATATGAAAATGAGCAAATGCGGGATGCCCCGTGGGAGATGGGCGAGATCAACGAAGGCCGCTTGCGCGCAATGATGAAAGCAATCGTGGCTTTTGAAATTCCTGTGCTCACGCTGGAAGCTAAAGCCAAGTTGGGGCAAAATAAAAAGCCCGATGACAAGCAGGCTCTTAAGGAAGCTTTGAAAAACAGCGACCTTGGCGCATGGCAGCAGCAGCTAACGATTTAGCGAGCGGCTGACATTGTGGCGCGAAAGCGGAAAAGGGCAGTGAGGAACAGAACCGTTCCTATGCCGAGCATGGTGGCCAGTTGTGGCCAGACAATATCTATACCGGCACCGCGAAACAGGACGGCCTGAGAAAAGCTGGTGAAATGGGTGGAAGGGGCTGCCTGCATCATGATTTGCAGGGATTTTGGCATGCCTTCAAGCGGAGACGTGCCGCCCGACAGCATATTCATAACAATAAAAAACGGAATGGTGAGCAAGGCAAATTGCGGCATTGAGCGGGCAAAAGTTGACAGCACAATGCCCAGAGCGGTCATTGCGTATAGAAACAGGGCGGCGCCAAACAGGAAGAGCAGGATTGATCCGCTAATCTTGACAGACAGAAGCCCCTGAACAACAACATACAAAGACAAGACCAGCGCCAGTATAATGGCCAGCCCGTTCGCCCATATCTTGGCCAGCATAATTTCACCGGGGGTTACCGGCATCACCAGCAGATGTTCAATCGTTCCTTGTTCGCGCTCGCGAATAACGGCGGCCCCCGACAGGATGAGGGACAGAAGCGTCAGGTTCGAGACAATTTGCATAACGGCCATGAACCAGGTGGATTGAAGGTTCGGATTGAATTTGGTGCGCATCGACAGGGTTACGGCCTGTGCTGGGGCTACATTGGAGCGATTTGCAAATTCAGCGATTTGCCGGTTGAGAATTATCTGGATATAGGCCGCGCCGTTGCCCGCCAGCGTCATAGCGGTTGCATCGACATTGATCTGTAATGTCGGTTGGCGAAGCGCCAGAATATCCGCCTGAAAGTCAGGGGGGATATCGACAATAAAAGCATAGCGCCCGGCATCCATTGCCTTGTTGGTCTCGCCAAGTTTCAACAGTGCGGGGGGCTTGAAATAAGGCTTGAGAAAAGAGGCCCTGATTCGCCGGGACAGCTCGGACTGGTCTTCATCGACAATGGCGATGGAGGCATTGCGCAATTCTATCTGTATACCGGTGGCAATTGTATAAATGGCAACCGTAAATGTGAAAATAATCAGGAAGATCAGTACCGGATCACGGCGCAAACTGTTTAATTCTTTCAGGCCAAGCTGATAAATATTTTTAAGAGACCGGCGCATCAGACATCCTGCTTTTTCAAGAGAAAAGTTGCCAATGTCCAATAGGCAACGCAGAAAAAGGCCAGCCACAGATAACTTTGATACAAAGAGATAAGCCCGAGACCTTTATTGAAAACACCACTGGTGATTTGCTGGAAATACAGAGCCGGGAATATATGTCCGATAATGCGCCCGCCCCCTTCAAGGGTTGAGACGGGGTAAAGCATGCCGGAAAAATTAAGGGTCGGGATCATGACGATAATAGCAGATCCGAAAATTGCGGCCAGCTGAGTGCTGACAAAAGATGAAATAACCAATCCAAGCGATGTGGCCGCAGTTGCAAACAGAACCGCACCGGTAGCCAATGCAAAAATATTGCCTGTAACGGGGACGCCGAAGAAGACAACCATCAAGGCAACGAGGCTGACAAAACTGATCATGGTAAAGCCGATATAAGGCAGTTGTTTGCCGATAAGGAATTCGAGTTTACTGGCCGGAGAGGCATAAAGATTGGTGATCGATCCCAGCTCTTTCTCGCGAACCACACCAAGGGCGGTCAACATGGCGGCAAACATATACATCAACAACATCAGGACACCGGGGGAAATGGCATAGACACTGAGAAAGGCCTGATTGTATCTGAAGCGGGTTTCCAGGGTTGCCAATGGTGCAGGAGCTGGCAGACTAGGGTTCATACGCGCATAATCCGCGAGATACGAGGCGAGAACTCCCTGCACATACCCACGGGCGGTTTCTGCCTGAAATGTGAAGGCCCCGTCAAACCATGCCCCCACATCGGGGCGATGGTCTTTTAGCAGGTCGCGTCCAAAGTCCGGCGGAATAACAAGGGCGAATTTAAGTTCGCCGGTTTGCAGGCGGCGATCAAGCTCTGCGTAGGTGGAAATGGGGGGCTGGCGGTCAAAATAGCGCGAACTTGAAAAATTATCGAGAAAGGCCTGGCTTTCTTGCGAGCGGTCCTGATCAAACACGGCATAGTCAAGATTTTCAACATCGAAGGAAATACCGTTAGCCATAGCAATGGCCAGAATAATCGGGCCCAGCAACGCAAAAGCAACGCGAATGGGATCACGGACAAGTTCCATGGCCTCACGGCGAGTGAAGGCCCATACGCGCTTGGGTGAAAACAGCCGGACAACAGGAGGTGCTGTGGCTGTTGTTCTTTCGGGTGGTGGGGCCTCTGCCGGTTGCTGGCCTGTCTTGGAGGAGGTGCTATCCATGCTGGCCTCCTCAAGATAGTCAATGAAAGCATCTTCGAGTGTTCGCGCCCCTCGGGCATCCCGCAAGGCATCGGGCGTATCCATCGCCAGAATTTTACCGGCATGCATTAACGAGATACGGTCACAGCGCTCGGCTTCATTGATGAAATGGGTAGAGATGAAAATGGTGACCCCGTCATCCCGTGACAAGCCGATCAGCAAACGCCAGAACTTATCGCGAGCGATGGGATCTACACCGGAGGTGGGCTCATCCAGAATAAGCATTTCAGGGCGGTGAATCACGGCAACGGCCAGTTGCAGGCGCTGGCGAACGCCAAGAGGCAGATTTTCAGGTAGCTCGCTTGCAACAACAGCAAGGTCGAACCGGTCGATCATTTCCTGTATGCGGGCTGAACGCTTGGGTTTTGGAATATCAAACAGGCTGGCATGCAGGGTCAGGTTCTGCCGGACGGACAATTCGCGGTACAGCGAGAAAGACTGGGACATATACCCCACGCGGCGGCGGGTTTCCAGATCATTGGCATTGACCGGCTTGCCAAATAGCCGGGCCGTTCCCTCACTGGGTGGCAGCAAGCCTGTCAGCATTTTCATGGTGGTGGTCTTTCCGCAACCGTTAGACCCCAGAAAGCCGAATATTTCGCCGCGCTCGATTGTAACACTGACATGATCAACCGCCGTAAAATCACCAAAGCGCATGGTCAGGCCATCGGCTTCAATGGCGGGTTTTCCGTTATGAATAACCCTTGGTGGCAAGGTAATGGCCTGATGGCCGCGGCGTTCTGCTTCAGGCAGCAGACTGATAAAGGCGTCTTCCAGCGTTTTTGCGCCTGTTTTCTGCTTCAGCTCGGGGGCTGTTCCTGTTGCCAGTATCCGGCCATTATCCATGGCAATCAGATGGGCAAATTGCTCAGCTTCTTCCATATAGGCCGTGGCCGTTATGACGCTCATACCGGGGCGGCGGCTCCGAATACGGTCAATCAGTTCCCAAAACTGGCGACGGGATAACGGGTCAACGCCGGTGGTCGGCTCATCGAGAACAAGTAAATCGGGGTCATGAATGAGCGCGCAGCATAAAGACAGTTTTTGCTTCATTCCGCCGGATAATTTTCCTGCAGGCCGGTTGATGAAAGGGATAAGGTCTGTACTTTGCAGCAGGTCCTTGATGCGCCATTTGCGTTCAGCACTGGACTGATCAAAAAGACGGCCAAAGAAATCAACATTTTCATAGACCGATAATGTGGGGTAGAGATTATGACCAAGCCCTTGTGGCATATAGGCAATTTTTGAATAGGCCTTGTTGCGATGTCGGGTCTGCGCCATATCCCCGCCGAGAACCAGAACCTGTCCTGTTTGTATTTTGCGCACACCGGCAATCAGGCCCAGCAAAGTGGATTTTCCAACGCCATCAGGACCAATCAGGCCAACCATTTCCCCGTGCGGCAGAGTAATGGAAATATTTTCAAGGGCTGTTATATTTCCGTAGCGGTGATTGATGTCCTTTAGTTCTGCAACAAAGGCTGCGGTTTCAGTCATTAGACATCTCTTGTACGGGCGGTAAGTTGACGGCCAGACTTTCAGGCCATCGGGCTGTTGGTAAAAGCTTGATATAGGCCATTCCGGTAATGCCGGCTTTTACCCGTTTGGCATATTTTTCAAGAATTTCTGCCGGCAGCCGGATTTTGACCCTGAACATCAGTTTCTCGCGTTCGTTTCTTGTCTCGACATATTTGGGGGTAAATTGTGCGTCTGCGGCAACAAATGAGACTGTTGCCGGGATGACATATTGGGGCGCAGCATCGGGGATAATACGGGCTTCTGCCCCTATTCCGATCTTTCCGGCATCACGGGTTGGCAGAAAGATGGTCATATATACGTTGGTAAGATCAAGGATTGTCAGAATTTTCCCGCCTGAGCCCAGGACTTCTCCCGGTTGGGCAAGGCGATATTGGACCCGTCCGTCAAGGGGTGACCTGATAACATAATCTTTCAGATTTTCTTCCAGCCGTGATGTCCGGGCAACCGCCGCCGCTATTGCGGCCTTGGCGCGCTTTATCCCTGCATCGGCAGAACGGACGGCGGCCTGTGCTGCCAGACGGGCTGCATTTCTCTGTTCAACCCGTTCGGTGGCGGTATATCCCTTTTTGCCAAGCGCTTGCGCGCGGGCATATTCCTGTTCTGCCAGTGTCAATTCGCTTTTTCTCTGGGCAAGAAAGGCAATGGCCTGATCAAGCTGCTGCTCGCTTTCTGCGACGGCGGCCCGTGCTTCGAGAAGCTGGGCTTCCAATTCGGCGCTTTCCATCCGGGCAAGAACTTGCCCCACTTTGATAACATCTCCTTCGTTCACCAGAATTTCTTTAATCCGTTCCGGAAATTTTGTCGCAATATCGGTGCGGTCAGCCTCAAGGCGTCCGTTCGAGGCTGCAAAACCTTCGGGCAGTTCAGCCGGCTTGAATTGCTGCCAGACAAAATACCCGCCGGTGATAAGGAGGATTGCGAGTAGAGGGAGTGCTGCTTTCCAACGCATTATTTCTCCTGTATTTCTTCTGTAAAAGCATCGCCAGTTGAAAATGTGGGCGGGCGAGGATAGTGTGTCGCCTTTTCGGCTTCAAGTCTACCTTAAGGATTTGTTTTGGGGGCACTGCCTTTAAGATAATCTTCGGAGCGCATTTCCATAAGCCGCGAGACGGTGCGGGCAAATTCAAAATGTCCGTCCCCTTGCTCGTAGAGCTGTTCGGCAGCTACCTCGGCAGAGAGGATCAGATTGGCGTGATCTTCATAGAGCACATCGACAAGGGTCACAAAGCGTTTGGCTTCGTTGCGGTTATGGGGACCAAGTTTGGGGACATTGTCAATCAACAGGGAATGAAAATGCGTGCTGAGCATTAAATAATCCGAAGCCCCCAAAGGCTGGGCACAGAGTTCATCAAAGGTAAAGCGGGCAACACCGCGCGCACAGGTTTTGATCTGTATTTTGCGCCCTTTGTTGGTCAGCTCCCGCGGTTCGGGTGTTTCTCCTTCGGTGAGAAGGTTGAAGACGGTGTCCATTTGCCGGCTTGCGTCATCGCCCAGTGGGCAGAAATAAACATTGCTTTTGGAGAGTTGCTCAAGGCGATAATCGGTGCCTCCCGACAGGTGCAGGATATCAAGTTGCTCCTTTATCAGATCAATGAAGGGCAGGAACAAATCTCTGTTCAGGCCATCTTTGTATAAATCCTCTGGAATACGGTTGGACGTGGTCACGACCACAACCCCGTTACTGAATAACAGCTCGAACAGGCGGCCCAGCAACATGGCATCGGCGACATCTGTCACCTGAAATTCATCAAAGCATAACAGCCACGCATCTGCGGCAATTTTTTCGGCCAGCGGGACAAGCGGGTCATCGCCGATACGCTTGTCGTCTTGTCGCCAGTTATGAATAAAACCATGAACATCGCGCATGAAGGTGTGAAAATGAACCCGCTGCTTTTTTGTTACAGGGGCAGTTTCAAAAAATAAATCCATCAGCATGGATTTTCCGCGTCCCACATCCCCGTACATATAGATGCCTTGCGGGGGCTCTACTCGGGGTTTGCGGGCACCCATGCGAAATATATCGGTCCAGTGGGGACTGGTTTGCGGATTATACGAGATCAGGCGACGATGCAGGGTCTGGAGTTTTTCGGCTGCCAATTCCTGAATAGGATCATGTTGAAGCGCGCCGGATTGACGAAGGGCGCGGTATTTTTCCAATGGGCCTGATGAAGTCATAACTGGCCTTAAAGCAATCCTCAGGCAACTTGTAAAGAAGAATACGAAGGCGGGGTGCTAAAACAGCCCCTTTGCGGTTAGCCTTTTACGCAAGTCGGTTTTTTGTAAGGTCGGAATATTCAACTTTGCGGCTTCGAAGGCTTCGGTGGCTCTTGTCAGATGAACAAGTCTGGCATCGGCGACAATTTGGGTGCCGTTAAGCTTGACCACATTGTTGCGATTAAGGGTATTGCGCAATCGAGGGGCATTTTTCAGGGCGACGGTGTTTACAGCAGGATACTGGCTTTCATCCATGGGAATGGTTGCCAGCTGGATGTCATTGCCCGCCGGAGTATCGAGCAGAGCAATCAGGCCTTTGAAATCTCCCTCGGTTGCAATCGAATCTTTTGGCTCGCAGACGGCGCGATCAGAGCGGAAAACGGCTTCAAGTATGCGGCAATCCTGTCCGGTGACCACATCAAGGGCATGTTCACCCAGTCCTTTGCCGGTTAGCAATGATGAGGTGATTGATCCTGCGGTTAGCAATTCACTAACGGTCAGGCCTGCAATGATTGTTCCTGCGCAACCGGTCAAGCCAACGCTGAGCAGGCCATATATGGCGAGTTTTTTCAATCTGCGGGACATTTTTTGACGCATGGGTTCTGCTTGTTACCGGGTTCACTGTTTGTTAAGTCTGCCTCCTATATAACAGTGAGTTCTTACTAACTGCTTACTAAAGTAAGGAAATTTTTACTAAAACGGTGTGTATATTGCTTGTGAGATGAGGATTGTTTTTCGGCGAAAAAGCAACAGGTTTGTGTCATCTTCGCTGCGATGCAAAAAAATGGGCATTTTTTTCCCATGGTGACCTTGCTCTTGGTTAAGAAACGGAGTAGTACCCACCGTAGAATATTCAAATAGAGGACAACCTCTTGACCGGAGGTGTTCTCTTAACATCTATCCGGAGATTAGAATGGCTCGCAAAAAAATAGCGTTGATCGGCGGCGGCAACATCGGTGGCACCCTGGCACATCTGGCGGGGCTCAAAGAGCTCGGTGATGTTGTTATCGTGGATCTGAACGAAGGCCTGGCAAAAGGCAAGGCGCTGGATATCGCATCCTCCTCACCTGTTGACCGGTTTAATGCCGACATATCCGGCACCAGTGACTATGCCGACATTGAAGGCGCAGACGTTTGTATTGTAACCGCAGGTATTGCCCGCAAACCCGGCATGAGCCGTGATGATTTGCTGGGAACAAATATCAAGGTGATGCAGGCTGTTGGTGAAGGTATCAAGAAACATGCACCAAACGCATTTGTTATCTGCATTACCAACCCGCTTGATGCAATGGTTTGGGTGTTGCGCGAAAAATGTGGCCTGCCCCATAACATGGTGGTTGGCATGGCCGGTGTTCTGGACAGTGCGCGTTTCCGCTTGTTCCTTGCCGAAGAATTCAAAGTCTCTGTTGAAGATGTAACTGCCTTTGTCTTGGGCGGTCATGGCGATACGATGGTTCCATTGATCCGTTACTCAACAGTTGCCGGTATTCCCGTTCCTGATCTGATTGATATGGGTTGGACCACACAGGCAAATATTGACGCCATTGTTGACCGGACACGTAAAGGCGGCGCCGAAGTTGTGGCACTGCTGAAAACCGGGTCGGCTTTTTATGCGCCAGCGTCAAGCGCCATTACGATGGCAGAAGCGTATCTTAAAGATAAAAAACGGGTCCTGCCGGTGGCAGCCCATCTGGATGGCCAATATGGCCAGAGCGGCATGTATGTCGGTGTCCCCGCAGTCATTGGCGAGGGCGGCATTGAAAAAGTCGTGGAAATTAAACTGAACGGCGATGAACAGGAAATGTTCGATAATTCAGTCGGCGCAGTGAAAGGACTCGTCGAAGCTTGTATCGGAATTGATCCAAGTCTCGGCTAACAAAAACGGGGTGCAACTTAGCAGTTGTGCCCCTTTTTTTGGGTGATATAGTTTGTTTTGAACTCTCATAAATCCGACCAGCTTTGTAGCTGATCCCAACTAGCGAATAGCGGAATATTATGAATATCCATGAATATCAGGCCAAGGGCCTACTCGGAAAATATGGCGTGACCGTGCCTCGTGGCGGTGTTGCCTATACAGCAGAAGAAGCAAAAACAGTGGCACAGGAACTTGGCGGTCCGGTTTGGGTTGTCAAAGCCCAGATCCACGCTGGTGGCCGTGGCCTCGGTGGTGGTGTTAAAGTTGTTAAATCCATCGAAGAAGTGGTTGAGGCTGCCAAGGCGTTGATCGGCATGCAGCTCGTCACGCATCAGACCGGCCCTGAGGGCAAAGAGGTCAAGCGTGTTTATGTGGAAGATGGCTGTGACATCGCCCGCGAGCTGTATCTGGGCGCGATCATTGATCGGGCACAAGATTGCGTAACCTTTATGGCCTCCACCGAAGGCGGTATGGAAATCGAAGAAGTTGCTGCGGCAACTCCTGAAAAAATTCAGATGGTCAGCATTGATCCGGCAACTGGCATTATGCCTTTTCATGCCCGCAAAATCGCGTTCTCGCTTGGCCTTGAAGGCAAGCAGGTCGGGGCTGCGGTTAAATTTATCATGGCGCTTTATAAAGCCATCATTGATACAGACGCCAATCTGGTGGAAATCAACCCGCTGGTGGTCACAGGCTCCGGTGACGTGATCGCGCTGGATGCCAAAATGAATTTTGATGACAATGCTTTGTTCCGGCAAAAAGAAATCGCCGAACTGCGCGATCCGGATGAAGAAGACCCTTCAGAACTTGAAGCGGCCCAGTATGACTTGAACTACATCAAGCTCGACGGAAATATTGGCTGCATGGTCAATGGTGCCGGTCTTGCCATGTCAACCATGGACATTATCAAGCTCAATGGCGGCGATCCGGCCAACTTCCTTGATGTGGGCGGTGGAGCAACCAAAGAAAAAGTAACCGAAGCCTTTAAAATTATCCTCAAGGATGAAAATGTCGAAGGCATTCTGGTCAATATCTTCGGTGGCATCATGCGTTGTGATGTGATTGCAGAGGGCGTTATTGTGGCGGCGAAAGAAGTTGCCCTGTCTGTTCCGCTGGTTGTCCGTCTTGAAGGTACAAATGTGGAGCTTGGCAAGAAAATCCTTGCTGATTCCGGTCTTCCCATTCTGTCTGCCGATGATCTTGGCGATGCCGCAGAAAAAATTGTTAAAGCAGTGAAGGAGGCAGCGTAATGGCCGTTCTCGTCAATAAAGATACAAAGGTCATCTGTCAGGGCTTCACCGGCTCGCAAGGCACTTTCCATTCAGAGCAGGCAATTGCTTACGGAACCAAAATGGTTGGCGGTGTGACACCGGGCAAGGGGGGCGATACCCATCTTGATTTGCCAATTTTCAATACGGTTGATGAAGCTGTACACACAACTGGCGCCAATGCCAGTGTGATTTATGTGCCGCCTCCGTTCGCCGCAGACGCCATTCTCGAAGCCGTGGATGCAAAGGTCGAACTTGTTGTCTGTATTACAGAAGGTATCCCTGTTCTGGATATGGTGCGGGTCAAGCGGGCGTTGCGCAACAGTGGTACCCGTCTGATCGGTCCTAACTGCCCGGGTGTGATTACACCGGATGAATGTAAAATCGGCATTATGCCCGGTCATATTCACCGCCGGGGTAATGTGGGTATTGTCTCACGGTCGGGCACATTGACATATGAAGCCGTTGCACAGACAACTGCGGCAGGTCTTGGTCAGTCAACCTGTATCGGTATCGGTGGTGATCCGGTTAATGGCACCAACTTTATCGATTGCCTGGAAATGTTCCTGGGTGATGATGAAACCGAATCCATTATTATGATCGGTGAAATTGGCGGTTCTGCAGAAGAAGAAGCTGCCGAATTCCTGAAACAATCCAAAATTAAAAAACCTGTGGTCGGCTTTATTGCCGGTGTTACAGCGCCTCCGGGTCGCCGTATGGGCCATGCCGGTGCCATTATTGCCGGTGGTAAAGGTGGTGCAGGTGATAAAATGGATGCCATGCGCAGCGCGGGCGTTACTGTTTCTGACAGCCCGTCAGCACTCGGCTCTACTTTGGTAAGAGTTTTGAAAGGGTAGTATTGTACTACTCTTCTTAATCAGAACTTGTTTTTTACTTAAGGGGGCGGGTTAAAGCCCGCCCAAATGACCAAAAATGGCTCAGCAATTGGATAACTCCTCCTTTCTGTCTGGCACCAATGCCGGATTTATTGAAGATTTATATCTTCGCTACCAGAACGATCCATCCTCTGTGGATGTCAGCTGGCAGCAGTATTTTCAAACCCTTGGCGATGATGCCGAAACGATTATTGCCGAAAGCAAAGGCGCGCCCTGGGCCCCGTCCAGCGGGATGGCACCCGAGGATGAATACGGCATTCTGGGGGATGCCGCCTTTCGCGCTATTGAAAAGGCTGAAAAGAAGGGCCTTCCCCAACAGGATGTGCGCGCTGCGGCCGTTGACACCATTCGGGCATTGATGCTGATCCGCTCCTACCGGGTGCGGGGGCATCTGAAAGCCAACCTTGATCCGCTGGGTCTGGAAATTCCGCAGGAACACCCGGAACTGAACCCGACAACCTACGGGTTTGAAGGCAAGGACTGGGACCGTGAAATATTTATCGATAATGTGCTGGGCCTTGAAACGGCAACCATTCGGCAAATTCTGGATATCGTTCAACGCACCTATTGCGCCAGCATCGGTGTGGAATTCATGCATATTCAGGAGCCTGACCAGAAAGCATGGTTGCAGGAACGCATTGAGGGCGAGCACAAGGATGTGAGTTTCACAGCCGAGGGCAAGGTTGCCATCTTGCGCAAACTGATTGAAACCGAAGGTTTTGAGCATTTTCTCAATGTTAAATATACCGGCACCAAGCGTTTCGGCCTTGATGGTGGTGAGGCACTGGTTCCAGCCATGGAAGGTGTTATCAAGCGTGGCGGGCAGCTGGGCGTTAAGGAAATTGTTTTGGGGATGCCCCATCGGGGCCGCCTGAACATTCTGACCAATGTGATGGCAAAACCGTTCCGCGCCGTATTTTCAGAATTTCAAGGCAATCCTGCAAATCCTGAAGATGTGGAAGGTTCCGGCGATGTGAAATATCATCTGGGAACGTCTTCGGACCGTGAATTTGACGGCAACAAGGTTCATTTGTCTTTGACCGCCAATCCGTCCCATCTGGAAGCTGTGAACCCGGTTGTTCTGGGTAAAGCGCGGGCCAAACAGTCCCAGCTTGGCAGTAATGTGGGCGGGCAGGTTATGCCATTGCTGTTACATGGCGATGCGGCCTTTGCCGGACAGGGAATTGTGGCAGAATGCTTCGGCTTGTCAGAGTTGAAAGGGTACCGGACATCCGGGACCATTCATTTCGTGGTCAATAACCAGATCGGTTTCACCACAAGTCCTAAATATTCCCGCTCCAGCCCGTATCCGTCGGATGTGGGTAAAATGGTGCAGGCCCCGATTTTTCATGTGAACGGAGATGATCCGGAAGCTGTTTGCCATGTGGCTAAAATTGCCACCGAGTTCCGCCAGTTGTTCCAGATCGATGTGGTTATCGATATGTTCTGTTACCGCCGGCATGGCCATAATGAAGGCGATGAGCCAGCGTTTACGCAGCCCTTGATGTATCGTACCATTGCGAAACATCCGACAACCATGCAGATTTACGCCAAGAAACTGATTGCCGAGGGGGTTATTTCCGAGGCCGATGTTGAGAGCTGGATCGCCGAGTTCAAGGATTACCTCGAGAAACAGTTTGAAACAGCTAACAGTTTCAAGCCCAACAAGGCGGACTGGTTTGAAGGTCGCTGGCAAGGGTTCGAGCGGGCCGATAAAGGCGCGCGCCGGGGTACAACTTCGGTTGATGTTGATAAATTGCGGGCTATCGGCGAGAAGCTGTGTGAAGTTCCAGAAGGTGTCAATGTTCACCGGACATTGCAACGGGTTCTCAAAAACAAGAAAAAAATGATCGATACCGGCCAGAATATTGACTGGGCCACTGCTGAGGCTTTGGCGTTCGGGTCATTGCTGAAAGAGCAATATCCGGTGCGTCTGTCCGGTCAGGATTGCGGGCGCGGCACATTCTCGCAGCGTCATTCTGTGTTTGTTGACCAACTGACGGAAGACCGGTACTTACCGCTGAATAATCTGGGTGATGATCAGGCCAATTACGAGGTTATTGACAGTATGCTGTCAGAGGCGGCGGTTTTAGGGTATGAGTATGGCTATTCATTGGCTGAACCCAAGGCGCTGGTCTTATGGGAAGCCCAGTTTGGTGATTTTGCCAACGGGGCGCAGGTGATTATTGATCAGTTTATCTCCAGCGGCGAATCCAAATGGTTACGGATGAGCGGCTTGGTAATGCTGTTGCCACATGGCTATGAAGGTCAGGGACCAGAGCATTCCTCTGCCCGGCTGGAGCGGTATCTACAGCAATCGGCAGAAGATAACTGGCAGGTTGTGAACTGTACAACACCCGCCAACTATTTCCATGTGTTGCGCCGTCAAATTCACCGTAAATTCCGTAAACCTTTGGTAATTATGACTCCTAAATCCCTGCTGCGCCATAAGGAAGCGGTATCCACATTTGAGGATATGGGGCCGGGGTCTGCGTTCCATCGTGTGTTGTATGACAATGATGTTCTTAGCAAGCCTAAAGACGTTAAACGGATCGTGCTATGTACGGGCAAGGTTTATTATGACCTGAAAGCCCGCCGGAACGAGCTGGAACAGACGGAAACCTATTTCTTGCGTCTTGAACAGCTTTATCCGTTCCCGCAAGAGGCTTTGCTTGAAGAGCTTAAGGCTTTCACACATGTGGAAGACATCGTCTGGTGTCAGGAAGAGCCCAAGAATATGGGGGCCTGGCGTTTTGTCGAGCCACATCTTGAAGAAACATTTGCCAAGGCTGGTATGAAGAAAGTGTCACGGGCGCGCTATGCGGGCCGGAAAGATTCTGCTTCTACAGCTACTGGTTTATTGAAAATACATAACCGCCAACAAGCGGCGCTGATTAATGATGCGCTCGGTATCACATCCGAATAGGAAGAAGTAATATGACTGTCGAAATTCGTGTGCCTGTCCTTGGGGAATCTGTTACGGAAGCCACTGTAGGCCAATGGTTTAAAAAAGTGGGTGATGCTGTCGCCAAAGATGAGCCAATTCTTGAGCTGGAAACCGATAAGGTAACGCTTGAAGTCAATGCGTCCGAAGCGGGCCGTCTGGAAGAAATTATTGTTGCAGAAGGTGAAGATGTCGAAGTCGGTGCCTTGCTGGGTCATATTACAGCTGGCGCTACCGGTGCTGCTGCATCAGCGCCTGCCGCTGAAAAAGCGGCCCCTGCTCCTGCTGCGCCAACCCCTGCGCCAGAAGCGCCAAGGCCCGCCGCTCCTGCCGCACCAGTTGCAGCACCAGTTGCAGCGTCGTCAGGTCCTGCCGAAATTCTACCGGCAGCCCAGAAGCTGATCGATGAAAATAACCTGAACGCCGCGAATATGCGCGGCACGGGCAAAGACGGCCGTATCACCAAAGGTGATGTGCTTGAAGCTTTGGAAAATGGCGGATCGTCTCCTGCCGCAGCAGCTCCAGCAGCGGCCCCCGTCACGGCGGCAACTCCAGCGGCCCCGGTAGCAGCAGGTGCGCGTCCGGAAGCTGCCCGGGAAGAGCGGGTGAAAATGACCCGTTTGCGTAAAAGCATTGCTGCCCGTTTGAAAGACGCCCAGAATACAGCCGCCATGTTGACCACTTATAATGAAGTGGATTTGAAAAACATGCTGGCCTTGCGGGCTGAATATAAAGAATTGTTCGAGAAAAAACATGGTGCCCGCCTTGGCTTCATGTCCTTCTTCACCAAGGCTTGCGTTGCAGCCTTGAAAGAATTGCCGTCGGTCAATGGTGAAATTGAAGGCGATTACATCATTTATAAAAACTATTACCATGTGGGTGTTGCTGTTGGTACGCCAAATGGATTGGTGGTTCCCGTCTTGCGGGATGCGGATCAGCTGAGCTTTGCCGGTGTCGAGCAGGGCATTGCGGCCCTTGGCCGTAAAGCCCGTGATGGCAAACTGAGTATGGAAGATATGCAAGGCGGTACATTTACGATCTCGAATGGCGGGGTTTATGGCTCCTTGATGTCGTCTCCGATTTTGAATGCTCCGCAATCAGCGGTTCTGGGCATGCATAAAATTCAGGAACGGCCAATGGTTGTTGACGGAAAAATTGAAATTCGTCCAATGATGTATCTGGCCCTGTCCTATGATCACCGGATCATTGATGGTAAGGAAGCGGTAACCTTCCTTGTACGGGTGAAAGATGCTCTGGAAGATCCGCAGCGGTTGCTGCTTGATCTGTAAGTTTTGATGATGCTTCCCAAAAAGGGGTGAAGAATGAGTGATGATACTTTTGACCTGATTATTGTTGGTGGTGGCCCCGGTGGGTATACAGCGGCAATCCGGGCGGCTCAGCTGGGTATGAAAACAGCTTGTGTTGAAAAACGCGGCGCATTGGGGGGAACCTGCCTGAATGTGGGCTGTATTCCATCCAAGGCCTTGTTGAAATCTTCCGAGTTGTTTGAAGAAGCCCAACATGATTTTGAAAATCGCGGCATCAATATCGGCTCGATTAAGCTTGATCTGGAAAAAATGCTGGATCAGAAGAACACAACAGTGACCGGCCTGACGCAGGGGATCGAATTCCTGTTGAAGAAAAACAAGGTCACTTACATCAAGGGTGCCGGTGAACTGCAAGGCGGTGGCCGTGTTGAAGTGACCGCTGATGGTAAAAGCCACGTGATCAAGGGAACTAAAATCCTGATTGCTACGGGCTCTGATGTGATGCCATTGCCGAATGTGGAAATTGATGAAAAGCAGATTGTCTCATCTACAGGTGCGCTGGAGTTGACAAAGGTTCCCAAGAAACTGGTAGTGATCGGGGCCGGTGTTATTGGTCTTGAACTGGGAACTGTCTGGCGCCGTTTGGGGGCCGAGGTAACTGTGATTGAATATCTTGATCGGGTGTTGCCGGGTCTTGATAATGAAGTTGCTAAAACCACGCAGCGGATTTTGAAGAAACAAAAGATGAAATTCAAGCTGGGCACTAAAGTGACCGGTGCGAAGGTCGCCAAAAGCGGTGTGACGCTGACTATGGAGCCTGCTAAAGGTGGTGATAGTGAAACCCTGAAGGCCGATGTTGTGTTGCTGGCTATTGGTCGCCGCCCCTATACGCAAGGTTTGGGACTGGAGGATCTGGGTGTTGAGCTGGATAAAGCAGGCCGGATTATTGTCGATAAAAACTTTAAATCCAATATCGATGGTGTCTATGCCATTGGCGATGTCATCGAAGGTCCGATGCTGGCCCATAAGGCCGAAGATGAAGGTGTTGTCTGTGTTGAAATGATGGCGGGTCAAAAACCACATATCAATTATGATACCATTCCGGGCGTTATCTATACATGGCCGGAAATTGCATCCGTGGGCAAAACAGAAGAACAGCTTAAAGAAGCCGGTATTGACTATAATGTGGGCAAGGTTCCGTTCATGGCCAACAGCCGGGCGCGGGCTATCGGTTCTACAGACGGATTTGCTAAAATTCTGGCGGATAAGAAAACCGACAAGGTTCTGGGTGTTCATATTATCGGTGCAGATGCGGGAACGGTTATTCACGAATGTGTACTGGCCATGGAGTTTGGCGCATCTGCCGAAGATATTGCCCGTACCTGTCATGCCCATCCCACATTGAACGAAGCGGTGAAAGAAGCAGCCCTTGCAGTGGCAGGGCGCACGATTAATTCTTGACCTAACGTTCCAAAATCGAAAAAATGCAAAGGGTCGGTTGAAATATCCGGCCCTTTCTTTTTGCTTTCTTCAAAAACAGGTGCCCCCATGAAGCTCTGCTACTCGTCCACATCGCCCTTTGCCCGTAAAGTTGTGATTGTTGCCATTGAAAAAGGCCTGCGGGATAAAATTGAATTTACCGCGCCGGATGTCAGTGATGTTTTCAAGGGCATCAACCCTGCCAACCCGCTGGGCAAAATCCCTAGCCTGGAACTGGAGGGCGGGGAGTTGATATTTGATTCGATCGTTATCTGCGAATATCTTGACAGGATTGGTGAAGGGGCGCCCTTATTTCCGGCAGATACCTTGGAGCGGGCTAAAGTTCTGACCTTGCATACCATGGCTAATGGCATGACCGATGCGGCATTTTCGCGGCGATGGGATAATACCGCCTTGCCCGAGGGTGAGCGCTCCCCCACATGGTGCGCCCGTCTGCGCCTTGCTATGGAAAAAACACTGGACCAGTTCGAGGCTCGTACCCGTGAGTTTGACGGTAAGGTTGATATTGCCACCATCGCCCTTGCCTGTGCGTTGGGATATATTGACTTGCGGTTCGGTGATGAAAACTGGCGTGAAGGACGTCCGAACCTGACAACGTGGTATGACGCTTTTTCAAAACGCCCTTCTGTTCAGGAAACGGCCCCCCCAGATGCCTAAACCCTGAATGACTCCGATTAGATTAATCGCGGCTTTTTGCATTGCCGAACTGTTGGCGATGACATCTTTTGCTACTTTTCCGGCATTGACCCCCTACTTCTTTGAAACTTGGAGGTTGAGCGGGACAGAGGCAGGCTGGATCAACGGACTGTTTTTTATGGGCTTCACCATATTCGGTCTGCTGGCACCGACGCTGGCAGACCGGATAGATGCGCGCAGGATCGTTCTTTTCGGCTATTTTCTGGCAACTATCGGGGCATATGGCTTTGCCTTTGAAGCGAGGGATTTCTGGTCAGCTTTGCCGTGGCGATTCATTTCGGGGGCAGGCCTTGCCTGTTCCTATATGCCGGGCCTGAAAATGCTGACGGATCGCTTGCCGGATACGGCCCAGTCGCGAGGTATTGCATTTTATACCGCCTGTTTTTCGGCAGGAGCGGCAACATCGTTCTTGCTGGTCGGGCAGATCAACACATGGATCGGGGCTGATGCGGCTTTGATCGGCGTGATTGTCGGTCCGCCAATTGCCCTGATGTTGATGTTTATGGTGACGACACCGGTTATTCATCAGCATCCACGGCCATGGCGGCAATTGTTCAATTTCAAGCCGGTATTGCGTAACCGTAAAACCATGGGCTTTGTCATAGCCTATTTCTGTCATTCCTGGGAATTGATGGCCATGCGTTCTTTCGCGGTGGCGTTCCTGACATTTGCTCAAAGCCGAAGCGCGGCCCCTGCCTGGATGGATGTCAGTATCATTGCAACTGTTGTTATGTTTATGGGGCTGCCATCAAGTGTGCTTGGCAATGAGCTATCGCGAAAAATCGGGCGACAGCGCGCTATCAGCCTGATTATGCTGGTCTCGTTTGCTGTATCGGTGTTACTTGGATTTTCTACGGACTGGTCTTTTATGCTGGTTGCGGCGCTGGCGGTCTTATACGGAATTGTTGTAACTGCTGATAGTTCATCGATTACATCGGGGACTGTTATGTCGGCCCCGCCAGATTTGAAAGGCTCCACCATGGCCGTGCATAGTTTTATCGGTTTTGGTGGTGCCATGATGGGGCCGGTTGTGGCTGGAATGGTACTTGATGCTGCGGGTGGTTATCAGAATGCTCTTGCTTGGGGGCTGACCTATCTGTCCATGGGAGCGGTTGCGTTGATAGGGCCGTTTGTAATGCGCATGACCCGATAAGGTCAGTCCTTGGGGTGAGATTTTCTATAAACCTGTAGCAGTTTTTCAGTATCCAGATCGGTATAGCGCTGGGTGGAAGACAAAGACGCATGCCCCAGAAGCTTCTGAATGGTACGCAGATCACCACCGCCCGCCAGCAAATGTGTGGCAAAGCTGTGGCGTAAAGCATGCGGGGTGGCACTTTCAGGCAAGCCCAGCTGTCGGCGTAGATTTTGTAGGCGTAGCTGAACTTGCCGGGCACCCAGCCTGCGGCCCTGTTTACCAAAGAATAGCGGGCTGTCATCGCCGAAGTTAAACGGACAGGTGGCGATATAATCCTCAATGGTTGTTTTGATGACGGGTAAGATCGGAACGATACGCTCTTTTGCGCCTTTGCCCATGAGGATGAGTGTCTCGGAGCGGGGACGATCCCGATAGTTGAGCGAAAGTGCTTCATTGATGCGCAAGCCGGCCCCATAAAGAAGGGTAAAGAGTGCGAGATCGCGCTGATCTGTCCATTTCTGGCCGGCTTTGATGCTGTTCAGCACTCTTTTGCTATCGGTGGCTGTCAGGGGGCGGGGCAGGCGTTGAGGCTGTTTTGGGCTGCGGATTGTTTTCAGAACCGGATTGTGAAGATGGCCCTCCTTTTCCAGTTTCTTGAAAAAACTGCGGACCGATGATAGCACCCGGGCAAGGGACGCGGCACCCAGCCCGTCCTGTTTGCGCGATCCTAGAAAGGCGCGAAAATCTGCGGCCCGAAGAATTTCCAGATCAGACAATTCCGGGGATGTTCCCAAATGGCTGTGCAGGAAGGCAATGAAATCTGCGACATCGCGTTCATAGGCTTCAAAGGTATGGGGGCTGACCCGCTTTTCATGAGCCAGCCAGTTTTTCCAGTCGGACAGAGCCTCTGCCAACAGGGGGCGCGTCGTCATTTATGTCATATCCGTATTATCCAGCCACATTTGCAGGCAGGACTGCACGCAGATTGCCAGAAAGGACAGCAGTTCCGTGCCTTGATCGGCGTGAAAATGGCCGGTTTCGCGGCTGCCGATGGCGAGCATGGCCGGAGCTTCCAGTGACGGGATATCCAGTTTGATCAGGGCGTCAGAGGCAATCAGGTTCATGGCCGGACCAAAAACCGCCTTTGATTTCGGGGCAGAGGGCCGCATCAGAATATTCTGGCTGTTCCAGCTGGCCTTGTCGATATTGCCCGGCTTCAGGCGTTGAATGCCGGTCATCGCGGGCAGGGAGACAGGGCCGTCCTCAATACACAGGGTGATGACATCCACATCCAGAAATTCGGGCAAATCCTGTGTCAGGATATGAACGAAATGAGAAATGCTGGTGGCAGACAGGATGGCCTTGATCGATTTGTGAACAGTGTCTTGCGTATGCAGATTGGCGCGGGTGGCGCTGACCAGTTCACTCTGCAGGGCGTTGAGATCACGCAGTTGTTTTTGCAATCGCTCGACCAGAAAAGACTGCATATCAACCACGCCTTCACCCGATACCCGGTTGGGGGACAAGGCATCGGTAATCAGGTCGGTATTGTTTTCCAGAAAATCAGGATGGGCCACAAGCCACTCTCGCACAGCCGCATCATCCAGAGCAGCGGCTGGTCTGGTTTTCGCGGGCTTGCTTTTCGGCTCTTTGGCCATGGCGACATCCTGTTCCTGTTGGCGTCAGATTATTCTGCTTAACCCAGAATGTTCTGTCCAGTTTTTTCCCAATCGGCCATAAACGCTGCTAGTCCTTTATCGGTGAGCGGATGGGCGACCAGCTGCTTGAGAACCTGCGGCGGAATGGTGCAAACATCGGCGCCCATCAGGCCCGCAGTTACAATATGGGTCGGGTTGCGGATAGAGGCGACCAGAACTTCGGTTTTCAGGGTCGGATAGTTATTGTAAATCTGGACAATATCACCGATCAGATCCATGCCGTTCTGTCCGATATCGTCAAGGCGTCCAACGAAGGGCGAGATATAGGTCGCCCCTGCTTTGGCTGCTAGAATAGCTTGCGCGGCAGAGAAACAAAGGGTGACATTAACCTGTGTGCCTGCGCGCGACAGGTGCGAGCAGGTTTTCAAGCCAGCCATGGTCAGCGGAACTTTTACCGCAATATTCTCGGCAATCCCGGCAAGCTTTTTGCCCTCTTCAAGCATGGTATCGAAATCGGTGGCGGCAACCTCGGCACTGACGGGGCCGTCAACAATTGTGCAAATTTCGGCGACGACTTCAAGAAAGTTACGGCCGGTTTTTGCGATCAGGGACGGGTTGGTGGTTACTCCGTCCAGAAGGCCGGTGTCGGATAATTCACGGATTTCTTCGGTATCGGCGGTATCAACGAAAAATTTCATTCTACGTCTCTGTCTGTTTGCATGCTTCACGTGGAAGCCGGTTATGGGTGCAAGCCGGAAAATCCAGAACTCCTCTGTCAGGAATTGTTTGGCACCGGCTTCCATATGGATTAGGTGTTGTATGCGCAGCATCGTCGCTGCTGCCTTTTAAATATACCAGTGCAGGCCCAAATCAAAGCATAATGAGTACCCCTTCTATGCCGCAAAGAGTAACAGTTCTGCTGCCTATGAGTATGGGGGCGGCTTATGACTATACGGTGCCGGATGATTTGCAGCCGGTTTGCGGCACGTTTGTGCGGGTTCCGCTGGGTCCGCGCGAGGTTATCGGTGTTGTCTGGGCCCTTGATCCGGTGTTATCTGTCGATATTTCCAAATTGCGCGATATTCTTGAAATTTTGCCTGTGCCGCCCTTGCCTGCTGCGGCGCGGGATTTTATCGACTGGGTGGCGAGCTACACGATACAGCCTGTGGGCAAGGTTTTGCGCATGAGCATGAGTGTGCCTGATGCCCTGTATCCAAAAGCACCGCGCAAAGGGTATCGCAGGTCAGGAACGATGCCGGCCCGCCTGACACCGGCCCGCCAGCGGGTTCTGGATATTCTGGAGGCTGGCATGGCTTACACTGCCGCAGAAATTACCGATCTGGCGGGGGTCAGTGTTTCGGTGGTTAAGGGTCTGGCCGATCAGGGTGCTCTTGAATATGTGGCATTGCCCAGCGAAGAGCTGGTGCCCATCCCGCAGCATCTGGCAGCCGGTTTTGATCTGTCCGAAGATCAGGCGGCGGCCGTAAAAATGCTGTCGGATGCAGTAGCAAAAGACGATTATTCGGCGACGTTGCTGGAAGGTGTCACCGGATCGGGCAAGACCGAGGTTTATTTCGAAGCCATTGCCGCCACCCTCGCCAAAGGGCGGCAGGCGTTGGTCCTGTTGCCGGAGATTGCCCTGTCATCACAATGGTTGTCGCGATTCGAAGCCCGGTTCGGAGTGAAGCCGGTGGAGTGGCATTCTGATTTGGGCACATCCGCGCGGCGACGTAACTGGCGCGCGGTCATCGAAGGTCGGGCCAAGGTTGTGGTCGGCGCGCGTTCAGCCCTGTTCTTGCCCTATAGCGATTTGGGGCTGATTATTGTTGATGAAGAACATGAGGCATCGTTTAAACAGGATGAAGGTATTCCTTATAATGCGCGTGATATGGCAGTTGTTCGTGCACATATCGGAAAATTCCCTGTCGTTCTGGCATCAGCAACACCGTCTCTGGAGACTTTGGTCAATGCCCAAAACGGTAAATATGGGCATGTAGTGCTACCGTCGCGTTTTGGCGGGGCGCATTTGCCTGATGTTGAACTGGTCGATCTGAAAAACCATCGGCCCGGCGCACAGCGCTGGATTTCAGAGCCGCTGGAGACAGCAGTTCATCAGACGTTAGCGGAAGGGCGGCAGGCCATGCTGTTTCTGAACCGGCGTGGATATGCGCCGCTGACATTATGTGATGCTTGCGGGTTTCGCCTTCAATGCCCTCATTGCAGTGCATGGCTGGTGGAACATCGGGCCCGCCACCGCTTGCAATGTCATCATTGCGGATATGCGGCCTCACTGCCAAAGCAGTGCCCCGATTGCGAAGAAGAAGACAGCTTCAAGGCGTGCGGCCCGGGGATCGAGCGCCTGACGGAAGAGGCGGAACTGTTATTTCCCGAGGCAAAGATCAGGATGATTGCCAGCGATACCATGAACGGGCCTGCGGCGGCGGCGGAATTTGTCGATGCGATGACCGCCGGTGAAATCGATTTGCTGGTGGGAACGCAGATCGTGGCCAAGGGCTATCATTTTCCGAATCTGACCCTTGTTGGGGTGGTCGATGCTGATCTGGGATTGGCGGGCGGGGATCTGCGCGCGTCCGAGCGGACGTTTCAGCTATTGTCACAAGTGGCAGGCCGCGCCGGGCGGGCGGGTCACCGGGGACGGGTATTGTTGCAAACCCACATGCCCGAGCATCCGGTGATGGAAGCTATCCGTGATCAGGATGCGGCGGCCTTTATTGAAATGGAAAGCGCTTTGCGGCAAAATGCAGCCATGCCTCCCTTTGGGCGGCTGGCATCGCTGGTGTTGTCGAGTATAGATACCGAATCACTGAATCACTGCGCCCGCGAGTTAGCCAGAAGAGCCCCTTCTGGTGATAATTTTCTGATTATGGGGCCCGCGCCGGCACCGCTTTCGATGATCCGGGGCCGCTACAGGGTCCGGTTTTTGATAAAGTCTGCTCGCGAGATGAATATGCAGCAGATAATCAGGAGATGGCTGAAAGGGGTTAAAATTCCGGCCAAGACCCGCCTGCAAATTGATATTGACCCGTATAATTTCATGTAAGAGGGCAAGGCATCAGCGGCAATTGTGAAAATTTGGTGAATTTTAGGCAATAAACTGCCTTTGGGGATATTGCGTCATGGTAGTGCCTGTGCTAATAACCCGTTGCCTTGCCAAGAGGGCTGGTTAGCCAGTCGGTTTGGGAAGGGACATTTGAATTTTTCTTTCGGCGCCTTTTTGCGTCGTTTTTTTCAGGCTTGGGGATCTTTCCTTGTCAGCTGTGAACACAAAAGTTTCAGGTATCGCTGGCCGATATGCAACAGCGCTATTCGAGCTTGCTTCCGATGCGAAGCAAGTCGATGCGGTTGCGTCTGATTTGGCCACGATCAAAACATCCATGGAAGACTGTGCGGATCTCGCACGGCTCGTCCGTAGTCCACTTGTTAGCCGCGATGATCAGGAACGGGCCATTCTGGCTGTTCTTGAAAAACTCGGCACCAGTGATTTGGTTCGACGTTTCGTAGGAACAGTGGCGCAGAATCGCCGCCTGTTTGCCCTTGCGGATATGATCGGCGCCTTTGGCCAGTTGCTTGCCGCCGCTCGCGGTGAAGTGGTTGCCAAAGTTATTTCCGCTAAAAAACTTACCGTCAAGCAGATGGAGGCTCTAACCAAAGAGCTTAAGTCTTCAATTGGCAGTGACGTTGCTATCGAAGCAGATGTAGATAGCAGTCTGATCGGTGGTTTGGTGGTTAAAGTCGGTTCACGCATGGTCGATAGTTCAATTCGAACCAAGCTTCAAAATCTTAAGTTTGCCATGAAAGGGGTTGGGTGATGGACATCCGCGCCGCAGAAATTTCCGAAATTCTCAAACAACAGATTGCGGGTTTCGACACGCAGACTGAGGTTTCAGAAGTAGGTCAAGTGCTATCCGTAGGTGATGGTGTTGCTCGTATTTACGGTCTGGATAATATCCAGGCAGGTGAAATGGTCGAATTTCCCGGGGGAATTAAGGGTCTGGCCCTTAACCTGGAAGCCGACAATGTGGGCGCCGTTATTTTTGGCTCTGACCGTGATATCCGCGAAGGCGACACAGTTAAGCGAACCGGTGCCATTGTGGAAACACAGGTTGGTAAATGTTTGCTCGGACGCGTGGTCGACGGTCTTGGTAATCCGATTGATGGCAAAGGCCCGATCGAAGGCGGTGAAGCCCGTCGTGTGGATGTGAAAGCGCCAGGCATTATGCCCCGTCAATCCGTTCATGAACCAATGATGACCGGTCTTAAATCCGTTGACAGTCTTGTCCCGATTGGACGTGGCCAGCGTGAATTGATCATCGGTGACCGTCAGACAGGTAAAACAGCGGTTGCGGTTGATGCTATTCTTAATCAGAAAGCAGCCAACACCAGCGATGACGAGAGCAAAAAACTGTATTGCGTCTATGTAGTGGTTGGGCAGAAACGCTCAACCGTTGCGCAAGTGGTGAAAACCCTTGAAGAGAATGGCGCGATGGAATATTCCATCGTTGTTGCCGCGACAGCCTCTGATCCGGCTCCGTTGCAGTATCTCGCACCCTTTACCGGTTGTGCGATGGCTGAATATTTCCGCGACAATGGTATGCATGCGTTGATCATTTATGATGATCTGTCCAAGCATGCGGTTGCTTATCGCCAGATGTCCCTGTTGCTGCGCCGTCCACCTGGACGTGAAGCCTATCCAGGTGACGTTTTCTATCTTCATTCACGCCTGCTGGAACGCTCAGCCAAGCTGAACGAAGCCAATGGTAGCGGTTCCATGACGGCTTTGCCGGTTATTGAAACACAAGCCGGTGACGTGTCTGCCTATATTCCGACAAACGTTATTTCGATTACAGATGGCCAGATTTTCCTTGAAACAGAATTGTTCTATCAAGGTATTCGTCCAGCGATTAACGTCGGTCTGTCTGTGTCTCGTGTGGGGTCTGCTGCGCAAACAAAAGCCATGAAGAAAGTGGCCGGTACCATTAAACTGGAACTGGCTCAATATCGTGAAATGGCGGCCTTTGCCCAGTTTGGCTCTGATCTGGATGCGTCCACCCAGCAATTGCTGGCCCGTGGTGCCCGTCTGACAGAGTTGCTGAAGCAACCACAATATTCTCCTTTGACCATGGATGAGCAGGTTGTCGTGATCTTCTCTGGTGTTCGAGGATATCTGGACCGTATCGAAGTTTCCCAGATCGGCGACTATGAAAAACTGTTGCTGACTGAAATGCATGCCAAACATCAAGATCTTCTGGACGCTATCAGTAGCGAAGGCGCGTTGTCGTCTGAATCAGAAGAGAAGTTGAAGGGCATCCTGGAAAGCTTCACTACTACTTTTGCGTAACCTTTGAGCTGAAAAAGGGGGTAGCCTCGAATGGCGAACCTTAAAGAACTCAAAAATCGGATCACCAGCGTCAAATCGACGCAGAAAATCACCAAAGCCATGAAGATGGTGGCTGCGGCGAAACTGCGCCGGGCTGAAGAAGCTGCAACTGCGGCCCGCCCTTATGCGGAACGTATGGATGCAATGATGGTGTCCCTTGCTGCTGGCCTTGATGGTCGCGAAGGGCCCCGTCTTCTTCAGGGCAGTGGATCCGATCAACGACAATTATTGATCGTTGCCACGGGCGAGCGTGGATTGTGCGGTGGGTTTAACAGCTCTATCGCCAGAGCAGCGGCTCGAAAAGTTGACGCCCTTATGGCCGATGGCAAGGATGTTAAAATTCTTTGCGTTGGCAAAAAAGGCAATGACGCATTGAAGCGTAAATATGGCCATCTGATCATTGATCTGGTTGACCTGTCTGCCTCCAGGCGGATCAGCTTTGCCGATGCGCAACCGATTGCCCAGACAGCCTTGAGCATGTTTGATAAAGGCGAATTTGACGTATGTACTGTTTTCTACGCCAAATATGTCTCTATTCTGACGCAAGAAGTGACTGCCCAGCAACTGATCCCGGCGTCAATTCCGGAAATTGCTGATGCTGAGGGCGAAGGCGACGTTGATTACGATTATGAACCGGAAGAAGAAGAGATTTTATCTGATCTTCTGCCGAGAAATATTTCGGTGCAGGTCTATAAAGCACTTCTGGAGAACGCGGCTTCCGAGCAGGGTGCCCGGATGTCGGCAATGGACAGTGCGACACGGAATGCCGGAGAGATGATTGACAAGCTCTCCTTGCAATATAACCGTGAGCGTCAGGCTGCAATTACGAGCGAATTGATTGAGATTATTTCCGGTGCTGAAGCGCTTTAGCGCAGTGTCCGGGTTTTGGAAGAACTAAGTGACCCTTTAGGGAGCATTAATATGGCGAAGAAGTCTGTCGGCAAAATTACTCAGGTTATGGGTGCCGTCGTTGACGTTCAATTTGACGGTGAGTTACCGAAAATTCTGAACGCTCTGCATACTGAAAATAACGGTCAGCGTCTGGTGCTGGAAGTTGCACAGCATCTTGGTGAGAATACGGTTCGTACGATCGCCATGGATGCGACAGAAGGTCTGGTGCGCGGACAGGAAGTCTCTGATACCGGGGATGCGATCCAGATGCCGGTTGGCCCGGAAACTCTGGGACGTATTCTGAACGTTATCGGTGAGCCGGTTGATGAACGCGGTCCGGTTAATGCGAAAGCAACGGCCCCCATTCATGCGGATGCCCCTGATTTTGCGGATCAGTCCACAGAATCTGAAATTCTGGTCACAGGCATCAAGGTTGTTGACCTGCTTGCACCTTATGCCAAGGGCGGTAAGATTGGCCTGTTTGGGGGTGCCGGTGTTGGTAAGACGGTTCTGATTATGGAACTGATCAACAACGTGGCCATGGGCCATGGCGGGTATTCAGTGTTCGCCGGCGTTGGCGAACGGACCCGTGAAGGTAACGACCTTTACTACGAAATGATTGAAGGCGGTATTATCGATCTTGAAGGCGACAAGTCCAAAGTGGCTCTCGTTTACGGCCAGATGAACGAACCTCCAGGAGCGCGTGCCCGTGTGGCGCTGTCCGGTTTGACAATTGCGGAATATTTCCGTGATGTTGAAGGTCAGGACGTTCTGTTCTTTGTTGATAATATCTTCCGCTTCACACAGGCCGGTTCCGAAGTGTCCGCGCTTCTGGGTCGTATCCCGTCTGCTGTGGGCTATCAGCCAACATTGGCAACTGATATGGGTGCGCTGCAAGAACGTATTACATCAACGAACAAAGGGTCTATTACCTCTGTTCAGGCGATTTATGTTCCTGCCGATGATTTGACCGATCCGGCGCCTGCCACATCCTTTGCCCATCTTGATGCGACAACAGTTCTGTCCCGTCAGATTGCAGAGCTTGGTATTTATCCAGCGGTGGATCCACTCGATTCGACCTCTCGTATGCTTGACCCCGCCGTTGTTGGCGATCGGCATTATCAGATTGCACGCCGGGTTCAGGAAACATTGCAGACTTATAAATCCCTGCAAGACATTATCGCCATTCTGGGAATGGATGAATTGTCAGAGGAAGACAAACTGACTGTGGCGCGGGCTCGTAAGATCCAGCGTTTCCTCAGCCAGCCTTTTCATGTTGCTGAAATCTTTACAGGTACACCTGGTACATTTGTAAAACTCGAAGATACAATCGATGCGTTTGAAGCGATTGTATCCGGTGAGTTTGACGATCTTCCAGAAGCCGCCTTCTATATGTGCGGTGGTATTGATGACGTGAAAGAAAAAGCCGCTCAACTGGCTGCAGACGCAGCCTAGTTGCTGATTTGAAGGAGAGTGATAATGGCTGACATGGTAACCATGGATCTGGTCTCGCCTGAGAAGCTTTTGCTTTCGGCTGATTATGAGATGGTTGTTGTCCCCGGTGCCGAAGGCGATTTTGCCGTCATGGCCGGGCATACACCGATCACGTCATCCTTGCGCCCCGGCGTGATCTCCATCTATGAAGGAGATACTGAAAAGGATCGTATTTTTGTCAATGGCGGCTTTGTACAGGTTGCGGATGATAAAATTACCGTTCTTGCCGAAGAAGCCATTCATGTGGTGGATTTGAACCGGAGTGATCTGGAGCAACATATTCAGGATGTTGCAGAAGATATTGAAGATGCAACAGATGATGAAGTGAAGCGTAAAGCGCAGGAAAATAAAGACCATCTGGAGCAGCTTCTCGAAGCACTGGGATAATTCCTCGGCTCAACGATTTGAAAAGGGATCCTTCGGGGTCCCTTTTTTATGCGCATTTGTGTCATCTGTATAAATTGTCGCGGAATATTTACCATTAATTTACCGTTTCGCACTAGTGTGTCGGCTGGGGTTTTCTTGTTACTGACTAAATGCAGCGTTCAGTAGATTGTTGAATGTATGGGGATATTTAAAATATTGCGGCGCAAGTTCGGTTTTATTGACTTGCCGATTAATCTTTTTACCTTGCAGTTTTTTGACAAGGACGTTGAGGCGCGCCATTCCGAGAACGAACTGAATAAGGCCTTGCCGGTTATCAGAATAGCACTGGCTGCCGGCTTCACCATATACGCACTGTTTGGGATATTGGACTATTACATAATTCCTGAAATCAGAAATCTTGCCTGGACAATTCGGTTTGGTATCGTTGGGCCGATTTTTCTAGCAGCTGCATTGTCAACATTGCATCCTGTTCTTTATCGTTATGGGCAGCTGGCATTTGCCTTCTGCATGCTTTCCGCAGGAGCCGGTATTCTTGTCATGATTGCTCGGGCGGACCCGATAGGCGGGGCGGTATATTTTGCAGGATTGATTCCGGTTTTGGTCTATTGTTGCTGTATTCCACCGGTTCGATTTGTTTTCGCCACCGTGGTAATTATAGTTTTCCTTGCCTTCTATGAATATATCGCAATTTTCTATAATCCACTTCCGTTCCATATTCTTCTAAGTAATAATTTCTTCCTTGTAAGCGTTGCGCTGCTAAGTATCTTTGCAAGCTATATTCAGGAAATTGCCCGTCGCCGGGACTATGTGAATATGGTGATGCTGGAGACTGAACGGAGCAGGTCAGATGTCCTTGCCGACAAGGCGAATGCGGCAAATCATGCCAAGTCTGAATTTTTAGCGGTCATGTCTCATGAATTACGCACCCCTCTAAATGCAATTATCGGGTTTTCCGAAATTCTCAAGAAAGAGATGTTTGGGCCGTTAGGACAGGAACAATACAAGGAATATTCAGAGGACATCAATATCAGTGGTCAAAACCTGCTGAGTATTATCAATGATATTCTCGACTTGTCAAAAGCGGAAGCCGGCAAGCTCGTTCTTCATGAAGATCAGGTTCAGGTTATGGCGGCGTTATCGTCCTCGTTGCGTCTGGTGCGGGATAAGGCGGCAGAGCAGAATGTCCGTCTGGTTCTGGATGTACCGAAGACCGACTACATTATCTGGGCTGATCCGAGGTTGATTTCGCAAGTGTTCCTGAACCTGTTGTCAAATGCCATCAAATTTACACCCAAAGGCGGGCAGATCAAGATTTACTGCGAGATGCCGAGTGATGGGTCGCTCAAGGTTCTGATTGAAGATACCGGTATTGGAATTGATTCGGCCGATATTGAAAAAGTGTTTGTTCCGTTTGCCCAAATTGAAAGTGCGCTTTCCCGCAACTATGAGGGTACAGGGCTGGGCTTACCGTTATCACAGAATATCATGGGGCTGCATGGCGGTAAGATCGAATTGCAGAGTATTCTAGGACATGGGACAACGGCTATTGCCCAATTCCCGGCAGAGCGCGTAATCACCCAAGCCGTGGAAGAACAGGCTGCCGCTCAAAAATACGGGCATGCCTGATCTTTCAGGAGAGTGCTTTTATTCGGGTTTTGTGACGATGAGCAGATGGCAATGGCCGGTGCTGTCAGGTACAACTTCTTTTTTTGCTTGTGCTTCGATATTGTCCGCCATCGCCAGCATTTCATTTTCAGTTCGGTATTCCAGTTTCCAGTCGGTCACATAGTCCAGAACCCATTCAAGGCTGCTGCCCGATTCCCGCATATTGCCGATTATGACAGAGCCTCCGGGATTGAGATTGGCATACAGGTCGGTCATGAACCGCTTTGCCCGGTGCGGTGACAGGTAATCAACCAGTCCCACGGTGTAAATAAGGTCTTGCTTGCCAAGGTTTTTAAATAATTTCCCAGCAGATAAAAATTCGATAAAGGAAGCGTTCAGACAATTGACCTTCACCTGACCTTTGAGGCGCGAGACTTCTGGAAATGCATTTTCATAGGCACAAGACAAAGCGTCGTGGTCTTGGTCAATGAGCGTGAAATTCATTTGGAGGGGGAGGCGTTCCGCTTTCAGGTAATTACTGACTTCCTGTGCGGGGCCGCAGCCAAGATTTGCAACGTCAAATGAGGTCTCACCGCGAGCGGCTGCATCGGCCGCTAATTTTGCAATCGCCTGTTTGACCATATTCATTCGGCAAGAAATGAATTGGCCTGTGGAATTTCCTAGTTGGTGGCAGAATTTCTCATAAGCGGTATCCCCTTCAAGTGAGAGGTTATAAAAGAAATTCATGATCTGAAAATCTCCGGGATATCCCAGAGGTTTTGTATAGGAGCGATCCCAGTTCTTTCCTGGCATCAATTCGGGCATGAGAACACTCTCTGTATAGAGTTTTGTTGCTTTTACAGCCTCTTGATCATGTTCAATACTGCGAATAACGTCATTTCCTGACATATAGAATTCTTGCCATTTTTCGAACGCTTTCTGCTCGCAGGCCAGAATTACATCACGGAGTCTTTCATCCCGGCGGGGGAAGCCGACCGGGGTTTCTGATTCAAATTTTTCCAAGGTGGATTTTACGGAGCGCAAGAGAAATACGGCATCTGCAATCAGCTGTTTATAGTCATTCGGCACAAGAGACGTCAGATCTTTCATCTCAGTGTTTAATGTTTCCTGCAAAGAAATTTCGTCATGCTTTTCCAGAATTTCAGGAATATTGAGGAAGCCGTCGGTTAGTTCCAGTGCAATTTTTTGCTGGTTGTTTACGGCTTCAACCCGCTTGATTTTACCAGTTCCCTGAAAGATGTCATTAACCCCCAGTTTCAAGGTCAATGGGATATTTTGTTCAAGATTGTCATCCCAGATGTTCTTGGTGGAACTGAGAAATGAGAGGCCACTCATGCTCATGTCAAAGATTTCAAAGGATTCATTTTGGACATTGATTTTTGGGGACGTGTTTTGCATCAATACGGATGCTTTGAAACGTTCGGCTCTGTAGAAGACACGCTTGCCTTCACCGCCGGTGAGTTCTTCGTAATGTTTCATCTGACTCTCACTTGTTGAGCTACCCAACAATTACCAACTAATGATCTTCAACCGATCGCCCAATAGTTCTGAAAGCGAAACAAAAACTACAACTGCCCAAATGCACCGCATAAGAGAAATATTGTCGCGCCCAAAACCCCGTAAAATATTTATGGTTAAAAAAATATTAATCAATTATAGGAATAAATATTTCAATAAAACAACAGCTTATGTTTTCAGGATGAGAAAAACAGGGCGCCTATACCATATGTTGTATGTTCTGTTTAAGGTGTTACTAGTGAAACAAAAATATTTCAATTCTCGCTAAACGGTTGCTTGTTTCTGAAGAAAAGTTTGAAAACGATCCACCAAAAGCGCATAAATCTCCCGTTTAAAGGGAACGATTTGCTCAATTAATGTGGATGGATCAGTCCATTTCCAGTCGGAAAACTCCGGATGCTCGGTCTGGATGTTAATATCCGAATCAGTCCCGGTAAAGCGGAACAGAAACCATTTTTGTTTTTGGCCACGATATTTGCCTTTCCAGATTTTACCAATCAGGTGTTCCGGTAAATCATAAGTCAGCCATTCATCAAGCTCTTGAACAAGCTCTACCTTGCCAGTGCCGATTTCCTCCATTAATTCACGCTTTGCCGCCTCGATGGGTGTTTCTCCATTATCAATACCGCCCTGAGGCATTTGCCAGTGCTCTGACGGCATATCAATGCGGCGTCCGACAAGAACCTGACCTTTTGAATTGATAACCATCAGTCCGGCACATGGGCGATAAGGCAGGTCGGCTTTGGTAGATGTCATTGTATTTCCTGTCTGTTGGTAACCGCAGAGATCGGGGCGAGGACGAACCCCTTGCGGTTAAGTGTCTGTACCCACGTCGCCAGCCGTTCCAGAGTAACCGGGTAGGGATAGCCGACCCCGATGGCAGTACCGGTAACGCGGGCAATGCGCTCAAGCTCGCCAAGGCGTGTATCAATAGCCACACGATCGGCTTTCCGGTCAAGGAACCGGTTATTTATTGCCACTGGAATATCAAGTTTTCCGGCCAGCTTTCCGGCGACACTTTTGGTGGAAGTTCGGCCATCGAGAAACAGAAGCCCCCGGGATTTGATGACATCAAGGATGGGCTGTATGTCATCGGCGGATGACGTGAAACGCGACCCCATCTGGTTGGTGACGCCGGAATAACCGGTAAAACGTCCTAGCATCCAGTCGAGGCGATTCAGGTTTTCCCGATCAGTCAAGCTGGTGAGCAGGCTGTTCGGGCCAGGGTCATTGACCGGATAGCCAAAGGGCTCCATCGGCAGTTGCAATAGAACTTCATGCCCGGCGGCGCGGGCCTGATCGATCCAGCGTTGCAGATCACGGGCATACGGATTGAACGAAAGGGTTACTGCCCCGGGCAAATTCTGGATGGCGGTTTGGGTGGCCGAGCTGCTCATACCCATTTCGCTGATAACGATGGCAATTCGGGGCCTTTCCAGCGGGTCATCAAAGGGCCGGGCATAAATGCGCCAAGGTGTGCGTCCCGAGGGGCCGATGATTGGGAGCAGACCAAAGTCGGATTTTTTAGCAAGCTCCGGGTCGGGGGTCGGGGCAAGGGGAGAGACGGGTTCGGGTGGCTCAGGAGCAGCTTGCGGGGTAGGCGTTACAGTGCCCTCTGGAGTATCAACTTCAGCGGGTTCAGAAGTGGTTTTTGATGCTAATGGAGGTGTGGATACTTCCTGTGACTTATTATCGCTCGCAAGGGGTTCTGTTGGTTGCTCTGGCTCTGCTTTGGTCGTCTCTTGTTCGGTTTCCTTGTTTGATTTCGGTTTTTTGATTAAAACTGTGGTGGCTTCAGACACAGGCTCTTCAGCTCTGGGAGTAGATTTTTCTTTCTGTGAAGCTGGTGCTGGAATGGGTGCCTCGGCTGCCGCTGTCGGAGCTTTATCTGCAGGTTCTTCCGAAGACAGCTTTTCTTGCAATGTGGAAGCTTCTTTTGGCGATATCTCTTTAGTTTGAGGCAGAGATTCTGGTGATGCTGTTGCTTCAGCCTCTATGGCAGAGCGCTTTTCAGGCTCTTTTTCTATAGTGATTTCAGGTTTTCGTTTATCAGGAATGGTTGTTACCGTGGCAATATCAGCCACAACGGATACATCATTCCCACTGGAGGGGGAGGACTTGTCAAGCCAATAGACCCAACCGGCCAATGTACCCAGTGCCAGTACGAGCAATACGTAAAAGACAGATAGCACCGATATCTTTCTTTTTGATATCGGTGCTGCTTTACTGCTTTTTCTTATTTTTGCCAAACGGTCCTCACTTCATACGACGTTCGGGGTGGATCAGTTGAAATCCTTTTTGGCAAAAAGCGAGACGCCCTTCAACAGATCTTTTGCGCGAAGCAGTTGATAATCAAGATTTTCCGGTTGTTTATCACCGGACGTGCTTGATTTCTTATCATTCTCCGTGGCAGTTCCGTTCTCCAGATGCCCGCGAAGATCGGCTTCTGAGCGTCGTTTGCGGGTCTTTAAAATTTCCAGACGGGCCTGCTGAACTTCAATGTCCGGCGTAATGCCTTTGGCCTGAATGGAACCTCCCGATGGTGTGTAGTAACGGGCTGTGGTCATGCGCATAGCGCCGTTTCCTTGCAGGGGAATGATAGTTTGAACAGATCCCTTGCCAAAACTGCGTGTTCCCAGAATAACCGCACGCCGGTGGTCTTGCAGGGCGCCGGCGACAATTTCTGAGGCGCTGGCAGACCCGCCATTGATGATAACTACGATGGGCTTGCCTTCAGCGATATCATCCGGTGTCGCGTTATAGCGTTGCGAGTTACGGGCATCACGGCCCCGGGTCGAGACGATTTCGCCTTTTGTCAGAAACGCATCCGAGACAGCAATGGCCTGATCAAGCAAACCGCCGGGATTATTGCGCAAATCAAGAATCAAACCTTTGAAGTCACCGCCAGCTTCTTCGGTTAGGCGCTTGATGGTTTTGCGCAGTCCGCTATCGGTTTGTTCGGTGAAGCTGGAAATACGTATATAGAGCAGGTCGTCATCCTCGATTCGCCCTCGAACAGACTGAACCGTGATAATGGCGCGGGTCAGCGTAATTTCCAGCGGCTCCTTCACGCCTTCACGGCGGATGGTCAAGGTGATGTCTGTATCCACTAGCCCACGCATTTTCTCAACTGATTGTGCAAGTGTCAGGCCCAGAACAGGTTCACCATCGAGTTGGGTGATATAGTCACCCGCCTGAACGCCGGCGGCAGCGGCGGGCGTCTCATCAATGGGTGAGACAACCTTGATCAAGCCGCCTTCCATGGTAACTTCGATGCCCAAACCGCCAAATTTACCACGGGTCTGAACCTTCATCCCCTTGTAATTTTTAGGGTTCAAATAGCTGGAGTGAGGGTCCAAAGAGGCCAACATGCCATTAATTGCTGCTTCAATCAGGTCGGCATCATTAACTTCTTCGACATAATCCTCACGAATTTTAGCAAATACATCGCCGAAAAGATTCAGCTGCTGGTAGGTTTCCGAGCCAGCAGCAACTTCATCTCTTGGCGTTGTTAAAATTGCCAGAGAAAGAGCGATCACTGCAATCGCCAAAAAGCCTGTAACAACATTTCTCATTATCCGCTGACCTTTCTGTTTCCTGCCGATAACCACGGGATAGGGTTTACCGGCGATCCTTTTACTCTTAATTCCATATATAGTGTCGGTTTGACACTTTTCTTGTCACTCATTCTACCAACAGGCTCGCCCGCCAATAAAAGCTGTCCAACTTCTCCGTCGATTGTTCCCAATCCGGCGAGAAGAGTATGATACCCCCCGCCATGGTCAATAATCAACAGCAACCCATACTGGCGGAAAGGCCCGGCAAAAGCAATTTGTCCATCATAGGGGGCGATGACTGCTGCTCCTGCCCGGGTTTGTATAACAATACCGCTTCGTTGTAGTGTTTTACGGGTTTTTCTGTAATTGGATATAATCCTACCGCCAACTGGTAAAGGAAGTGTACCTTTTATTGATGAAAATGGGCGCGATGTCCCCAGAGCCGACAAAGTAATAGGTTTTTTGGTGACACTTTTTCGTGAGGAAGATGGTTTGGGGGGCAAGCTCGCCATTTGTTTCTGGCTCGCCCGCAGCTTCGCCAGCTTTGCGGCCTCTAGCTGTTGCAGCTTTTTCTGGCGGGAAATTTCTTTTTCTATTTTCAGACGTTCGGCCTGTAATCGCTTTTTCTTGTTACTTTCAAGCCGGGCCATAAGGGTGACAAGGTCCTTGGCTTTTGCAGCTAATTGACGCTGGGTACGGCGTTCACGGTTGTTACGGCTGGCCAGAGCTGATTGACTTTGCTTTTTAGCGGACAGAAACTGGTCAAGTGTTTTTTGCTCGGCGCTTCGAGCCGCGCGGAGGCTCGCATATTTTTGCTGTTCGGCAATCGATTGGTCCCGCAGGGCAGCCAACGCATCCAATTGCTCTGCCAGCTGGTCTGCTTGCTTTTTCAGTGCCGGGATGACGGCTTGAAGCAGGGTTGCAGCCCGTAAGGTGTCGATGAGGTTTTCGGGGCTGCCGATCAGGCTGCCTTCGGGTTGGCGACTCAATTGCAACAAGGCGGATAATGTATCTGCCAAGCCGGTATTCTGTCGGGATAAAATATCGAATGTTTGTTTTTCAACCGCTTGAATATCAGTCAGCTTTTGCTCTGTATCGATCATTTTCTGATCGATATCCTTAAGGCGCGCGGCGGCGTGTACTGATTTTTTCTTTAAGGTGGCAATCTCGCCTGATAGTAATTGCAAGCGCTGTGAAATCTCTTCTTGCCGTGCTGTAGAGGCTGAGAGTTGTTTGCGCAATTTTACCAGCTCGTCACTTGGTGCTGCTCGGCTCAAGCTGGCAGTGCCGATGAGGCAAGCCAAACCGAGCAGGGCGACCTTTAAGGCCGCCGTTATACGGGGATATAGTGTTATGTCAGGATACCGCATGGGTCTGCAGTAAATCATCGGTGCGGTGCGCCAGCACTTTCCCGCTCATCTCTTGCGGGATGGGTAATCCCATAAAGCAGAGGATGGTCGGGGCAATATCGGCCAATGTGCCATTGTCCAGCGTCCAGTTTCCTGCACCGGTGGCGAGGACAAAGGGCACCAGATTGGTGGTGTGGGCCGTATGGGGTTTGTGGGTCTCGGGGTCGCGCATCAGTTCAATATTGCCATGATCAGCGGTAACAAACATAACGCCGCCCGCATCGGTCATGGCCGCCGATAATTCACCTATACAGCCGTCAATTACTTCAACGGCTTCAATCGCCGCCGCCATGACACCGGTATGGCCGACCATATCGGGATTGGCAAAATTGACGATAATCAGATCAAAGCGGCCTGCTTTGATGGCGGCAACCAGTTTGTCTTTAACTTCGGGTGCCGACATTTCGGGCTGAAGATCATAGGTTGCAACTTTGGGGCTGGGCACCAGAATACGCTCTTCGCCGTCAAAAAGGCCTTCTGCACCGCCATTGAGGAAAAAGGTCACGTGGGCGTATTTTTCGGTTTCGGCTATTCGAAGCTGGCGCAAACCGGCATCGGCAACAACCTGCCCTAGCGTATTGGTGATTTCAACGGGGGCGAACAGTGCCGGAACTACGGATGACAGATCGGCTGAATATTCAACCATGCCCGTGACAGAACAAAGATTTGGCTGACTGTGGCGGTTGAAGCCGGTAAAGTCTGGATCGGTTACGGCGGTCAGGAACTGACGGGTTCGATCTGCGCGAAAATTGGCTGTGAGCAGAGCATCCCCATCTTTAATACCCTGATAGTTTTCAGCAATTTGCGGCTTTAGAAATTCGTCACTTTCACCCTTGGCATAGGCGGCCTCGACGCTGTCGCTGGACAACGTCACGCGGGTGCCAGCGGCATTGAACAAGGCATTATAGGCCAACTCTACCCGGTCCCAGTTATTATCCCGGTCCATAGCAAAATACCGGCCGCACAGGGTGGCAAGCCGGACGTTTTTCATTGCACTGATTCGATCCTGCACATAGGCAACAAATCCGCTGCCACTGCCGGGCGGGGTATCACGGCCATCGAGAAAGCCATGAATGGCCACGGGGATACCCGCCTCTGACAGGATTTTGGCAAGTGCGATTATGTGATTCTGATGGGAATGCACTCCCCCCGGTGATAGCAGGCCGGCAATATGGCAGGTGCCACCGCTTGCCTTCAATTTCGTAATCAGCGTCAGCAATGTCGGGTTTGAGGCCAATGCGCCGGAGGCGATATCCGCTGAAATACGGGGTAAATCCTGCAAGATCACCCGGCCGCTGCCGATGGTCATATGACCAACCTCTGAATTGCCCATTTGTCCCTCTGGCAGTCCCACATCCATCCCCGATGTGCTAAGCAGGCTCATGGGGCGGGTTTGGACCAGTTTGTCCCAGTTGGGGGTATTGGCGCGGGCAATGGCGTTATCGACTGTCTGCTCGCTATGGCCCCACCCATCAAGAATACACAGCATGATGGGTTTGGGGGCAGGGGTATCAGCTTTTTTTATCATGGTTAACCTATATCGGGTCCTGTGCTGAATTTCCATTAAATTCAACAGGATATGATAGATTGGATATTTTGTTCAGGCGCGGTGATAGGGATGATTGTTCTTGATCGAGGCGGCCCGGTAAATCTGCTCGGCCAACAAACCGCGCACCATCAGATGCGGCCATGTCATTTTCCCCAGAGACAGTAGACGATCTGCTCTGTCCAGTGTGGTTTTGCTATGCCCATCGGCGCCGCCGATCAGGAAGGCGACATCCTGTACGCCCTCATCGGCAAATCCGGTTAGCAGATTCGAAAATTCAACACTGGAAAGCTCGTGGCCCCGTTCGTGCAAGGCAATAATTCTGGCTCCATTAGGGATCGCTTTCATCAGAAGCCCGGCCTCTTTTGCTTTAAGCTGATCGCCTTTGAGCGCTTTTTTCTCTTCAACTTCCTTGAGCGTCAGGGGCCAGGAGGCGCGGCCCGCATATTCTGAATACAGGGCCTGCAAGGGTCCGCCGCGAAATCTGCCGACACTGGCGATTGTCAGACGCATGCAGCCGCTCCGCCTAGTTGGTCATTTCTTTGGTAGCCGTGGGGGCCCAGATTTTTTCCAGATTATAAAATTCGCGCACCTCAGGGCGAAACAGATGGATGACCACATCGCCAGCATCCACCAGAACCCAGTCGCAATTGGCTTTGCCTTCGATCTGGGCATTGCCAAAACCGGCATCCTTGATCCGCTCTTTCAAATGGTCAGCCATCGCCCCCACCTGACGGGTGGAGCGGCCATTGGCGATAACCATAAAATCTGCAAAGGAAGTTTTGCCTACGAGGTCAATATATACAATATCTTGCGCTTGATCGTCTTCGAGGCATGTCTGGACGAGGTCGCGGAGTTTGGAAGCAACAGCTTGATTAGCGTTCATAAGGGGTCAATTTTACTCCGGTTATGGAATCAGGGGTCTACTATTCAGGTAATTTGGTAATTTTCGCACCTAAGAGCAAGCTTTTACTGTCTTCTTTGTGCGTTTTCTCATGTAAGTGCTACTTAATTTATGTTTCGTTGTCGGAATGAAAGTCCAGGCAGGGGCCTCCAGCAGGGCAAAATTCTTGACAGGCCTGCCGGGGGCAGACGGAAAAACCCTGTCTTTGGCATATTGCGCTGCGGCTTTTCCTACAAGGGCGGCAAAGGTATATCCGGGGCGATCAAACACGGCGATGGGGCAGGTATGGAAAATGTCGTGCCACCGATACCAGTTGGGGATTTGCACCAGATTGTCCGCCCCCATCAGCCAGACAAAATGGTGATCGGGATAATATGCGTGCAATTGCTGCAAGCTGTTGGCCGTATAGGTTTGTCCCAACTGTTGTTCGATGTCGGAGACCACAATATTCGGGTTGCGTGCAACAGCTTTCGCCGCAGCAATCCGGCTTTGGTAATCAGCCATGCCTTCGGCAGATTTTAGCGGGTTTTGCGGTGATACCAGCCACCAGACCTGATCCAGATCCAGTGTCCGCAGCGCCATTGCGCTGATATATCTGTGTCCTTCATGGGCCGGATTGAACGATCCGCCCAGAAGGCCGATTTTACGGCCCCGCATCAGGGTCAGGGCCGTGTCTGGCCAGTGCCTCTGACCTGATATTTGAAGCTGGTCAATTGCTCGACGCCAACCGGGCCGCGAGCATGCATTTTACCGGTACTGATACCGATTTCGGCCCCCATTCCAAACTCTCCGCCATCGGCAAACTGGGTGGATGCGTTATGCAGGACGATGGCACTATCCACCTGATTGAGGAACTTTTGCGCCGTTGCTGCATTTTCGGTAATGATACAATCTGTGTGGTTTGACCCGTAAGTTGCGATATGTGTCATTGCGGCATCAATATCATCGACAACTTTGACCGACAGGATGCAGTCGAGATATTCTGTGTGCCAGTCATCATCGGTTGCAGGAATGATTCTGTCATCAAGGCTGCAAAGGGCCGAATCAGCTCTGATCTCGCATCCGGCCGCCATCAGCTTTTCAAGAACAGGCATGGCATGACTACCAATAATCTTCTTGTCAATCAGCAATGTCTCCAGTGATCCGCAAATTCCGGTCCGCCGTAATTTGGAGTTGAAGGTGATTTTGATAGCTTTTTGCAGATCGGCATCCTTGTCCAGATAGATATGCACCAATCCGTCCAGATGGGAGAAAACGGGAATTTTACTCTCGTTCTGAACCCGTTCGATCAAACTGCGGCCCCCGCGCGGTACAATCACGTCAACGGTATCGGACATAGTCAGCAATTTGCCGACCGCGGCCCGGTCTGTTGTTGGAATGATCTGAATGGCGGTCAGGGGGAGTTTGGCTGCGCCCAGCCCGTCTTGCAGACAGGACCAGATGGCGCGGCTTGAATGATAGCTTTCAGAGCCGCCGCGCAAAATACAGGCATTCCCCGCTTTCAGGCACAAGGCACCTGCATCCGCCGTTACATTGGGGCGCGATTCGTAAATAATACCGATGACGCCCAAAGGGACACGTACCCGGGCAATCTCAAGCCCGTTGGGGCGCTGCCATTGATCGATAATATCGCCAACAGGGTCTTTCAAGCTGGCGATATCTTCAAGGCCCTTGGCCATGGCCTCGATGCGGTCTTTATCCAGTTTTAGACGATCAAGATAGGCCGCACTGATGCCTTTTTCCCTGGCGGCGGCCATATCTGTTGCATTGGCTTCCAGAATGGCCGCTATGTTGGCGCGCAAGGAATTGGCAGCTTCCATAAGGGCTGTGTTTTTGGCATCGGTCGGGGCCAATGACAGGAGCCGGGCAGCGTTTGTCGCGTTTGCGCCCAGTTCATCCATCACTATATCAATCGACTGGTTGTCGGTAATGTTGGAATATGCTGTCATTTTAATGTTCCGTGGTTGAGCTGTTCAATTCAATGCAAGTTCATCGCGGTGAATCATCTCGTTGCGGCCAGAATAGCCGAGAATTTCTGCAATCTCACTACTTTTATGTCCAATGATGCGAATAGCATCTTCTGAAGAGTAGGCGCTGAGGCCCTGTCCCAGAGAGCGGCCCTGCTGATTGACAAGGGTTATCAGGTCGCCGCGCTCGAACATACCGTGTATATGGGTGACCCCTGCGGGCAGGAGGCTTTTTCCGCGCATCAGGGCATTTTCAGCGCCGGCATCAACAACAATTTGCCCTTGTGCCGACAGGCTTGCGGCAATCCATTTCTTGCGGGCATTGCGCGGCGTGTCTTTTGCTGTAAAGCAGGTGAAACGGGCGTCACCTTCGGTAATGGCTTGCAAGGGTCTGTTCAGGGTACCGTTGGCGATAAACATGTTGCAGCCCGCCGCCATTGCGATCTGGGCAGCTTTTAACTTGGTAATCATGCCACCGCTGCCATAGGCCGTTTTTACACCGCCGCCCATCGCCATAATTTCATCGGTTAGGTCACTTATTTCGGATATGAAACGAGCATCAGAATTTGTTGTAGGATCAGCACTATAGAGGCCATCCACATCGCTGAGCAGGATCAGGCAATCGGCCCCCATCATCTGTGCGACACGGGCGGCGAGGCGATCATTATCACCGTAGCGGATTTCACTGGTGGCCACTGTGTCATTTTCGTTGATAACCGGAATGGCGCCAAGGGCGAGCAAGGTGGACAAGGTCGCCCGTGCATTCAGATACCGTCTGCGCTCTTCGGTGTCGCTGAGGGTGAGAAGAATTTGGGCGATGGTCAGTTTTTCAAGGCCCAGTATTTCCTGATAGGCATGGGCCAGCTGAACCTGACCGGTGGCCGCGGCGGCCTGACTTTCCTCCAGCCGTAAAGACCCGGCTTTCAGCCCAAGGATCGTTCGTCCCATGGCGATGGATCCGGACGAGACGACGAGAACCTCTTGTCCACAGCTGCGCATTTGCGCGATATCTTTGGCAAGTGCGGCCAGCCAGCTTTTACGTAAATGACCGCTATTGCTATCCACAAGCAACGCAGAGCCAATTTTGATAACAACCCTTTTTGCGCCCGTGAATCTTTCGATCAAGGTTGCCATGTCGGTTTTTCTTCTCCGGCCTGTTCGCGGCGACCCTCTTCGATCTCTGCGGCTTCGTGTTTTTTGGACTGCTCGATAATATCCAGCAATGTAAACAGCATTTCTTCCACCTTGTCACCGGTGGCCGCTGAAATTGTCATGACTTTTTTGCCTGATGCCTTTTCAAGGGCAGCAACCTTTTCGTCAATTTCTTCATCCAGCAGGGCATCAATTTTATTCAGTACCAGAATTTCGGCCTTTTCCGCCAGATGATCGGCATAGGCTTCAAGCTCGCCGCGAATGGTTTTGTAGGAGGCAACCACATCTTCTTCTGTGCCATCAATCAGATGCAGAAGCACGCGGCAGCGCTCCACATGTCCTAAAAAGCGATGACCAAGGCCAAGGCCTTCTGATGCTCCTTCGATCAAGCCGGGGATGTCAGCGAGCACAAATTCCTTGTCGCCTGCCCCGACAACGCCGAGCTGGGGGACAAGGGTGGTGAAGGGATAATCTGCAATCTTGGGAGTTGCCCGGCTTGAGGCACTCAGGAAGGTTGATTTTCCAGCATTGGGTAGCCCGACAAGGCCAGCATCGGCGATCAGTTTCAGGCGCAGCCATATCCAGCGTTCCTCGCCCGGCCAGCCCGGCTCGGTCTTGCGCGGGGCCCGGTTGGTGGAGGTTTTAAACGCCGCGTTTCCACGTCCACCATCGCCCCCCTTACACAAGGTAACGGATTGCCCGACTTCGGTCATATCGCAGATCAGGGTCTCGTTATCATCTTCGAGGACCTGGGTACCAACAGGGACTTTCAGGATTACATCCTGTGCCGCCGCGCCCGTGCGATCGCGGCCCATGCCGCTGCCACCGGTTTTGGCTTTGAAATGCTGCTTGTAGCGGTAATCGATAAGGGTGTTGAGTCCATCGACACATTCAACAACCACAGAGCCACCGCGTCCGCCGTTGCCGCCATTGGGCCCGCCAAATTCGATGTATTTTTCACGGCGGAAACTGAGCGAGCCTGGGCCGCCGTTGCCGGAGCGTAAAAATATTTTCGCTTGATCAAGAAATTTCATGGACCTTGCCGTTGCTAATCAAATTGTCAGTTAAAAGATCGCCAAAAACAAAAAGGGGAATGGTATGGACCATTCCCCTTCTTAAATCTGTATGTTTTCCGTTATCGGGGGCTTATGCCTGACCCTCTACGGATACATAGATCTTTCCGCCAGCTTTTTTGGTAAATTTGACCTTACCTTCTGTGACGGCGAAGATGGTGTGATCCTTGCCCATGCCAACATTGTCACCCGGGTACCATTTGGTTCCCCGTTGGCGTAAAATGATGTTGCCAGAGATAACGGCTTCACCGCCATATTTTTTAATGCCAAGGCGGCGACCAGCGGAGTCGCGACCGTTACGGGATGAACCGCCAGCTTTTTTATGTGCCATCTAGTCTACTCCTCGCTTTTGGCAGCGGCCTTTTTAGGGGCTGCTTTCTTGGCTGCTGCTTTTTTAGGGGCCGCTTTTTTGGCACCTGAAGCAGAGATATCTGTAATTCTCAAGACAGTGATGTCTTGCTTGTGGCCAGCCTTACGACGGTAATTCTGACGACGCTTCTTTTTAAAGACGATGATTTTGTCGGCCCGGCCCTGTTCCAGAACAGTTGCGGAGACTGAAGCACCTGCAACAACCGGAGCACCAACAGTTAGCGCGCCATCATCGGCGGCAACAGCCAGAACCTGATCCAGTTGGACTGTGTCGCCGGCTTCTCCTGCCAGGCGCTCGACCTTGATAACATCATCTTTGGCGACTTTATACTGTTTGCCACCAGTTTTGATCACTGCAAACATAGCTGATCCGTTTCGAACATAATGAATGGGCGCAAAGGCACGATTTCCCCGCACACCGCAATTGAAGGGCGCAATATATCTATGGCTTGCCTTAAGTCAACAGGATTCAGGAGCTATATCAAAGTTTTTCGAAATTTCATCTCTAAAACCCGTTTTTTTGCATAAATGGCCTTTAAATAACGCCTTTTAGCGCACCCTCCTATTTTGCGGGCTGTTAAAATGAGGACAGAATGGCACCAAAATTGAATCGATAAGCGCTTCCTGATATGACTGTTATCAGATACCGAAAGGGATAATATGAGCGACATTCAAAAACAACAACAGCGCTATGATCCGTTAGACCATCAAATGGTGCCAGTGAAGGAATTTGAGGAACTGAAAGTCGGGGATCGCTTCCCGATCCCGTCGCGCACCATCGGGGATGCCAATTTTGCGGCTTTTCAACTGGCGTCGGGTGATAATCATCCCATCCACTATGATGTGGAATATTGCAAACAGCTGGGACATGACGGTTTGCTGGCCCACGGGTTTCAGCTGCTGATCCAGACCGCCCCCGGGGCCGGCCTGTTTCCGCATGTGATCGGTAGCAACCTGATCGGCTTTATCGAACAGTCGAGTCGCTTCTTCAAACCATTGATTGCAGGCGACACGGTTTATCCAATGCTGGAAATCACCGAGCTGGTGCGCCAAACAACAACCGGTGTTATCACCCTTAAATCCACGGTCCATAATCAGCGCAGCGAATTGCTGATGGAAGGGATGCAGAAATTTCTGGTCAAGCTGGCTGCAAGCACGTGAGCCTTATTGCCGAATATTACTGTTCTTGGGGTCATATAGCGGGGTGAGGGAAGCGGTGGCGTCTATCTTTTTGCCTGCAACCTCAATCTGCCAGCGGCTGGCCAGCAGGGTGTTTTTATCCAGTGCCCCGCCGCAGACATAACCAAGTCCTATGGCCCCGCCAATGGTATGGCCATAGGCGCCCGAGGAAATGTAACCCACACGGATGCCATCGCGCCAGATGGGCTCGTTATGATACAGAAGAGCATCCGGATCTTCGAGTTTGAACACGGTCAGGCGCCGTTTGATGCCGTCCTTCTTTTGGGCGAGCAGGGCCTCGCGGCCAATAAAACCGCCGGGTTTATCCCACTGGATGGTAAAGCCAAGGCCCGCTTCGAGGGGGGTATCTTCATCGGTGATGTCATGTCCCCAATGACGATAGGCTTTTTCAATGCGCAGGCTGTCCATGGCGTGATACCCCGCAAGCTTGAGACCAAACGCATCCCCTGCCGCAATGATTACATCATAGACGCCTTGAGCAAATTCGGTGGGGATATACAACTCCCACCCCAATTCGCCCACATAGGTGATGCGGGTGGCCCGCACGCGGGCGTAACCCAGATCGATATCGCGCGAGTTGCCAAAGGGAAAGCCTTCATGGGACAGGTCGTCGGGGCTGAGGCTTGTCAGCAGATCGCGGGCGTTGGGGCCCATAAGGCCCAGCACTGCATAGGCCGAACTGACATCGGTGGCGATTACATGCTCGTCTTCTTCCATATGGCGCCGGAGCCAGTTGAGATCGCGTATTTGCGAGCCGCACCCGGTGACCACAAGGAAGCTTGTTTTTGACAGTCGGGTAATAGTGAGGTCGGCCTCGATGCCGCCCTTGTCGTTGAGCCACTGGGTATAGACGACTTTGCCATTGGCGACGGACATGGAGTTGGTGGACAGGCGGTTGAGCAAATTTTCGGCATCGCGCCCTTCCACCCGGTATTTGGAGAAAGAGCTTTGATCAAACAGGCCAACGCTCGTTCGCACCGCCATATGCTCGGCGGCTGAGTTGTCGAACCAGTTTTGCTGGCTGTAGCTATACTCGTATTCGGCCTTTTGCCCGTCCGTGGCGTACCATGTGGGCCGCTCCCAGCCCGCGACCTCCCCGAAACAGGCGCCTTTTGCTGCCAAGCGATCATGAAGAGTGGATTTACGCACATTGCGCGCGGTTTCGGGCTGACGGTAAGGCCAGTGCATTTGATACAGAAGGCCGAGCGATTCTACGGTGCGGTCATAGAGATATTTACGGTTTTGCTGGAACGGCATCATCCGCCGCACATCCACATCGGATAAATCCATGGGCGGGACGCCTTTATCCACCCATGCCGCAAGGACCTTGCCAGCCCCGCCTGCGGACTGGATGCCCACAGAGTTGAAGCCGGTTGCCACAAACAGGTTCTGCATGTTTTCAGCCTCGCCCAGCATGTAGCGGTCATCGGGGGTGAAGCTTTCCGGGCCGTTGAACCATGTATGAATGCCGGCCGTCTCGAGGGCAGGAATGCGCTTCATGGCGTTATATAAAAAAGGCTCGAAATGATCGAGGTCGGGGGGTAGCTCGTCAAAACAGAAATCTTCGGCAATGCCGTCATGCCCCCAAGGCTTCGCCACCGGCTCGAACGCGCCGATTAGCAGTTTTCCGGCATCTTCCTTGATATAGATGCAGTTGTCAGGGTCGCGCGTGACCGGAAAATCAGAGGTGAGGCCGTCAATGGGTTCGGTAACCACGTAGAAATGCTCGGCGGCATGCAAGGGGATGGTAACCCCGCAGGCGGCGGCAAGTTCTCGTGACCACATGCCCCCGCACAAGATCACAATACGGGCTTTGATGTCTCCGTGTTCTGTGGCAACACCGGTTGCGCGGTCATCATCGTGCAAAATACGGGTAACGCAGGCGCCTTCATGTATAGTGGCGCCGTTCTGGCGGGCGGCCGCTGCCATGGCGCGGGTGGTATCGATGGGGTTGGTCTGGCCATCGCTTGGCAGGAACAGGCCACCGATCAGATCATCGGTTTGCAGCATCGGGTTGCGGGCTTTGACATCATCGGGGTTGAGCGTGAGGCAGTCCAGCCCCAGATTGCGGGCCATATCGGCCCCGCGCAAAAGCTCTTCCCATCGCGCTTCGCTGGGGGCCACACTCAGCGATCCGTTTTGCCGAAACCCGGTGGCAAAGCCGGAGATGCTTTCCAGATCACGGTAAAGATCACTGGTATATTGGGCGAGCTTGGTCATGTTGCTGGTGGCGCGCAGTTGGCCGACAAGTCCCGCCGCGTGCCATGTGGTGCCGCAGGTCAGCTCTCTGCGCTCCAGTAAATGCACGTCTTTATAGCCGAGTAAGGTCAGATGATAGGCAGTGGAACAGCCAATAACGCCGCCACCAATGATAACGATCTCTGCCTCTGTTGGCAGGTTGAGTTTGCGGGACATGTTCTTTCCTAAAATAGGTGAGTGGGCCTTAATAGGTGGGCGGGGTGATGACCCAGGCAATTACCGTGTCTGTATCTCCTGAATTCTTGCAATAATGACGACCGCCTTTGGGCAGGGCAAAGCTGTCACCGGCGGTTAGCGTGAAGGTTTTCCCGTCGATGGTCAGATCAAAGGTGCCAGAAATCACCAATCCCGCTTCATCGCCTTTGCGCAGCCGGCCTGTCTCTCCGGTTTCGGCGCCGGGCGCGTAGGTAGTCAGCAGATATTCCAGTGTGCCGCTTAAATTGGGGGAGAGCAGCTCTTCGGTCAGGCCGACATTTTTCATTTGCAGGATACGGCGGTTGCTTTTGCGAACAATATGCGCGCGCTCGTTTTCGGGGGCGGCTGCCTGTCCGTGAAAGAACCAGTTGATATTAACCTCAAGGGCCGTGGATATGTCTTCGAGGACCGGAATAGTGACAGCGGTTTTACCACGCTCGATCTCGCTGATGTTACCGATGGAGCGTCCGGTTTTTTCGGCAAGTTCGGTCAAGGTCATGCGTTTTGCTTTGCGCAAATCCCTGATCTGGTGGCCCAACCTTTGCGGATCATAGGCATTCTTTGACCGAGGGCCTGATTTGTCGTTCATAAAAATTTATTCCAAAAATCCAGTTAAATGAAATTTATAGAAATAATTTCATTTTTATCTAGAAAATTCAATAATATTTCATTTTTACTTAATGACAGTTGTTAGTTGCTGCCATTAAGCCTTTCAAAATCCTGCAACTAAGGTTATGTAATACTATAACAATATGTCGGATTTTTTTTGAGTAGGACGCTGTCATGCAGGCTTGTCATGAACATGCCCATTGTATTGAAGATGCCCTTGGAGCCGCGGATCGTATCTGCGCGGAGCGGGGATTGCGCTTTACCGATTTGCGCCGGCGGGTGCTAGAGCTGATCTGGGAAAATCACGGGTCAGCCAAGGCCTATGATCTGATGGAGAAACTGGGGGGCGATTATAGCGCCAAGCCGCCGACGGTATACAGAACACTGGATTTCTTGTTGGAAAATGGTCTGGTGCACAAAATCAACAGCCTGAACGCCTTTGTCGGTTGTGGGCATCCGTTGCAGCATAAAGACTGTTTCTTTCTGATCTGTTCCAGTTGTGACGAGGTTGAGGAATGTTGCGCTTCCCCCGTTGCCGATGCGTTGCGCCAGATGGCGGACGCGCGGGGATTTGTGCCGTTGCAAACCACCCTTGAAATTGAAGGTACGTGCCGTAATTGCCAGCAGGGTGGTCACTGATATCATGAGTGATTTGATAACGGCAGAGGCTGTCAGTGTTGTGCGCGATGGTGAGGCAGTGCTTCGGAATGTATCGCTTAACATCGGGTCGCGAGATTTTTTAACTGTTATCGGGCCTAATGGCGGTGGAAAATCCATGCTGTTGAAATGCCTGATGGGGTTTTACGAGCCTGACCAAGGGCAGGTGAGACGATCTGCAGATTTGAAAATCGGCTATGTGCCGCAGCGACTGGTGCCCGATCCATCCATCCCCATTACTGTTTTGCGGTTTCTCAAGCTGCGCAAGAAAGCCAGTGCGGCTGCTTTGGAGGCGGTGACTTTTGAGACAGAGATCGAGGCATCCTTGTCGCGGCCCTTAAGTGTGTTGTCTGGCGGGGAGTTGCAGCGGGTTTTGCTAGCGCGGGCGTTGCTGGACGCGCCCAATTTGCTGGTTCTGGACGAGCCGGCACAAAATCTGGATGTTGTTGGGCAAGTGGCGTTTTATGAACTGTTGGAGAGGGTCTATGCCGATCGCAAGATTAGCGTTCTTATGGTGTCTCATGATTTGCATCTGGTGATGTCAACAACGCATCAGATCATATGCCTGTCCAAGGAAATTAGATGTTCCGGCACCCCGGCATCGGTGGCCATTGACCCTGCTTTCACGGATGTATTCGGGCAGGATATGGCACAATTGATGAGCTGCTATATCACCCATGATCATTCCATGCATCCACAGCATAAAGGGGCGACACATGGTTGATGATTTTATCATACGCGCGGTGCTGGCGGGTGTCGGCATTGCGCTTATTGCCGGGCCTCTGGGCTGTTTTGTGGTGTGGCGGCGAATGGCCTATTTTGGCGATAGCCTTGCCCATAGTGCCTTGCTCGGAATTGTGCTGGGACTTGTCACCGGATTGAGCAGTAATCTGGGGATCATACTGGTTAGCGGCACATTTGCCCTGTTGCTGCTATGGTTGCAGCAGTCGCGCATTCTGGCCACGGATACATTGCTGGGTATTCTAGCCCATGCGGCCCTGTCCATTGGTATGGTTACGCTCAGTTTTGTCGAAACCCAGCGCTTTGATCTGCAATCCTATCTGTTTGGCAACATCCTTACCGTGCAGAACACAGACCTGTATTGGATATTTGGCGGCGGGTTGATCGTGCTTGTGTTGCTGATCTGGAACTGGTCGTCCCTGACCCTGATGACAGTGCATGAAGATCTGGCCCGTGCCGAGGGTGTGCGTATATTCTGGGTTAATCTGGTGCTGGTTCTACTGATGACGATCGTTGTGGCTGTCTCTATCCGGATTGTCGGTATTCTCCTGATTACGGCTCTGCTTGCCATTCCCGCAGCAACCGCCCGTCATTGGGTGCGCAGTCCTGAAGCCATGGCAGTTCTGGCGGTGATGCTGGGGATGGGGGCTGTGTTCGGCGGCATTTATGCCTCCGCCTATCTGGATACGCCAACGGGGCCGTCAATTGTCACAACAGCCGCTCTTTTATTTGCTTTGACGGTGCCGGCAGCAGTGTTGGTTCAGAAAATACGGAAACGCTAACGGGCAGGTTTACTTGGCGTGTTGTGCTGCGCTAAGCTGCCCACAGTAAATTGAGGGACAAAAATGATCCAGACGACATTGGAGAAGTGGCACGCGCTTGTTGATAGCAAAAACGCGGCAGGGCTTGCAGGCATTTTGGCAGAAGACGCGGTTTTTCACTCTCCCGTTGTTCACAGCCCGCAAAAGGGCAAGGCCCTGACACAAATGTATCTGGCGGCGGCCTTTCATGTATTGTCTGGTGATGACTTCAAATATGTACGGGTGGTTGCATCCGGAAATGATGCCGTGCTGGAATTTGAAACGGTCGTTGACGGGATTACGGTCAATGGCGTGGATATGATCCGTTGCAATGACGAGGGACTGATCACCGATTTCAAAGTCATGGTTCGGCCCCTGAAAGCGATTAATCTGTTGCATCAGAAAATGAAAATCATGCTCGAACAAATGGGCCGTGCGTAAACGCAACTGCGCCGTCCATAGAAAGGCTCCTTAATGCCCTCGGATCAGGTTATCCTGTTTGGATTATTTGCAACTGTTTTTCTGTTTTTGCTATGGGGACGCTGGCGGTATGATCTGGTTGCCTTTGTTGCCCTGATTGTGGCGCTGGTACTGGGCGTCGTACCAACGGAGAAGGCGTTTTCAGGCTTTGGTCACCCGGCGACTATTATTGTGGCGCTGGTGCTTGTGGTCTCGCGCGGGCTCGTCAATTCGGGGGCCATTGATATCATCACCCGCAAATTGACAGCGATGGATTTGAAGCTGTCGCGTCATATTATGGCGATGAGTGGTCTGGGGGCCATTCTGTCGGCCTTTATGAATAATGTGGCGGCCCTTGCCCTGTTGATGCCGGTAGATTTGCAGGCTGCAAAAAAATCGGAAAGATCGCCGAGAATAACCCTGATGCCGCTGGCCTTCGCCACCATTCTGGGCGGTATGATCACATTGATCGGAACCCCGCCCAATATTATTATTGCCGCTTACCGTGAACAGGCGCTGGGTGAGCCCTTCGGCATGTTTGATTTCGCACCGGTAGGGCTGACTTCGGCCATTGTCGGGATCGCTTTTGTGGCCTTTTTTGGCTGGCGGCTGCTGCCTCGGCAGAAGGACGAGAAAAACCCCGGCTCGGAACTGCTGGATCTCGAAGGGTATATAGCCGAAGTCGTGGTGCCCGAAGATAGCCCGATTATCGGGCAATATGTGCGTGAACTGGACAGCCCTGCCGATGATGCGGATGTGTCCATTGTTGGCCTGATCCGGCAGAAGCAACGTTATTCGGGCTATGCGCGACATGTGAAAATTCAAGCTGGTGACGTGCTGGTGATCGAGGCCGGACCGCAAGCCATCGACCAGTTCAGAGGGGCACTGAAGCTGGAATTTGTGGGCGAGAAGCGTCACGAGAAAGTGGCCTCGGGGGGGATGGCGCTGCTCGAAGTTGTGGTGCCGCAAAATGCGCTGATTGAGGGGCGGTCAGCCTTGTCTTTGAAGTTGCTGCTGCGGCACGGGGTAACCTTGCTTGGCGTGTCGCGCCAAGGGGTGCGGTTTCGTGAACGGGTGCGGCGATTGGAAATTCAGGCCGGTGATATCTTGCTGCTGCTGGGACCGTCCGAGCGGGTGGAAGAGGTGGCCAACTGGCTGGGTGTTCTGCCATTGGCAGAGCGCGGCCTGTCGGTGACTCAGTATAAGCGCGCAGGGCTGGCCGCCGGTATTTTCGCCGCCGCCATTGGTGTGGCCAGTTTTGGCGGATTGTATCTGGCCGTGGCGCTGGCCATTGTTGTGATACTGTATGTGCTTCTGGAACTTGTGCCTTTGCAGGAGGTGTATCAGCAAATTGAATGGCCGGTTATCGTCTTGCTGGGTTCCATGATCCCGCTGGGGGCAGCGCTGGAGCAATCGGGAGGTACGGCCTCCATCGCGCGGGCCATTATTGATCTGACCGCAGGATTGCCGACCATGGTGGTCCTGACGGTGTTGATGATTGTGGTGATGACATTATCGGATGTGCTCAATAATACGGCGACCGCTGTCGTGGGGGCGCCCATCGCCGTTGATATAGCGACCCGTCTGAACGTCAATCCCGATCCGTTTCTGATGGCGGTGGCGGTGGCAGCCTCTTGTGCCTTTCTGACCCCGATTGGTCATAAGAACAATACGTTGATTATGGGGCCGGGCGGATACAAGTTCGGGGATTACTGGCGTATGGGATTGCCGCTTGAAATTCTGATCGTTGTCGTATCGGTTCCGGCAATCTTGTTTTTCTGGCCGCTCTGAACCGGTATTTACTCTGGCACTTCAATAGTGATCTTGTCCGAGACAGATTCCATAACAATAAAGGTACTGGTATGCTGGACTTTGGGCAGGCGAGCAAGTTTGGTTCCTAAAAACTGGCGATAGGCGGCCACGTCCTTGGTGCGGACTTTCAGCAGATAGTCAAAATTACCGGCGATCATATGACAGGATTGAATTTGCGGGATTTGGCTAACCGCCAGATTGAACTCATGCAGCGCGTGGGTAGTGGTGTCATTGAGGCTGACTTGTACGAAAGCGATATGACCAGCCTCCATTTTTTCAGGGTTCAGATGCGCCCCGTATCCGGTGATAACCTTGTTTTTTTCCAGCCGGCGCACCCGCTCAATACAGGGGGTTTTGGTTAGCCCGACGCGGGCGGACAGCTCTGTCATTGTGATGCGGCCATCACGTTGTAACTCGCGGAGTATTTTCTGGTCCAGTTTATCCATGGGACTGCCATTTTCTATAATATTGGTAAATTAGACTGAATATTTTTAAATATATAGTCAAAAAACTGAATAAATATAAAATTTTAGGAAAAAAGCCTGTTTAGTGTGCCCTATATCTATGGCAGTAGCCTCTTGATTTTCTGGAAATAAAGACATGCCTGATCTGTCAAATGCAAGACATCTTATCCGTGATCACTATTTTGCGCCTGAGCAGAAGACCATTAACAGTTTAATCGATTATCTTGATTTGTCTGCGGTAGCCCGTCAGGAAACTGTGGATGAGGCCGCAGACTTTGTGCGGGCCTTGCGGCTGCGTGCCAAGCCCGGAATGATGGAAGCATTTCTGGGCGAATATGGCCTTAGCACCGAAGAGGGGGTGGCGCTGATGTGTCTGGCTGAAGCCTTGTTGCGGGTGCCGGATGAAGGGACTATCGATGTCCTGATCCGCGATAAAATTGCCCCTGCCAACTGGAGTTCTCATCTGGGGCGGGCGGCATCGCCGCTGGTGAATGCATCCACATGGGCGCTGATGCTGACCGGTGCGGTGGTCTCGCCGGGGGAGGTTGCCAGCTGGGATGTGGTGGCAAATATTCGCCGTCTGATCCGCAGGGCCGGGGAGCCGGTTATTCGCAAAGCAGTTGCGCAGGCGATGAAGGTTCTGGGACACCAGTTTGTGCTAGGCTCCGATATCGGATCGGCATTGAGCCGTGCGACGGGGATGGAGGAAAAAGGCTACCGGTATTCCTATGATATGCTGGGGGAGGCGGCCTGCACCGCGGATGATGCCTCGCGGTATTTTCTGGCCTATTCCAAAGCAATTTCAGCTCTGTCAGAGGCGGCCATTCACGAAGATATCAAGGATAATCCAGGCATATCGGTTAAATTATCGGCCCTGCATCCACGCTATGAATATACTCAAGATAGGCGGGTGATGACAGAGCTGGTGCCCCGCGTCACGGCCCTTGCCCTGCAAGCAAAAAACGCCAATATCGCCTTTACCATTGATGCCGAAGAAGCCGACCGGCTTGATCTGTCCCTTGATGTCATCGAAGCGGTTTTGAGCGTGGCCGATCTTGCAGGCTGGGCCGGGTTTGGCGTGGTGGTGCAAGCCTACGGGCCGCGCAGTTTTTATGTGCTGGACTGGTGTCATGCATTGGCGCAGCAGTTGGACCGCCAGATTATGATCCGGCTGGTTAAAGGTGCTTATTGGGATAGCGAGATCAAACGGGCACAGGTGGAAGGATTTTCAGGCTATCCGGTTTTCACGCGAAAATCGGCTACAGATATCAGCTATATGGCCTGTGCGCGCAAACTTCTATCTATGACCGATCATGTCTATCCGCAATTTGCCACCCATAATGCCCATACGGTGATGAGTGTTCTTGCAATGGCGAATGACAGGTCTGCCTTTGAGTTCCAGCGGCTGCACGGCATGGGAGAAGTCCTGCATGATCTGGCAAAGGAGAGTTACGGGACGCGCTGCCGTATCTATGCACCGGTCGGGGTGCATGAAGATTTGCTGGCCTATCTAGTGCGGCGCCTTCTGGAAAACGGGGCCAACAGCTCGTTCGTTAACCAGTTATTTGATGACAAGGTACCGGCAAAAGACGTGGTGCGCGACCCGGTTGCTTTCTGGCTGGCGGGGCAAGGAAAAAAACAGACAGGAGTGCAGCTGCCCAAAGATATTTATCCGGATGGGCGGGTAAATTCTGCCGGGATCGAGTTTGCAAACCCGGTTTATCTGCATGAGTTTGAACAGGAGCGCCGTGAATTTTTGAATTGCCAGTGGGGGAATACAAGGTCAACGCCAGATGTCGTAGCCGTTATAAATCCTGCAGACGGCGAGGATCATCTGGGCGGGTATGTTGCTGTTAGCAGATCAGATATTGACCGGAAATTTGGTGCCGCCAAAGCCGCGCAGCAAAATTGGGCGGATTTGCTTGCGGATGATCGGGGCAATATTCTGGACCGGATCGCGGATCTTTATGAAAACCATGGTTCCGAGCTGATGGCTTTGATGATGCGCGAAGCGGGCAAGACGCCGGCCGATGCGCTTGCCGAACTGCGTGAGGCTGTGGATTTTTGCCGTTATTACGCGCAGCAGGCACGGTTACTGACACCGGCTGACGGGCGCGCTTGCGGGGTGTTAGTCTGTATTTCACCCTGGAATTTTCCGCTAGCTATTTTTACCGGCCAGATTGTTGCGGCGCTTGTCTGCGGTAACGGGGTTATGGCGAAACCGGCCCCGCAAACCCCATTGGTTGCGGAGTTGGCTGTGAAATTGATGACAGAGGCGGGGATACCCGAAGATGTTTTGCAGCTATGTCCTGGCGGGGCAGAGGTGGGGCAGATGCTGGTCTCGTTGCCTGATATTGAGGGCGTCTGCTTTACCGGATCGACGCAGGCGGCGCAGAAAATTCACAGATCAATGGCGCAAACAGCCGCTTGCGATGCCCCGCTGATTGCTGAGACAGGGGGGCTGAATGCGATGATTGTCGACACCACTGCCCTGCCTGAACAGGCGGTACGCGATATCGTGGCCTCGGCCTTTCAAAGTGCGGGGCAGCGATGCTCGGCCTTGCGGCTTCTTTATGTACAAGAAGAGGTCGCACCCAGAATTACCGAAATGCTTATGGGGGCAATGGAAGAGTTGAGTATTGGTAATCCGTGGCAATTTTCCACAGATGTGGGGCCGGTTATTGATGCCGCCGCCCATCAGACCATTAGCGGTTATATCGATGAGATGAAGGCTAAAGGCGCCGTTTTAAAGCAATGTGATCTGTCCGACGAAATTTCAGGGCGCGGGTTCTTTATCCCGCCCGCCCTGATACAGGTATCGGGGATCGCGGAATTGAGCCATGAGATTTTTGGACCGGTTCTGCATGTGGCCACCTATAAAAGTGGGGATGTAGAGGCCGTGGTTGATCAGATCAACGGGGCTGGCTACGGCTTGACGCTGGGGCTGCATACACGGGTTAACAGCCGTGTACAGGCGGTGGCCGAACGGGCAAAAGTCGGCAATATCTACGTCAACCGTAATCAGATTGGGGCGGTTGTCGGGGTTCAGCCTTTCGGCGGTGAAGGACTGTCAGGTACCGGCCCCAAGGCGGGTGGACCACTTTATTTACATAAATTTTTACAAGCAAATCCGGCTATTCCGGTGCAGTTAGATGTTGTTGATAATTTGCAAACGGGGCTTCAGGAATTGACGGAAATCGATATGCCCCGATTGCGTCAGGCGCAAGATACGTGGATGAAATGCCCTGACCGGGTTGGCCGTATTCTGGCGATGCTTGAAGAATTGTCGCAAGAGGACTCTGCTATTTGTGAGATATTCAAGGCCCGAATGGCCGGATATAGCCCACAAGCCGTTGAATGTGCGGGTCCTACTGGCGAGAGCAATCAGCTGAGTTATCACGGACGCGGCGTAATCTGGATTGCAGGGGCAGCCAGTGATCTGGATTGTCTGGTGGCGCTCGCAACAGGGAATGCGGTTATCTTCGGCGGGGGGAGCGTTCTGGGGCATTTGCTGGTTACGCATTCTGATTTCAAACATCTGGTTGCGCAAGTTGCACCGTCTGTGACGGATGAAGAAATTGCGCGTTTACCAGATATTTCGGCCTGCTGCCTGTCTTTCGACGACCAAAAGAGAAAGCGTGAGGCCCGCCAATTGTTATCCGCCAGAAAGGGTACCATCATATCTATTCTGGGCAGTCATAAAAGCTGGCGTGAATTCGTCCATGAAAGATGCTTGAGTATCGATATTACAGCTTCGGGCGGCAATACAGAACTATTGGCCTCAGCCACCGGATAATCTGCCTCAGGTTACGCTAACGTAATATTTACCAAAGCCCTGTTATTTTATAGATCGGGTGTAATTCTACCTGTCAGTAAATATATGTATAGCGTGATCTGAAACCGGAGAATTTGGGGACTGCTTGGCTTGTCCATGACTAGGTATAAAATAGCGTCTTTGGTAATGCTTATGGCGATCGCTGTTATTCTGGTTGTGGCTGAATGGCAGTTTGAGCAGGCGACATTAATGGATACGCGTGCGATGCAGCGGCAGGAAACAGATCGCTTGGCGCAAGATTTACGTACCCGGATGATCGCCCGGGTGTCGCAGGATATTTACCTTTTATATGGGCTGCGGGCCTTTATCGAGTTGAACCCTGATGTTTCACAAGACGATTATGCGAAATATGCGGCATCTATCAAACGTTCGCGCCCATCCATCAAAAATATAGCAGCGGCACCAGATCTGGTCATCAAATATGTCTATCCCTATGACGAAAACAAGGCTGTCTTGGGACTTGATTACCGTAAAGCCCCGCAAGACCAAAGGAATGCTGTCTTTCGGTCTGTCCGCGAAGGAAAAGTCGTTATTGCAGGACCCGTCGCTTTGATTCAAGGCGGCAAGGCAATTATTCTCAGGCTCCCTGTATATGTTCCAACTCCTGCGGGGGATGTGCGGTTATGGGGACTGCTTGCGGCATTGGTGGATATTGATGCTTTATACGATGAGTTAGGGCTTGATGAACTGGCTTCAGATTTTGATTTGGCTATCCGGGGGGAAGACGGGTTGGGGATTAAAGGCGATGTCTTCTATGGAGATGAAGGGTTGTTTCAAGACAACGCAAATAGCGTTCAATATGAAATTCCCCTGGAAAACGGGTCATGGGTATTGGCCGTGAGGCCGAAAGGTGGCTGGGTTAGCAGCTATTCAGGCCAAAATACAATGCGGGCAGCTTTTGTTATCCTGTTTGTTGTTCTGGGCGGTTTTGGATTGTTTGCCATTGGTTATCTGAAAGAACGGTTGGAGGCACGTCGGCAAAGGTTGCAGGTTTTCCGTGAGAAGACTGAATTTATGGAAATCCTGAGTCATGAAATACGTTCCCCCCTGCAAGGGGTTTTGGCGGCCCAAAGATACGTTCTCGATAGCGGTATTGAAGAACCTTTACGATCGGTTGTAGAAATAGCGGAACAATCCGGCGACTATATTATCAGCCTGATTAATGACTATCTTGATTTGCAAAGGGCGCAGAGCAATACACTGAACATTTGTAATTCACTTGTTGATATACAGCAGGTGCTCCATGAAATTATATCTATTGTTACAACAGGTAAAAAGGAACAAGTGGCTTCTTTACAATTGAAGATTGACGATAATGTGCCTGCATACCTGATGCTGGATGAGAAGAAAATCAAACAGATACTGGTTAATATTATCAGTAATGCCGTAAAATACACGGCCAAGGGTTATATCCGCATTTTTGTATCTTATGACGAGAGAGACGCAAAACCGCATTTGAATGTAAGGGTGGAAGATACAGGGATAGGTATTGAAGACCAAGAACTGGCAACCTTGTTTGATCGCTTTACCCGAAGCGAAGGCGGAGAAAGCCGGTCGGGTTCTGGCTTGGGTCTGGCTATTGCCAAAATGTTGCTTGATGTTCTGGGCGGAACTATCGAGGTCGAAAGTATACTTGGTGAAGGGTCGGTTTTTACACTGGCTATTCCGGCTCGGCCAGGTGGAAATGAAGATCAGCCAATCGCCAGACCTGAGGCAAAAGCTGTGGGTGAAAATACTGAACGTTTGAAGCATCTTCGTGTTTTGGTTGCCGATGATGTGCTTGTGAACCGTATTTTGCTAGATGCGATGCTATCACCGCTGGTGGGCAGTGTGACAATGGTGGCGGACGGTCAGCAGGTGCTGGATGCTGTGGAGAAAACAGCGTTTGATATTATTATTATGGATATTCAAATGCCTGTTATGAACGGTGCGGAGGTTGCTCGAAAAATCAGGAAAAGTCCAAAATTCAGACATATTCCAATTATCGGCTTAACCGGTGAAGATGTTTCAGGAGTGCTTTCTATCCGAGCATTTGAAGGGATGGACAAGTTGCTGAACAAGCCAATTAATCTGGAGTCTCTCCTGAAGGAAATGATTGATGTTCTGGAGATCGAGACTTGAGAAAATACAGGTCTTGCCGGCTATAGTTCTGAAAATGCCATTCGGATATTGCTATAGGCTTTGTCTTTGGTAACTTCTTGGCCGATCCAGCCCGGACAGATGATCTTGATATCCGGCGCTTCGAGTTCGATCTCGGCCAGCACCAGATTTTTATCGGGGCTATCGAAGACATCAACTTCCCATATGTGACCCTCTTCTGTCGGTATGTAATACCGGGTTTTTGTAATAATGCGGCCTTTGGCCGCAGCACGTTGTGCGAGAACGTCTTGCACAGGAATTTCATATTCATATTCTTCGCGTATCAGAATATCTGCTGATATAGACGGATATTTAAGGGTGAGAAAACCACGATCTCCAAGTTGACGCAAACGGACGGTTGGAGTTTGTGTCAGGTCAGATAGATAAAACTGAATAATGTTTTCAGATGTCTGGATCTGGCTTTTCCAGTCGTCGTTTTTAACCAGAAATTTTCGTTCTATTTCCATGTGACTTCCACTATGTCTGTTTTCAGGCAGCATATTGAGGCATGCCGTCTAAAGCAATCGGGAGAATTGACTGGCGGCATTTATCGGTAGCCGATAAAGTCGCACTCCTTGCCATTGGAATTTTTATGATCTTACCAAATTATAGCAAACAGCAAGCAAGCCGGCGGCTGAGCGGATATTATATGGCGTTTTTCGCGGTTTATGGTATCGCCATTCCTTTATGGCCAAGATGGCTGGAGGCACAGGTTTCAATTGAATATGTTGGCATCGTATTGGGGGTGTCCTATTGGCTGAAACTGATTGTTGTGCCCTTGGTCTCATGGGTTGCAGATGCTGTCGGGGATCGGCGGCGGGTCATGATTATGCTTGCCATTGTCGTTGTGGCGGCGCTGGGGCTCTTGCCGTGGCTGGACGGTTGGGTTCTGTATGCGATTGTCTGGGGTGTTGCCGGGGCGGCATTATCAACAGGCATTCCGCTGTCCGACGGGTTAAGCATCCGTCTCGGTCATATGTTGGGGGTTGAATTTGGCAAGGTTCGCCGTTGGGGATCGGTTAGCTTTATCATTATGGCCCTTGGGGTTGGGGCGTTGGCAGACCGTTATGGGCTGGATGCTGTTTATGTGGCGATTGTTGTTACATCGGTGCTTCTCGTTATTGCCGCATACTCTGTGCCGCGCATTCATACGCCGCCGCAATCGGATAAAGTACCGGTCTTCAAGCCGCTGGCACTGCCTAATTTTCCGTTATTTCTGATAACAGTTTCCCTGCTGTTGTCAACACATGCGGCCCTGTATGGCTTTAGCGCGATTTACTGGAAGACCGCCGGTTACAGTAATATGGTGATTACATTGCTTTGGGTGGCGGCGGTGGTTGCCGAAATTGCCATGTTCAGTGTTTCGGGGCGCCTGATCGACAGATATGGGGCGATGCCGATGATTGTTGTTGCTGCCCTGGGCGGGGTTGTCCGGTGGGTGCTGTTGGGGACAAGCACAGATTTACCTATTCTGATTTTGGGGCAAAGCCTGCATGCTTTTACCTTTGCTCTGCTTTATATGTCGTTGATCGCCTATATGAGTAAACGGGTGCCCGCTGCCATTTCGGCCTCGGCTCAAGGGCTGTATGATAGTCTGTCCATGGGGGTTTTCTTTGGGGTTCTGACCATGGCAGCAGGCTATTTGTATGAGATAAAACCGGCCTACAGTTTTTATTTGATGGCAGGTTGTTCTGCTCTTGGGTTTGTGCTGGCCGTTGTGTTGCTGCGCCGCGTTAGGGCCTATGAAAAGGCAGAGCCGCCTCTTTTATGAAAAAACTGTTTTTATAAAACCTTTGCGCGTACCATTGCTGAAGAACTGCACGTGATTTTCTTCAAAAACGGCGGCGGTAATGCGGCCTTTGAATTTGTAGCTGCCCGTGTCAATGGCAATGCGGTGGGGGTGAATTTCCGGCTTCATGCGGGGGGTGATACTGTGCCCGTGAACCACCAGGAAATCTTTGGGATCACCTTTCCAGTGCAAAAAAGGATCACGTATCCAGTGCATGTCTTCATCTTTTTGTTCACTTAAGGCGGTATCCATTTGTAAACCGGCATGGACAAAAACAAGCGGGCCTACCTGATATTTACTAATCAGCCTATCCATGAAGTCTTTGTGATGCTGTGGGTAGGATTGACGAAACAAAGCAAGTTTGTCGGCAATGGACAGATGATCAGGGGCAGTTATTTTTTGAAATTCCAGATAGCTGTTGACGGTTTGTTGCCCGCCGTTTCGCCACCAGACTTCTTGACGTGTGCCGCGTGTGTCCAGGGCGTCGAGGACAAGTTCCTCGTGATTACCTTGCAGGAAAACTTCGGCATGTGGTGCATTTTGTGCGCGCTTGTGCCGTTTTGCCAGATATTCGATAACCTGTGGTGATTTGGGACCGCGATCAGTAAAATCACCTAGAAAAACAATATGCTCATGCCGGACTGGATGGCGGCGTCTGTACTTTTCAACATCAGCCATCACCGATAACAGGCGATGCCCCTGCCCATGGATATCACCAATGGCAATTACACGGGTCTGCGCCGGTAACGAGATGTGAATTTTCTTTTTTGGGAAAAGGCCGAACATCTTGCTCTTGTCCCGCGTTTCAGGACTGTTGTCAACGGTCCGGCTTTTTTAACTGTTGCGCAAAATACATCATTGCAAGTGACTTTCAGGCTTCCTATTTGTTTCTTCTGTGAACAGTTACAGGGGCATGGTACCTGTTTTGACAAATTACAGAGGTAGTCCCTTTGTTGCGGAGAGTTGAGTATCGTGACCCAGACAGACGAGCAGAAGCAATCACAGCCACCTTCAGCGGTGGAAAAACCGCTGCGGGAGAGAACATCGATCTTGTATTCGCGGCTGCTTCGTGATTATGTTTTTCCGTATAAAGGCCGCCTTGCCGGCGCGGTCTTTTTTATGGTTATCAGCGCGGCAACAACAGCATTGACAGCTTTTTTGATGAAGCCGATTGTTGATGAGGTTTTCTTCGAGAAAAACCCTGAAATCGTTTTGTATACGACGGTTGCTGTTGTCGTTATTTTTACGCTGCGCGGTGCGGCGACCTATGGTCAGGCCTATCTGATGAACTGGGTCGGGAATCGCGTTATTGCAGATATTCAAGCGGCTCTTTTTAAAAAACTGATAATGGCTGATCTGGCCTGGTTCCATGAAAACTCGACGGGGCAACTGATTTCGCGGTTTGTTTTTGATACCAATTTGCTGCGGGCGGGGGCAACACAGACATTGGTGGTGCTGACCAAGGACACATTGACGGCCCTGTTTCTGGTGGCATCCCTGTTTTACTATGACTGGAAAATGGCATTGATCATTTTCGTGGCCTTGCCACCGGGTGCGCTTGCTATTCGCCAGCTGGGCAAACGCTCGCGCAAAGCATCGCATCAGGTGTTGGAGCAAACCGGCAGTTTCAGCACTTTTCTGGAAGAGGCTTTTCAGGGTATTCGGGTGATCAAGGCCTATAGCCGGGAAGATCAGACGCGAATGCAAGGGGACAGGGAAATCGAGCATCGCTTTAAATACCAGTTCAAGGCCATGCGTATTCAGGCAACCAGTAGCCCGATTGTTGAAACCCTGTCAGGGATTATGATTGCGGCTGTTATTTATTATGGGGCCAGCAATGTCACTGCGGGTTTGACGACCCCGGGGACATTTTTTGCCTTTATTACAGCCTTGATGTTGGCGTATCAGCCGATCAAGAGTGTGGCTAAGGTTACCCCGCAAATTCAGAATTCGCTGGCGGCAGCACAGCGCATTTTTGAGTTGCTGGATATTGTTGATGCGGTCACCGAAAAGTCTGACGCAACCCCGCTTGAGCTGCATAAGGGGGAAGTGGTTTTCAGGAATGTTGCTTTTTCCTATAAATCGAACGAGCCGGTCTTGAAAGATATATCATTGCGGCTGGGGGCTGGACAGCGGGTGGCATTGGTTGGGCCGTCCGGCGGCGGAAAATCAACGATATTGAACCTGATACCCCGATTCTATGATGTGACGGTCGGATCAATTTCTATTGATGGTCAGGATATTCGCGATGTCACTATAAAATCCTTGCGGGAAAAATTTGCGCTGGTCAGTCAGGATATTTTTCTGTTTGATGACAGTATCAGGGCTAATATCGCCTATGGTCGAGATGATGCTACCGAGGCCGAAGTGATCGAGGCGGCAAAATCTGCGGCGGTCCATGACTTTATTGCAAGCTTGCCTGAAGGCTACGACACGAAAGTCGGCTCGGACGGCGTACGCCTGTCCGGCGGGCAGAAACAGCGCGTTGCCATTGCCCGGGCCATGTTGAAAGATGCCCCGATTTTGCTGTTGGACGAGGCAACCTCTGCGCTGGACACAGAATCAGAGCGTAAAGTTCAGGAAGCTTTGTTGCATTTGATGAAAGGGCGTACATCGCTGGTCATCGCCCATCGCCTGTCAACCATTCTGGATGCGGATGTCATTTATGTGATTGTCGCAGGGGAAGTTGCTGAGTTTGGCAGTCATGCAGAGCTTATGTCTAAGGGTAAATTATATGCTGATTTGTATAATAACCAGTTTGCCAACGAGCCGAATGTGATGTCGATTGCCGATGCCAAAATACGGCAAGACTGATTTTGTGGGCAAGGATGATTGAAATTGCGAGAGTGGCATTATGAAAGTCTCCAACTGGTGGCTTGTGCGTCATGCGCCGGTTCCTTCAGAAATTTTGTACGGGCAGCTGGATGTGGCTGCGGAATACGCAGACGAGGCGGCTTTTAACTGGCTTCGATGTCAGTTGCCGCGTGAGTACCGCCCCGTCAGCAGTGATTTGAGCCGCTGCGTGAATACGCTTGAGAAGCTGACGGCGGTGAAGCCTCTTTTGGAGGCAGGTCTCAGAGAACAGAATTTTGGGCGCTGGCAAGGGCTGACGTACCCGCAAATAGAAGCCCTTGATCCTGAATTTTATAAAGAATTCTGGCAAAATCCGGCTGAAAGTTGTCCGCCGGAAGGGGAAAGCTTTCAAACGTTATTGTTACGAGCGGGGCAGGCCTTTGATCGTCTGCGGGCAGGAGAAGTGTCCGCCGATACCCTGATCGTTGCGCATGCGGGATCAATCAGGGCGATATTGGCAAAGGCGTTGGGTTTGCTCCCTCATAAAGCGCTTGAGCTGGATATCGCACCGCTATCCTTGAGTAAACTGACAGTGTTTGAAGATAACGGGCAGACAAGCTGGAAGATTTGCTGGGTTAACCGTGTGGCGCCAGCCTAATCTTTTTCACTAACACCGGCTTCGGCAAAACTGGCCATACCGTTATGGGTGGCAATGGCCCCTTTGACGATACCAAGCGCGACTGCGGCACCAGAGCCTTCACCCAGACGCATGTCGAGGCTGAGGAGGGGCTCTTTGTTCATTTCTTTCAGAAGCTGGATATGACCGGGCTCGGCAGAGACATGGCCGGCAATACAATGGTCAAGTGCGGCTGAGTTGGTTTTATACAGGATGGCCGCCGCCGCCGTTGTCACAAAACCATCGAGAATAACCGGAATGCCGAGATGGCGCGCCGCCATGATCGCTCCTGCCATTGCCGCAAATTCGCGCCCGCCCAGGCACCGCAGAATTTCCATCGGGTCGCTAAGGCACGTGGCGTGTAACTCCAGGGCACGGTCGATAACCGTTGCTTTAACAGATATGCCTTCGGCCGAGACACCGGTGCCGGGGCCTGCCCAGTCTTCACCATCACCGCCAAAGGTTGCTGCGGCCAGTGCGGCAGCTATTGTGGTGTTGCCGATCCCCATTTCACCAACCACCAGAAAGTCGGAAGTTATATCAACCGCATTCCAGCCGGTATTTATGGCCCTTATGCAGTCATCGGCTGACAGGGCAGGGCTTTGTGTAATATCAGCCGTTGGTGTGTCCAAATCCAGTGGATGAACGGAGAAATGTGCCTCGAAGGCCTTTGCCAGCTGATTGATGGCAGCGCCGCCCTGTTCAAAATTGGCAACCATCTGTACGGTAACTTCGGCAGGGAAAGCGGAGATTCCTTGCGCGCAGACGCCATGGTTGCCGGCAAATATGGTAATTTGGGGGGTATCAAAACTGGGGGGGTGTTGTCCTTGCCACGCAGATGCCCATATGGCTAGATCTTCCAGGGTTCCCAGCGAGCCTGCAGGCTTGGTCAAAGCGGCGTTCCGCTGTTCGGCCTTGGTTTCGGCCTCATGATCAAGGGGTGGGGCTTGTAATATTTTGGCGCGAAAATCATCCAGACTGGAAATAGGCATTAGGGGTTCCTGATCAAAATTTGCAGATTTTGGAGGCATCTTAACGGGGTCTGCCATAAACGCAATATTTACAGAATATTTTGTGAAGTTAATGGGAAGGGGGAATAAGACTTGCCATCAGATGTCTGAATTGCCAGTATATGGAACGATCGTTCAAAAACGATATAACCTGATATTTATGGAGAAAATGATGACATCAAAAAAATTAACGGCGGGTACCAAATTTCCGGAAATAACGGTCCCGCTGGTTGTGGGTGGTGCTCAAAAACTGGGGGGTGGCAATGATAGCGGCAGATGGCAGCTGGTTGTTGTTTATCGGGGACTGCATTGTCCGTTATGTGTGACGTATCTGGCGTCTCTTGATGGGCTGGCGGCAGAATATGCTGATATGGGAACTGATATTGTTGCCGTCTCGGGTGATGGCCTTGAAAAGGCAACAAAGCAGGTGGCTAAAGGGGACTTGAAAATTCCGGTTGCGTATGGCTTGAGCATAGAACAAATGCAGGAAATGGGTCTGTATATATCCCATCCGCGTTCGCCCGAAGAAACCGATCAGCCATTTCCAGAGCCTGGCCTTTTTGTAGTTCGCCCCGATGGAACACTTCAGATCATTGATGTCTCTAATGCGCCGTTTGCACGGCCTGATTTGAAAATGATATTAAAGGGTATTGAGTTTGGGCGTGATAAAGGATATCCGGTCAGAGGAACGTTCTAGAGTATTGTTCGTCATATTTTGTGTCATTTTTATTACAATAAATTACATATATAAATGATTCTCTAAATGAGCCTAAAAAACAATCAATAGGTGTGTTTATTGCCTATGCGTAAAATTCTAGGCCGTAATTTCCGAAACTGGGTAAATACAGGAAAATATCTGAATTGATTGAATTTACAACGATTATTTCAGTTTGAGATCCTGTAGTTTAAGATAGAATTTAAAATAAAGCGTATAGATATGGTTGTTTTGACAGCTTGTTTATATGCTTTGTTATCAGCTTGCAAAATCATACTTTTGCAGCAAGAAACAATTCACGGTTTCGTGAGCAGCAAATAAATTTGACTGTTTTTGATTTTATTCTGGCAAAATGTCACGCTAAGTGGAAAAATCGGATACTTAGATGTGTGTCGATTGGTAAGTTTGGGGACCGGGCATAATGCAAGAAGATGGTGTCGTACAGTCAGGTGTGGAGATACGTGGCGGTATCGAGTGCAAAGTAAAGTGGTTTAATACGGCGAAAGGTTTTGGTTTTGTCGAGCCGCTGGATGGGTCCGGGGATGCGTTTGTGCATATTTCAGTTCTGCAAGTCAATGGATTGCAGGGGTTGCCTGAAGGCGCGCCGATAGTCTGTGACTTGACGGCTGGTGTGCGCGGTCAGCAGGTTCAGAAAATTCATGATCTCGGCCCGGCGCCAGCGTTGGATCAACGCGAAGGGGATACGGAGTTGATCGAGGGAACGGTGAAGTTTTTCAATATTGAAAAAGGCTTTGGTTTTGTCACCCCTGATGATGAAAGTCGGGACATCTTTGTTCATATGAAGGCGTTGGAAAAATCGGGCCTTGGGGTGCTGGAGACAGCGCAGCGGGTCCGGCTTAATGTCACTAGCGGAGAAAAGGGTCCGCTGGCTGAAGGCGTGGAACTGCTCTAGGATCCGAGTGCGTTTATTGCTTGCCATTAGGGAATAATGTCGACACTCTTTTCCTGTGATTAAAGAAACCTGAAATAAAAACAAAAAATCAGGAGGAAAAATATGTCAGGCATTCTAGCGGGTATTCGTGTGCTCGATTTTGGCCGTTATATCGCGGGGCCTTATTGCGCAACCATATTGGCGCAACTCGGGGCAGAAGTTATACGCATCGAAAAAATAGACGGTAGCGAAGATCGCTATATGACGCCCGTGAGTGAGGGGGGGGATGGCGGCATTCTTATGCAAATGGCTCACAGTAAAAAAGGCATGACGCTTAATCCCATGAAGCCCGAAGGGCGGGAAATCGTTAGACGTCTTGTGAAAACAGCAGATGTGGTCGTGGCCAATCTTCCGGGTGATACACTGGCGGCTATGGGGCTTGATTATGAAAGCCTCAAGGCCATTAAAGAAGATATTATTTTGAGCCACCAGTCGGCATTTGGCGATGTGGGGCCGTATAAGGATCGCGTCGGTTTTGATGGTATTGGCCAAGCCATGTCGGGGGCCATGCATATGTCGGGAGAGGCGGGGGTGCCGCGTAAACTCAATAGCCCGTGGGTTGACTATACAACGGCATTGATCGGATGTATTGGTACGCTAAGCGCCATTATGCACCGCCAGCAAACGGGAAAAGGGCAGCTGATAACCGGGTCCTTGTTCGGATCGGCGGTTCTGGTGTCCGCCGTTACCCTTATCGAACAGTCAATATTGGCAGAAAACCGGAGTGGAATGGGCAATCGGGCCTATAGTGGCGGGCCTGCCGATACGTTTCAGACGAAAGACGGCTGGGTTCTGGTTCAGTCGATTGGGCAGCCGCTGTTCAAGCGTTGGTGTCAGCTGATGGGGGAGCCCGAATGGCTGGATGATCCACGATTTGCAACTGATCAGGATCGGGGCGATAACGGTCATATTCTGTCGGCGCGAATGACTGAATGGTGTGCAAGCCGCACCACCGAAGAAGCTTTATCGCAAATGGATGAGGTTCGTCTGCCCTGTGGTCCGGTTATGACGCCACAACAGGTTCTGGATGATCCACATCTCAAGGCGATGGGATTGCTGACAGATATTGATTATCCGGGGCTGGATAAGCCCGCACCGGTGACGGCGTTGCCGCTATCCATGTCGGAAACAGAAATTTCCATCAAGCACCGGGCACCGTTACTCGGTGAACATACGGATATATTAATGGATGAGCTGGGTTACTCGACCGCTGAAATATCTAACTTTCGGGCCGCACGGATTATTTGAGCGGGAATAGCTGTTTTGGATATCTGGTCATTGCTTTTGATCAAGCTTGTCCAGTGGCGCAGGAAACGCCATGCCCAGTCGTTCACTGTTGCATCATACAGCGCCCGTTCCGCTAGCTGGGTCTCAGCACTCTGTGCGCCCGGCTCTACCAGCATATGGGATGCCTTTCGAAGCCATTTACGGTTCATGGCTTCGGTAACCTCGGGGTGAAACTGAATGCCATAGGCGTATTTGCCATAGCGGTAGGCTTGGTTGGGAAAACAGGAGCCACGGGCAAGTAAGTCTGCGCCGTGAGGCAGGTCAAACCCTTCCTTGTGCCATTGAAAGACATGTAGATGTTTGTCAAAATAGGCGGATCCTGCGTGCGTTGGTTCAATTTTATAATAGCCGATTTCCATGAAGCCGCCCTCATGTCTTCGGACAGCTGCCCCCAGATTTCGGGCCATAAGCTGCGCCCCCAGACAAATGCCCAGATAGGGAACGTCTGCTTTAAGGGCGCGCCCGACATATTCAATTTCAGCGCGGATGAAATCTTCATGGTCGTCATTGGCGCTCATCGGCCCGCCAAAGATAACAGACGCGTAATGCTCGTGTGGATCCGCGGGAAGCTTGTGTCCAATGGCAGGAATACGCATATCAAGCTCGAACCCCATGGTTCGCAATATCTCGCCGACCCGGCCGGGGTCAGATCGGGCTTGATGCATGACAAGTAGAATTTTCCGAGACGACATTTTGCTCCTGTATATTGGGGGGTGTGTTCAGAGGGCATAGGTTACATGGCTCTGTTCGCGCCATCAAGGACAAGTTTGAGTTGAACCAAGGCATAGCGGTGCCATCCCCAACAGCTTGATGAAAATCATACGAAGCGCGTTAGCAGTAGACTCTTTGTGGATAGAAAGTTATATGAAGGATCAGATTAATGTGGGCCTGAAGGCCAAATGCTGTTTTGATATTGTCTGCGGGCAGTATGTTGAGAGAGACCGACTATGAGCTGGACTGAAGAACGAATTGAAAAACTGAAAAAGCTTTGGGGCTCCGGGAAAACAGCTGCAGAAATTGCAGATGATCTGGGCGGTGTGACGCGTAATGCTGTTATTGGCAAGGCTAACCGTTTGGGCCTGTCGGCAAAATCATCGACATCATCAGCACCGAAAGCCAAGAAAAAAGTGGTTCCGGCCCATCGAGCCTGCCAATGGCCTACGGGCCATCCGGGGGAGCCCGGCTTCCATTTTTGCGGAGAAGAATCTGTTCCAAGCAAGCCTTATTGCCTGAAACATTGCAACATGGCCTATCAGTCGCGGGACTAGATGCCTAGTTCTGTTTTTGGGCGGGAACGAGGATTCCCCGGTAATCTTGCGGGTTTGAATACTGGTAATTCAGAAAAACATTGAGCGGCTTTTCCGTAACAACCATCTGACCGGATTTTAGACGGTTATAAAGATAGCCGATCTTTTCGGCTTTCGTTGCGCGGCCCAAGGCGTCTTTTTCAATTATTTTGGCGCCATGATAGGTGAAGTCCGTTGTTCCGGATTTACGGCTACGTGTCCAACCGACGAGCCGCCCATTGCTGTCATACGAATATTGATCTTTCCAATCCCTCTTGGCAAAAACCTGGGGGTCCACATATCCGTTTCCAAAGGCGGTATGGTCGATGGACAAGATTTTACCGTTTTTATTATATGCCCGCCGCTCGTTCTTCGGATACAGAAAAGTGATGAAAGATGGCGCGGATATAGTCGTTCCCGTATCGGCAAAAACAGCAATTTCAATACGAGGTGATTTTGGTTTTGTGCCATTTGACGAGGCGGAAAAATTTTGCCAGGCTGATGTGATTTCAACGGTGCTGCCATCCTTGGTTAGCGGCGAGATAGTGATTTTAGCCGGATCGCCTTGGAGGAGAACCCATTTATAAGTGACGGGCAGGGTCTGTTTATTGGCAGATTTGGCTTGAACAACCATTGTTTTTTTGTATGTGCTAAGGCGCAAAACGCGGGCAATTGCGGCGGGGGTGTCAAAAAATTTCTCTGGTAAGTTACGCGAAAAATCATCGATACCGGTGCGGGGTTTATTTTCCTGGAGCACTTTTAGCTGGACAAAGGCCGGAAATTTGGCCGCTTTCAGGTTGTTCGCAAGTGTGATCATTTTCAACAGGTCAATATTTCCTGCCTTGAAGACAGCCGGATGTGCGCTGGTTGTGAAATAATCCTGGCGGGTCCTGACTGTTTTTTGGCTCATGCGAAAGATCATTTGAACTGCTGGCATCAATTTTTGTGACCTTGCAAGGGCCTCTTTTTCGGCGGGCTGAAAGGCAGCCAATATGGTGGCAACGGCACGTAAAAATGGCTTGTCTGACCCGGATTTCCCGTCGGATATGATCATATAGGGGGTGTTCGTTGGCAGGTGATCCTCTGTTTTGGTAAAGTCACGAACGGCAGGGAACATATATAGCTGATTATTCAGATATTGTATGAACAGCCTTTTGGGCCCCCCTGGAACGGTATAGGCGAGGCGGGCTTGGGAACGCCAGAAGGGCCCCCCCGAAATGGCAGTTGATGAATTGCCAAAGGTTGGTGCATTAAAAATGATCTTGGTATTGAGGCCGTAATCTATATTCAGCTTTTGGGCGATGGCGCTGTATTGGCTATGGGCCAGCTGGGGATAGGTTTTGGGCCATATTATGGAATGTTGCCGGTCGCGGTTATCATAGATATCTCCGGAATTGCCAGCGGCCAATCCCCGCTGGAACAGGCTGTTTAATTTTATAGCGGCAGGGTCTTTGATGTTCTGGACAGTGGCAGGGGCGACTTTTCGGCTGTTGAACTTGAAATAGCTTTTCAAAAGTCCTGCCCGGGTATCCCAAACCGTATTATCTGTACTGACAAGGGCCATACCATCTTTAATACTGGCCGGTTTGATCTGGCGGCGGGCTTGTTTGGCCGTACCCGCATTTTTCTGGATAAGCCGCTCGGCCAATGCCTGAAAACGTTTGTCGGTGCGCAAGGATTTAAAATTATTGTCTTTGTAGAGAAGCGGCTGATTGTTAAATCCGCTGGCAATGGCGGCTTCAAGCGCGGCAAGGGCGCGATCATTCTTCTTTTGGGCAGCAAGAAGAGATGCAAGCAGGTAGTGCCCCTCCACATACCAAGGGTAGCTGTTTGTCATATCAATGAGAAGTTGCTCGGCTTTTGCAAAGCGTTTCATGGATAGAGTGGCAACAACAGTCTGGATTTTCTCGATAACCCTGGGCATGGCAAATAGATGCGTGGGGTCTTCCGTGATGTTTGTTTGCTGGGCTTGTGCTGTCCCGACATTAAGCACAATCAGAAGAATACCGACAGCACGGTATAAAGCACGATATAGGGAATGCAGGGCAGTTTTGTGAAGCGGATAGGTCATGTGTCGCCTGAAGTCGAGTGTCTGGATAACCGTTACAGCTCTACAGGTTATCCAGATTCAGGTCCAGTTTATTACCGAGCCACATTGCTCTGTCTGTATGATCTTCAAGATCATTTCCGGTTTCCGGGTGAACGAGGATATCCAGCCCCGCCCGGTTGAGCATCAGCCACGGGACCAGTTTGTTAAACTCGGAAGGCTGAAATGTTACCAAATACATAGATGCTTTATGAGGGCCGACATGGGCGTCATGCCACCGCCCTAGCCGGACAGCAAATTTCTGTCCAATTTGTTCCCGGAGCTTTGCCGCAGCTTCTTTTTGCTCCGGCGAATAATAAATATGGGCATGGTATCCCGCGATAATCGAAATTGGTCTTGTCACTGTTCAAAACTTTCCTGCAAAATACCTAATGCATCCTGATGATCAACATATGTACTTTATTCGGTCAATCAAGCTTCTCTGGAGAGTTTTTAGGCGTTATCTGAAAAAGGAACTGATTCGGCTAAAATGCGGACAATATGGTTAATTTTTAACTGGAATTCTGTCATATACCTGTCTCAGGGAGTCTGTAATATTAAGTACAGCTGATTTATAGAATTTTCATGCAAAAAATAACAAATTTCTTGACGGCTAAATATATAACAATGATTATGGAGTTAACGAATTGTTAAGATATTCGTCAGCTCTGAGCAGAGCATTATTTCTCAGTATCAAGTATATTTTTTTGGCGCAAATTTTGGGCCGGGTAGCGCATACAAGAGCTCGTGTGCGAGTGAATAAGGATTTTGAGATGAAGAATGTTAAACTAAAAATAATATCGGGGGTTGCCGGGGTGGTTGTTTCGACGCTTGTGGTCGTAACGGGTGCTGCTGCGTCAATCGTCAGTGTGACAGGGCCCAATAGTAGTGCTGGTACAGCTGCGACAATAGGCCTGCCCGTGCCCGCTCAAGTATTGGATGCGTCGGCCTATAACACAGCCCAACAAGGGTTTGATGAAGCACAAAATGTATTGCTGACAGCTGATCTGGATATCGATGGTGGCTCTATTGCTGCGGGTACACGCGTAAATAGCCAAATGATTTTCCTTAATCAAGATCCACAGTTAAATCGACCCGGTATTACTCATAATAATGTTGAATGGACGTTCAGCAGCAGAATTTTAGGTATTATGTCTGATATGGGCGGATTGCTGGAATTTGCGTCCAGTTCTTTTCTCGGACAGACCGGTATTGCCTATCCTGCTGGCGGCTTTGAGTACCGGGGAATGGAAGATGGCAACAATGCGGGCGATTCTTACGCTTTGATTGATCCATATACCCTGTCTGTCAGTATGCGGGTAACACAACCTGGCGATTGGATACGTGTTGTGACGGCGGTTCCGTTGCCACCATCCATGTTATTGTTTGGCGCTGCTCTTATTGGGCTCGGCTGGTTTGGTAACCGGAAAAGAAAAAATAGTATAGCAGCCTGATTGTAGGGTTTTGCACGTTAAAACGGGCGCTCTTGGCGCCCGTTTTTTTTTGAGTGTTTTTTAGCTGAGTTTTCGGCGGTGGCTGATCCAGCCAAGTCCCAGAAGAGCGGCCCCGAAAAGAATAAGTGATGGCGGAAGAGGGACCACAGAAATACGAATGGCCATATCGTCAAAATCATAATCTCCGGCACCGTCCCCGAACAGGGCAATAATTGAATTGCCAGTAATGGCAGAAAAGGCAATTGCCAACGGGTTGTCAATATCACCATTGGCAGCTTCTTTGGGTATGCCGCCGCCAGATGTCCAGAATTTGAACGGTAGCAAGCCATTGCTGTTCGGTGACAGAGTTACCGTGACGCTGTCGCCTGCCGAGGACGTAGTTGTATCAAACAACAAGCCAAAACCACCCAGTTCAATTGCGCGGTTGGTATAGCCAGCCTCTTTGCCAAGATACTCAAAACGAATGCTGGATGTGCCAGATAGGGCGAGGCCTTCGGTGGCACTGTTGGCGCTGTCAAATACAGTGACCTGATCCACCTGAGCCGTTAATCCGGTTAGGGTCAACTCCGGATTTCCGCTAAAGTTGGCGGGGAGAGTGACACCACTTGTTCCGCCGACAAGTGACAATGTGGTGGCCTGTACATTAAAGGTTGCGAGGGTGGCGATTAATCCTGCAAAAATAACTGATCCTATTTTGCTCATGTTCTGGTCTCCTGAAGCCGGGACATATGTTTGGGTGGCTACTTTAATCAAATTTGTACTGTTTAATATCCTGATGATATCGGTTTTGCATCCCCTGAACGGGGGAGATATCGGAGCTAAAGCAAAAATGTATGGTTAATTTGATCTGGAACTGTAACTTTTTTATATATTGCCGGATGCAGAGCACTGTTGAAGGATAAATTCCTGCTAAATTCAGCAGGTATGTTCGGCGTAGATCTTGAGACGGTGAAGACAGCCCCAGAATAGATTTTAATTTTTAATATATAGCGATCCGGCCAACATGATGTTTCCTGAATTTTGAAGTAATTTTTTAGTTTTTTGTAGTATTAATTAAATATAGTTGCGCAATAATTTTATATTTATGCATTATTTTATTTAAAGGTATAGTAATTTAATTATTTGTATAGGCATATATAACTATATACCAGATGGAAATTATTTATATCTTTTTAGAATTATTGAGTATGAAAAATTTTATGTTATTTATATTTTCTTTGTAGTGTTTTTTTACATAAATATGGTTCTTTTTTATTTAGTCGGGTAACGGTTTATTTAAGTTTTTCCTCTAGCTTTTCCTCCAATGCGTTGATTGCCATGTTCAGTGGTAATGACTTTATGTATGTGGCAGGAGATGGCGACCATGAGTAATGTGACTTCCCAGATTGAAGCTGAGCTTTTAGCGAAGGCGGCGTCAGATTTAGGTGATGGTGTTGTAAATCTGGGCCGTGACCCGTCCATGTTTGGTATGGAGAGCTTTACGCTGAGCGCCACATTCGAGCTTAATAGTTTGACCGGTGGAAATCAGGCAGTTCTGTGGAATCATACCCAATACGGGATCAGCATCAAGGGTGATGACCTTCAGGTCGCCTTGCGCGGTGCTGATGGACGTTTGAATTATTATACAGTTCCCAATAGTGTCACTGATACGGGCTGGCATGATGTGCAAGTGGTTTATGATGGCAAAACCGGTGCTTTAAACCTCTGGATGGATGGGCAGGATGTGTATTCTGTTGTAACCGACGATGTGGCATTGTCTGGTCCCCGTTACTGGGATATCACAACGGGCGGGACACCATGGGGTAAAGAACTGGATGGGCAGGTTGCTGATGCCTCTATTCTTGATGAGGCCGTAGATATCGATGGGTCTCAATCTTTGTATGAGCGTATGTATGCGCTGGATCAGAATGATGATGCCGTAACGCTTCAGGCTGATCAACAAATACCGGACGTGGTTGTTGAACCCGAGCCGGTTATTGATCCTGTTTTGGAAACAGCCGCAAAAGGTGAAGCAGAGCTTTTAACCGAGACTGCAGCTGATTTAGGTGATGGTGTTGTAAATCTGGGCCGTGACCCGTCCATGTTTGGTATGGAGAGCTTTACGCTGAGCGCCACATTCGAGCTTAATAGTTTGACCGGTGGAAATCAGGCGGTTCTGTGGAATCATACTCAATACGGGATCAGCATCAAGGGTGATGACCTTCAGGTCGCCTTGCGCGGTGCCGATGGGCGTTTGAATTATTATACAGTTCCCAATAGTGTCACTGATACGGGCTGGCATGATGTGCAAGTGGTTTATGATGGCAAAACCGGTGCTTTAAACCTCTGGATGGATGGGCAGGATGTGTATTCTGTTGTAACCGACGATGTGGCATTGTCTGGTCCCCGTTACTGGGATATCACAACGGGCGGGACGCCATGGGGTAAAGAACTGGATGGGCAGGTTGCTGATGCCTCTATTCTTGATGAAGCCGTAGATATCGATGGGTCTCAATCTTTGTATGAGCGTATGTATGCGCTGGATGACGGCAATCTGCCGCCGCAACAGGATGTCAGCATTCCGGTAGAAAACACGGCTGCGGTGATCAGCGGTGTTGAGACGGGTACGGTTGCCGAAGACGGTGTTCTGAGTGCGTCGGGTAAACTGATCGCCGATGATGCGGATGCGGGCGAGAGTGGTTTTCAAGTCGGTACAGTTGCCGGTGCATATGGAGCGCTGGCCATTGATGCGGCGGGAAGCTGGACCTATACAGCCGCCGATAGTCCTGCGTTGCAGGCACTGGGTGCGGGCGACAGCATGACCGATACAGTGACGGTGACTTCGATCGATGGTACGACACAGACAATTTCCATTACCCTGCAAGGCTCGGATGATGCGCCGGTGATCAGCGGTGTTGAGACGGGTACGGTTACCGAAGACGGTGTTCTGAGTGCGTCGGGTAAACTGATCGCCGATGATGCGGATGCGGGCGAGAGTGGTTTTCAAGTCGGTACAGTTGCCGGTGCATATGGAGCGCTGGCCATTGATGCGGCGGGAAGCTGGACCTATACAGCCGCCGATAGTCCTGCGTTGCAGGCACTGGGTGCGGGCGACAGCATGACCGATACAGTGACGGTGACTT